>Ga0184636_1000022_pt1 | contig 36074 bp, 34 predicted proteins | sample PLM3_60_b2_FD_133164 | JGI IMG/M metagenome (GOLD analysis project Ga0184636, IMG submission 133164) | Groundwater sediment microbial communities from an aquifer in East River, Colorado, USA - PLM4_90_b2 | ecosystem: Environmental > Terrestrial > Soil > Riparian zone | place: USA: East River... | reverse complement strand
ATCGTTTTCATTTTTTACAAGGCCGCGATCGATCGTAATTCCCATGATCAATGAAAGAAAACTTTTAGCAACGCTATAGGTAGGGTCAGCATGTTTTGTGTCGCCCCATTCAGTAACTATATACCCATGTCGTAAGATAATTCCATTGGTAGCCGCACGGCTTGTTGGCATTGGTCCCAATAATTTTCCGAAAATTATTTCCTGCGTTGAAAAATCCGGCTTCAACTGTGTTGTTTCCTGTGTCTTTGCAAAATCCACAGCCTGTTGTAATAAAACGGCATCCATTCCTTCCTGTTCCGGCGCATGAATTTGCCATTTATCATCCTGTGCGGGATAATAAAATTTATCTGTTTGTTTTCTGTTGCTTACATGAGTTGTGTGACAAGCAATAAAACTTAAAAACAGGAAACAAAAAATGAATTGGCGGTGAAAAGATATTTTCTGAATCATAGATAATTCCTCGCTATAAAAATACTTATTCTGTAGCTGATACCACTTTGACAATGCTAAAGCTGAAGGCTTTTTTGTTTTATCATCTTTTGAACTATCTTCGGAAATAGTTTTTTGCATTTTGTTTTTTTGTCGAAAAGATCTGTTCCGATAACTATCGGGATTGAGTTTTCATTCTATCAGTCAAAACAATTTTATGGCTGAAATAAATTTAAGGGGAGCCGTACATCGTTTTGGTTACACCAGTCGCAAGGATGCCTGGTGGATAAAGCCTTTGTTCACTTTCATCGGCCTTTCTGCTTTTGTCATATATGTAACCTGGGCAGCATTCCAGGGCAGGTACTATTCATCCGGATCATATATTTCACCTCTCTATTCGCCTGAACTGTTTGGTGATTCACCACAAAGCTGGTTTGGTCCCAAACCTGGTTGGTGGCCAACATTCTTACCCTGGTCACCAGCGATTCTGATTTTATGGGCCCCGGGATTATTTCGCCTGACCTGTTATTATTACCGGGGCGCCTATTACAAAGCATTCTGGGCCGATCCGCCGTCCTGCACCGTTTCAGAGCCACGCAAAAAATATTGGGGTGAAAATTCTTTTCCTCTTATTATGCAGAATATTCACCGCTACTTTATGTATATCGCGTTATTTTTTATTATTTTTCTTTCGATCGATGTTTGGAAAGCGTTGTGGTTCGCTAATCCGTCAACAGAACAAAAATCCTTTGGAATTGGTATTGGCACATTGGTGTTGGCCATCAATGTTGTATTACTTGGTGGATATACATTCGGATGTCATTCATTGCGACATGCAGTTGGAGGTTTCATGGATCGTCTCTCCGGCAGGCCTGTTCGCCGCAACTTGTATAAATGTGTAAGCTGCCTGAACCGGAAACATATGTTATGGGCATGGATGAGTTTATTCTGGGTTGCGTTTTCGGATATTTATGTACGTATGTGTGCGATGGGGGTTTGGACAGATTGGAGAGTAATTTGAAATGGTTTATGGTTAATAGTTTATGGCTGCCGGTTTGGTAAATGGTCATTGTTATTGGTTTTGTACAAAACAAAAAGTTTATGGAAAAGCAAAAGATAATAAGTTATAAAGACCTGGAGGTTTACCAAAGAGCATATAATGCCTGTTTAATTGTGATGAAAGAAATAATTCCTAAACTGCCAGACACTGAAAAATTTGATTTGAAAGATCAGTTATCAAGATCATCAAAGGCAGTACCGAGGTTAATAGCAGAAGGATTCGCAAAAAAACATCAGAAAGCCGGATTCCAGAAATATCTCGATGACGCAATGGGGGAATCCAATGAAACACAGGTTGGTGTTTGTCAAAGTAAAGACATTTATCCAAAATTTCTGGAGATTACTATTTGTGATCAGCTAATTTCCGAATACGATATAATTGGAAAACAACTTTATCGCTTGCGTGAAGCATGGAGTAAGTTTTCATCGTTAAAAAACCAGAACCCATAAACCAAAACCCAAACCGGCTGCCAAGACTTCAAACCTATGACTTCTTTTGATACATATAATTACGATGTGATTGTTATTGGCGCCGGTGGTGCCGGTCTTCGTGCTGCTATTGAAGCTTCCGCACAGGGAGTTTCCGTTGGACTTATTTGCAAATCCTTGCTGGGTAAGGCTCACACGGTGATGGCCGAAGGAGGAATTGCGGCTGCGCTTTCGAATGTTGATGACCGCGATAACTGGAAAGTACATTTTACTGACACCCTGCGTGGCGGACAATACCTCAATAATTGGCGGATGGCTGAATTGCATGCCAGGGAAGCTCCTGAGAGAGTTCGTGAACTGGAAGCATGGGGAGCTTTATTCGATCGTACAAAGGATGGAAAAATTTTACAAAGAAATTTTGGAGGACATAAATACCCAAGGCTTGCGCATGTAGGCGACCGAACAGGATTAGAAATGATCCGCACATTGCAGGATCATGGAATTTACCAGGGCATGGAAGTACACATGGAATGTACAGTTGTTACGCTTCTTAAAGATGGAGATCGTATTATAGGTGCTTTCTGTTACGAACGGGAACGGGGGAGGTTTAAAGTTTTTCAATCAAAAGCAGTGATACTTGCAACAGGTGGTATTGGCAGGGCTTTTAAAATTACCAGTAATAGCTGGGAATATACAGGAGATGGCCATGCACTTGCTTATCATGCCGGGGCAGAATTAATAGATATGGAATTTGTGCAGTTTCATCCAACAGGAATGATCTGGCCGCCGAGTGTCCGTGGAATTCTGGTAACAGAAGGAGTAAGAGGGGAAGGCGGAATTTTATTAAATAAAGAAGGTAAGCGATTCATGTTTGATGATATTCCTGAATTGTATAAAAATCAAACGGCCGACAATGAAGAAGAGGGCTGGAAGTATACCCAGGGTGATAAAAATGCACGAAGACCTCCGGAACTTCTTACACGTGATCATGTGGCACGTTGCATTGTCAGAGAAATAAAAGAAGGAAGAGGAAGTCCGCATGGGGGAGTGTTTCTTGATATTGCATGGATCAAAAAGAAACTGCCCGGGGCAGAAGAACATATAAAGAAAAAACTTCCCGGCATGTACAACCAGTTCAAAAAACTGGCTGATATTGACATCACCAAAGAGCCCATGGAAATAGGACCTACCACTCATTACAGCATGGGAGGTATTCGTGTGAACGCGGATACACAAATGTCAACGGTGCCTGGTTTGTTTGCTGCAGGAGAATGTGCGGCAGGCCTTCATGGAGCAAACAGGTTGGGTGGCAACTCGCTTTCTGACTTACTTGTTTTTGGAAAAAGAGCCGGAGAATTTGCGGCAAAATTTGCAAAAGAGAACACGGCCGGAACAATTGATGAACGACAAATTACCGAAGCCGCTGAAAAAGCTCTGAAACCATTTGATAAACCCGAAGGAGAAAGTCCTTTTCATGTTCAATTTGATCTGCAGGAAATGATGCAGGAGCTGGTTGGAATTGTGAGACATGAAGATGAGTTAGCAAGAGCACAAGAATATTTGCAGATTATGCATAAGCGGGCCGCCAATGTTCACGTAGTCGGCAATAGAGAATTCAATCCTGGCTGGCACACGGCACTGGACTTAGATAACTTACTTACTGTGTCAGAAGCCGTCACTTTAGCGGCTATCGAAAGAAAAGAAAGTCGTGGAGCACATTTCAGGGAAGACTATCCTGCAAAAGATGAAAAAAGCGGTAAGTTTAACCTGGTGATAAAGAAGAATGATGACGCTAAAATGGAAGTAAAGCAGGAACCAATTCCCGAAATGCGTGATGACCTTAAAAAAATAGTTGAAGAAATGAAGTGACGGTTTTGGGTTGTTGGTTTGGTTATTAGTCGTTGGAAATAGGAAAAACCAATACTCTTAACCAAAACCTAAACTGGCTGCCAGAACTGAAACCAGAAACAAATAAAAAAAATGCCGGTAGCAAATTTTCAGATATTACGTGGTGATGCAAACAGCGGAAAATTCGAGAATTATTCTATCGAAGTTTCTGAGGGTATGGTGGTGCTTGATGCTGTTTTGCTGATACAGTCTCAGCATGCAAATGACCTTGCCGTTCGCTGGAATTGCAAAGCCGGTCATTGTGGCTCCTGTTCTGCTGAAGTAAATGGGATACCTAAATTGATGTGCATGTGCCGGCTTCGGGATCTTCCACTTGATAAACCGGTATTGATTCAGCCTATGAAAGCATTTCCTCTTGTTAAAGACCTGGTAACCGATGTTTCCTGGAATTTTGAGGTTAAGAAAAAAATAAAAAAATTCAAGCCCCGTAAACCCGATGCAGCCGACGGTACCTGGCGAATGGTGCAGGAAGATATTGACAGGGTGCAGGAATTCCGCAAATGCATTGAATGTTTTTTGTGCCAGGATGTTTGTCATGTACTGCGTGAACATCAATTACATGATCAATTCATCGGCCCACGCTATTTTGTACATGTTGCTTCGCTTGAAATGCACCCCCTTGATACAGAAGATCGCCTGGCTGATCTGAAGAAAACACAGGGAGTTGGCTATTGCAATATCACGAAATGCTGTACTAATGTTTGCCCACAGGACATCACGATCACCGACAACGCAATCATTCCATTAAAAGAAAGAGTGGCAGACAGATTCTATGATCCTCTGAAAAGGTTGTTTCGGTTTTTCATTAAGAAGAAGTAACTTAAATATGTCTTAAGTAATTGGTATACTAGCTGCCGGTTTGGTTGGAGTCAATGGTCACTGGAAAAACAAATACCCTTTAACAATTGATCAAACTGGTTGCTCTGACCATAAACTAAAAACCAATCACCATGTTACAGATCAAACCTATCTCCAGGGATAGCATTCCGGCAGCTCTTGAAAAAGCAGAACGATATCGTTTGCTGAATGAACCGATGCTGGCAGAAAGTATTTGCCTCGACATCCTTGAAGCTGACCCGCAAAATAGCGAAGCAATTGTTACAATGCTTCTGGCCATTACTGACCAATTCGAATCTCCTTCCTTAGCGGATGTGAACGAGGCTAAACATCTTTTGATCCGTCTTACCGATGAATATGATCGGCAATATTATTCCGGCCTGATTTGCGAGCGTCAGGGAAAAGCTGTTCTCAGTAAAAACAACCCGGATAGTGTGTTTGTTGCCTATGAATGGCTGTGTGATGCGATGGGGTATTATGAAAAAGCAGAAGCCATTCGTCCGCCAGGGAAAGATGATGCTATCCTTCGCTGGAACACCTGCGCCCGGCTCATTATGCGCCATCATTTAAAAGCAAGAGATGAAAAATATTTTGAACACCCGCTGGAGTGATTAAAGAAATAAAAACCCTCAAAAAAAATTTAACAAGCCATGCTTCGTCAGGCTTAACTGAATTGCATTACATTTCCTAACTTCCTTTCAAATTGCTTGCTATGTTTCGAGCGAAAATTGCTGGTATTGGTATGTACGTTCCTAAAAACGTTGTGTCCAATGATGACCTGTTGCAATACATGGATACCAGTGATGAGTGGATACAGGAGCGAACTGGTATTAAAGAACGTCGCTATGCCGATCGTACCGGGGAAACCACTGCGACAATGGGAATTGAAGCAGCTAAAATTGCTATGGAAAGAGCGGGCACAACAGCCCGGGAAATCGACTTTATCATTTTTGCTACGATTTGTCCCGATTATTATTTTCCGGGATGTGGTGTCCTGGTGCAGCGTGCTATGAAGATGAATGAGATCGGCGCTCTGGATGTAAGAGATCAATGCAGCGGTTTTGTATATGCCCTGAGTGTGGGAGACCAGTTTATTAAAACAGGCATGTATAAAAATATTCTTGTCATTGGCAGTGAGAAACATTCTTTTGGTTTGGATTTCAGCACAAGAGGAAGAAATATATCCGTGATCTTTGGCGATGGGGCCGGTGCAGTTGTACTGCAGCCGACAGAGGAAGAGGGACGTGGAATTTTAAGTACTCATCTTCACTGTGATGGTAATGACGCGGAGATACTTGCTATGTATAATCCGGGCACCCATGCTAATTACTGGAAGGAAGGATTAGCCGATTTTGACCAGGCGGAGATCGGCGAAATGTTCATGAGTCATGAAATGATCGATAAGGCACAGAATTTTCCGAACATGGATGGACCTACTGTGTTTAAGAAAGCCGTGGTAAAATTTCCTGAAGTGATTATGGAAGCTCTTACTGCTAACCGGCTTTCAGCTTCTGATCTTAAAATACTGGTACCTCACCAGGCAAATTTGCGGATCAGTCAGTTCGTGCAACAAAAATTAAACCTCAGAGACGACCAGGTAATAAATAATATTCAACGATACGGCAATACTACGGCGGCGTCTATACCGATTGCTCTTTGTGAGGCCTGGGAAGATGGAAAAATAAAGGAAGGCGATCTTGTTTGCCTTGCTGCATTTGGAAGTGGATTTACCTGGGCCAGCGCGCTGTTAAGATGGTAAACTTCACCCCAGCCCCTTTCCTCCCCCTATAGTTATCCGGAGGGAGGGGGCAATATTTATACAATTGGTAGGATTATTGAATCTTTGTTTATATGAAATCAATTTTGTTTGCGTTATTAACATCCCTTTCATTTTTATTCATGAATGCTCAATCCGATAGCTGGAAGGTTTATCATAATAAAAAACTTTTGGTCAATGCCAATGAAGAAAACGAAACGAAGAATATTGTTGCCATCAATAAAACAGAGTTGAATAAAGCCGGTGAATTAATCGTGATGTATGAAGAAGGCAATCCCAATAAAGAATGGAAACGAACGATTGCCATTTTAGATGAAAAGGATATTAACCTTTTTGAGAAAGCTGAAATAAATAAAATCCAGGTTTCAAATACCATTCTTAAAAAATTAACTGCCGGTAAAACAAAATTGAAGATTTATTCCTGGTCCATTCCTAAGGATCCTGCAAAAGCTGCACTGATTCGCATCAGGAGAGTACATTTGTGCACACTGGAGCTGAAGTGAGTACATGCGCAGGCACATCATCTATATCATCAATCCTATTTCAGGCACAAGAACAAAAGCGGGCCTGCAGAAATTCATTGAAGAACAAACCAGGAAGCAAAAAATTGCTTATAAAGTTTTCCCTTCTGTAGCCAGTGGTGATTATTCTTTTCTCAGACCGATTATTAAAGAAGAAAAAATAACAGATATAGTGATAGCAGGAGGAGACGGAACCCTGAGCCAGGTTGTAGGTAGCCTGATAGATGAAAATGTAAACTTTGGTATAATACCCTGCGGGTCGGGGAATGGCCTTGCCTTGACCGCCGGTATTTCAAAACAGCCGTCTAAAGCGCTTGACATTATTTTTAATCAAAAAGCAAAACCCATTGACGGTTTTTATATTAATAACCATTTTGCCTGTATGCTTAGTGGCCTTGGCTTTGATGCCAAAGTGGCTCATGAGTTTGCTAAACAATCAAAAAGAGGATTAAGAACATACGCGGCATTAGTCAGCAAAAATTTTTTTTCCGCCAAACCATACTGGTTTACTATCGAGAGCAATGGAGTAACCTTTTCAACAGAGGCTTATTTTATAAGCATAGCAAACAGCAACCAGTTTGGAAACAATCTTACTATTGCTCCAAAAGCCATTTTATCAGACGGCTTACTCGACGTCGTCATTGTAAAAAAAACAGTAAAGCCGTTATTGCTCTTTAATCTGATAAGGCAGGTTTTAGTGGGTAAATTGCAAAAAATGGAAAATTCGTTAAAGCTCCCTGTTATTTATTTTCAAACAAATGAGCTTTTCATAAAAAACAATAGCAAAGCTCCTTTACATATTGACGGTGATCCTGTTGAAACTCCTGAAAAGCTAAAAATAAAAATTATTCCAAAATGTTTTCGTCTCATTCAGCCTTAGGGCCTCATCCCTCCTGTCCCTTCTCCAATAGAGAAGGGACGGTTCTTTTGAACAAATCCCAGCTTTATAATCTGCCACATCAGCTTAGAATAATTTCCAGGCAAAAATTAATTTATCAAACGAGGCTTTGTGAGTTGGCAAGTCTCCCCTTATTGGGGGAGATTTAGAGGGGCCGAAAATATTGACTTACTAATTGAAAAGAATGTTTATTATACAAAGAATTTAAAGCCAACCCAATATTCTTTTTTTCACTCTGGGTAAGATGGAAATTCAATGCCGCTTTGCTCTCTTCCTTATCCGTCACGTATTGAAAACTCACTTTGTAAAGATCATATCCGGCGTTTTTACTGTAATAACTCAACATATCGTTCTGGGAATATTCCATCATTTTATACCAGTTATGCTGCAGTAAAAAGAAAGGTTTTGTTATATGATCGCTCATATTATCTGAGTAATAAGGATTTTCCCAACCTCCTGCTTCCCGGTCACGCAATTGTATCACCAATACTCCTCTTGTATTTTTCTTTATCCAATCATCAAAATTTTCAAGAAACCGCAATGTCGTTTCTTGTCCATAGTTGTCCCGCAGACCTGCATCCATTACATCAATCACAGGGCTAGAGGGTAACCAGACGTTGGGCAGCACAATTGGAAAAGTTGCATTCATTCTCAAGGCTGATAAAATACGCAGGTTATAGGGATTCTGTTTAGCAAAGTAAGAAGTAAAATCAATGGCATCCGGATCCATTACGGGCAAATGTGTTGTATCCTGCCGGCCCTGCATCATAAATCGTATGGGTTGTGTGCTGATGATCATTTTTTTTCCATCACGACTCACTACGGAATTAAAAAACATTAATGGTATGGTCCCGTTGGATTCATCCTCCCGGTAATCTCCCAAATGTTTATTCAGTAATCCTTCTGTATTTTCATTCAATTTCATTTCAAAAGCATATCCTCTATCCTTTACATAAGTGTATGGCCCCACTTTAAATTTTTGCGCCGGGGCAATAAGATCCCTGGCAACAAAGGATGAGAACATAGGGTTTAAAATATCTTCTGCTATTTCATCCACATATTTTTTATCGTGCAGATTGATATTTTTTCCCTTTTGTTTTTGAAGATAGAGCTCCCTGAAATAAGCTGCACTCAACATTCCGCCGGAAGCCCCGGTTATTAAAAAAGTCTTTTTCATTAATTCTCCCTGCGTTATGCTATCCAGCTGTTGCAGAGCATTCATTGTAAATGTTGCGCTGCGATTACCGCCCCCGCTTGTGTTAATGACTACCAATAATGGCTTTTCTTCATTTTGTTTTTTCTTCCAGTTTTCTAAGATCCGGATCATATTTTGTTTATCGGCATCAACATCTTTTGAATTGCATAACCCCTCCAGCCCTTCCCTGGAATAAACAGGCCGCTCTTCTTTATTGGAGTAATTCAGGCCATAGGCTTTATTACGCGGATCAATCCATTCAATCTTATAAAAAATATTCAGGGCTACAATAAGAGCAATAAGATAGGGAACGCTCCAGCTTTGAAGAAAATAAGTAAACGCCCCAGACACACCTATCAGAATGGCAAAAAAAATTGCAATGCTGGCGGCAGCCGGTATTTGAAAAAACGGATGATCAAGAAAAAAGCCGACGATCATCAAAAATAAAAATGCCACAAAAACGGCTATTACCGCTGCAAAATGATGTCGCTTGAATAATGTATCGACAAACTGTTGCGTATAATGTGAAACATCTCTTGTTTTTTTAACGGTAAGAGGGGTTTCCAGGTACCACTTAACATTCATAAGACTTTCGCTGATCACTTTATTCGCAGGAGGCTGAAGATGCGTGATATATTCTTTGGGGTTGTTTATGATCGGCAGCATTCTTCTTAAAATTGTTCTGTCAGCCCCAAAAAAATAAATAAAAGAGATGGCAAAAATAAAAAGTAAGCCGCATAAAAAGCCGCCGCATAAAAAGACGATGTCAGTAAGGGGTATCAACTCTTTATAATGTGCGAAATGATAAGCTTGAAAAAAATAAAATAGTAAAAAGATCAAAGGGATAATGCTGTTATTGATACAATATCTTAAAAATGGATTCGTGGTAGTTGCCAGAAATTTGACGTGGCGGCTGAATAAAATAAACGTAGCAACATGCCAGCTCATTATAAACATGGCGATTGAAATACCGACAAAGGCAAAGCTGATAGTATTAACATTACCCAGGTATTCGGGCGCGAGGAATAAAGAATCTGCCCCAAATGCTTTCATGAATGAGCCATTGATCGTGCTGAAAAGTGCAAACCAGAAAACCAGCAATACCTGGTACTTCCTGAAATGCAGGAATAGTAGCTGTACAGGAAGAGAACAATAAAAACCGCGTAGCCAGGCTTTCATACAGATTAATGATGGCTTTACAAAGGAACCAATGACTAAAATTAGTATTTAATCGTCGCAAGTTCAACTAATAGAAATGAATCAGGCGGCTATTAGCTTTTCTTTGTTCTGAAGCAAATAAAACTCAAATACGAGTGTAAGTAATAACATCATGGCTGCAAATTGATGAGTCACGCCTAACCAAAGCAATAACCTTGAATTGGGAGAATATAAAACAGTAAGCACTCCCAATATTAACTGGATCAAGACTATCGTTAACGGCAGCCAGTTTGTTTTCTTAAACAATGGACTGCTTTTAATTTTTTTTGACCTGACCCACCAAATGAAAATCAGAATAGTAATTAAATAGGCAAGGCTACGGTGAATGAATTGAACTACAAGCGGGTCATCAAAAAATTTTAGCCCTTTAAAGGAAGATAAATCCCCCCGTGGAAGAAAGTTCCCGTTGATATCAGGCCATGTTGGAGCATAGGTCGCTGCCTTTAAACCCGCCATAAATGCTCCATAAATGAGCTGCAATACAAGAATCGCGATTATCCAGGCCGTAAATTCTTTGAGGGAACTATTTACCAGGGTTTTTTCTTTCGATATCAATAATTCAAGAACAAACCAAAGTGCATAGCATAATAAACCCAATGCGAGGATAAAATGGATCGCCAATTTATAATGACTAACATACAAGCGATCAGAATCTTCAAGACCGCTCATTACCATTACCCATCCTACAAGACCCTGCAATGCCCCTAATAAAAATAAAATGATCATTGGTTTGACCATTTCTTTTTTAAATCGCCTCTGTACTAAAAAAATAATGAATGGAATGATAAAGGCCACCGCGATCAGTCTTGCCCATAAACGATGGAACCATTCCCAGAAAAAAATGAATTTAAAGTCATGTAATGTGAAAGAGGAGTTGAGATATTTATACTGTGCAATTTGTTTGTATTTATCAAAGGTTTCGTTCCATTGCTGTTCATTCATGGGAGGAAAGGCACCCATTATGGGTTTCCATTCTGTTATGGAAAGACCAGAGCCCGTGAGCCTGGTAATCCCTCCCAGCAATACTTGTATAATGATCATTGCAATACCAATAAGTAGCCAGATTGCTACCGGGTGGGGGGCAGATTTTGAGGGACCAGTATCCATAATTGCTCCGCAAAGGTAAATGAAGCGCATTTTGCATTGGTCTTATCTATAATACTTAAAAAAAATATTGCTATCGTTATCTTTTTTCGTAGCTTTTATTCCGCAACAGCAATTTTTAAATTTAAACTAACGATTATGTCAACGCATGAAAATGATCAAACCACACGTCGTGGATTTTTAGGAAGTATTGCAACAGGGGCAGCAGCAATGGGACTTGCTGGTTTAGCCAGTCCGCTGCAACAACTTCATGCAAGTCCCGGGTCTCCATTTACCAACCCCGAAGATCCCGCAGAACTGGTATTTAAAAATCTAAAAGGCAAACACCGTGTAGTGTTTGATGTTCCGGAAGCAAAAGGGATATTTCCTTTTGCATGGTCGCGCATATTTTTGCTCACGAATATGGCTACAGGTACTGCAGAAAAAGATAACAACGTTGTTGTTATTTTAAGACATGAAGGAATTCCTTATGCTTTTGAAGACCGCCTTTGGGCAAAATACAATTTGGGTGAAATGTTTAAACTCGATGATCCGGCAACAGCTGGAAAACGTGCTACCCGTAATGCGTTTTGGAAACCGGCAAAAGGAGCTTTTAAAGTTCCTGGATTTGGTGAAGTACAAATAGGCATTAATGAGCTACAGGATAGCGGTGTTCAATTTGTTGTTTGTAGCGCTGCTATGACAGTATACAGCGCAATAGTGGCTGAAGGTATGAAAATGAAGCCTGAAGATGTTTACAATGACTGGAAAGCTGGATTATTACCGGGTATTACACCCGTACCATCCGGTGTTTGGGCAGTAGGCCGTGCACAGGAAAATAAATGTGCTTACTGCTTTGCCGGTTAATAAATTTTTCATAGGAAATGCCCCGAAAAAATCCGGGGCATTTTTATTTTATTTTGAAGATTTGGTCTTTTGTTCTTCTTTAAATTTTTGAATGGGGGGAAATGGCCCGTATTTATGTTGCTTCTCTGAAAAATTATCGGCAAAAGGTCCATAAGGATAATCAGCAGGTTTAGTTTCTATTTTTGGCCAATCATAGGAAAATTGTTTTTCGGGTCTGGGCTGCGAAATAACAAATGCGGCCACATCCCATGCTTCTTCATTTGTAAGTTGAGGTGAATTGTGTGATGTCGTGCCGAAGGGCATACTATTTTTTACAAATGATGCAATTCTTGTAAGGCGAAAAAGCCCCGCACCTACATTATAACTATTGGGTCCCCATAATGGCGGATAGAGATAAAAAGAGGAATCATGATTTATCAAACCCTGGCCATTTTCGCCATGGCATGACTGGCATTTTGCTACAAAGACCTGTTTTCCCTTTCCGGGATCGGCAGCTCTGTCCATAAGTGCCAAATCTTCAAGACCTGCGCCCGCTGGCTTTTTTTCTTTTGGAACATCTTTTCCAATCCATTTAATGTAAGCAACCATCGCCCTCATTTCTTTACACAGGCTATCTATAGTTTGCCCGTTAAGACTTCGTTGCATACAATCATTTATCCGGAATTCGATGGATTCAACCCTTCCGCTTCTTTCCCTGTATCTCGGATAGGTTGAAGCAACAGCTGAAAAACTGCCTGCAAATGATTTGGCTCCTGCCTCAAGATGGCAATTCTGGCAATTCATTCCATTTGTAATCGAAGCTATTTTCCCTTTAGGGCCAAAAAATAATGAAGTATTGACGATCAACTCACGGCCATAGCGTATCATCGTTCCTTCTTCATTATCAGGCAATGTATTGATATCGGGAGCCCGCCATTCATTTTTTGAAACAGTATTATCCGGGATTGGAAAAGTTTCTTCCTCGACAGCATTTGTAAATATTGTCTGCTTCAGGATCACTATAAGTATAATTAATCCTAACAGGACCGGGAGCCATGATTCGCGAAGGAATTTCATCGTTGGTATTATAATAAGTTTTAAAATTACAAATTATACTCATTGAGATTTACTGTTATGTTGATAAAAAAATTCCACCTATCCTGATTGCCGATTAAACAGTAGATTTATTTTTATACCGTGATCATTTAAACCTTCTGCTTTGTTAAAACATTTTTCTCAAAGAAAATTTATCGAAGCCGGCTGCGATGAAGCAGGCCGGGGATGCCTTGCAGGGCCTGTTTTTGCTGCAGCAGTCATTCTTCCCAAAAAATTTTATCATCCACTGTTAAACGATTCCAAGCAGGTAATTGAAAAAGACCGTTATGAGTTAAGAATTGTAATTGAAAAAGAAGCCATCACCTATGCTGTAGCCAGTGTTGACAATCACGAAATTGATTCAATAAATATTTTGAGAGCTTCTTTTAAAGCAATGCATCTTGCTTTAGAGAAATTACAAACAGAACCAGGCCTGCTATTAATTGACGGCAACTGTTTTACTGAGTATAAAAGCATTCCTTATAAATGCGTGATACAGGGGGATGCAAAATACGCATCGATTGCTGCAGCAAGCATTCTTGCCAAAACTTACAGGGATGATTACATGAAACAATTACATGAAGAGTTCCCTCATTATCGCTGGCAAAACAATAAAGGGTATGGAACAGAAGAACACTGTAGAGCTATAGAAGAACATGGTCTCTGCAAATATCATCGCAAAAGCTTCAATATTAAGGCTGTACAACCTGAACTTTTTGATTAAAAGGTTCTTCCTTTCATTAAATGAATAATAGACCGGATGATCTTAAAAATGTTTTTTGCCGGACAGTGCAGCATGGACATAAAGAGACATCCATACCTTATTTTCAGATCCCGCTTTACCAGCGGGATCTTTTATTAAAGTTTCAAAGAAAATTAAACCTTGTACGAAAACCATCGTCTGTTATCCTGAACAAAAATATTTACTCATGAAAAAAATAATTCTTTTAGGTTTTATCCTTACCCTGTTTGTTACAGTTGTATCAGCCCAGCAAACCCGTGGCAACCGTCTCCGCCATCATCGGGAAATGCAGGCTTTCCGTCATGGACAATTGAACCGCTCTGAATTAAGGCATTTACACCATGATGAACTTCGTTACAAAATTGCCCGTAGAGGAGCGCATCGTGATGGAATGGTAACTCCTTTCGAACGGAGACGACTCACTTCAATGAAAAGGGACCAGCGTCGTGATCTTTACAGGTTCAGGCATAATAACCGTCGCAGGGTAATATAAAACTATCAGTGTTAGAAATATAATGGTTGAAGGTTAACCAATAATCGTCCTGTTTTTCGGGACGATTATTCTTAAGGCCATTTACCAGCTCCCTGCCTTATCAATTGAGGCTTTTCTCCCGTGCAATCTATAATGGTGGATGGAACAGTTCCTCCGACTCCTCCATTTATGACAATATCCACTTCATTCATAAAATTTTCATGCATGATCTCAGGATCAGTGTAATCTTCCACCGTTTCGCCGGGTAATGATGCACTGATTATAGGATGAGCTAATTCTCTTACGATGGCTCTTGCAATATTATTATCAGGCACCCGGAGACCGATCGTGTCTTTTTTATTTTGTAAAATTTTGGGCACTTGTCTGCTTGCAGGTAAAATAAATGTGTAAGGGCCGGGCAAACATTCCTTTAATAACCGATATGTTGGTCTCGAAATCTGTTTTGAAAAATCACTCAAATGACTAAGGTCAGCGCATATAAATGAGAGATGCGCCTTGTGAGGATCTAGCTTTTTTATGCGGCAAATGCGCTCAATTGCCTTATGCTGAAAAATATCACAACCAAGGCCATAAATAGTATCGGTCGGGTATATGATCACACTGCCTTGCCTGAGTTTTTCTGCTATACTGGTTATCAGCCTTGGCTGTGGATCTTCCGGGTGAACATGCAACATCATAGTGTCTGAATAAAAAAGTGGAATACAAGAGGCAAAGAGTAACCAATCCTTTTCTCGTTCGATTTTTGTCTCTTAGCTTAAAATTACATGGAAATGAGGAAACTGTTCCGGGTCAATTTGTATTTCCCGGACAATTTGTATTTTCATCGGCTGTTATATTTGTAAAAACTGTGGAGTATGAGATTGAAACAAGTCATGACTGTTGATACGATCGATCCCGAATTATTCAAAAGAGAATTCTATGAGCCCTGCATTCCTGTCGTAATAAAAAACCTTTCAAAGGACTGGCTGGCTTATTCAAAATGGAATTGGGATTACTTTAAACAATTAGTAGGCGATCAAAAAGTTCCCCTTTATAATAATGTAAAAAGTGATGCTTATACACCTATTAATACGGCCGATGATTACAAAACTTTTGGTGAGTACATTGATATGATCCGTAGCGGACCGGCCGGCTGGAGAATTTTTTTGTTCAACATTTTTGATCACGCTCCTGAACTAACGAAAGATTTTACCTGGCCGGAACATTTAATGAAAGGGTTTGTAAAAAAATATCCTATGTTATTTACCGGTGGTGCCACTTCCATTACCCATTTGCATTTTGATATTGACCTTTCACATATTTTACATACCCAATTTATTGGCAGAAAAAGAGTGTTATTGTTTCCTTTTGACCAGCAACACAAATTATATCGCAAACCTTTTGAAGTGTTGAGTCTTGCGGATTTTTCTCATTATTATGAAAACAATGGAACGCCGGATTATGAAAAATTTCCTGCACTCAAACTTGCTGAGGGATATGATCTTATTCTTGACCATGGCGATACCCTGTTCATGCCTGCAGGTTATTGGCATCACATGGAATATCTCGACAGCGGATTTGCTATGAGCTTAAGAGCATTACAACCTTCTCTTGGTGGTAAACTAAAGGGTGCCTGGAATTTATTTGGAATGCGCAGCATTGATACAGTAATGAAAAAGACAGCTCCTAAATGGTGGTATGATAGCAAGAAGAAAAGAGTTTTTAAAAACGCAGAAAAAGAAATGCAAACAGCATAAAACAAAATCAAAAAGCCCCCGGATTTTCGGAGGTTTTTATCTCCCGATAGCTATCGGGATCACTATTATCTTTTATCTATTTACGCTATCGTCCACACTTCATTTCCCTTAAGCAGCTTATCCAGGTCAGCAGGTTTCTTAGCCTTCGCATTTTCGATCTGCATTTCCATTACCTCTTCATAACAGGGGCGGTCTGTTTCATAAAACACTCCAAACGGTCTCGGCAAATGGTCCTGCATTTTGGGGTCATCGAAAATCCGAACCAGTATTTGTGCCTTATACATATCGTGTTCATCGTGGATCCAGCAATCATCGGCGCTGTAACCATTTGAAAGATCTATCACCTTTGGCGTAAATCCATCAAGTTTTATCCCCTTATCGTTGTTTGCACCAAATAAAAGAGGTTTCCCTTTTTCTAAGAAGATCGTTTCAACGGCTTTTGAGCTTTTTTCTGTAAAAATTTCAAATGCCCCATCGTTAAATATGTTGCAATTCTGATAGATCTCGAGGAACGAAGCCCCTTTGTGCTGATTTGCTCTTATCAGCATGGCCTGTAAATGTTTTGGATCCCGATCCATACTTCTTGCTACAAAGGTTGAATCAGCTCCTAATGCAAGCGCTAAGGGATTGAAGGGGTGATCAATGCTTCCGAATGGAGTTGATTTTGTTACTTTATTTTCTTCTGAGGTTGGAGAATATTGTCCCTTTGTTAAACCATATATCTGGTTATTGAACAATAAGATATTTACATTGAAATTTCTGCGCAATAAATGAATTGTATGATTGCCACCGATACTTAACCCATCCCCGTCGCCGGTAACGATCCAGACACTCAATTCAGGACGTGCAGCTTTTAGCCCGCTTGCAACAGCTGTAGCGCGACCGTGGATCGAATGCATACCATACGTATTCATGTAATAAGGAAACCGGGACGAACACCCGATCCCTGAAATTATTACAATGTTTTCTCTGGGTATTCCTAAGGTTGGCATTACCTTTTGTACCTGTGCAAGTATCGAATAATCTCCACATCCCGGGCACCAGCGTACTTCCTGATCGGTGGAAAAATCTTTCGCTGTTAGTGCAGGAGCGGCTGTAATTGTATCACTCATGGTTAACGAATTACTACAAATTTATTAAATATTGCTCAAGGAACAAGAATGAAAACCATGAAGTGGACTGATTTTGCTCAGTTTTTAACGGTTTCTGATCCCTTTTTTTACATGTTTATCAAAAATCTTTAATCGCAATGATCTTCACCATTGCCGGATCAATTTGACAAAACAAATTTAGCCTGCGATTTTCTCACCCGCCAATTCTTCCCAATATTCTGCCGCTCTTCTCGTATGAGGAACAACAATGGTTCCCCCTACAATATTAGCCACTGCAAATAGTTCATACATCTGGTCAGTACTTACTTCAAGTTCATAACATTTACCCAAATGATATTTTATACAGTCGTCGCAACGCAATACCATACTGGCTACAAGGCCAAGCATTTCCTTTGTCTTTTTGTCCAATACTCCGTCTTCGTAAGTGTTGGTGTCAAGATTCCAGAGTCGTTTTATGACGAGATTATTCTTACTGAGAATAACCTTGTTCATTTTTGTACGGTACTCATTAAATTCATTTACAAGATTGCCCATATTAAAATTATTATTTACCAAAATTAACGCTGACAAGCCTGTCATCAATTAGTTTTATCGGAACCATCATGAATTAGTACATTCATCGATAAATTTTTTACTAATGAGAAAATTGTTATTTGCCCTGGCGATCCTTTTTGTCACATCGTATTCTTATTCTCAACCCGGAAAAGAACCGGTTAAAGTAACAGATATGTTGAAAATAAAATCCATTAATGGAGTAAATATTTCCAATGATGGCAGCAAGGCTGTTTTTACTGTAACCAATATTGAACCCGATGGCGATTCAAAATGGGAATATAAATATGTAAACCAGATATGGATGATGAGTATTGTGGGAAATACCATACCCAGGCAACTAACCACTAAAGAAGGTTCTTCGCAGGCTGTCTGGAGCCCTGATGGAAAACAGATCGCTTTTGTTCGTTTGGCGGATGGCAAGCCACAAATATTCCTGTTATCACTTGACGGTGGCGAAGCCATTCAGCTCACTAAATTTCGTTATGGTGCAGGAGCACCGAAATGGAGCCCCGATGGGAAACAACTTATTTTCTCATCCAATATTTCCTTAAAAGATCTTTTAAAAGATTCGGTGCTGAATCCCACTCATACAGTTCCGGACTGGCCATATGAAAAGCCGGCTTTTGATAAAAATGAACAATTGAAAATTTCAAATACAAAAGCTGACCCTGACGGAAGCATGCAGGAAATAAGAGCCTTCCTTGAAAATGATGTAACCGATAAAAAAGCAAAAGTGGTTGATAAATTAAATTTCCAGGATGAGATGGAAGTAAATACAGACATGAACTTTAATCATTATTTTATTATCAATGTTATTCAACCGGCTAATCCCATCGAATTAACCAAAGGATTTTACCGTTTTAATAACGCTGATTTTACCCCGGATGGCAAGCAAGTAATTTTTTCCGGTGATGTAGATTCTCTTCAACATCCCGACCGCTCTTTGGAAAATGAGATCTTTATCATGAATACAGATGGAACCAATTTCAGAAAACTATTGGGCGAGGAAGGAAGGAGTTATAACTCTCCAAAGATTTCACCGTCGGGTAAATGGCTGGCTTTTCAATACAGTAATACTTCATTTGTAACTGTGCCGGTTTTAGCAATAATGCCCTTAAACGGTTCTGTAAAAGATAAGATTGATATTCCCTTTGATCGTAACAAAGGCGGCTATACCTGGAGCAATGACGAAAAATATATTTTTTTCACGGCACAAAGCAATGGTGGGCAACCCTTATACCGTGCAGACATAAATACAAAAAAAGTTGAACAGCTTACGGACTACAATGGCGGTATTTTAAATTTTGATCTTGTAAACAATAAACTTGTATTCGTAAAAACAGAAGTGAGGGACCCTTTTGAAGTTTATTCAGCTGACCCCAATTCAATAAAATCCTATAGGCAGATCAGTGATTTCAATTATGCGTGGGTGAAAGACAAACAACTTTCATATCCTGAGAAAAAAATTTTTACTAACAATAAGGGGATGGAGGTTGAATACTGGATCATGAAACCGGCAAATTATGAGCCAGGGAAAAAATATCCTTTGTTATTGGAAATTCATGGCGGTCCTACAGCGATGTGGGGACCCGGGGAGGCAAGCATGTGGCATGAATTTCAATTTTTTTGCAGTAAGGGATACGGTGTTGTGTATTGTAATCCGCGTGGAAGTGGTGGGTATGGGTTGGATTTTTTAAGAGCTAATATTAACGATTGGGGAGCGGGCCCAACGAGTGATGTGCTCACCGCACTGGATAAAACCGTGGCTGAAGGCTGGGCTGATACTTCCCGGTTAATCGTCACCGGTGGTTCGTATGCCGGTTACCTTGTTGCCTGGATCATTGCACATGACCATCGGTTTAAAGCCGCCTGTTCACAGCGGGGCGTTTATGATCTTGCAACATTTTTCGGGGAAGGAAATGCCTGGAGACTTGTACCGAATTATTTTGGCGGTTATCCCTGGGACCCTGCAACAAAAGCGATTTTACAAAGGGAGTCACCGATAAACTATGTGCAAAATATTACGACACCCTACATTATTTTTCATGGAGAGAATGACCGCCGCACCGGTACAACGCAGGGGGAGATGATGTATAGAAGTTTAAAAGTGCTGGGCAGGCCGGTAGAATATGTACGGCATCCGGGAGCTACACATGAAATAACAAGAAGCGGGAATAACCGACAGCGAATTGACCAGATGCTAAGAACCTTTGAGTTTTTTGAAAGATGGATTAATAAAAGATCTTTTTGAAAGCAGGAGGGTTATTTCAATTTGGTAAATTACATCCTCAAAAAATTATTGAAATGAGAGCCAATAAAAAAATTACTGTAATCATTGGAATCACAATCTTTGTTTTAATCGGAATGGCAGCTACCCATCCTCCTGAAGATAGTTTTAAAAATCTGAAAAAACTTCCGAAAAACATTACTAAACAACATCTGGATAAAGTAATGGATGAATTCAAAGACGCCTTAGGAGTAAAATGCAGCTTCTGTCACGTTCATAAAAAAGACAATCCCCGTGAATGGGATTTTGCCAGTGATGAGAAACCTGAAAAAAGCGTGGCCAGGAAAATGATAAGCATGACCAACAGGATCAATAAAAAATTTTTTCATGGCAAATCAAAGGTGGGTGAAGAAAATGCTGTGTTGGAAGTGCATTGTATAACCTGTCATCATGGAACGGCACATCCTGAAATGAAACAAGAAGAAGAAAAGCCTAAACAATAACCCGGAATTAAAATGGAAAAAGCCTCACGCATGGTGAAGCTTTTTGCTTTATATATTTCTTTTAAGCGCCCCTTTTGCTTCCGCTCCGTAAAATGGCCACTAATAAAAGTATGAACACGGCTGCACCAACAACCCATACCCAGAGCTGACCCCAAAAATTATTATTCTTATTTGTGCTGATGTTTACATCAACCTGTTTATCCTGGGCAAAGGTTACCATGGTAATCAATAAACCTGTAAAAAATAAAACTATTCTTTAAAGGAACTGCCTGGCAGAATTCAGGTATTTACTCATAAAAATTGATTTTTAGATAGAGGTCTTAAAATCATGCCACCATAATAGTATTCTGGGTTTTAAAGAATCAGGGCCTACCCCGTTACAGATCATTGTAGAAGTTTTTCAACAAATGGCTTAACAATTGCGGCTCTTACTAAAATTGTTTGTAATAAATTACAGTATCAATTCTCACTCCTTCAATGAGTAATACTCTTTATGATTTCGGTATGATCGGCCTTGGCACAATGGGGAGCAATCTTTTATTAAATATGGCCGATAATCATTTCGCCGTGATAGGTTTCGATATTAACCGTGTAAAGGCCGAAGAGTTTGAAGCATCAGCAAATCCCGGTACAATTGTAAAAGGAGTATTTAAGCTACCCCTGATGATACAGCAATTAAAAAAGCCTAGAAAAATAATGATGCTGGTACCGGCCGGCAAACCTGTTGATGATGTAATTAATAATCTGATTCCCTTACTGCAAAAAGAAGATATCATTATCGATGGAGGGAACTCTCATTACACGGATACATTACGGAGAATTTATTTTTTGCAGGAAAAAGGAATTCATTTCATGGGTGCAGGTATTTCAGGCGGTGAAATGGGCGCAAGAACGGGCCCAAGCATTATGCCGGGCGGAGATGAAACGGCTTGGCGGCAGGTAAAATCGATTTTCGAAGCTGTTTCAGCAAAAGTGAATGGTGAGCCTTGTGTTGCCTATATGGGTAAATGGGCCGCGGGACATTATGTAAAAATGGTTCACAATGGAATTGAATACGCAGTTATGCAGCTTATCAGTGAAGTATATGATATTTTAAAAAGGGGAGCAGGATTTAATAACAATGAGCTTCATGATGTTTTTCAGAAATGGGACGAAGGTGAATTACAATCTTTTCTTTTAGAAATCACGGCCGACATTTTTAAACAACCAGATGCTGATACCGGTAATATGCTTGTAGATATGATACTTGATAAAGCCGGTGCAAAAGGTACCGGGAAATGGACCTCTCAGAATGCAATGGACCTTGCCGTGCCAATTCCTACAATTGATGCAGCAGTAGCCATGAGAGATATTTCTGTTTATAAGAACGAACGTATCACTGCAGCTAAGTTATATAAACCTGTCATTAAAAAATTAAATGCAGATAAGAAGACATTTATTCAACAACTACACGATGCATTTTATTTTGCTACTGTTATTTGCTATGCCCAGGGGTTTGCATTACTGCAAAAAGCATCGGCAGAACTAAAAATGGATATTCCGCTGCCGGATGTAGTAAGAATCTGGAGGGGGGGATGTATCATTCGTTCTGCACTATTAGACATTTTTTATTCAGTGTACAAAGAAACTCCGGATCTTCCTGCTATTTTACTTGACAAAAAAATTGCTCAATTAATAAAAAGCAAAGAGGAGAATTTAAGAGAGATAATAAAACAGGCAACAGAAATAAAAATTCCGATTGCCGGTTTTGCAACCGCTTTATCTTATTTTGATGCTTATTGCAGCGGACAATTGCCGACAAATCTTATACAAGCTCAGCGGGATTATTTTGGTGCTCATATGTACCAGCGTATCGATAAAGAAGGAATGTTTCATAATGAGTGGCAGTCATTGCCTGAACATGCTAAAAAAGAAGAGCCGGAACATAAACCGTGAATAGTCAATGGTGAATAACATCCCAATTGACAATTCACAACTCACAATTATAATTCATGAAGGGTCAGAAAAAATTATCTCCCACAATTATGGTCATCTTCGGTGGCAGTGGTGATCTTACAAGCCGGAAGCTGGTGCCGGCATTGTTCAATCTTTTTATTGATGATTACCTGCCCGAAGATTTTATAGTGGCGGGTATTGGACGTACCCCTTACGGTTCTGATGAAAAATATCGCGGGCATTTACTGGAGGGTGTAAAACAATTTTCACGGCGTAAAGATAATGTTGACGAAGCCTGGAAAAAATTCTCTGAAAAAATTTTTTACCTGGAAATGGATGCAAAGGAGGATGGGGCCTATCAGCAGATCAAAGAATGGATCAGTGAAAAAATCAAAGAATGGAAAGAGCAACCTGTTGAAATATATTACATGGCCGTAGCACCACAACTGGCTACTGACATTGCAAAAAAATTATTCAAACAACAACTTTGCCTGGACCCTAAAAGATCAAGAATGGTATTTGAAAAACCATTTGGACATGATCTTGAAAGTGCACATGGGTTAAACGAATTGCTCATGAGTATGTTTGATGAAAACCAGATCTACCGTATCGATCATTACCTTGGCAAAGAAACCGTTCAGAATATTTTGGCGCTTCGTTTTGCAAATGCCCTTTTTGAACCTATCTGGAACAGCAATTATATTGATCATGTTCAGATCACTGCGGCAGAAACCGTAGGGGTAGAGGATCGTGGTGAATATTATGAACAGGCGGGAGCATTAAGGGATATGGTACAAAATCATATACTGCAACTATTGTGCATGATCGCCATGGAAGCACCGGTATCATTTGATGCCAATGAAATACGAAATAAAAAAGTAGATGTACTGAATGCAATCCGGAAACTGAACCCTGAAGATGTTCATGCTTATGCCGTAAGGGGGCAATATTCAAATGGCTGGATGAAAGGAGAAAAAGTGCAGGGTTACCGGCAGGAAAAAAACGTTGCTAAAAATTCACCTGTGGATACCTTTGCCGTTGTAAAATTTTTCATCGATAACTGGCGTTGGCAGAATGTTCCCTTTTATGTACGCACCGGTAAATACCTGCATGATAAAACAACAATTATTACAGTTCAATTCAAGCCGGCGCCACATTATTCATTCCCGGAAGAAGCGGCCGATACCTGGCGGCCAAACCGTTTAACCATCAGCATTCAGCCTGATATGGATATTCGCATTCGCTTCCAGGCAAAACGTCCCGGTCCTGCCATGATCCTGAGCCCTGTTGATATGGTATTCAGTTATGCCGAAGCCTATGATGATGATGAACCGGAAGCTTATGAAACTTTATTGGAGGATGTGATGGAGGGTAACCCCACATTATTCATGCGAGCCGACCAGGTAGAAGCAGCCTGGAGAGTGATCACGCCGGTCATGGAAGCCTGGCAGGATCGCCGGCCGGTTGATTTTCCAAACTATGCTCCCGGCAGCTGGGGGCCGGAAGATGCCGAAGCCCTGATAGCAAAAGATGGACATCACTGGGTAACATTGCCAACAAAAAATAAAGAGTAAGCACCTCTCCCCGGCCTTCCCGAAAGGAGAGGGAACAAAAAGAATTCTTTTTATGTGCCGAACTTTAGTACCTCCGATTGGACTACAGTTGCGCCGTGCCCGACGCCAGGCTTTGGACGTTTGCGCCATAGCTTCGGCGTCGGTGCACAGGCGTGGTCGCAATCTTGTGCAGTCTTAATTCTATTCAGCATGCAATTAAACGTTTCAAAAAATATCGAAGACCTGAGTCAGCAGGTAGCAAGCTGGATGGTTGATTACATCAATAGGATGTTGCAACAGCAGGAGCAGTTTACCATTGCTTTATCCGGAGGCAGCACTCCAAAAAAATTATATCAACTATTAGCTGCGGAAAACTTTAAAAATAAAATTGACTGGCAGAAACTCCATGTATTCTGGGGTGATGAACGATATGTTCCATTTAATGACGAACGCAATAATGCAAAAATGGCGTTTGACATTTTGTTAAATCATGTGCCTGTTCCATTGACACAAATTCACAAAATAAGAACAGATATTGAGCCTGAAATTTCAGCCAAACAATATGAAAAAATTCTTTACCAATACTTTTCTCCCGACTCAAGACTCAAGACCCGAGGCTCGTCACTCACCACCTTCGATCTCGTATTATTAGGTCTTGGTGACAACGCACACACTTTGTCATTATTTCCCGGTTATGAGGCCATACATGAAAAAAAATCCTGGGTACTGTCTGTATTTCTGAAAGAAGAAAACTCAACCCGGATAACCCTTACAGCCCCTGTTGTAAACCGGGCGGCCTGCATAGTTTTTTTAGTTAGTGGTGCAGATAAAGCGGAAGCGGTTTCGCATGTTCTCCTGAACGATTACGTTCCTGATCTCTACCCGGCACAAATAATAAAACCATTAAATGGAGAATTGCATTGGTTTATGGATGAAGCTTCAGCAGCAAGAATAAAAAAATAATCATTTCAAACTTTTCAACCAGTCATTGATCCCTTCATAAATCTTTTGTGCCACCGCTTTATGAAATTTTGGATTTAAAATTTTCTTTTCATCTTCTGCATTACTTAAAAAAGCAACCTCCACCAGGCAATTGGGATATTCGGTCGGACCACTTAATGAAAAATTAAAACTGCCCACATTCCCGAATTCATTCAGTTTTAATTCAACCATTCTTTTTAAAATCGCCTGCGATAATGGGCGGAAACCTATGTAACGATAATAAGTGCTCACTCCTTTTATGCTGTCCTTACCCGAGGAATTTAAGTGAATGCTGATAAGAATATCCGGATGCTGTTCTCTCAGCATCAGCGTTCTGTCAACCATGGTCAAATCAGTATCGCCAATTCTTGTCATAAATGTTTTTACTTTTTTTGCCTTCAGGTATTTTTCAACCTCTTTGGCAATTTTTAAAGTATAGTCTTTTTCATTTACGTTGGAGGTAACTCCTGTTGCGCCATTATTTGCCCCACCATGCCCTGCATCAATGGCCACCAATAAATTTTGAGGCTTTAATTTTTCGGGTTGTCTTTTTACACGGATAACGAGTGATTTGTTATTGTAAGAGATAAAATATCCCCAGAGTTGCTGATGTTTAAGTTCAATGACCACCCTGAATACATCATCATCAATCTGCTCGTAATAAACATTTTTAATTTCTTTTACCGTAGAAAGTTGTGTTATCCAGTTGGTATTACTCGTGACTCCAAAAATATCCACCACAATTTTTTCAGGATTTATTTCCTGCATACTCCGGTAAGGCAACCGTTCATCTAATGAAACAGTAACATAATCATATTTTTCATCTCCATATACCTTCCAACTGCCGGTTAAATAATAAGGCTGGATATGAACAGAAGTATCGGGTTTAAAATTTGCCTTTGCTAACCAGCCATAATGATTGTTGGATAATCGTAGTTTGTAATCATCCTTCACGCTATCCACAACTTTCACCACGATATCACTATCGAGATAAGTCATCTTAGCACCACCCAGGCGATCATTGCCTAGCCCGTATTCAAGATAGGGTAAGAGACCCGTTGTTTTTCCGATCAAATAATATTTATTTATCACCTGTTGTGCAACACAATTTATTGACAGAAATGTCATCAAAAAGATCACTGAATTCTTCATATTTGAAAGATAACATAAAAACACCTGAACAGGCTAACCGTAGATTTACTAAGGCTAAATGAGCTTTTACTGAATTTCAGCAGAAAGCTCTTTTTCAAGACACTATATCAATTTTTTATTGCGTTATTGTCATAAGAATGTCCTGCAAGACAACATCCTTATCCTAAGTAAAATTAAACACCTATGAATTGGCTTGCGCTGATGGGTATTGTTTCAACCATTGCTTCTTTTATACCCATTTTGCTGATCGTTATTTTTAAATTATTCCGGCATAGGAGTTTCCTGGCCCTGTCGATTTTTTACATTCTTCCCGGTATTTACAATTTAGCAAAACATAACATCCTGTTTCTGCCTCCAAATATCTCTTACATCCTGGGTTTTACAAATAATTTATTGGACGCACCCCTGATGCTGCTGTTTTTATGTTTTTTCAGTTATTCGTCACTGATGACAAAAAGAATCAGGTTTGGAATATATGCCTTCCTGGCTTATGAAATGATTATCCTGATCATTCTTGGGATAAACAGAAAGGCTACTACAGCCATATTGGGGCCGGATATAATAGTAATTTCATCCCTCACATTTATACTTTTTTTGCGTCAGGTCAAACTAACGATCATCCAGCAAAAAACATTAGGAAAAGTATTAGGAAAAACATTAATGATCGCTTCCATTTTATTATCCTATATTATTTATGGATTGGTCTATTGGTTCTTCTACATTTTAAAAATTCCGGATATTATTCATGATGCCATGCTGATGTATTATATAGTTACTTTTATTTCAGCTTTGTTAATGACTTCAGGGATGCTGATAGAAAATAAAAGGTTAAAAAAATTAAGAGAACTTCGAAATACAAGAAAGGAATTAGCTTCCATTTATGGTGCAAAAACGACATTTTCCAATAACCGCATCCTGAAGCCAGGAAGAAATTAATAGCAATATTTATTTTCTGCGATCATTTTATCTGCAATTCTTCTTCGGGCTTCCTTTGTATTAAACGGTTCGGCCTTTGTAAAGCGTTTTAATCCCATTAATATCATTCTTTGTTCATCCCCACCGGAAAATGAATTAACAGCATCCTTCCCGCTTTTATTTATCCTGTCTGCCGCATCATATAAATAAATCCTCATTATATCAATATAATGCTGGCTGTTTGACTCACCTTGCTGATCAACAATTTTCATTACTCTCAATAATACACTTTCCGCATTAAAGGTTTCAATGGCCATGTCGGCAATATTCATCAGCACTTCCTGCTCGTTGTCGATCTTCATCATTAATTTTTGTACAGCAGCTCCTGCTGTAATTAAAATTGCTTTCTTCAGATTAGCAACCAATTTCTTTTCACTTGCAAAAAGACCTTCATCACCTGCTCCGAAATCGGGGATACTCATCAATTCCTTTTGCACATCCATAGCAGGGCCCATCAGGGTTAATCTTCCCTGCATAGCCCGCTTTAAGGTCATATCCAGTATCAATAACCTGTTAATCTCATTTGTTCCTTCATAGATCCGGTTAATACGGCTATCACGATAAGCCCGGGATATATCATATTCAGCACTGAAACCATTTCCTCCATGTATTTGCACACCTTCATCCACAACAAAACCCAGCGCCTCACTTCCATATACTTTCAATATGGCGCATTCAATTGCGTATTCTTCTGCAGCCCCTAATAACGCTTCATTAAAAGGTTTTCCCGAATCAACTAATTCTTTTTCTTTTTTATCAATCCAGTTGGCGGTACGATACAACGCGGTTTCAGCGACAAAAATCCGTATGGCCATTTCAGCAAGCTTATGTTTGATAGCGCCGAAATTTGAAATAGCTTGTTTGAATTGTTCACGCGTAGTGGCGTATTGTACGGAAGTAGTAATTGCTCTTCTTGAACCTCCGATTGCCGCCGCACATAATTTTAACCGCCCGATATTAAGGATATTGAAAGCGATCCTATGTCCTTTACCAATTTCGCCCAGTACATTTTCTACCGATACTTTACAATCCTGGAAATACAATTGAACTGTTGAAGATCCTTTGATGCCCATTTTATGTTCTTCAGGCCCCTGAGTAAATCCTTCTGTTCCTCTGTCTACAATAAATGCAGTAAACTTATCTCCATCCACTTTTGCAAATACTGTATATACATCGGCAAAACCACCATTTGTGATCCAGCATTTTTGACCATTCAATAAATAGTACTTTCCATCAGCACTCAGTTTTGCAGCTGTCTTTGCACCTAAGGCATCGCTGCCGCTATTGGGCTCCGTTAATCCATACGCCCCTGCCCATTCACCTGTAATGAGTTTGGGAATATATTTTTGCTTTTGTCCGGCTGTTCCGAAATAAAGAATTGGCAATGTGCCAATGCCGGTATGTGCTGATACGGCAACTGAAAAAGAATATCCCGCCCCCAGGTACTCATTCACAATTGTTGAAGTAACAAAATCCTTTCCCAGTCCTCCATATTCTTCGGGAAAGGAAGTTGCAAGTAACCCTTGTTCTCCGGCTTTTCTTAGTAATGATTTCATAAGACCCGGCTCAAGATTATCAATCCGGTCAAGGATAGGAATAATTTCAGTGTCCAGGAACTGATTACACATATCACGGATCATTTGTTGCTCTTCGGAAAAATTTTCCGGAATAAACAGGTCGAATGGTGATGATTCTTTTATCAGCCATTCACCGCCTTTCGACACGGGTTTGTTTTTTACATCGCTGCTCATATAAATAGGTTTAAGAATTTCGAAATTTACCGGGTTAACTTTTTTTAAGCATCATTATTGTTTTAAATTATCATATACGATCTGCAAAACCTGCTTACACACTTCGATCTGTTCTATTGGCACTCCGGTTAACGCTTCATTCAAAGTTTTTTCTGCCAGTTCCATGGTTTGTTCCTGTAGTTTTTGAGCCTGCTTTGTCAAATAGATGAGATTGATCCTTCTGTCATTCTCAGAAGCCACTCTTTTTACCAGGTTCAGTTTTTCAAGATTATCAACTAACCTTGTAATACTGGGCTTATCCCTAAACGTAGCATTGCATAATTCCTGCTGGCTTTTTCCATCTTCCTTCCATAAATGATATAACACACTCCATTGCTCTATAGTAAGATTCAATCCCGAAGCGTTCAATTTCTTTTGTAAACGACGGGCTATTGCCGTAGAAGCCTTGCCGGTAATAAAGCTGTAAAGTTCCCCCTTGGTAAATTGGTTGTTTGGCATATAGTTGTTTATACAACTATCCAAAATTAATCATAATTTTGGATCATACAACTTAATTTTCAAAAAACTTCATGCAGAAATTGCAGCTTTTATACAAAGACTCAGAGATCAATTATTTCCGCTTTGGTTCAGGGAAAAAGCTGGCAATTTGTTTTCATGGGTATGGAGAAACTGCTGATTCCTATTCATTTCTTGAAGTATATGCAGGTACTGAATTTAGTTTCTATGCTGTCGATCTTCCCTTTCATGGAGAAACAAAATGGAATGAAGGATATGATTTCAATTACAATGATCTTCAATCGATCATTAAAGAAATAATTTTCAAGGGCAGTCAACTTCAATCAAATCTTCAGCTTACATTACTTGGCTTTAGCCTTGGAGGCCGCATGGCGTTAAGCCTTTACCAGGCAATGCCTGATCAAATTGAAAAAATAGTTCTGCTGGCGCCCGATGGATTAAAAATAAATTTCTGGTATTGGCTGGCTACGCAAACATGGTTAGGAAATCAATTTTTTTCGTTCACGATGAAACATCCCGGGTGGTTCTTTGGGTTTTTGAAAATACTAAATAGCCTGAAACTGGTAAATACCAGCATTTTTAAATTTGTTAATTACTACATTGGGGAACGCCAGGTGCGGCAGGACCTGTATGCCCGCTGGACAACCTTAAGAAAATTAAGACCCGATCTTAAAAAGATCAAATCATTTATCAAACAATATAAAACAGCTGTAAGATTAATTTATGGAAGGTATGACAGGATCATTCTGGCATCACCCGGTGAACGGTTTTGCAGGAATATAGAAACCCATTGCCGTTTATCAATTATTCATTCCGGGCACCAGGTATTGCAGGAAAAGCATGCTGAAGAAATTCTGCCGGCCTTACTTGATTAAACCGCAATGATTAGTTTTGTTAATCTGCGATGATCATTTTTTCTATAACCATACTGCTTTTTGTTTCTTACAGTATTCTTATTTTTTATTACCGGCAAAGCTGGAGATCGATACCTGATTTTATTTCCACGAGAGTACCATTAACTACTATCTCAGTTATTATTCCGGCAAAGGATGAAGAAGAAAACATTGGCAATCTTTTGCTGGCCCTGCAAAAACAATCGTATCCTAAAAACTTATTTGAGGTCATTGTAATTAATGATCATTCAACCGACAGAACCGCCGGGGTGGTAGGGCAATTTCCGGGCGTGCTATTGGTTGAGCTAAAAAACGGTCAGCTAAACTCATATAAAAAGAAAGCGATTGAAACAGGTATTGCAGCTGCCACCAATGAATTGATCGTTACCACGGATGCGGATTGTATTCCCTCACCGGAATGGCTGAAAACAATTGCTGCTTTTAAAGAACAAACCAACGCCGTATTTATTGCGGCACCTGTTATACTTTCTGCAGAACAAAATAATTTTCTTTCAACTTTTCAACTACTCGATTTTTTAGTACTTCAGGGGATCACGGGAGCCTCGGTTTATAAAGAAATCCATTCTATGTGCAATGGAGCTAATCTTGCCTACGAAAAAAAAGTGTTTTATGAAGCGGGAGGCTTTGAAGGTATTGATGAAATAGCTTCGGGCGATGATATGCTTCTGATGCATAAGATCCGGGAAAAAAATCCGGGAAAGATTCGCTACCTGAAATCAAAAGAAGCGATTGTTTCCACCCGGCCAATGAGAACATGGAAAGATTTTTTTAATCAGCGCATACGCTGGGCAAGTAAGGCAACTTATTACAAGGATAAAAGAATATTTTGGGTATTGTTGCTGGTCTATCTTTTTAATCTTTCTTTTTTATTGCTATTGATTGCAGGCTTCTGGCATTATCAATACTGGATATATCTGATTGGGTTATGGATAGCAAAAACAATTGTTGAATTTCCTTTTGTCGCAGGGGTTGCATCCTTTTTTTCCAAACGATCGTTGCTGAAATATTTTTTCTTTTTTCAGCCATTTCACATTTTTTATACCCTCATAGCCGGCTGGCTTGGGCAATCAGGAAAATATGAATGGAAAGGAAGAAAGGTCAGGTAGTCGCTTGTTGCGGTCTCCTGGCCTTACTAATTTTTCGGGTTAGAATTAACCAGAAACGGGCAACCGGTAACCAGTAACTTTTTTGCTAACTTTCCTCCATGAGCAATACTTCCTACTCATTTCAACAAGCGACCTGGCGCAGGTTAAGAAAAAATAAAGGCGCTATGTTTGGCATTGTTGTTATCTCACTATCTGTATTGCTTGCGGTTTTTGCCTATTTTATTGCTCCCGATCCTACCCCGTACGCTAACCGCATCATTCTTGAAATAGGAAGAAAAAGACCCGGAAGCAGTCAAACATTTTTAAAACTTAAAAAAGAAAAATCGGTTATTGCCCGTCATTTTTTTTCAAGACTCGTATCAGGTAAGGAAGATGTTTATTACTATATGCCAATCGCGGGCTATGAAAAAAAAGGAGATAGCATTATTATCCAAAAATTTATTGATGAAGATGTCAGCGAACGGCAGGCATACCAGGTGTCCCAAACAGATCAGCAGCATCCCGTCGTCACCAAAAAATTTTTATTCGGCACCGATACATACGGTCGTGATATTCTAAGCAGATTAATTGTAGGAATTCGTGTCAGCCTGAGTGTGGGACTTATCACGGTTATCATTTCTCTTACAATTGGTTTATTACTGGGCTCGCTTGCAGGTTATTTTCGTGGAAGAACAGATGATCTCATCATGTGGTTCATTAATGTTATCTGGAGCATTCCAACTCTATTATTGGTATTCGCCATTACTCTTGTATTGGGAAAAGGTTTCTGGCAGGTATTTGTAGCGGTGGGTTTAACCATGTGGGTAAGTGTTGCAAGATTGGTTCGGGGACAGGTACTAAATGCCCGGGAACTTGAGTACGTTGAAGCAGCAAGGGCATTAGGTTATTCAAACCTCAGAATAATCGCCCGCCACATCTTGCCAAATATTATGGGGCCCGTAATGGTAATTGCTGCCTCTAATTTTGCATCGGCCATTGTGATTGAAGCGGGTTTGAGTTTTCTTGGAGTCGGTGTACAGCCTCCCCAGCCCAGCTGGGGTCTGATGATCAAGGAAAATTATACTTTCATCATAACCCAAAATCCAATGCTTGCATTGGCGCCGGGTTTTGCCATTATGCTATTAGTGCTGGCATTTAATTTATTGGGCAATGGTTTGAGAGATGCTTTGAATGTGAGAGGAAGGATTTAGGCTAAGAGAAAAAAGAGAAGGTAAAGAGATAAAGAAAATTTTTGTGAGCCCAACTTTATACTATCATTGAGCACCGGTTGCGCACTTTTATGCGTTTTTATCGCTATCCGGCAATTAAGAAACAGGTTGCCTGATTTCATTTCTTGTATTGAGATCAATTGCCACTAACGTTGCCAGGCATAAAAAAAATAAACTTCCTACTTTATCAGTTTCAATAAGATCACTTAAAAAATTCACCGTGATTATCATCATCAGCATTACACCGCAAGCCATAGCAGTGATTTTATAAAATCTGTCCTGAACCCGTTTATAAAGATGCTCTGAATAATAAAGCAATCCTCCCAGCAGCAACAAAAAAAATAAAAGTCCGGGAATACCCTGTTCAATGATGGTAAGCAAGAAATAATTATGGACAGTAGAATGATCTTTATTATCACTTACCCAGGTTTTAAAAGCAGGAATGGTGTAAGGTCTGTAATTATAATAAAATGTATTCGGTCCAAAGCCGGTCACCCATTCATCCTTTATCATCCTTACACCTGCTATCCACCGGTTGAACCGCTCTGCAGTAGAAACGTCTTTTAATTTGTATGTAGCAACAAGATGTTCTTCAAAATTTTTATGGAAAATAGTTGTTCTGAAATCATGCGCATATTCAAGATAACGGTCATTACTTTTTATCCAGAATACGGATGCGATAATCAATACGGATGCAATGACAAACGCTATTACGAGTTTTCTTTTTTTAATCAGCCAGTACGACACTGCGCCAATGATCAACGCAAGCCATGCTCCTCTTGCGTAGGAAAGAAAAAGAGCTGTTAAAACAATGCTCATTACAGGTAAAATAAGAAAGTGGCTTTTTTTGTGAAACTGAAACAAGGCAACCCATACTGGTACTGTGCATACCAGCATCGCGGAATAATTTACATGGTTTCGAAAGAATGGGCTTACCGCATTATTAATATTTGCAAAACTAAATCCAAGCCGGTAATGCCTGTAAAGAGATAGCATAGTTAAAGTCAACATCGAAACAAGAAAGATTACAGCTGCAATTTTTATTGCTTTTTTATTTTTGAAAAGAAGTATCGGTGTAAAAACAAATGCTCCTGCATACCAGGTCTTGGCCGCTAAGAATTTTAACGAGATAAGCCAATCTGCAGAAAACAGAGTTGCAATTCCTATCCAGACAAAATGCACAAGAAGCAAAAAGATCAATGGATGTTTCCATGTGGCTGAGAGCGCCGGTGGTTTATAAAACCAATAGACTATAAACAAAAATGCTGTCAACAACATCAGGGGCTCATCAGGCAAGTCGGTTCCCAGTGTTGGATTAAAATTGTATTCAACAGACCAGGGCAAAGAAAAAATGAGCAGGAAAAAAATAAATTGCCATTGCTGCCAACCCAGGTAAAAAAATAAAACAATAAAAGGAAGGGCAACGATCCAATAAAAAGAGGTAAGAATGGCTACGACAAGGCCGGCTAAAAAAATGCCCGACAAAAAAATAAAATAATTATTTGAATTATATGATGTGCTATTTATCACCTTTTACCATTCTTCTTCTTTCTAAGATCACTGAGGCAAACAGACCAAAAAAGAAACTGATGATTAAAGCAGCAAGCAGGGTTTGTGAGGGTTTTGGTTTATCCGGCCATAAAGGCGGATTTGCTTTCTCTATAGTAACCAGGGCCTGCGGCTTTGCATCTACCATTAACTGGTATTGATTGATCAATTTTTCATATTCCTGTATCTGCTGTATCAATGAAGTTTGCTTTGCAGTTAAAATCTGCGCAGTACTACCGGTAATATCCATATGACTCAGCGAATCATGGAGTTTTTGATATTCAACCTGCTTTCCGGAATATTCTTCTTTTATTTTGGAAAGAATAAGGACGTTATTAGCAGTTTGTACATCCTGGTGCATTAACTGCAGCTTTCCCATAATAGCATTTGCCATTGCAGCTGCCTGGTTACGATCACCATCCCATACCTTGACTTTCAACTCGCCATAATCACTTTTAATTACTCTTGTCCTCCCTTTTAAAATAGAAGCTGCTTTTTGCCTTGCTTCCCCATCATTCTTACTCATGCCATAATAGTCAGCAAGATTAAGCTGATCGGCAACAAAAGAATATACTGTGTCGAGATGAGCTGTTCCAAGGATCATATCCAGGTCGTCTGCGGTGCCAAGACTTGGATACAATACCTGCAAATTCTGACTAAAAACATTTGACTTATCAGATGCATAAGTAGCTGCAGGTAACGCAGTAGCAACTCCTAAATATTTCTTAGGCATTGTATAAACAATAATAGCGGTCACGATCAGGGTGATAATTACTAACCCGATGATCTGTTTCCACCATCGAAAAAAAAGATCAAAAATATCTGGCATTGGTCAGGTTTTAAAAGTGAAAACTATCGCTTTTTTAGAAAATTAAGTAAGGTATTTATTGAAAGCAGGATTAAAGAATAATAAAATTTTTAGTGGCTCCTGAAATAATGTGCCAATATGCAAATGAAATGGTTGAGCAGAATTCAGAATGATGAAGTGAGTGATGCAAGAGAAGCTAAATAGCTGCCATATCCCCGGTAACATAAAAATCAATTTAAAACTTTCGCATTGCGGCTGAAACTTTCTTCGAGTGAAATAAATGTTTCGGTTCGTTCAATTCCTTTTATTTTTTGCAACTGATCGTGCAGAACAAATCTTAACTGGCTAATGTCCTTACAAACAACTTCGGCAAACATACTGTAATTGCCTGTTGTATAATTCAGGCGAACGATCTCAGGAATTTTTTGCAGTTCTTTCTCCACCGCATCATACAAAGAACTTTTTTCAAGGTAGATCCCGATGAAGGCGATTACATCATGACCTAATTGTTTCAGATCTACTTTTAGTTTTGTACCTTTAACTACACCGGCTTTCTGTAGTTTTTTGATCCGCACATGAATCGTGCCTCCGGAAACAAATAGTTTTTTGCCGAGATCGGCGTAGGATATTTCTGCATTTTCCATCATATGATGAATGATCTGCAGGTCAAGTTTGTCAAGATTTAATTTAGCAGCCATTTTGAATGAGCGTTTTCGAAATAATTCAATTTATTCGCAAATATTTGAATAAAATCTATAATTTCAAAATATTTATTGAATAATTTGGAACAAAACAGCCTATTTATTTACTTTTGTTCTATCAGCTCTTAAAAATTGTGGGGTGATGAAACCTTTGGCAGACATGCCCTCTTGTCTCGGGGGTGGGGGTCACAGGATAAACAAAATGTAGAGCCGACGTTACCATTGGTAAGGCCGACCAGGGTTGACCACTAAACTTTGCATTT
>Ga0184636_1000021_pt1 | contig 36152 bp, 29 predicted proteins | sample PLM3_60_b2_FD_133164 | JGI IMG/M metagenome (GOLD analysis project Ga0184636, IMG submission 133164) | Groundwater sediment microbial communities from an aquifer in East River, Colorado, USA - PLM4_90_b2 | ecosystem: Environmental > Terrestrial > Soil > Riparian zone | place: USA: East River... | reverse complement strand
TATTCCAAAAAACATTTGCACATTAAGAGTTGCCAGACATTTGGATCCGGAAAATTTGATTCCTGAATATAATTTGTCATATTTGAGATATTATTTGGATTTGAATGTTGAAGATGCCAACGCGCACGAAGCCGAAGGGGATGTGAAGGTTCTAACGGCGCTTTTTAAACGGCTTATGGATAAAATGTTGAAAAACAGCAATATGACGGAAGAAATGGCTATTGCAGAAATGATTGATGTTTCAAGCAGGCCATCTTTATTTAGAATATTTAATTTTGGAAAATATAAGGATATGAAAATTGAGGAAGTTGTAAAAACCGACAGGAATTATCTGCAGTGGCTGTTGAATAAAAAAATAGAAGAAGGAAATCAGGATGAGGATTGGATTTATACGTTGGAGCATTTTTTAAAGCAATAAATCAGCGAAAAACGAAATAGAACGAAATAACAAAATTAGGAGGGTTGTCATTCCCGTGAAGACGGGAATCTATAAAGTTTAGTGTTATGTGGATTCCCGCCTGCGCGGGAATGACATACAAAAAAGGAATGACAAAAAAAATATGGAACAGGAAATTAAAAAAGAAAAAAGCAAAAATATTTTTTATGTCGGACTACTGAGTTTTTTTGGCGGGATTGGATTGGATATTTTTTCCCCGATTTTGCCAATTTATCTGACAAGTGTTTTGGGTTTTGACAAGACTTTTATCGGACTTGTGGAGGGATTGGCGGCTGCCAGCACTAATATTTCCAAAATTGTCGCCGGATATTTTTCAGATAAATTTAAAAAACAAAAACTGATTATTTTTATCGGTTATTTTTTATCAATGATTGGCAGGCCGCTTTTGGCATTTTTTGTTTCAGCCCCGGCAGTAATGGGTCTTCGGTTGGCTGACGGAACCGGTCGGGGAGTCAAGGACCCGGCAAAAGATGTTTTGATTGCCGGTTCAGCCTTGAAAGAATCGCGAGGGAAAAGTTTTGGCATTGCGAGAATGCTTGATACATTAGGCTCAGTTGCCGGACCACTTATACTTGTTGCATTGTTGGAAATTTTTAAAAACAGCAACAGGTTGTATCACTACGTTTTGATTTTTTCCGCTGTGCCGCTTTTAATTTCGCTGGTGATTTTGGTTTGGAAAGTGAGGGAGGCAGAGCCTCAACTAATAACTGATAACCAAGAACTAATAACTAAAATAGAAACAGGAAAGTTGCCGAAGGAATTTTTTATTTTTCTCGGAATTATAATTTTATTTACCATTGGAAATTCTTCGGATGTGTTTTTGATTTTACGAGCAAAGAATTTGGGTTTTTCTCTTATTCAAATTCCGATTGTAATTGCTTTGTTTAATTTTGTTTACGCGATTTTAGCCGTGCCGTTTGGAGCGTTGTCGGACAAAATTGGCAGAATCCCGACAATAATTATTGGATGGGTCTCATATTCTTTGGTTTATGCGGGTTTTGGTCTGGCAACTGGAACATTGATTGTTTGGCCGCTTTATATTTTATATGGAGTTTATTACGCGACAAGCGAGGGAGTAATAAAGGCGTTTTTGACTGATATTGTCGGAGCCAGTCACCGTGGCAGAGCTTTTGGAATCTATGGGACAACAATCGGGCTGTCCACTTTGGCCGCAAGTTTTATTGCCGGATATTTATGGGATAATTTCGGAGCGAACGCGCCGTTTTATTTTGGGTCAATAATGGCTCTTGTTGCTGTAATGTTTTTAGTTTTGTTTTCGAGGAAATTTGTTAAGGTGTGAATCAGGAATCAAGAATTAAGAAGAATGGATTTATTTAGACGGATAACAGGAGAATGAGATTCTTCGCGGAGCTCAGAATGACAAAAACCTGGATTCCCGCCTGCGCGGGAACCCGTCCGAATGGATTCATCCGGGCGGATGACGCCCTTCGACAGGCTCAGGGAATAGCATTAAAATTTTATATACACTCACCGCGGTCGCGATGAGTGTATATAAAAAAATAGATTTCATACTTGATATGGAATGAGAGAAAGTGGTTTTTCTGGAAAATAGGGGATTTTTACTATAAGATGTAAAAATGCTGGAAAACATAAGAAACTTTTGCATAATCGCGCATATTGATGCGGGTAAGTCTACTTTAGCGGACAGGTTTTTGGAAATTACCAAAACAGTGGAAGCACGCAATATGCAGGCTCAGTTTTTGGACTCACTGGAATTGGAACGGGAAAGAGGAATTACAATTAAAATGGCTCCAGTGAGAATGAACTATAAGTTGGATGAAATAGACTACATTTTAAACCTAATAGATACTCCGGGGCATCCGGATTTTGGATATGAAGTGTCGCGGGCCTTTAAGGCGGTTGAAGGCGCGATTTTATTGGTTGATTCCACAAAAGGAATCCAGGCGCAAACTTTGGCGAATTTTGAAATGGCGAAAAAATCAGGGCTTAAAATAATCGGCGCGGTAAATAAAATAGATCTTGATTTGCCGCAGACTGAAAGCATTATCACGGAAACTGCAAAACTTCTTGATTGCGATGAAAGTGAAATCTTTAGAATTTCCGGCCGCACAGGCCAGGGTGTTGAAGAAATTTTGGCAGAAGTCATAAAACAAGTTCCTTGTCCGAAGCTACCGGCAATAAATAAAAAATCCGCATTGATTTTTGATTCCTTATATGATGACCACAAAGGCATCATTGCTTTTATCCGTGTTTTTAATGGAGAATTTTCTGCATCTCAGGATACAAAATTAGTCGGAGCAAATATAAAATTCAAACCAAAAGAAGTTGGATATTTTGCTCCGCGATTAAAAGCAGCTGAAAAAATATATCCAGGAGAGATTGGTTATATCGCAACTGGAATAAAAGACCCGGATAAATTAAAAATCGGCGACACTATCGGAGATGAAGCTTTAATTGGCTATGACTTTCCGCAGCCGCGAGTTTTCGTTTCGTTTTTCCCCGAGGACAATAACGATTATGATGAGCTTAGAAAATCTTTTTTTAAGCTGAAGCTTACCGACCCGGCGTTAAAATTGGACCCGGATTCAAGCGAGGTTTTGGGTCGCGGATTTAAAGTTGGATTTTTGGGTAAACTGCATTTTGAAATAACCAGCCAAAGATTGGAAAAGGAATTTAATATGAGAACAGTTAACAGTTTTCCTTCCGTATCTTATAAAATCAAGCGTCCAAATAAAAAAGAGTATTTTATAATTGAAAATCCGAAAGATTTGCCGGCTGAGTACGATGAAATTTGGGAGCCGATGATTGATTTGGAAATTATTGCGCCATCTTCATATCTTGGAAGTATTATGAAGTTAAAGGACCCGTTTAGAATGGGCGATTTGGAAACTGAAAATATTGGCGAAAGAATTTTAATCAAAACAAAAATGCCGCTAATGGAACTCATCACTGATTTTGACGACAAATTAAAGTCTATTTCAAATGGATATGCTTCTTTCAGTTATGAAATCGCAGATTATAAAAAAGGGGACTTGGCAAAAATTGATGTTTTGATTGCCGGAGATTTGGTTGTTGGTTTGTCGCGTATTATTCCAAAAAAAGATCTTGATTATGAGGCAAGGCAAATGGCCGGAAGGCTTAAGGACTTGTTGCCTCAGCAGCAATTTACACAGGCTATACAAATTGCGGTTGGCGGAAAAATTATTGCGCGTGAAACTATTGTTGCAATGAAAAAAGCTTTGGGTGACTTTGGAAAAAATGGCGGAGACATAACAAGAAAAATGAAACTTTGGAAAAAACAAAAAGAAGGAAAAAAGAGACTTTTGGGTATGGCAAAAGTTAATATTTCCGCCAGTGTGTTTAAAGAATTGCTTAAGAAATAGTATAATCTAGAAAAGTGTAAAGTTAAAAAATCAAAAATCAAAATTACAGTTTAGGGTTTAAAAATTGGCACCATGTTGTCATATCTGAATATAATGAAGCATTTTGTTATGGATTCCCGCCTGCGCGGGAATGACAGAAGATAGGATTTTTCACGGAGTTCAGAATGACCTTTTGTGAAATTTTGAATTTTACATTGTCATTTTTCATTTTGATATTTACATTTTCAACTTGAAACGTGTTGCGAATAATCATAATTTCAATTTTGATAATTTTTGTCATTGCCATCGGATTTCAGATTGCAATTCTTTTTAGGGAAGAGACCCAGTTAAAAACAGAGCTTGATCAGTTGAAAAGCAAATCAGACTCTTTTACCAAGGAAAACGTGGAGTTGGAATCGCAGATGAATTTTTTGTCGCGTTTGGAAAATTTGGAAAAAGAACTGAAGGCAAAATTTAATTACAAAAAAACCGGGGAAAAAATGATGATATTGGTACCATGAATAGTGAAAAGCTATAAAGTTAAAAGGGTAATAATATAAATTTGAAATGAAATATAAAAATAAATTTTTAGTTTTAATAGTAATTGTGTTTATTGCATCAGGGATATATTTTTTTGTGAGTCGGAATTATCCGATTGCTTTTGTTGACAACAGTTCCATATTAAACAGCGATTTTCAGGGCAGCTATCTGATTAACTATAATTTTTATAGTAATAGCCTGAAAGCAAATAATCAGGACGCTATTATTTTAAAATCTGATGATGTTATTAAAGAATTAAAAAGAGCAACTCTTGATGTTCTGATTGAACAGGAAATTATTGATAATGAGTTAAATAAAAGGGTAAAAGCGGATGATTTGTTAAAAATGATAGATGAAAAGGTTAGTGTAGCCGGTTTAAATTCTGATAAGTTTAAAAAAGAAGTGGAATTTTTATATGGAGCATCGGCAGAAAATATTAAAAAATTGGTTTTAATCCCAAAAGCAAAAGAGGAAATTTTAGAAGGCAGGTTAATTTTGGAAAACTCTCAAGCTGATAATTTTGATGATTGGGTAAAGCAAAAGAAGTCGGAAGCAAAAGTTGAAATTTTAATGCCGGAATTTAATTGGGATAAAACGGAGGTAATATTAGAAAATTAGTTTTTATTTTTGTTTTTATTTCATTTTTTGATACAATAAATAAAAGTGTAAAGGTCGTATTATGTAATAATGTAAAATTTAAATATCAAAGTGAAAAATGACAATGCAAAATGGTAAAGTTTTTTTAATTGAATTAACTTTAAAATTTTAAGCTGTCATTCTGATTTTTGATTTTTTAACTTTAAATTTTTAACGTGAATAAAATAACAAAAAATATAAGTGCGGTTGTTTTGGCAGTAAGTATGATTAGTTTTGTGTTGCCGGTTATGGCGCAGACAACCACGACAGAAGAAACAACTTCGGTTACGGCTGTGACTGCAAGTACAACAACAGTAAGAGTAGTTAATAAATTGGAAGAAAAAATCCAGATGGTAAAAAATATTGTCATGAAAATAGCAACCAGATTTGACGTTAATGTGCGTAATTTGGAATCATTGTCATCAAGAATTTCAAGCAGAATCAATAAATTTGATCAGCAAGGAAAAGACACGACAGAAGCAAAGGCTAAATTAAACGAAGCTAATACAAAAATTCAGGAAACAAAGGATGCAATAATTAGTCTGCAAGCAGGCATTAATGCCGCCATTTCATCGACAACTCCTAAAAAAACTTTTACAGCGTCAAAAGACAAGTTGGTAAAAGGAGTCATGGATAAAATAAAGGCGGCTCACAAAGCTCTCGTGGAAACTGTTGTGATTTTGGCAAAAACCAATAATGCATTAGAAAATGCAACTTCAACAACTACAACCACTACGACAACAACCCCGTAGTCTTTTTCATGATAGATTATAGGTCGAAAAATAAAAAACATTAATTATGAAGCTAAAATTTGGATTCCCGCCTTCGCGGGAATGACATAAATTAAGTTTTATGAATTAACATGACATTATATGGATGAAATAAAAATTCAAACTCAAAATTTTGATTCAAGTAATATTGAAACTCCAAATCCGTCAGCTGACGGACAACCAAAAAGCAAGATGGGATTAATGATTGCTGGTGTGGTTGTGATAATTATTATTATGGTAGGAGTAGGGTATTACTTTATGGTTATAAATAAACCCGCAGCTCCTGCGATAAACGAACAGTCCGCAAATCAGGCAGGCACTCCAACAGGTTTGCCTCAGGTGGTTGGTCCTCAAACTCCGCCTCCTGGTCCGTCTGATGAATTGGGAGACATTAGCGCTGATTTAAACGCAATAGATTTAAAAGCCTTGGAAAGCAATACGGCTTCAGATACGGCAATTATTGGAAGCGCATTATAAAAAGAAAAAACTTCCCGGTTTATATTGGGAAGTTTTTTTGTTAAATGAATTTTTAGATTAAAAAATTATTTTTATCCGCTACCTCCTTTATAAAAGGAGGTTGGGAGGATTTAATCACCCTTGACCCTATTTAAAAAGAGGACTTGAACACCAGATTCTTCGCGAAGCTCAGAATGACGCGAATGGAGTGTGCAATCAAAAGTATATGATATAAAATAGTGTATAATATTAATATATGGCAATTTATCAAATCATTATTTTCATATCAATTGTCCAGTTTATTCTGTTTTTCGGACACTGGTTCCTGTATAAAACCCTGGTTTTTTCTTTTGGTCTTACAAATGCCAGTGTTATTTTTTACTTGAAGGTTATTTTGGGACTGTTGTCGCTGAGTCTTGTGGTAATTACTCTCATTGTTTCCAAATATTCAAATATTTTTACAAAGTTTTTTTATATTTTATCATCCTCATGGCTGGGATTTTTGAGCTTTCTTTTTTTGGCGGCGATTTCATTCTGGGCTGCTTATTTTGCGGTTGAAAAATTTTCATTGCCGTTTGATAAAAAATTTATAGGATCGGTATTTTTTGTTATTGCCATCGGCGCAGGAATTTATGGAATCATTAATGCAAATAATTTGAGGATTACAAATATTTCCGTTAAATTCCATAATATCCCGGAATATTGGAAAGGTAAAACTGCGGTATGGGTAAGTGATGTTCATGTGGGTCCGATAAGAAGATATGAATTTGCGCAGGAAGTCGCTGATAAGATAAAAATGCAAAATCCGGATTTGGTATTTATTGGTGGAGATTTTTTTGACGGCGGCATTGTTGATCTGGATGATTTTGTGGAGCCTTTTTCAAAAATTGTGGCGTCTGATGGAATTTATTTTGTTGCAGGCAATCATGAGGAATTTTCAGATGATGCTGTTTATTTGGATGCAATTAAAAAAGCGGGGATTAAAATTCTAAATGGCGAGGTGGTTAACGTGAATGGCCTGCAAATTTCCGGAGTTGGCTGGAAAGATGCTGAAAATAAGCAAAAATATAAAATAATTCTTGATCAAATTAATTTGGATAAAAACTTACCAAGTATTTTATTAAAGCATTCGCCGACGAATTTGGAGATGGCGAGTGAAAAGGGTTTTTCTCTGCAAATTTCCGGGCATACTCATGTGGGGCAGATTTTGCCGTGGAATTTGGCGGTCAAGCTTATTTATCGGGATTATAGCTACGGGCTTAGAAAATTAGATGGTATGCAGGTTTATACTTCAAGCGGCGCTGGCACATGGGGTCCTCCGATGAGAGTGGGTAATTATCCGGAAATTGTGGCAATAAGATTTGAGTGATGATAATTGCGCGCAAATTATTGTTTTATTTTATGATATAATATATTTAATGAGTTTTCGCCATAAAATTCCATCATTAATAGCTTTTATTTTGATACTAGTTGGATTTTTAGTGATTATGGGTTGGATTTTTAATGTTAGTTTTTTAAGGAGCATTAATCCATTATGGACGCCCATGAAATTTGTGACTGCCGTTTGTTTTATGATGAGCGGCTTGATAATTTTTGCCACTAACAGGATTTTTCATGGTGAATTTAATATTGCCCCGCTTATTTTGTCAGCAGGGTCTCTTACGATAATAATTTTAACCTCGGTTTTTTTTGCTTCCAATATTTTTAACATTCCGGTTGGCATTGAGCAACTCTTTATTGGGGAAATTTTTTTAAAAGGAAAAATTTATAATTTGCAGCCGTGCACTGCTTCCATGTTTAACTTCTTACTCATTGCAATAGTTGGAATTATGTCCATGCATAAAATAAAATCACACAAGAAAATTATTTTAATTGTGGGAATTTTAATTGGTTTTATCGGACTGTCATCAATTATTGGGCATATTTTAAGGGTTCCTTTTTTGTATTTTAATATTTACGGATTCAGTTCCGCTATGTCGGTAATCAGCGGACCCATGTTTGTTCTGATAGGAATGGTATTTTATTTATTATATGCCTGTCCATTAAATAATTTTACCAAAGTAAAAAATGAAAATCAGATTTAAATTATTCCTGCTATTTTTGATTGTTACGGTAATCCCGCTTTTTTTTATTTCAATTATTGTCTATTACAATGCTGAAAATTATTTGGCTGAGTCAATACTTAAAAATTTAAATTCCGCGGCTGATTCAAAAATAAATAAGATTGAAACGGTGTTTAATGCTCTTAAAAACAGTCTTGAAACTGTCCAAGGTTATTATAATGTCAGAAAAAATCTCCCGATCATCACAAGGTTTTTTAATGACAAAACCAATCAGGAATATGTAACAGCCAAGGAGCAATTGGACAGTCAAATAGCGGCGCTTCAAAATGTGAAGGAATTTGAAAATGTGTTATTTATAAACGCTTCCGGAAAAGTGGTTTTCTGTTCCAATCCAGAGCATAATAGGACCTATTTGGGCTCTTTCATCAACAACATCAGTCCGGGGATTTTTGAAAGCGCCAAAAGTGGAATTTATTTTTCCGATCACCATAAACATGGCAATGAGACAGATGAGTATCTTAAAAATGAGTTGGCGCTGTTGGCTGCGGCGCCGATGCATGATTTTGAAGGAAAATTTATCGGAGAAGTCATTTTCGAACTTGATTTAAAACCAATCTTTGATCAATTTAATAAGAATATTGGAAAAACCAAAGAAACAGTAATTGGTAAAAAAATAAATGACAAGGAAATTATCATTATAAATAATTTGCGTTTTGATGGAAACGGCGCTTTAAGCAAAAAAATATTAATTGGGGATAAATTTTCCATTCCAATTCAAAATGCTGTGAGTGGAGAAACCGGATCAGGTATTGCCATTGATTATAGGGGCGTGGAGGTTTTGGCTGATTGGCATTATTTGCCCTATTTAAATTGGGGAATAGTTTCAAAAATTGATACCAAGGAAGTTTTATCACCGATTAATAATTTAAAAAATATTGTCATACTGCTGGTCCTCATTTGTTTCTTCGCAGTTCTGCTTATTGTTCTTGCGATTTCAAAATCAATTTCAGATCCGATTGAGCAATTACGCAAAGGAACAGAAATTATTGCCACTGGCAATTTGAATTATCGGGTTGACATATCAACGGGGGATGAAATAGGGCAACTCTCAAGGGCTTTTAATAAAATGTCGGAAAATTTAGGGGATCTTCAGGGAAAATATGCGGAATTAATTCAAACCACGCCGCTTTGTGTGAAGGTTTTTGATTCAAAAGGAAATTTATTATTTATAAATAAAGGAGGCAGGGACGAGCATTTTTTAACTGACAGTGATGATATAAGTAAATGGGATTGGTTGGGTACTGTGGAGAAAAAATATCATAAAGCGGTAAATGAAAAATTTGATGCGGCGCTTAAAGGAGAAAGTGGTAGTATTGAATTTGAACATGTGCCAGGGAGTTCAAAATTTAAATGGTGCTCCAGTTCTTTTTCACCCATTAAAGGCAGTGACGGAAAAGTAAAAGAAATTTTAATTTTTTCATCTGATATTACGGCATTGAAAGATGTGGAATTTCAACTTGAACAAAAAGTTGAGAAAAGAACAAGAGATCTTCAAAAAGCCAACCGTGCACTCGTAACCATAAGTGAGGCAAATCGGGTTGCAATAAAAGCAACGGATGAAATGAAGCTATTAAAAAATGTTTGCGAGGTTTTGATTAAAAATGCCGGATATCGAATGGTGTGGGTTGGTTACAAGGAAGAAAATGAAAATAAAGATGTGCGGGTGGTGGCTTCGGCCGGTTATGATGAAGGCTATTTGGATAAGGTGAACGTAACCTGGGCAAATGTGGAACGCGGCAAGGGTCCAACTGGAACAGCTATTAGAGAAGGCCGAATGATTTCTTTTCCTGATTTTGAAAAAGAAGTGGCATTTAAGCCCTGGCTTAAAGATGCCTTGAAGAGAGGCTATAAAAGTTCCATTGTCTTTCCGATTTTTGTCAATCAGGAAGTTATCGGGGCAATATCCATTTATGCGTCTGAGGTAAATATATTCACTCAGGATGAAATAAAGATACTTGAGGAACTCTCAAGCGACCTTTCGTTTAGCATAGAAAGTATCAGAAATAATCTGGAAAAAGAAAAAGTCGAGGGAGAATTGCGCGATAGCGAAGAACGATATCGCAATTTGATAGAGCTGTCTCCTGATGCAGTTGTTGTTCATTCCGGTCAAAAGATAATTTTTGCCAATAATGCTGCCGTTAAACTTCTAGGAGCTCACTCCGCGGATGAGATTATTGGTAAAAATACGCTTGATTTTGTCCATCCGGACAGTCTTGAATTGGTAAAAAAACGCATAGCAAAAATGATAACTATTGGAGAAAATGTTCCAATGGAAGATGAAAAATTTGTGCGGCTGGATGGGGTTGTTATTGATGTTGAGGTTATCGCGGCCCCGATTATTTACCAGGAGAAGAAGGCGATTCAGGTGATTATTCACGATATTACCGAGCGTAAGAGAGCAGAAGAAATCGTAAAGATTTCGGAGCAAAAATTCAGGGCAATTTTTGATAATGCCAATGATGGAATAATTTTGGCCGATATGAAAACAAAGAAATTTTATGAAGGCAATATGACATTTAACCGGATGGTCGGATACAATAATGATGAAATTAAAACTTTGGGAGTTTTGGATATTCATCCCAAGAAAGATTTGTCTTATGTAATTGACCAGTTTGATAGGCAATCTAAAAAAGAATTTGAACTGGCCGAAAATATTCCGGTAAAAAGAAAGGATGGCAGTGTATTTTATGCGGACATCAATTCAACCCCGGTGAATATTGGCGGGAAAGAATATTTGATGGGAATTTTTAGGGATATTACCGAGCGCAAGTTGGTGGAGGAATCTTTAAGAAAAAATGAAGAACGTTTGAGGCTTGAAATAAACCGTATGCCTATTGGATATATCATATGGGACAAGGATTTTCATGTGATCACCTGGAATCCTGCCGCGGAAAAGATTTTCGGGTTTACCTTTGACGAAGCGAAAGGACGACATCCGTATGACATAATCGTTCCCCATGAAGCGCAACCAAAGGTGGATGACATCTGGCAAAGGCTACTTCTAGGGGATATCTCGGCTAATAGCGTGAATGAAAATACAACCAGAGACGGACGGACTATTATGTGTGAATGGACGAACACTCCGCTAAAGCAGCCCGATGGAACAATACTCGGTGTAATGTCCATGGTTCAGGACATTACCGAGCGTAAAAAGGCGGAAGAATCCTTGCGCGAGCGCACCGAAGATTTGCAAAAATTCAAATTAGCTGTTGAAAGTACCGATAATCATGTTATTATTACCGATCCAAATGGGATTATTCTTTATGCCAATAAAGCGGCAGAAAAAATTACAGGGTATTCCATAAGTGAGATGTTAGGAGGGCGGCCATCTTTATGGGGAAATCAGATGGGAAAAGAATTTTATAAAAAAATGTGGCATGTGATAAAGGAAAAAAAGAATACATTTATTGGAGAAGTAAATAATAAAAGAAAAAATGGCCAGGAATATTTTGCGGAGATTCATATTTCTCCTATTTTGGATGAAAATAACAATATAAAATTTTTTGTCGGAGTTGAGAGAGACATTACCGAAGAGAAAAAGATGGACCAAACCAAAAATGAATTTGTTTCAATTGCGTCACATCAATTGCGCACCCCGATGACCGGAATAAAATGGGTTATTGAAAGATTTTTGAAAACAGAAAATCTTACCGCCAAAGGAAAGGAATATCTTGAAGACATACATGTTTCAATGGAAAGACTATCAATGCTTGTAAACGATTTATTAAACTTTTCAAGAATTGAGGAAAAAACAATCAAAGTTTCAGTAACGAAATTTGATTTGAATGATTTTGTTAAAAATAATCTCAAAGAATGGGCAGCTCTTTTTGAAAAGAAAAAAATAGAAAATGAATTCATGAATTTTCCAGGGGATTCAATGATAGAAACCGATATAAATATTCTTGGAAATATTTTACAGTGTTTGGTTTCAAATGCCATTGAATATACTCCGGAAAACGGGAAAGTTGGTATTTTTGTCAGAAAGAAAGAAAAAACATATGTTATAGAAGTAAACGACACAGGCATAGGAATTCCAAAATCTGAACAAGATAAAATGTTTAAAAAGTTTATTCGTGCCAGCAATGCCAAGCTCGTAAAGCCGGACGGGACGGGAATAGGTCTTTATATTGCCAAGCAATCGGCTGCTCTTTTAGGAGGAGAAGTATATTTTGAGTCGGAGGAAAATGTCGGATCTACCTTTTATGTGGAACTTCCATGTATTTAATTGTGTTGGCTGTATAGTAGATTCGTTTGTGAACTGTGATTATTTGTGGTAAAATTATAGAAATTTAAATATAGTATTGCATTTTTATGGATGAAAAAATTTCATTTGAAAATTAAAACGTGAAATTTACAAAATAAATTGCAAATAAAACAATGAAAATATTAATAATTGAAGACGATGAAATTCTTTCAAAGGTTATTGCCGAGGAGCTTAAAGATGCAAATTTTGAAGTTGTCCAAGCTTTTGACGGTCAATCTGGTTTGGATATGGCAAGGTCAATAAAACCAGATCTTGTGCTTCTTGATATAATGATGCCGAAAATGAACGGATTTGAAGTTCTTGAAGAAATTAAAAATGACATTGGAATAAGAAGCATTCCTATAATTATGCTTACTGTTCTTGGAAGCGATGATGATATTAAAAAAGGGCTGCAATTAGGGGCGAAAGATTATATTGTAAAATCTCAACATGCCGTTGCCGAAATAATTGACAAAATCAAACAATTCCTTGAAAACAAGCAATAAGATTTTATTAAATTTTATTTTTGATCAATTAGCATTAATTTTTTGTTTGAATGATTAAAATTAAAAGAAATTTTTTTTTAAAACTATTTTTAATTACTTTCATATTGGCTGTATTTTTTGCGTTGATTATTTATTTTTCCTTATTTTCTTATGCTGCTGACGGGTCAGGGACTAACATTATTTCTCCAAATTCAGTTAATGCCGGATCTACTGGAAATACTTTAACTTTTAATTTTACTTCCGCTGAGGCCATGAACAGCGGAGAAATTACAATTATTGTTCCTTCAACTTGGAGTGCTCCACAGGGGACAAATGGAGTTGCTGGTTATACAACGGCTACGAGCACCGGAATAATTGCTGATGTTAAGGATAATTTAGATAGTGTCTCAAACTGGGCGGCTCAGACTGGAGCGTGTAATGCCGGGCTTTTGACTGATTCAACTACGTTTCATGAAGGCGCGGCTTCTCTTTTATGCCAAAATTCTGGAGCGACTAACAATACAAAACTTTACAGAAATTTTTCTGTTGCAGAAAATTGGTCCGGTTATACTAATGTTGGTTTTTGGATTCGCGCAAGCGCCAATTTGAGTTCCAGTCAGTATAAATTCTCATATGCCGCAAATACAAATTTAGGCACGCCGATTGCAAGTCTTAATCTTCCGGCAATCACTGCCAATACTTGGACATTTGTAAATTTGACTCTTACCGGGGTCAGAACCTCTGTTTTAAGTTTTGGTTTCCAAATAGCCGGCGCTAGCGCTCAAAATAATAATATTAATATTGATGATATTTTATTGGGACCGGGAATACTGTCTTTCCCCGGGTCGGGGATAATTAGCGCAAGATTATTAACCTTGGCAGGTAGTGCCGCCACGACTATCACATATGGTTTCGGCGGGGGAACAAGTGGCGCAGTGGCTCCTTCAGCCGGGGAAATTTCAATCTTTACTACACAATCAAGAGCTTCTGATTCTGGAACACTTACAAATATTGCATCTTCGCCGACGGTAAGCGTTAATAATCCTTCTCCAACAACGACCTCTATATCTCCTGCTTCGGCTACAGCCGGTGGCTCTGCATTTACACTTACGGTCAACGGAGCAAATTTTAATTCCTCGTCTATTGTTCAGTGGAATGGTTCGTCAAGGACGACAACTTTTGTAAATTCAACCCAAATTATCGCGGCAATAAATGCTTCAGATATTGCTTCGGTCGGGACTTTTGCGGTTATGGTATTTAATCCAACTCCAGGGGGAGGTACCTCTAATAGTCAAACGTTTACTGTTAACGCCGCTCCAGATACAACTTCGCCAACGATTACGGCGTTTACAATGCCTGCGACTGCGACTTCATTGGTTGTAAACGTCAATTCTTTTACTGCCACAGATAGTATTGGCGTGGTCGGATATTTAATAACTGAAGCATCTTCAACCCCCTTGGCATCTGATTTGAATTGGTCCGGGACTGCCCCGACGTCATTTACTTTTTCCGGATCTGGATTAAAAACTGCCTATGCCTGGGCAAAAGATTCGGCTGATAATATTTCAACAAGTTTGAGCGCAAACGTGACAATTACTCTTCCGGATTCAACTCCTCCAATAGTTTCTGCGTTTACGATTCCGTCAACTTCTGACTCGCTAGCTGTAAATATTTCTTCATTTACCGCCACTGATAATACTGGCGTCGCTGGATATTTATTAACTGAAACCTCAACAACTCCTTCTGCTGGCACAGCTGGATGGGCTGGGAGTGCTCCGACTTCATATATATTTTCATCAGATGGAGTTAAAACTCTTTATGCCTGGGCAAAAGATGCGTCGGGGAATGTTTCAACAAGTTTAAATGCTTTGGTTACAATTACCCTCACTGTACCAAGTGGAGGCGCTCAATCCGTCTCTTCTGTTACAACATCCGTCGGTGGAGCATCTCAATCGAGTGCTGTTTTTTCTGGACAGGCCTATCCAGGTGTTATGATGTCAGTTTTAAGGAAATTAGTTTCTGTGCCGGAATATGAAGGCGCATCAGTTTCCAGATCTGTTATAAATGATGACGGGACTTTTGAATTGACGCTCGAATATTTTCAGCAAGCTGATTGGCTTTTTGCATTGCAAGCAAAAGATAAGGACGGAAAAAATGCTCGGGTACTCGCTTTTTCGCAATTTATTCCCGGAGGTAGTATTTTTAAAATTGAAAATATATTTATTCCGCCAACAATTGATTTGAGTAGCGCAGCGGTTACAAAAGGGAAAAATTTGTCAGTAGCTGGTTATGCTGCGCCAAGCGCTAAAATTGAAGCATTTATTAATGGTAAGAAAGTTGGTGAAAATCAATCCGATGTTAATGGAAAATATTCAGTTTCAGTCTCCACAAATTCATTGGTTGAGGGAAATTATTTTGTAAAGACGCGCTACATAATATCAGCTGATAAGTACAGCGATTTTTCGGAATCAAAGGCATTTTTAATTTCCTCGCTTATTTACCCAAAGGCAGATTTTAATAGTGACGGACGCGTTACAGTTACTGATTGGAGTGTTTTTCTTTATAGGTGGTGGTTAACCGATCAAAAACTAAGGATAACTATTGATCTAAATAGCGATGGGAAAATTGACATATCAGATTTTAGTGTTTTTCTTCAGGCGATGAAATAAATGTGAACATATTCGTACAATTATTTTATTAATTGTGATATAATTAAAAAAAATGAAAAGTAAAATAATTTTTGGATTTGCGGCGTTTATAACATCATTGTTCGCTTTTTTGCCCATAACCTATGCGGCAAGTTTATATTTTACTCCGGATGTTAAAAATTTGGGGATTGGGGGAGAATTTAGGATTAATCTTAATATTGATACTCAAAATGCTTCAATTAACGCCGTGCAGGCGACTGTAAAATTTCCCCCAAGTGTTGTAAAGCTTTTGGATTTTGATAAATCATCCTCTGCTTTTAATTTTTGGCTTGAGGAACCGTCAATTTCAAATAATGATGGAATTTTAAAGTTTACGGCTGGAACCACAAAAGGAATTTCAGGAGTGGCGCTTCAGGTTATAAGTTTGCATTTTAAAACCGTTGGAGCAGGAACAGCTCAAATTGCCATTACTGATGCTGCAATTACTGCAAGTGATGGAAGTGGAACTAATGTGCTTTCAGCGGTTAAAAATGCAAATGTCGGAGTGGAAACTGAGATTTTAGCCCCGTCAACTCCTGCAGTAGAAACTCCCCAGAGAATTACCCGACCTGCAACCTCATCCAAAGGGTTGCCTGAAAAGCCAAAACTTCAAGTTCCTCTTTATTCTGATCAATCACGATGGTACAGCCAGGTTGGCAATACCATTGCGTTATGGAATTTACCGTCTGACATAACCCAGGTTTCAGCCAGACTTACTCAAAGTCAAGAGACACAAATTGGAACGCCGGAAAAAGAATTATTTAATGGAAAAGATTTTGGGATACTTAAAGAGGGAATTTGGTATGTCAGAGTACAATTTAAAAATAATATTGGTTGGGGTGAGCCGGCTTATCATAAAATTTCACTTGATACAACCGCGCCATTGGGATTTAATATAAAAATTAACTCAATTATTTCTGATAATCCATTGCCGGAAATTTCTTATGAAACAAATGATAGTTTATCCGGAATATTTAAATATTCAATTTCAATTGATAATAAGGAGATTTTAAAAACAGCCTCAGGTAGCTTGGTTTTATCGCCGCAATTGCCGGGGAAACATAATCTGGCAATAAGAGCTTTTGATTTTGCAGGCAATGCAATTGAGGACAGTTTGCAGTTTGAAATTTTACCCATTGAAACCCCGATAATTGAATATTATCCGGCTTCAGTCGCATCAGGTGAGCTCGTATTTTTATCGGGAAAATCATTATCAATGGGTTATGTTGAAGTTTATCTTTTAAATTCTCGCAATCAAGAAATTGTGATTAAAAAGGTTGGTGTTGATGAAATTGGTCACTGGGAACTGCGGATGGATGATTTCCTGCCTCAAGGTATCTATAGTCTGCGAGCTGTTGCAATTGATGGCAGGGGAGCCAATAGTTACCCAACTGATGCGGTTAAAATTAAAGTCAGGGAACAAGCCCTATTTTCCATAGGCACAATATTTTTTGGATGGTTTGAATTACTTCTTATATTACTCGTTATAATAATGGCGGGATTTGGATTTGGATATTGGTATTATTTGCAAAATTCCGAAAAGCGTTCTGTATATAGAACTATTGCTGGGAGGGATATTCAAAAAATAGGCGCTTTGATTGAGGAGCAGGTTGGAAAGCTGGAAAACTGGGGTAAAAAACAAGAAAATATAAATGATAATTCAAAGGCAGAACTTGAATTTATAAGCGGGAAAATTAAAGAAATAGTTTTTAAGATGAAAAAATATATAGTGGAAGAGATTAAGGATATTAAATAATAAAAACCCCTTAAAGAGGGGTTTTTATTATGCCGCGGGTTTTTCTCCTAAAAATTCCTTTATTTTTTTTGGAATTTCAGCAACTGCGTGCTTTGATTTTATAATATAATCTTTTGCGCCCATATCCATTCCTTTCTTGACATTTTCATCATCTGATAAGACCGTAAGTATTATTATCGGAATATCTTTTGTTTTAAGATCTTTTTTTGCAGCTTCAAGAACTTCAAAGCCCTGCATTTTCGGCATCATTACATCAAGAAGAACCAAGTCAGGCATTTCGGCTTTTATAAGTTCCAATCCCGCTCTTCCGTCAAAGGCCTTAATAACATTAAATCCGGCGTCTTTAAGCTCTTCACTGACTACTTTTGAGGTGATTTCATCATCTTCAATAAGCGCAATTTTATAATTTATCATTTATAAATTATACCATATTTTGTTTTTTAATAAATGTGGATTATTTTTTTATCGGAATTTCAAACCAGAATGTGGACCCTTTCCCTTCAGTGCTTTCAAAGCCTATTTTCCCATCGTGAGCTTCAATAAAGTGCTTTGATATATACAGTCCAAGTCCGGAAGAATCAGGTCTCATTGTAGTTGCATTTGAAGCGCGGTAAAATCTTGTGAATATGAATTGTTTTTCCGCCTCCGGTATTCCCACGCCATTATCGGCAATTTTAAAGAGTAAATTATTCCCGGATTTTTTGATGGAAACAATTATTTCCCCATTTTCTTTTGTGTAGGTTACGGCATTATCCGACAATTTTTCAAAAATAGTCCTTATCTTTTCCATATCTATATCAACCAAAGCTACTGGCGCATCGGAGAAGTCTTTTATATATTTTATTTTTTTAATTTTGCAGTTTTCGGCAAAATTAATCTCAACGGATTTCCAGAGGTTTCTTAGATAACTTGGGGTTTTATCAAGATATATTTCCTTCCTTTCTTCAATATCAAGGGCTGTTACAAGATCGTTGATTCTGGAAACAATTTTCAGATTCTCATTGTAGCTGCTTTGGACAAGTTCTTCCTGAATTGCATTGAGATGGTCGTGTTTCCCGCCTAATAGGCGTTCCAGTTGCCAGCGGATGTTTGTAAGGGGAGTGCGCAGCTGATGTGAAACTATCTGGATAAATTTATTTTTCAGTTGGTCAACTTCCTTGGTGCGTTTCTCAACTTTACTCCGCATGCGCAATGTTGCAATGCCAAAAGCCAGATCATCTGCGATCTCTTTTAAGATATCAACTTCCTTGTTGCTGAATGCATCTGATTCTTTTGAATATATGCTGACAACTCCAAAAGCCTGGTCTTGGCTGACCAGAGGTAAAGCAATAAATGATTGATAACCGCGCTTAATGGCGTCATCTCTCAAAGGAACCATAGTTAGATTTTGTGCAATATTTTTCGCGATAACAGGATATCCTGTGCGAATTGCTGCGCCGATCGGGTTGGGAATGTATTCGGTATCTGACCATGTAAGATTGAGCGATTTAATATTGTTTTCTTCAAATCCCGCCTGGGCAACCGGACGGATTGTTTTTGACTCGTCGTGTTCTGTAAATCCAATCCAAGCCAGGTGATAATTGCCAATTTTAACGGCAATCTGGCAAAATTTATCCAGTAAATCTGCCTCGGTGGTGATATGTATTAATATCTGATTGGTCTCGCTGAGTATTTTTAATGCGCGATTCGCACGGCTAAGTTCCATCTCCGCATTTTTGCGCTCAGTAATATCCTGTGCTGTTCCGCGCAATCCGATAATTTTCCCCAGGGCATCGCGTTTGGTTTCGCTGCGGGCTGTAATCCAGCGCGTTGGACCTTTTGGATTGGCAATCTCCAAATCAAGTTCATATGGTTCGCCGGTTTGCATATTCTTTTTTACTGCCTCATCCAGCCGTACCGCGCTCTCGGGTGTGTATACTTTAAGATGTTCTTCATATTTTGGCGGGTGTTGTGTCGGATCAAAGTTAAAGATATGATAATATTCCTCTGACCATGCGATAGTGTCTGTTGCTATGTCCCAATCCCAGTTGCCGATTTTTCCAAGAAGCTGGGCTTTGTTTAATTCCTCTTCATTTTTTCTCAATGATTCTTCCGCATTTTTGCGCTCAGTAATATCTTGAACTGTCCCGATTGAGCGTAAAGGTTTTCCTAATTTATCATAAAATGTCTTACACTCTTCATGGACATATTTGATGCGGTCATCTGGGAAAAGCAACCGGTGATCAATTGTATAAGGTTTCTTTGTTTTTAATGAATCAGTATATGCAAAATCAACCATTTTTCGATCTTCCGGATGGATTGCACTAAGAAATGCTTCATATGTGGCGTTGAATTTTTTTTGATCTATTTCAAATATTTTGTAAATTTCATTGGACCACGTAAGAATGTTTTTGGCGAGATCAAGCTCCCAACTGCCGATATGGGCAATATGCTGAGCTTCATTAAGGCGAATAGTACTTTCTTTTAATGCTTCTTCCGCTTTTTTTCGCACAATGATGTCATTTTTAAGCTCTGTTGTTGATTCCAAGAGTTTTTTATATGGATTTTTTATCGACACACTGAATATCCCCGCATAAATAAAACAAAACGCAATGAATTTGTACAAATGTCCAAGTAAATTAAACGTATCATAAGCACTTTTATAGAGTGTAAATGCAAGCTCGCTGAATATACTTATGGTAATTGCCGCAAGATATAAAAGAAAAATCCTTTTTTTTGTCTTTAAAAAATGTCGGAGATAGGCAATATATGAAAGAACAAACAGTCCGATTGTAATATATTCAAAATATATTTTTAAGGGAGTGAGTCCGGTTCCTTCCACAAACATGGCGGGGATGGAATGTTCATAAAAAATAACGCCGGAAAAAACAGCCATGACTGATAAAATCACGGCCGCAAATACACATTGTTTCCAATATTTAAAACGGATTGGATTTTTGAAAACAATCGCGCTTATGACAAATGCGCATGCTGAAAACAGGCGCGCGGAAATCCAAAATAAAATTCCCTTATTTGTGGAACTGGGAGTGATAAAAGTAGGCATCCCGGGAAAACTCAAAACATGCATTAAGTCCAGAAGTCCGATTCCGAGAAATGCGTAACTCAAAAAAATTATGCGCTCATCCCGTGATTGCCGATTGGTAAGCAGGCCCACGCTAAAAATAGAAATAGATGTGATGATACTAAAAACCTCTACGATATTATGAAATAAAAGATAGTTTGATGCGCTCACTACAAAATAAAGCTGATCGCGAAACAATTCTATAAGGATAAATACTAAAAATGAAACCATAAAAATTCCGATGAGGAAAAAAAGCGGAGAAATATTTTTATCATTTTTCTTAAATGATGCCACAAGGGGAGTCATTTCCATTAATTTATTAGAGAATGTCTTAATTTTGGGGTTTCTGTTATTAATATAATAACATAATAAAGAATGTTGCTATTTTGAGTTATCCACATTGCACAGCATCTGAAATTTAAAAATTATTTGTTGTATAATAATTAAATGATAAAAATAAACGGCAATGATATTTACAGGGACAGTCAAAAAATAGGATATATTGATGATAATTATATAAAATCCCATGATGGCGATAAGTTGGGATATTTTGATCAAAAATATGTTTATGATCTTCATGCAAATAAACTTGCATATATTTATGGAAGAAACCTTGTTTCCCAGAGCGACAATGATGTAAAAACTGACATTGATGAAATAAACAAGTTTATTACTGGCGGAGTATTGTCAGAAATCGGCAGATGCGCCATTTATATGCTTCTTGGCAACTAAATTAAGTATCTTTGATAATTCAACTGCAGGTTTTTTGAGAAAATGGAAAAGAAAATACAAAAAAATCTTGAAGAAATTAGAGAAAAATTTAGCCATTCAAAGACTGATTTACCCATTGATTTAAAATTGGTAATGGCGGAAATGATTTTAAGAATCAAGGAACATAGAAAAAGCTTTGGCTTCTTTGTTATATTGGGATGGAAAAACAAGTGGAAGGAATTTGCTGATACTCCGGATATATCCCAAGACATTTTTGCCGGGCATAATATTAATATTAAAGTGGAGCGTTTGCGCGCATCACAGCAAAGCATTGCAAAAACTGCCAATTTTGACGGAGCAATTTTAATTGATTCATTTGGTAAAATTATTCACTCCGGCGCTATGATTGAAGGTCTTCGTCCAAAAGTTGTGGCAGATAAAATAAATAAGGGGACTTTCCCCGATCTTTCAATGCAGTTTGGATTCAGGCAAAAAGTCCATATGCGTCATCTGGCTGCAATAACATCATCATATATATTCAAGGGCACGACGGTATTCACGGTTTCCGAGGAGTCCGGTCATCTTCATATATTTGAGAATGGGAAGATTGTTTATTCAACTCTTCCACGGGAAAAATAAATTTGTTGTCATTTTTATTATTTAAATGATGATTTACTCTCTTTCTAAAAGAGGGTAGGGTGATTTTAAAATGCAGTGGATGTCATTCCCGCGCAGGCGGGAATCCATTTTCTGGTATATCTTATTAACTAAATTTTTACAGGGAATGTTTGCTTATTTTTATAACTTTATGTTATAATATTTAAATGAATATACAAAATCTCCTAAAAAATAAAAAAATATTAATCAGTATCGCAGTAGCCGCGGTTATTTTAGTAGTTATATTTGTGTCAAAATCTAATAAACAAGAAGCTAATCAGGAGACTGGAAATGCGCAGCAGGGGACAGAGCAGGGTACAACCTCAACAATTAAAGCTCCAACCAGTGGAAAAACTGGTCAGGCAATTCAGCAAACAACAACAGTTACAAAAACTGAAATATCAGTTGCTTCTCCGGCAAAAGGGGAAGTTTGGTTGGCAGGAAAAATTCATTCAATTCGCTGGACGCATGAAATGGGTCGAACAGGATCAATTGTTTTATTGGATGCCTCTTCAAAAGAAATTGTAGGTTGGATTAGCCCAAGTTTGTCTCAACAGCAGGTGGCATATGATTGGGACACTTCAAAAGTTTCTTTGTCAAAAATTAATCCTTCCAGAAAAGAAGTTATAGCGGGCGCGTATATAATAAGGGTTGAATTTGATTCCTCAAATATAAGACTTGAAAGCGCTCCTTTTCAAATTATAAGTTCGGGAACAGAAAAGATTTTAAATCATGAAGTTTATATAAGAAATGGAATTTTTATCCCAAATTATATTGAAGTTCAAAGCGGAGACAAAATTATCATGATAAATGATGATGGAAATAACACTCGCACTGTAAAAGGCGCCGGAGTGGTGCTGGCAAAACTTGTCCAAAGAGACTCATATGTTTTCTCTGTTACTCAATCAGTAAAATACGAATTTAGTTTGGCTGAAAACGCAATCGCAAAACTCACAGTTTTAGCTAAATAAAAAAATCCACTCAGAAACACATCTGAGTGGATTTTTTGAACAAAATTTAAACATTGAACTTTTTGTCATTGAGAGACATAAAGCAATCTCTCTGTCATTCCCGCGCAGGCGGGAATCCACTCTTTTTGTCATTTTAGTGACATATATTCGTATGCGTTACTGGGTTATATTGGGCTCCTGTCATCACTTGCCAGCCCGAAAGAACATTCGTTCTGGCGGGTTTCAGAATATGAAAACATCTAATTTATAATTCCGAAATGCAATCTGAAAATGTTTTCATGTTATTTTCAATAATAAATGCGCTGTTGCCCTTGTTCCAAAAGATAAAAGATTCATCTGTATTTGCATAACGGATGCCGCTTGCGGAAATTGTCTGGGGGATTGTCAGTTCGCGTTTGTCGCTTAATTTTAAAATAATTTTGCCCGATGGTATTGGCGGTTGTCCCGGTTGCACGGGAATAGATTTGCCTTTATAAAATTCCGCTTGTATGATTTTGCCATCCTTACAGGTGTAAATGGCGATTGCGATTGGTGTTTCTTGGGCTGGTTTAAACACATGCCACCAACCAACTGTGACTGCAATAATTATTAAAAATAAAATATAATTTTTTGTTTTAGTGTCCATATTTTTTAACCGCGCGCCGCCTTAGCTTTAGAAGGGGTAATCCCTCTCCTTTAAAAGGAGAGGTTAGGTGAGGTTTAAATTCCTTTCCATGTGTCATCCGCCCGGACGAGCTATTCGGACGGGTTCCTGCGAAAGCAGGAATCTACTGGATAAACTCCGGCGGGAATCCAGTATTATTCCCTGAGCCTGTCGAAGGGCTTGTCATTCTGAGCTCCGCGAAGAATCTAAAATCCTTTTTAAAATTATACAACAAAATTCCTAAAAATGATTTGCATTATATTCAAACTTGTTATCCACTTTTAATTTATGTTTGAATTATTGTATAATTTAGTTATGGAAAACATAAATCATAATCACAGTCACGAAGAAAATTCCGGTCATTGCAATGAATGCAGCGCAAAAACCTGCAAAGAAATATTCATGAAAAAATGCGGCAAGGGGAGGGGCATGAAATGCGGGAGCACATCATGTATCTACTTTTTGGCCTTTATCGGCGCCGCTGTTTATTATATCCAACTTGCCAATACTTTTTGGATGGGCGTCCTCGGCGTCTTAAAGGCTATTATCTGGCCCGCAATGATTGTTTATAAACTGATGGGATTTTTGGTAATGTAAGAAAATATTAATGATAATTTTAAAAATAAAAACACCTTAAAGGTGTTTTTATTTTACTAGGTCTCTAATAAAGTGTGTTTTTAAAAAATTAAATTGATACACTTGATAAAAAATATTATTTTTTGTAATATTTTGAAAGTTCATTCTGTGGGCGGAAAGAGAGGTGATAGCTATGTTGAGACATGCAAAGGTGCGTGTACTCATGGCGGACGTCGGGCACGGGGTTATCCTCACCGGCAAAGAAGGCGCGTAGCATAAGAGGTGGTACCTGCGCGGTACCAAAGAGGGCGGAGCAAATCCGCCCTTCTTTTTTTAGTTTTTAAATTAATAGGTGCTCTACATATTAGAGGTAATTAAAATGTAAATTAAATAAAAAGCCGGGGATTTTCCCCGGCGTGTTTGCCTCCAGACCGGAGGCTGATTTTCTATCAGCAAAATGAAAGATTTGCGCGTTCCAGTATCGTTGAAAACGGTCTATTGGTTGATTCTTTTGCAAGCAAAGCCTCAACGTCCGATTCCTGACACGATAATTCCTCTATTAGTACTGCCTTAACAGTTTAAATTAAATTATTATACCAAATTGACCCGTCTCGGTCTGGCTCTCAGTAATTATCAGCTTTTGTCAAAAAATGTCAAATATTTTACTTTATATAAAAATTATACAGTAGTTAGAATTCTAGTAAGGTGACAAGTTTTGGATCCGAACTGGCTTTTAAAAAATCCAGCAAATAATCCTCTCCGGTCTGCCTCGATACGCGCTGACTCGTGCTGTGTGCCCCGGTCTGGAACCATCCGCATCAAGACCGTTAGTGGGTTATTTAAATTAAATTATTATAACAAATTGACCCGTCTCGGTTTGGTTAAAAATGGGACAAATGGTACACGATTAAGTATTTTTGAAAATTGTCCTAAAAACCAAAAACCTTTAATGTATGATTTAAATTTGATATTATAATTATTAAATATGAACATTGAGCTACAACCTCCTTTTCCTTTAGTAAAAGAATTCTTGCCTAAAATAAAAAACGGGCTTGTTTTGGATATTGGCTCTGGTAATGGCAGAAACAGTATATTTCTTGCACAAAATAATTTTAAAGTGGAAAGTTTTGATATTAATAATAAAAATGTTAAAGAAATTAAAAAATTAGCTACTGATTTACATTTGAAAATAAATTCAAAAAAAAACGATGTATTAAAATTTGAATTTAAACCACAAAAATATGATTTGATCTTAGCTATTCAGTCTTTAATATGGATGAAAAAATCCGATTTTAAAAAAGTAATTAAAAAAATTAAAAATGGCCTAAAAATTGATGGCGTGGCTATTATCAGTGGATTTACTGTAAAAGACAGGTCTTATTTAAATCTCAAATCAGTAAAAAATCCTATAAGTAAAAATACATTTTATAGTAAATCAGAAAAAAGATATTGGCAATTTTTAGATAAACAGGAATTAAAAAAATATTTTAATAAGGATTTTAAAGTGTTATATTACAAAGAAAAGTTAATAAAAGAAACAAAGCATAAAGGAATTGCCGGTCATCATAATCACGGAATTGCTGAAATTGTTGTAAGAAGAATTAAAAAATGAGGGCAATATATTGCCCTCATGCCGATTCAAGTGGTCCAATTTTTTCAGTTATATGACTAAACAATTCTTTTCTCATTTCGCAGGCATAATATTTTGATTCAATATCGCCCGTTAGCCATCGCTGATAAGCACATCCGCCACCGCAAAATTTCAACCATTTACAACTCATGCATTCTTTATTAAGTCTGCACGTAAGATCATAAATTTTCTGCGCTTTTTCACTATAAATAATTTTATTAAGGTCTTTTTCAAGAATATTTCCCAGATATGCGTCTTTTTCTTTCAAAAATCTGGAACAAGTATAAACGTCACCTTTTTCATCAATTCCGGTAATATGTCGACATCCGTCAATTTTATAGGTGCAATCCGTTGGGTTAAGTCCCATTAAAACTCTGATAACGTCCTTAAAAAGACGAATATGTAACTCCGGATTATCTTCATTCCACCACAAATCAAATAACTTTTTGAAAAAATAGATTTGTTTATCCAGTGAAGGCATAAATCTAAGTCCCATTTCCTTAGTTTCAAAACATGGATTTGGCTCAAACCCGGTTTTCCATACCCTAACAACTTCTTGAAATATTTTTTCAGGATATTCAACATTATTGCTGCTTATAACCGAGACAACTCCCACTCTCTTACAACCATAATCCAATAATTTTTTGACTCCTGACATTACATTTTTATAAGATCCACATTGATTATTAATTTTTCGATGGAAATTGTGCATTTTTTCGTCACCATCAATACTGGTGCTTATAAAAAAATCATTTTTAACAAGAAATTCCGCCCACTCATCATCTATTAAAGTGCAATTTGTCTGAATCCCGTTTACAAAATGGCGCCCTCTTGAATATTGCCGTTGTAAACTAATTATTTTTTCAAAAAAACTTTTCCCCGCTAAAAGTGGTTCTCCTCCGTGCCATACAAAACGAGTATTATTTTCAAAAAATGCCTTTGAAATCAATTTCTCAAGAATTTCATTTTCCATTACAGCAAGCTTTTCCTTTTTTCGAGATCCATTGTAGCAATAATCACAACTTAAATTACAAGACAATCCTGCCGGAGTAATAATTAAAGATCTTCTCATGTTGTCCTCCTTTAAAATTAAAGTGAGAAGTGGATCCCGAAAGATCCACTTCTCGGATTTTGCTACTAGCCAGTCTCATGGTGATCCGTGCAGTAGTTGTAGGTATAATTTATGCTTTCGCCCAACTTGGCTGCACTTGCCCGCTCTTTCGCAATTTCCTTCTTCATTTTCAGAAGAATCTTGCTCATGGCTTTTTTCCTCCTTCCCTTTCAGATTTGACCCCATATAAACGAGTTAATCGTTGTTTGTTAAAGTGCTTTTGTCTGTTGCTATAATTATCAGCTTTTATTAAACAATGTCAAATATTTTATTTTGCACCAAAAATTACACAGCAGTTTGAATCCAAGATGGGTGACTTACTTAGGACTGGAACTGATTTCAAAAAATCCAGCAAATAATCCTCTCCGGTCTGCCTCGATACGGCGTTGACTCGTGCTGACCGTTTGGTACGATGTTGGAACCTTTTTAACTAAAAATATTGTATAATTTTAAATATGAATTCATTATTACCACCAGGCACAGACAATGAATCCTTAAAAATCATTGCTAAAAATACTGGGAGACCAGAATATAAAACATGGTCTTTTTGGTTAGCAATTATTGGAATTATTATTGGGATAATAGCAATTATAAAATAATAGTATTGTAGTATTATTTTATTAGATCAGATATTTTTTTGTTCAATTCTTCTGAATTATAAAAGCTTGTAGTTTTCATATGTAAAATTGGGAGTCCTGCGTCGTGTAGGGCTTTATCCACAAAATTATCTCTTCCAGTTATTTTTTCCGGTTTTTCTTTTCATTAATAACAAATGAAATCTCAATAAGAATAAGCATTATTTGAGAAACAATTAGGGAAAATATGAAATGCTTAAAACTAAAAGTTGATAGATAAGAATAAGCAAATGAAAAGTAATTTACTAAACCTGATAAAATTACCGCCAGTAGAAAATTTATGAACAAACTATCATTTTTATCCTTATCCGCATCATGAAATATCAAAGTTGATATAAATATAAATGGTAATGTAAAAGAAATAGACAGCAGTGATAATTTAAAGAAATCAACATTAATAAAAATATCTCTAAAAAAGTGAAATATTTCTAAAAATCCTGGAGCTATTATAAGAATAATCGCAAGTAAGGCTAAAATAAAATGCTTATCCTTAAATTGTTTTATGTCAAAATTCATTTGCTGGGGGACAGGGACTCGGACCCCGATTAATGGCTTCAAAGGCCACTGTCCTACCGTTAGACGATCCCCCAAAAAAATTGTTAACAAAAAAACATTAAATCAAAAAATCATAAAAACAATTGTTTAATGAATTTATTTCTGTTCCAGTGTTTTAATGTTCTTGTGCTTTTGTGATTAACTCTTCAGATTTTCAATAATCGCCACTTCCAATGGCACGATTGCAAACGGCGAGTATCGCATTTCAGTATAAGCTCGGATAAGGGATTTGACAAGATTTATAACCTTTTGCTGGCCTGCCGCAGCACCAACCAGTTGGCTGTGCTCCTTGAGCTTGTTTACCTCGCTGTCAGTCAGAATTTGTCTGAAATCCTTTTCCAAAATCGGCGCGAATTTAAGCGCCAAAACTTTTCTGAAATATTGAATCAGGTCTTTGTTAAATTGGGTGATATTGTAGCCTTCCTCGTTTATTTTATTCAGATATGCCAAAGATTTTTCCAATTCATTTTTCAGTAAAAAATCCGCCAATTCCGACACACGGGAAAATCCAACTCGCCCAATGGTTTTTTCTACATCTTCAACGCTAATTTTTCCGCGTGATTCTGCGCCTGCCCCGCCAACGGCGTGGGTCAAGTCTGCATTATTCAGCGGTCTGAGCTGGTCAAGCAAAGATTCAGCATCTCTAAAGCTTCCTTCAGCGGCTTCAGCAATCAATTCAAGAGCTTCCTTGGAGTGCGCAATTTTTTCCAGCTTGCAGATTGTTTCCAATTTGTCGGCGATTTCGCGTAAAGTTACTTTTTTAAAATTAAATCTCTGCGTACGGGATGAAATTGTTGCCGGAACTTTTTCAAATTCAGTTGTCGCCAAGATTATAATTGCGTGTTTTGGCGGTTCTTCCAAAGTTTTTAAAAGCGCGTTAAAAGCCTCTTTGGTAAGTTGGTGGACTTCGTCAATTATAAAAACTTTATATGCATATGAAGAAGGGGAAAGGCGAATGCCTTCTTTTAGGTCGCGGATTTCATCAATGCCGCGGTTTGAAGCGGCGTCAATTTCAATGACGTCCATGGCAATTCCGCTGTCAATTTCAGTGCATGCCTGGCATTCATTGCATGGCTCGCCGACTTGTTTGAATTTCTCATCACTCTGTCTTTTTTGGCAATTGGCAATTTTGGCAATCAAGCGCGCAGTTGTTGTTTTTCCCGAACCTCTTGGTCCGGAAAAAAGATAAGCGTGCGCCAATCTGTCCGTTTTGGCGGCATTTTTTAGAATCTGCACTAATGTTTCCTGTCCCAAAACATCCTCGAGTTTTTTTGGTCTGTATTTGCGGTAAATTGCAATCATTGGAATAGTAAAATAGTGATTAGCCACTAGTCACTAGTGGCTAGAAAGCAAAATGTGATTAATAATTAGTATATAGTAAAAACTAAAAATTGGAAAAGGTTGAAGTTGCATTTAATCAAATTTTGTTGCATAATTTAAATAGTTTTTATCACAACAAATAAGGTTGAAAAATATAGAGTCGTTGTTAAATAGAGGCACGAAAGGGGAACTATGAGACAAGCACGAAAGGTTTTAAAGCAGCCACAGAAAAAGAAGAAGGTTGAGCCAGTTGCTGTGAGCGTAGCAGAACCAAAACGCAATCAAGGTCTTGGACATAAACACCCTTTTTTTCACAAAAACAGAAACAGATGGCGCGAAGTAAGCACTAAAAATTTGCAGCACTGAAAAGGGAATATATGTCTAATAACGGCACGGAGGAAAATAAAGTTCCAAATTGGACCCCAATCAAAACGGCATCTCAAGGTGGAATAAGATATGAGATTTATGCATGTTTCGGATGTAAAAAAATCTGCCAAGGCGGATTCAGATTGAATGTTGATCCGAATGAATGCATAGATGGACGTGCTGATATTCCTTTTTTCCATCAAAATACTTTTCAGAAGGAGGAGGTATGTGGGGAATAATTTTATCAGTATTAAAGTGTTTGGGAATTTTTTCTGTAATTGCGTTTGTTATTGCAATAATATGGGTAATTTATGTATATTGTCGCAATGACGAAGAAGACGGATATTCGGCTGAGAATTTTGAAAAGCCGAAAAAGAAATTAAAACCATATTCCAGAATTCCTGATGCTGGGTTTGCGCGGGCAGTTCGTGAAATAACAGAAAATGAAAAATCGGTAGATGTTGAGCTAATAAAAGCTGCTGAATCAATGAAACAGATGAGTAGTGGCGAATTATAGATTATTGTTATTATTTGACCCCATGGCGAAACTTTGCCATGGGGTTTACCCTCACACCAAGGCTTGGTGTGGGGGTTTATTTTTTTTATAATTTTAGCTAATATAAGTTATCTACTAACTACTAAATAAATACAAAAATACCAAATTACAAAAAATTTGTAGTTATGTATATTTGTATTCAGTTCGTATTTTGTAGTACTTTTATGTTGGATATCAAATTTATCAGGGAAAATGCGGCTGCAATAAAGGAAGCCGTTAAAAATAAAAATATCACTTTGGATATTGATGAGCTTTTGGAAACCGACAAAAAAAGAGTGGAACTTTTGCGTGAAATTGAAAATTTAAATGGCCAAAAAAATGAGCTGAATGAACAGATGAAAAAAGCCAGTGATGCGGAAAGAAAGGAGATTATTGAAAAAGGAAAAGCTGTAAAGAATAAAATTTCCGAAATTGAACCGGAATTTAAAATTATTAGTCAAAAATTTGATGAATTAATGGTAAAAGTTCCGACTATCCCGTCGGCTGATACTCCGATTGGAAAAAACGGAGATGATAATATTGAAGTTTATTCATGGGGCGAAAAGAAAAAATTTGATTTTGAACCAAAAGATTATATGCAGTTGGGAAATGATTTGGATTTGATCGATCTGGAAAAAGGCGCGAAAGTTGCCGGGTACAGGGGATATTATTTGAAAAATGGCGGAGTATCTTTGGTTATGGCGATGATGATGTATGCCATAAATAAAATGATTGAAAAGGGATATAAGCCGTTTATTCCGCCAACACTTATAAAAGGGTTTGCCCTTTTTGGCAGTGGATATTTTAAAGGCACTGATTATGACCCGGAGATTGATGAAATTTATCAGATTGCGTCTTCAGACAAGGAAGCAACAGGCGAGGCGAGCAAGGAAAAAAAGTTTTTAGTTGGTACGGCTGAGCCTTCTCTTTTGGCATATTATGCCGATGAAGTTTTCAAGGAAGAAGATTTGCCGATAAAAGTTTTCGGATTCAGTCAGTGTTACAGAAGCGAAATTGGAAGTTATGGAAAAGACACGAAAGGCATGTACAGGGTGCATGAGTTTATGAAAGTTGAACAAGTTGTTGTTTCAAAAGCTGATTTTGAAGAATCAACAAAAATTCAGGAAGAAATGGTCAGTATCGCAAAGGAAATGCATGAGGAATTGGGACTGCCTTACAGAGTGATTAAAATTTGCACAGGTGATATGGCTGCCGGAAAATACAGAGCATTTGATATTGAAGCGTGGTTGCCAGCCTCGCAACGCTGGGCAGAAACCGGATCTGCAAGTAATTTTGCCGACTGGCAGGCGAGAAGATTAAATGTAAAATATATTGATAAAAATGGCGAAAGAAAATTCGCGCACTTGTTAAACGACACGGCTTTGCCGAGCGTGCGTCCATTTTTGGCAATCTTGGAAAATTACCAGCAAGCCGACGGCAGCATTGTTGTACCAGAAGTACTTCGTAAATATATGCCTAAAAATATCGGCGTTATTAAACGTTGATTAATTCCTTCTCATTTATAAGGAGAAGGTTAGGATGAGGTTGTATAGTATGTCAAAAATTTTTAACATAAACGATCAAAAAGATAGGCGAAAAGAATTACGGAGAAATATAACTTTATCGGAAAAAATTTTGTGGACCTCCATTAGGAATAGGAAACTTAAATATAAGTTTAGAAGACAATATGGGATTGGAAATTATATTGTTGATTTTTATTGCCCGGAGATTAAATTGGCTATTGAAATAGATGGCGATTCTCATTGTTTTAAAAATGCGATTGATTATGATAAAAATCGTACAAAATATTTTAATGATTTGGGAATAAAAGTTGTGCGATATACTAATAATGATATTAAAAATAATTTGCAGGCGGTATTGGACGATTTGATTAAAATTTGTGGAATTGATTTGACCTCACCCTAACCCTCTCCTAAGATAAGGAGAGGGAATAATGCCACCTTAGCTCAGTTGGTAGAGCAGTCCCTTCGTAAGGGAAAGGTCCCGAGTTCGACTCTCGGAGGTGGCTCAAGCGGAGTCAACCTGCACCGTATCAAAACTTGTTTTGTTGCGGGGTTCGATTCTGACAGGAGGCTCAAAAAATTTTTACAAAATTTTTTGCCCCGAAGAAGCGTAGCGAAAGTGGGGCAGAGTTGGACCCTTGACCCCGTTAGAAATCTTCCGTAAAAAATAATTTTGCCAAATTATTTTTTACAACTCTTAATCAAATTTAGCATATCTGGATATTGAATATTCCTTAAATATAATTGTGCCACAGTGTGGGTTTCTAACGGGGTTGACTTTATATTCCACATGTGCTATTTTATTAAAAGTTATTTTTAGTTTTGATTAGTAGGTCTTCGCCGTAATAAAGACATCTGTTGCGTGAAGGTTCCACCTTTATGCTATCGCTTTTCGCTCCTTGGAAAAGTGTTTCAAGTTGAGACAACGTAGGAGTTCCTCAATAAAAAACATGCTTTCTGGTTGATGCGAACAGTGCACAGATTTCTTTAGATTCTGAAAAATGGAGAGCCGAGGTAAGCGCTACCTCGAGTGGAGATTTTATCTCTGTTTTTTAGAAAGCCCCGGGGCCCGGCGAGGTTTAAGAGGGAGCACACGTTGTAACGTGCTCCCTCTTTTTTTGTTTTATTTTTCCGCAGAGATTGTTTATACTTAAATCATTAAGTTTTTTTGTTAGTCATCCTGAGCTTGTGAAGGATCTCGATAAAATTGGAAAGATTCTTCGTTGCACTCAGAATGACAAAAAATGCTTTATGACAGAGGACTTGAAATCGAAAATTGAAGAATTAAAAACTGAAATCCGCCGGCTTGGCGGAATTTTTGGTGTGGAAGAGAAAAAAATCAGGGTCAAGGAATTGGAATTTGAATTTAGTGATCCTGATTTTTGGAAGAATCGCGAAACTGCCGATGCAAAAATAAAAGAAATAGGGGAGTTGAATGAATTGATAAAAAAAATAAATGAAATTGAAAATAATTTATCCAAAATAAATACTGATAAATTCAGCGATGAAGATAAAAATTTATTATTTGAGACAGAAAGAAAAATAAGGCAGCTGGAGATAGAAAATCTATTTAAGGGAAAATATGACAAACAGGCGGCAGTCATTTCTGTTTTTTCCGGAGCAGGCGGCGATGAGTCAGAAGATTGGGCGGGAATGCTTTATGAAATGTACGCCAAGTTTGCCGAGCGTCGCGGATGGAAAGTTAGTTTGATTGATGAGACTGAAGGGGTGGTTGGTAAAACTGCAAAGCAGGCTTTTAAAAATGCGACATTTGAAATTAAAGGCCAATATGCATATGGATACTTAAAAAAAGAATCCGGCGTGCACAGACTTGTCAGAGTGTCGCCGTATTCTGCGGAAGATAAAAGGCATACATCTTTTGCTTTGGTTGAAGTTATGCCTGACTTGCCGGAAATTGATGAGAATGCATTTGAAATTTCGCCGGATGATTTGAAAATTGATTTTATGAGAGCCGGTGGTCCTGGCGGACAAAATGTAAACAAGGTTGAGAGCGCGGTGAGAATTGTGCACATTCCGACAGGCGTTGCCGTTTCTTCTCGCGTAGAAAGATCGCAGGAAAAAAATCGCGTGTTGGCAATGAAATTGCTCAAGGCAAAATTGATTAAACTGATGGAAGAGCAAAAAGCAAAAGAGGTTGGTGAATTGCGTACAAAAGTAAAACCTGAATGGGGCAATCAAATTCGTTCCTATGTTTTAAATCCATATAAAATGGTAAAAGACCACAGAACAAATATTGAAACTACACAGGCGGACAAAGTTTTAAACGGTGACCTTGATATGTTTGTTGAAGCTGAGTTATAATATAGGCTGAAGTGTAAAGTTAAAAAATCAAAGATTAAAATGACAGTTTAAAGCGATAAAGAAGTGCGATAGTGTCATTCTGAATTTATTTCAGAATCTATAAAAATTAATATTTTAGATTCCGAAACAATCCGCCAATTGGCGGACGGAATGATATCCTAAACATTTTCAATTTTACATTGTCATTTTCCATTTTGATATTTACATTTTTAATTTTTAAGGTGATTATCTTTCAAAACGTTTCAAAAATATATAAAATAAACTCCCATGAAACAAGTGCGTTGGATGACGCAACTTTTCACATAAAAGCCAAGGAATTTGTTTCATTGGTGGGTAAGTCAGGAGCCGGTAAATCAACAATTGTTAAATTGCTGATTGGTGAAGACACGCCGACAAAAGGCAAGGTTGTTGTTGGTTCTTATAATGTCAATAAATTAAAGGCAAATGAACTCCCATTCTTGAGAAGAAAAATTGGGGTTATTTTTCAGGACTTTAGGTTATTGGCAAATAAAACCGCATATGAAAACGTGGCATTTGCCATGGAAGCATCGGGAAGAAACTTGAAGGAAATTGAAGAGTTTGTTCCTCAGGCGCTTGATATGGTTGGTTTAAAACACAAAATGGGCAATTTCCCGAGGGAACTTTCTGGTGGAGAAAAACAAAGGGTTGCGATTGCCAGAGCAATGATAAATCATCCGGACGTTTTAATTGCGGATGAGCCGACTGGTAATTTGGATCCTGTGAATGCCGCTGATATAATTAAGCTGTTGCTTAAGATTAATGAGTTGGGAACCACGATTTTACTAACAACTCACAATAAAGATGTTGTTAATAATTTAAACAAGCGCGTTATAAGTTTGGAAGACGGTAGAATAATCAGGGATGAAGAGGAAGGAAAGTATATCCTTGTCTAGCGACAAAATTTTCAATTTCCAAGCATTAATTTTCAATGAATTTTAATTGAATTAATTTTTAAATTAAATCATTAAATTTAAATTTTAAATTCAAAATTAAAAATTTATCATCGTGTTTACAAATCTTTCTCGCATAATTAAATATGGTCTTATCGGTTTTTGGAGAAATGGCTGGCTTTCAATGGCGACAGTCGCGATTGTTTTTTTGGTGCTGGTTGGCTTTGGAGGATTGCTGATATTTAATTCCATAACAAATATTTTTATTACCGACATTCAGGACAAAATTGACATCAGTGTTTATTTTAAATCCAATGCTCCAGAAGATGAAGTTTTAAGAATTCAAAAAGCTTTGGAAAGTTTGTCAGAAGTGAAATCAGTTGAATATATTTCCCGCGAACAAGCTCTTGAAACTTTTAAATCTCAGCACTCAGCCGACGAAAATGTTTCTCAAGCCCTTGATGAGTTAAATGTAAATCCGCTTTCAGCCTCAATTAACATAAAAGCCAATGAACTCAAAGATTATTCCGTTATTGATTCTTATTTAAAAGGTGATGCGTTTAAGACTTTTATAAATAAAATTTCCTATACTCAAAACGTTACTGTAATTGATAGGTTACAAAGAATAAAGGGTATAATAGAACAAGGGGGTTTTGTGATGATTCTTTTTATCAGCTTTATCGCAGCCTTGATTATTTTTAATACAATTCGTCTTGCAATTTATTCAAGTCGTGAAGAACTCGCAATTATGCGCCTTGTTGGAGCTTCCAACTTCTTTATCAGAGGTCCATATTTGGTTGAAGGCATAATGTATGGTCTTTTAGGCAGTGTTTTGAGTGTCTTGATAACAACAATCATTATTTATTATGCAGCCCCATATCTTAGAATATTTGTGCCGGATATTAGCGGTTGGGGATATTACACTTCCCATTTCTATAAATTCTTTTTCTATCAGTTTTTCTTCGGCATCGGCCTCGGTGTCGCCTTCAGTTATATCGCAGTTAGAAAATATCTCAAGATTTAATCATTCTTGTCATTCCCGCGCAGGCGTGAATCCAGAAGCCCTCTTTATAAAAGAGGGTTGGGGTGATTTTATATTTCAGTTACTTACTTCTAATTTTTAAAAAC
>Ga0184636_1000020_pt1 | contig 36233 bp, 31 predicted proteins | sample PLM3_60_b2_FD_133164 | JGI IMG/M metagenome (GOLD analysis project Ga0184636, IMG submission 133164) | Groundwater sediment microbial communities from an aquifer in East River, Colorado, USA - PLM4_90_b2 | ecosystem: Environmental > Terrestrial > Soil > Riparian zone | place: USA: East River... | reverse complement strand
CACGAAACGTTCCGATGGAACGTTTATACCATTCATATTTTATGATTCTACCCATAAAATGTCCTTACGGGACAAAACTTGCTGGAAAAGATATTTGGAGATAAAAAATAGTTTTGTCGAAGCATCAGCATTTGCGAAGTTTTCTTTTGATTTCGATGTCTCTGCTATTCTTGCTGTTGGTGGGAAGAAAATATTAACAGCGGCGTAACTTCGTAAATCGCTACGTTAATACAATTTATAAATACTTCTTAAATGATTAAAAATAACTACAGAAAAACTGACTATTATTTTAGCACCCTTATTGAAAATCTTTATGGAACAAAAGATTATAAAAAGATTAAATCCTACAATAATATTGTATCTGCAAAGAAATATTTTCTGAAAATAGTTAAAAGCATAAAATTCGCCATTGAAGAGACCTTAACATTGACTGATAGAGTACATAAAGAAGAACTTCTGCGAACAATACTGGAAACTGAATCTACGGTTAAAAACGCAAAATCCTTTGATGAATTAGACCAACAAATGATTGCGAAGCAATCTGAACTTATATTCCTATTAATAGGGTTTTTCCCAAGACGTTTAGGTTCTGACAAAATCATTAATAAAAGAAATCAATGGAAACTTGATCTTTATAGACAAATTCAATATACTCAAACAATTGATCAGAAAAAGAATTTGATTTTTAAAGCTGTTCAAGGTAAATATCAAAGTAGATTTGGAAATTGGGGTGACTTCGTAACAAAAGTTTATTCAAGACAATGCAAAAGCAGGCCCGAAACTCTCATTCAGTGGATTAAGGAAAATCATCCTGATATTTATTTGGACTTATTCTAAACTAAAACTGTTGTCAATATTGCATTTGAGTTGTGGGGTGCGGTAAAATTAAGTAGCCCTGCGGGTAACATTAATTTTGCAAAACGATTTATCTTTAAATCTAACAAATAAATATTATGGCATCGCAAGAGTTACCCTTCTTTTTTTATGATGAGAAACTTAAATCCGACATTGATAATCTTAAACCTCTTTTTGATAAAGTGATAGAAGCTTCAAAAGAATTGCCCAAAGATTTAGGACAAGATAAAAACAAAGTATATGAGGGAGAGGATGTAGATAAATTAATGAATCTTTTTAAAGTAATTGTGGATAGTCAAAATTTATATACAACCATAGTCTTAACTGTTGTTAAAAGAATTACTGCAAGTAAAGACTTACTTTTAGAGTATAGCCCTTATCAAGAATACCTTATCGAAGAAGTTATAAAGGCACAGATTCTTCGTTACTATTATGGTGGTGAAAAAATGGAAGACTACATTCCTGCTGTACAGTTACAAAAGAAAACGACTCAACTTGTAATCGATATTGTAAATAGCAACATTAAAGAATAAGTCAAAGTATATAAATCAGATGTATTCTCTACTACAAAACTTATAATTTCACTTTCTTAATCTTTCGCCTCTGGTGATATGCAGTAGCAAACCGAACCGTGAACGGAGTGCCGCAACGGACGATGATAGTAGTACTATCGCTGGGCCCATAAATCTTTTTCCCATTGAGACTTTGGCAACGATAGCTAAATCCTTGTTCTCACCTACATTTGCACTCATGCACAAATACGCCATCATAGTGACCGGGGGTAGGGTACACGTATGGGCGGTGATGTGCATTCTCCGCTGATTTTTATTAACTTTGACCAAAAGAATTTTATATGGTAGTTGTGATAAAAAAGAATACCAGTACGGATGAAGTCAGATCCATTCTTCGTAAAGCAAGGAATAAAAAGAAAAAAAGAAATGGAATTGCTTCTTTTTTTGGTAAACTGCCAAAAATAGAAGATGGCTTGAAATACCAAAGAAAAGTTCGTAATGAATGGAAATAATTATTTGCTGGATACTAATATAATCGTATATGCTTTAAAAGGTATTCCATCAGTGATGCCTTATTTAGAGAATGATTGTTTTATTTCAGTAGTAACAGAAATTGAAATTTTGGGTGTAGAAGGTTTGGGAAAAAGAGAGATGTCCATTCGGCAATCTGCGATAGATTATTGCACCGTTATTCCACTTACCAACTCTGTAAAAAACGAAGCAATCCGGTTAAAACAACAGTTTAAAATAAAATTGCCTGATGCTGTTGTCGCAGCTACTGCATTAGTTGAAGGATATACTTTGATAACTGCGGATAAAGGCTTTAAAAAATTTTCCTCATTACAATTGATTTTAGTAAACCCCTGATGTAGTTTGAGACTGACAGGAATCATCTTTTTAAGCTCATGCACAAATACGCCATCATAGTCGCAGGTGGTACGGGTATAAGAATGGGTGGAAATCTCCCCAAGCAATTTATGTTGCTGAAGGATAAACCGGTGTTGTATTACTCTCTTAAAACTTTTCTTGAGGCTTATGATGATCTCGAGGTTATTCTTGTGCTACCCGTGAATTACACAGATATAGGAGAAGAGATCATTGATGCGTATTTTGACAAAGATCGCATTCGTCTTACTGTTGGTGGTGATACCCGTTTTCAATCTGTAAGAAATGGATTAATGCTGGTGGAAGAAGAAGCTATTGTATTTGTACATGACGCGGTTCGCTGTCTGGTTTCCATTGACCTGGTGCATCGTTGTTATGAAATTGCCACGCAGACCGGCAGCGCCATACCTGTAATTCTTTCAAAAGATAGTGTTCGTCTGATCAATGAAGAAGGTAGTGAACCAGTCGATCGTACAAAAATTGCATTGGTACAAACCCCTCAAACCTTTCATAGCAAAATTTTGTTATCCGCTTATCAAATTGATTATAAAGACAAATTCACCGATGAAGCAACAGTAGTTGAAGCCTATGGTTTGAAAGTTTCTCTTGTAGAAGGAGAGGAGTCGAATATCAAGATCACCAGGCCAATTGATCTTCTAATCGCTGAAAATATCCTTAATAATAATTATTAATTAAGGCATATGTGTAGCCAAAGCACAAGAGATTTGAAATTGAAAATCTTTGTGGTCTCCGTGTAAATACTTTGTGCTCTGTGGTTCAAAAAAATAAGAAACCACAAAGCACACAGAGAAAATTCAACACAAAGAATACACAGAGTGTCAATTTATGTTCTGACTGCCTGTACACCTTAATTAATAGTTATTAATTATTTCTTCAACCACCTCATCCACCAAGGCAGCCTGTTCAGCTTAATCGCAGCATATTTTTCTTCTGCTGCTCCAAAGCTGCTGTAAAAAAAAGCAAGATTCCGGATATCTGAACCTTCAAAATCCAATAACAGTTTTTTACCTGCATACTCTTTAATAAATGCATCGATCAGGGCATGGGAAGCACCGATCGTTCTGCCATTTGGATGATTACCAACAAGAATATAGTAGGCCCTGTTATGAGAGAAAAAGAAAATACAGGAAGCCAGCAACTCGTTTTGAGCCGAAAAAATTCCGTAGCTGGTAGCTTGCTTTTGTGCATGCAGCCATTTGTAAAGCTCCCTGAATCGTTCAACGTTTTTTCCGGACTGTTTTGAATGTGTTCTCATCTGTTCCAGGGCCAGCTCAATTACCTTTTCTGCATCAAAATCGCTCTTAGCTGTACACCCGAGTTGTTGTGCTTTCCGGATATTCCGTTGTATATTTTCACGGTAGCCATCATACAGTTCATCATAAGGCTTATCCAGATTGAGAACAAAATTGCTGCGCCGGTAAAGAGCAAAATCTTTTAAGTGATATACATTCTGATGGTTTAAATAAATATCCCAGTACCTGAATTTTTTTGGAATAGCCATGAAAAATGCATCAAGCATCGCCGCAGTAATATTATTACCAAACAACCCCAGCTGTGCAGATAAAAAGGGCTGATGTAAATAATGGATGCCATATTTTTTATTCCAGGTCAATGGCATTACAGCTTCATAATCATTTAAAACCAACCCATCCCAATTCAAGGCCATTTTATCCAGGTAAAACGAATAGCCATAGATCAAACCATTAACTGCTTTATCAATGCAGGCGTCCCATTTTGCCTTATTAATTTCAGAATGAGAGACAAATTGTATATTGAAAACAGCTGGCATCAGAAAGGGATATTCCTGTCAATTTTTTTCCATCTAAAGTTTGAAACATCAATATTGAAAGAGACCGTTTTCCAAAAACGATTCTTTTTTTCAAGTATGGTTTGAATATAATCCTTGTAGACCTTACTGTAAATGACAGGAATATAAATATTCAGCATCTCCCTGAAAACGGAGATCTGTATGCCTGCATCATATAGAAACCGGTCCCCTTCAGCTTTTTGTTTCCATGCATCTGCATAGGTACCAATATCAAAAAAGACCCTTACCGGGAATATTTCTAAACCGGATGGAACGGAGGAGACAAAATTAGCGGCCATCAGCCAGTCATCTGTCTTGCCAACTTTATCAGCAAGAAGGTCGGTTCTTATTTTAAAACCTCCGTCCCGCATCATGATCTGCTGGCTGGGCAAATGTTCAAATTTATTCCGCCCGATAAAATAATCACTGTAGGTATAGTCTTCGTAACCATTCGGACCTGTCATGTTAAAATGATAACGATCTGTGAAGAATTCTTTGTTGATCGTTTTAGACCCGGTGTAAAAAAATTTGCCTGCAAAGAGCCTGAGATTTAACCCTCCTTCTTTGGGGTAATTAAAAAAATAATTCCCGGTGAAAGCCGCTCTTACAAAATCATTTGTTTGTTCTAATTTTAATTCGGCACGATAAGGATATAATGCCCGGAAGTTCTCAATTACCAATACTAATTGATTTAAACTGCGATTTTCTTTTGTTTTAGAAATATTGGTAACGAGGCTGGTGTCGGGTCCGTTAATGATCGTGTCTCTTGAAAATCGCAGACCCTCTTCACTGATAAAAAATGTTTTCCATTGTATGTATTCCTTCAGGTTACTCCGGATATTTTTTTCCTTTAATGTAAAACGAATGCCGGGAACCAGTTTTTGAAAGCGAAGAAAATAATTTTTATTCGCCGTATCCGTAAACTTATTCATTGAAAAAGTTGAACCATTCAGAAACAGGTCTATTTTCCGGATGGCTTTACCAGGAAAAAAACTGTAATTCAATTTTCCAATGCCCCGCAGTTCTTTTGCACCGGTTGAATACATAGGAGCAAGAAAAAATTGAAATTTATCAGGAGGTAATTTCACATTAGTAATAAAAATACCGGGCATAAAATTATCGTAACTGTTTACACCAATCAGCGGTCCGACGGTAAAAAGATACTGAACATGATTATTTAAAAAGATATTATAATAATGAGGGTTTAGTATAGTATTTACCAGTACGCCATGTCTTTTTTGATTGGGCAGTATTCCTTTCTTATTCAAAAAAGAAAATTCCGGATCAAGATTTTTTCCCATGCTTTCTTCCATGGCTCTTTTGAAATCTTCAGGTTGGGGATGTTTAAATTGCCAGCGCCGGTAATATTCCTGCATGGCTTTATCAAAATTTTCTTTTCCTGATTGTTTTTCAAGCCAGCGCAGCCATTCGGAAGTTTTATAATAGTCAACAAGAAAATAACTTGCCGGACCAAACTTTTCTGCAGGAGTTTCGATAGGCTGATCGAGTTTTTCTTCTGCGAATGTTTCAAAAAATGTTCTTTCTCTGGTTGGAACCTGTCCAAAATCAGCAGCAGCATACCGGTGAACATAAAAACTATTAATGCCTTCATCCATCCAGGGATGGATCCGTTCGTTGGTCCCTAAAATTCCATAAAACCAATTATGGCCTACTTCATGAGCAATAAGAACATTAAGCTGCAGAACAGAAGGAGTAGGAGAAATGACTGTGACACTAGGATATTCCATGCCCCCGCCAAAACTTTCCGGTCCCTGTACCAGGCTTACAACATTAAACGGATACTCTCCCACCTGTGAGGAATAATGCCGGATCGCCTTTTTACAAAATTGAACACTTTTTTCCCAAACTTTTTTTTCCTTCTCTGTATAACAGGAAAAGACATCGATCACTTTGCCAGAGGCAAGCCGGCAGGTATCATGATTTACAATGAAACGCTTATCGGCAAACCAGGCAAAATCATGAACATTATTTTGAAGATAGCGAAGGGTTTTCGTTTCAGTTGACGAAGGAGGAAATCTTTGAGAAATTGTTTTTACCGTACCGTCCTTTGCTTTTACTACCTGGTTTACCGGTTTCCAGCTAAAATTATTTCTTGTCAGCAGCCATCCTTTTTCATCTTCGTTTTGCAAATCACCTGTTGCGGCCACTACATAATTTTTTGGAACAGTAATGCGGACATCAAAGTTCCCGAATTCGCTGTAAAATTCTCCCTGATCAACATAGGGAATGGGATGCCAGCCGTTTTTATCATACACTGCCGGCTTGGGATACCATTGCGTTACCTGGTAGCTTTCACCATCATGTCCGCTCCTCGAAAAATTAAAAGGCAGTTTAACATGGAAGGGAGTACTGAGAATAATTTTTTGCCCTGGTGGCAAGGGGGATGGAAGAATTACTTTAATAATATCAATATGCTGAGGATGATCTTCTATATCAGCAGTGACATTATTTATTTTAAAATCAAGCCTGTTGATGTAACCTTTTTGCTCTTTATCCGAGAAGTAGAATTTAGTCATCCCATTTTCCAGTTGCTGATCAGCGAAAGCTGTTTTATCATTTTTATATGCATTGGGCCAGATATGAAACCAGATGTATTTGAGCGTGTCGGGAGAATTGTTGATGTATTCTATTTTCTCAAAAGCGTTGATGCTGTTTTCTTTGTCATTCAGCTCAACATCAATGATATAGTTAACTTGTTGTTGCCAGTAATTCGATTGGCAATCAGCAATCAGCAATTGGCAGGTGGAAAGGATAGAAAGAAAGAATTTTCTCAAAAGGTTGGAATTTTTTCAAAAATAGTTTAAAAGACGGAAAGTTTATAGTTCAAGGTCCTGCAGATAAGTATAAGTCACAGATTGCACTGATGAATGAAGAAAAACAAGACTAAGATTATTTGTACCAATCTTGTCATCAATGGCTAAAAGAGACTAAGGAAAGAATAATAAAGCGTAGAATAATGCTGATAAAAATATTTTATTTACCCTTTCCTAAAAATATGATCCTCAAAGTATGGATCATGATCTTAAAATCGAGAGCCAGTGAAATATTTTCAATATATAAAAGATCGAACTTACTTCGTTCAAGCATTCCATCTATATTTTCTGCATAACCAAACTGCACCATACCCCAGCTTGTCAGGCCGGGTTTTACTTTCAATAAATATTTGTAATAGGGGAAGCGGTCGATGATCCGGTTGATATAATATTTTCGTTCGGGTCTTGGTCCTACCAAACTCATTTCTCCCTTTAAAATATTCCAGAGTTGCGGCAACTCATCCAATCTCCATTTACGCATGGTTTTGCCCCATAGAGTAATGCGTGGATCATTATCACTTGAAAGCAGAGGCCCATTCTTTTCTGCATCGGTGTACATGGAACGGAACTTGTGCATGATAAACGGTTTGCCCTTATACCCGATTCGTTCCTGGTTATAAAAAATAGCGCCTGTAGAAGACAATTTTACACGTATAGCAATATATAAAAGCAGAGGCGATAGTAAAATTAAACTCAAAATTGAACTAATTACATCAATAAGTCTTTTGATATTCTGTTGCCACTCCGGCATTAATCCGGTTTTAAGATCGATCAGCATGGCGCCTAATACATTACTGGTGCGGATGGAACCGGAAAGAATATCAAGCGTATTCGGAAGAATTTTTACTTCTACATCTTTTTCACTAAGGCGATTGATAATACTTTCCAGCAGGGGTTGTTCCGATTTTTCCATAGCCAGCACTACCTGGTGAATATTATTTGTATCAATGATAGATTCCAGCGATTCAATATTTCCCAATTTTGGAAGCGTTTTGCCGATGCCGTTTTTGCCAACGGCATAGGGAGTTACATAGCCTGAGTAATAATAACCATCGCTGCGAAGATTTTTTTCTGTTTCCCTGTAAATGCGGATGGCATTCTCCGGATTGCCGATCATCAGCGTATTGAAATGAACAGAGCCATCCAATAATTGTCGCTTCGCAATATTCAGAAGGATCAATCGTCCCAAAAAAGTAAATGTGAAATGAATTACCAGAAGGCTGAAAAAACCTGTATAGTAATAGGAGTAATTATTTTTTGTATCATCCAGGATAAAAAGAAAGAACAGTACAATACATCCGAGAAGACTGCAGATAAAGGTTGACGTAAATTCGAACAGCCTTGATTTTTTGTATAGCGAATGATAGGTGCCAACCAGGGTGTAAAGGATCAGCCAGCCCATGGGAATAAAACTTAAGCCGAGCCAGAACTTATAATTTACCTGTAACTGACCTTGTGAAGAAAGATCTTCCTTTAATAACCATTTACGGATAAAATAAAACAAGCCCCATGCCAGGGCAGCTGTAATGAGATCCATTACAGCGTACAAAGCAATCGGTATTTGGCTGTTTTTTTTCATTCGTTTCAGCTTACCAATATATTATTCCCGATCTTTTCCAGTATGTGGTGGGCCACATCCATTGCCATTAATCCGTCAATTTCTGAAACAATCGTTTTTGTATTATTGATAATCGCATTCCTGAATTCCTCCAGTTCTTTTTTTATTGCATTCACTTCAGGTACGACAGGATTTGCAATAGCGATCGTTTTTTTCCCGTTCGGCGTTTCAATGTCAAAAGAAAATGCATCAGAGTCGTTTTCTTCTTTTAGTTTTATGATCTCGGTTTTTTTATTTAAAAAATCAATCCCTATATAGGCATCTTTCTGAAACAACCGCATCTTTCTCATTTTTTTCATGGAGATACGACTGCTTGTAAGATTAGCGACACAACCATTGTCAAATTCGATGCGAACATTAGCAATATCAGGTGTTTCCGTCATTACAGCTACCCCGCTGGCTGAAATATTTTTTACCCCGCTTTTTACAATACTAAGGATGATGTCAATATCATGGATCATCAGGTCAAGGATCACACTTACTTCTGTGCCTCTCGGGTTGAATTGTGCCAGGCGATGCACTTCAATGAACATCGGATTAAGATTTGTATGCTTCAGTGCAAGAAAAGCAGGATTAAACCTCTCCACATGACCCACCTGTAATTTTATATCTGATTCCTGTGCAAGCTTTACCAGTTGGTGAGCTTCGTCCATCGTATTGGCAAGAGGTTTTTCTACAAAAACATGTTTGCCCCTCCGGATCACTTTTTCACAAAGCTCGAAATGAAAATTCGTCGGGGCTGCCACATCAATCGCATCGCAGGCATCGATCAGGGCGTCTGGAGTATCAAAACTTTGTAGCTGATATTTTTCTGATACTTCTTTCGTTGTATTCTCATCAGGGTCATAAAAACCAACCAATTCCACTCCTGCAATTTCTTTCCAGTTATTCAGGTGAAATTTTCCCAAATGGCCAACTCCCAATACCCCGACTTTAAGCATAGTTTTAAATTATCGGTAAAGATAATTATTCATAAGGGTCACGGAAAATGTTACTTAAGTTTTTATGAATTTATCAATGTTGATCGTTCCAGGTAATTTGTTTCCGGGCTATAAATAAAAAGACAGGTGCCACCCTTTATAGTGTTGATAATGGCTCTGTGCTGTGATTCAGGAACGGCAGGACATCCCCAGCTTCTGCCTAAATACCCCATCGCATTAACGGCAGATTGATCAACATAGGGAGCTCCATGCATTACAACTGTACGGGCACGGGCATTGTCATTTATATTTTTTTCCTGCCCATCTAAACGAAGTGAATAACCATCATTTCCTGTATAGGTCTCGGCAGTGGTATAAAAACCAGGACTACTTTTTAAAGAAGAAGCTTTGTTGGAAAATGATTTAGCCCAAAGCGTTCCTGTATTTCTGCCATGAGCAACCAGGGTATTAAATAAAATGCGTTCGCTGTTCAGATCAATAACATATAATCTTTTTTGACTGCTGGGCTGGCTGAAATCAATGATCGTAATGATATCATCTTTTTTTATAGCACCTTCTGTATTTAGTTTTTCCATTCCATGTAATGCTGAAGTAAATACTTCCTGGTTCATTCCGGCTTCATGCAAATGCAGATCTGTATATAAGGCTGAAGCATTTTCATGCTCCTCAGAAGAAGTCGTTTTCGTTGTGGAATCAATAATGGAGGAAGATGCTATAATAGTCTTTTTACCGGGAGAAACGTTTTTTGCAGCAGCAAAAACAAAAAGAACACTTGCTAAGATGGTAACGAGGATGGCTGGATTTTTCATTGGATGGTGCATTGTTTAAGACATTTTAGATGGTTTTTAAATGATTTTCTGAATCAGGTCTTTCTTAAAAAACCGTTCTTTTCCATGGTCCGCCCTTACTGTCTCTTGAAAATAAAACTGCTCCTTTTCAGAAGCAGCACTGGATTTTTTGCGAGGACAAAGATAAAAAATTAATGCTTATAAAACTCAGTCAAATAGTCCCGTTTTTGTCATTTAACGAAGAGCAAACATATAAACATTTTATACAGATGATGTAAATCTTAATACGATCAGATAATAGCAAAACTTTTTAAATCTTCTTGCAAGAACCAGTCTCTTATGCTGCGCATCAGGTATACATATAGCGGTACCTGCTGATTCCGTATTAATACGGATGTTTTCGATTATCTTTTTTGCTACCTTCAAAATATGCCATTACTAACTACGGACGCGTATGTAAAAATTCGTTTTCAAAAACCATAATTACCGGAAAAGTTTAAAAGCAAAAAGAACTGATTAAGAACGCTAACGATATTTAGTTTAATAAACCTTGAAACCATGACAGACAATAAACCCACCGGTAAGCTACCCACCGAGCTTATCAGCGAAAAAACCTTTTACACGCTTGGTGGTGCTTCAGCCGCAGTGCTGTTAACGTGCTGGGCAATCAACTATGTTGCTGTAGATGTTTCATGGTTGAGTTATAAAGTCTATCGCCTTATTGGTATTATACTCAGTGAGGCATTTGCGGTCGTCATTATGTTTAAGACCGGAAAGAAAAGTTCCATGAAATGGCTTTTTGCTTTTCTCAACGGTCTGCTCATATTTGTGAATGCTTCAGGATTGAATATTATGACATCAAGCTATATTTTTAATCCTAAAGATTCAATCACACTAAAGCAAAGTGGATATTTCCGTTTTCAGAAGTTCCATGGTGACGGATATCTTCAGGCTGGTATTTTCCCTTTACCCCGCATGATCAATTGGTGGCCCGATATAAAACTGATTGAGCAAAATCAACAGTTGCTGCAAAGAACTCATGTACTTGATTCAGTCAATAATCAATTGAAAGTTCGCTTGCAGAATACTGACAATGCAGGAATTCAGGCACCTTATACTCCTAAAGACAGTTTGCAGGCCTTGCTCAGCCATCTGCAATCAGAGTTGAGCGATAAACAGAAAAGAATCGACCAACTTACTAATTCTATTCAGGATAAAGGAGATGACTTACAAAAACAATTAGCTGAGTGTATAAAGCAAGGGGATAGAAAAAATGATAGCTTGCTTTCTTGCCAGTCATCCCATGCAATTTTGGCGAATGATTTTAGAAACCTCAGGGAAGATCTTAAAAAATGTAACGGTCAGCTTGAGCAATGCAATCGTGATAAAGGTTTACTGAATAACACAATTGCTGATTTGAGAAACACGATCAATGAGCTAAACCGGCGGCCTGGCAATACTGCAGGCAAACAAACAACATTAACAGAACTGCTGAAGCAGGTATGTGAAAAGAACAGCATGCTGATTTACCGGCTACCGGGAGTATCATATACCATGACAAAAGATGATTCTCTAAGGCAACAGGTTTTTTATAAAAAAATAAACTGGGCCGAATTCTGCAGGTCTTTTAATAGCTGGTCTAACCCTAACCGGTCAGTCATTAAATAATCCTGTTGCCTGGTGAAGACTCAACCCTGAACTAAAAAATTATTCAAAACTGTATTAAAAAAGTTAAAAGCAAAACAACTATCCGAAGATCAACTTAAATAGTAAAGATTCAGAATAAACCTGTACACTATGATTACCGTATTAATACGGATATTTTCGATTATCTTTTTTGCTACCTTCAAAATATGCCATTACTATCTTCTAAAGGAAAGAGAAGTTTTACCTATTCAATAATCATATTATTCATCCTGGGCATCTTTGCTTCAGGATACATTTTCTATTTCATGCCACATAACCGGGAAACCATTCATAAAAACGGGTTTCTGATCCTGCAGGCGATTTCCACCAATGTTGAAAATGCGGCAAAAAGCAGGGTAACGTTTTATACTAATTTGATAAAAAACAGTAATGGTGAAAAAGAAACGATTGATACACTGATAAAAAAAAATAATATTGAAGCCGATGTAAAGATCATTGAGCTGAATGATTCGGTCATTAAGAGCCTGCAGATTGCAGATGGGAAACTGGTAGCTTCAATAAATTTTTCCGGAAAGAAAATCATACAAGTCTCCGAGTCCATTGATAAATTTCTCGAACCTTTATTATCTTCTCAAAAATCCGAGTTATTTGAATTATACACATTACAAAAAATTAATGGAAACAGATCAGAACTTATTTACCAGGATGAAGAGCTTGCCATTCGAACAGATATTGGCGCAGATAGCCTGTTGCCAAAAGCTGGCGGATCGTTTGTAGCCGGCATACGTGACCTGACCTCGAAGAATGTCGATCTGAAAATGTTCTATTATCCTTTTACCATCGAAAACTCATCGTTTATTATTTCAGGGTTTGTAGAGGCGGAAAAATATGATCAATCCATCCGGAGAATTCCCTTTTACTTCGTCTATCCTCTCGTTATCGTTTTTTTATTGATGCTGATCCTTTTCCCCGTGATCAAGTTTTACCTTATGGATTCCAATGAACAGTTAAGGGTGAATGATGTGATCTTTTTTGGAGTTTCCTCCATCCTCGGGGCATCGTTGTTAACCATCCTTATTATTTATTTCTTACTTTGGAAAGGGGAAGAAAAAAGAATAGAAAAGAATCTGGTGAATATTTCCGGCGAGATCAAAACCGCTTTTAATAATGAAATAAAAAAAGCATACAGGGAGATAGAGGTGATCGATAGTTTTAAGAAAGCAAATCTTCATCCGGAAAAAGACCTTTCAGATCCCGTGCGTTCATTTTTGAAACAATCAAACCCGGATACCTCAGGCTATTTTCATTTTGACAGGATCAGTTGGGTGGATAGTTCAGGGAACCAGGTCGCCAAAGCCGAGCTTTATTCGGACCCGGTATTTACCAATGTGGGTGACAGAAAATATGTACAGGTTTTTAAGACCGGCACTCCTTATTTTCTTCCCGGCAGTCCTGGTAAAAGGTTTGGATGGGAGCCGATCTATAGCTGGACGAATGGTGATTTTAATATTTCTGTGAGCATGAAGTCGGGGGATAGTATTGTTGCCATGGCAACAAAAATGTATTCCCTGGTACAAACTATTATGCCGGCGGGATACGGTTTTTGTATCATCGATGATGAAGGCAATGTACAAGTGCATTCAGATGGCAATCGCAATCTCAGGGAAAATTTTTTAGAAAAAACAAACCGGGCGGAACAAATAAAGGGAGTGATGGCTTCGCGCCAATTTAAGATTATTAATTACGTAGTTGCTTACGACAAACTTCATATGATGGCCGTGCAGCCGCTTGATAACAGCATGCCTTATTATCTTGTTAGTTTTTATGATGAGGGGTATATCGTACCGGTGACTATTCGAATACTCATTTTCACACTCTTGCTCTCCTCTTTATTTTTTATTGTCTGCGGAATTTTATGGTGGGCTGTTGGCCGTAAAGGATCCACCGCTCACCCACTGGTCTATTGCAAAATGGATTTTATTGACTGGGTCACTCCTAAAACAAAGGAAGGTAATTATTATTTCCATGGGTTCGCCTATACGCTTGTTTATTCTGTTTCTCTTATCGCCTTTGCCATTTTCAACCGGCATTATGACATCAGCAACTTCAATATTTTAGCCCTGCTCATTCTTACTCCTCTGAATATTATAATGATCCTGTATTGTATGCGTTCAGCATTTAACAGGGTAAAAAAAAGAAAAGCGATCATCGACTATGCTCTTGTGCATTTGGTTATCACCATGATATTTTTTTTCCTTGTCAAAAAAACATACCCGCTCACGGCCGGCTTCCTGGTATTTCAGCTGGTCATCAATGCGTTTATGTGGATCTATAGATTATCCGACAGCAATTCACCGATTCTTTCGTTCAGGTCGCCATTCTCATTTTTAAAAGGCTATAAATTATTAATCACATCTCTTGTCATTTGTCTTGCGGTATTGCCCGCTTCACTGTTTACCTGGTATGCCCACAACCAGGAGATTACACAAATTGTAAAACGTCAGCAACTTTACCTGGCGAACCAGCTTCGTGAACGAAGCTATGTGATCCAACGATTAAACCCTGCTAAAGATGCCTTACTTCCGGGTTTCTATTTTGATTCCCTCCGGTTTTCGTACGGGGTTTATAAAATTAATGGCGATCGGGTAACATCTGGCTGTGATACAAATAAAAATAAACGGGGGACGGGTTTTGAGAAATTTTATTTTGATATAGCGGAAGAAGTCAGCGCCCCGTATTATAAGAAACAATCGTATGCGGCTTTGCAGGATGAGGCTTCTGATACCAGTTGGCACTGGTTGATAAAGAATAATGATATACATTTCTGGTACCAACCCGGCTTCCCGCGAAGAAATATCAACCAGGATAAACCGGCTCAACCATGCCTGCAAATAATTTCAGCAATGCCTGACCGGTTTGTTTACCTGACAAAGGAAAAATATTTTCCTATAGCCGTGCTGATCGTGCTTCTTGTGATCGGACTTTTTAAATGGCTCGGAAAAAATACTGAGCAGATCTTTCTCACAAGGTTTATTTATTCCTGGAAAGAACCTGCTGATAAAGCAACGGGTCTCATAGCAGCTTTTTTTGCCGGAAAAACTTTACCGGTAAATGAACGTTTATATACTCCCCAGAGATATAAAGATTATACGAGGCACTGCGATAGAGAAGAATTGCTGATATATGAAAAAGAATTAGTGGGGGATATGAACAATGGAAAGGAACTATTTAATTATGTATGGGATAACTGTACAGAAAAAGAAAAATTTTTGCTCTATGGATTTGCTCATGATGGTACCATTAATTATAAGAATTCAAAAGAGATCATTGAACTGATGAACAAAGGAATATTCGTAGTGAAGGATGAGCGGCTCAGGATATTTAGTCCTGCCTTCCGGGCCTTTATTCTTTATTCAGTCAATAACGAAGAGGTCGTGAAACTTCAAAAAGAACATAGGCAGAATTCAAGCTGGCAGTACATCCGGGTGCCCCTGATGATCTTATTACTTGGGATTGCCGCCCTGGTATTTTTCACCCAGCAAGGTATCTTCGATAAGATACTCGTATTGGCAGGCGGTGTCAGTACCCTGATCGGCCTCATGACAAAATTTTTCACTGGTGATGGAAGTAAAATAAAAACTTAATGAAATTAAAAATATTCATCAGCATCCTTTATGCAATTCTATCTTTTGCATCTGCTGCCCAGGAGTGGGAACTAAGCAAGGATGAAAACAATATTAAGGTCTACAGAGCAACGAGTGAATCTTCAAGGTATAAGATCATAAAGGTCGAGGCGATCATGACGGGAACACTGAAAAAATTGATAGGCATACTATGGGATGTCGGAAATAATAAAAATTGGGTGTACAATACAAAACAATCTCATATTGTTAAAACTATCAATGAAAATGAATTTTTGTATTATGCGGAAACTCATTTACCCTGGCCATTCAGCAACCGCGATATGGTGATCAGAATGCATTTCGATTTAGATACTGTAAGAAATATTTTAAAAGTAGGGGCCAGGGGAGAACCCGATGCTGTTCCTGAAGTCAACGGGAAGGTCCGCATACGCAAATTTGATGCGACCTGGGATGTGAGATACGACGGAGCAAGTAAATTAACTATTACCTATGTACTAGAGTTAAACCCCGGTGGAAACATCTCCCCGGGTCTCAGCAATCCATTTGCAACCAAGGGACCTTTTGAGACCTTCAACAATCTTTCGAAATTGTTGCAATAATAAAGAGCATAAGAATTCCGGCAGGATCTTATTTAAGAAGTTTTTTAATGCCAAAAAAGAAACAAAAAAACCCGATGTAAAAACACCAGGTTGTAAACCAAAACTAACGCTCATGAGAAAAGCATCAGGCTTGATTATGAAAGAACAATTCCGTCAGCATCTGCATTCTCCTTAACAGCTTCAAGAACCAGATCAACTATACCATCATCAACCTGGGTCTTGGTTTTAAGAGCTGCTTCTTTTAACAAAGAAAAATCTGAATGTAGTCCCTGGAGTGTATTTTGATAAATTTCTGCTGTATTATGCTCTTTAATGCCTGAAAGCACATTTTTCATTTCTACTTTTCCCACTGCTTTAATAGCCGGAAGAAAAGATGCAACTATTATTTCTTTGATCTTTGACATAAAAATTTGGTTTTATAGTTAACAATTAATTGACCTGGTCTCTTCTGTAGTCTTTGCATGTGCATTTGCTTACTATGTTATGAGTAACTTAACCACCACTGCGAGGACTGGTGAGCCCTTTTATAGCGGTCGAACCATTTACAAAGCGGGTACAAAAGAAGGACTACTGCTATCCACACCATGTAAACAGTTATTAAATTAAAGCCATATCCTTTTAATTCCGGTACACGATTTACCCTGTTCGTCAATAATACCATATCGGACCATTTAAAGCCGGCAACAATTACCCCGATGATAGCAAGCAGGTGTATCAGGAAAATATGCGCCATGTAATAAAACATAGGGACTCTTCCAAAAACTGAAATTTTTGCAGTCATTGAATTCAGGGGCTTTTCCGAAAGTGCCAGGAAAATTAAGGCCGGCCCCAATGTCATCAATATATAAAGGAGAGAAGGCGGATACTTGGTAACATTCAAAAATGACATAATGCTGAAAACAACATTTTTTTGAAAGGACCAATGAGCGGCATCAGCATACCCATTAATGGATCGTACAAGAATAAAAAGCGTAATCGCGCCAAGCCCCAGTGAAAAAAGCATTCTTTTTCTCTTTTCCGCGTCATAACCGGGAGCATATAAGCTGCCGAAATAATATCCCATGGCCAGCACACCAATCCATGGTAATACAGGGTAGCGTATAAAAAAAGAAAAATTACTAAAAACGAAATCCCTTGACTCATGCAGAAAGGACCAGAGAACAGACAGGGCACCGTTACCCGACACATGCACCGTATCCAGCAGGTTATGGGCGGCAATTAATAAAATTCCTGTTAATAGCACGATACGCATGTTCATATAAATCATGGCAGATAAAATGATCATGCTGATGCCGATAGCCCAGATAATCTGTAAATAAAAGAAATGATAGGAAGGATTGAATGTCCAACCCAGCTTAACGATGAAAAGTTCTGCGAACACAAGCCATATTCCCCTTGTAAAAAGAAAAAAAGACAATTCTTTCTTATTTCTCCTGGCGCCGTATAAATAAGCCGATATACCTGCCAGGAATATAAAAACAGGAGCACAAAAATGAGTTATCCATCTTGTAAAAAATATGGGGACATTGGTACGTTCAAGGTTTGTCGGATCGTACCGGAAAGCGCTTTTGTGAAAATAATCGCGGACATGATCAATCGCCATTATGATCATTACAGTGCCTCTCAAAAGGTCAATTGATTGAATGCGATTAGCTTTAATTGCTGTGGATCTAAAATTAGCAGTTGGTAAACTATTCGCGGTTATTGCGGACATTTTCAATCTTGACTTTTTGTGATAATATTTTTTTATTTCCGGAGCTGCAGGAGCATTCATGCAGCTTTTGATGGTGGTCGGTTACCTTATCAGAAGTAGCTTAACCACCGTTGTGTGGACAGATGACTTCTTTTATACTGGTCAAACCATTTACACATTGGGTACAACATAAGAATCAACCCTATCCATACTGCGTATACGACCAGTAAATTAAAACCATAGTCTTTCAATCCTGGTGCGACGAACACGCTTGTTGATAATATCATATCGGATAATGGATGCCCGGTGATCATGGCGCCGATGGTAGCAAGAATATGTATCAGGAGAATATGCGCCAGGTAATAGAACATAGGCACTCTTCCGAAAATTGCAAGTTTTGCTGTCAATGCACTCAGCGGCTTTTCCGTAAGGGCAAGAAAAATTAAGGCCGGCCCCAACGTAATCAATGTATAAAGAAAAGATGGCGGGTATTTTGAAACATTCAAAAATGACAGCAAACTGAAAGCAGAATTTTTTTGGACTGACCAATGTGCAGCATCACCATAGAAATTTCCGGACCGTAAAATGATAAAAAGAGCAATCGCGCCAAATCCCAAAGAAAGAAGGATCTTCCTTCTTTTTACAGGATCATAACCGGAGATATATAACTGACCGAAATAATATCCGATAATCATTATACCGATCCACGGCAGCAGAGGGTAATGTACATAAATGTCATATTGACCGTATATAAAATGCCTTGCTTCATGTAATATTGCCCACAAAAAGGACCATATACCATTGCCTGGCACATGTATGGTATCAAGCAGGTTGTGGGCCGCAATTAACAGGATGCCTGTTAGCAGCATAAAGAGCCTGTTCATATAGATGACTGCCGCTAAAACCATCATGCTGATCCCGATGGCCCAGATTACCTGTAAATTGGTAAAAAAGTAGCCGGGATTAAATGTCCTGAACAGCGATACAATAAAAAGCTCTACCAGTACCAGCCATATACCTCTTGTTAGAAGAAAAAGGGACAATTCTTTCCTGCTTCTTTTTGCACCATATAAATAAGCTGAAGTGCCTGCTAAAAAAACAAAGACCGGTGCACAGAAATGTGTGATAAACCTTGTAAAAAAAAGCACTACGCTGGTTTGGGTCAGATCCTCAGGGTTATAGTGGAAGGCATCGCGATGAAAATAATCGCGTACATGATCAAGAGCCATAATGATCATTACGGTGCCTCTCAAAAGGTCAATCGATTCAATTCGCTTGCCTTTTATTGCCCTGGATGCAGAATTTGCAATAGTGGGGTGATCCATGGTTATGGTTGACATATCAGAATCTGATTTTTGGGGGATAAGAAATGCATTTCTTCTATTTCTTCCCGTAGCACTGTCCTTCCGAACGTTGTTGTTATTATATATTTTCAAATCCCGAATATTTTTTTCAGTTTTGGCGGAGAAAAGAAAAGGCTCCGGCAATCCTGCGATTGCCGGTCCTTTTGCCTCTGATTGTGAACACTAAAACCCCACATGAAATATTTCACATATTCTTTACTGAAACGATTACTGAAGATCCGTTTCAATAATTTTTTGTATTTACGGATGTCTAGGGTAAAAGTATAAGACATCTGAATCGCTTCAGGCGGAAACTATCCATTGGCAGGTTCCGGAAGTTCTGCGGAGTAAATAATTCCCCCAACGGTATTTATCATAAGCCGGCCATGCAGGAAAGTATTATCAAATAGCAGATCGGTCAATCATCTGCAGGCATAAGGGATAAAATATTGCTTTCATCTGTGATAAATGATCAATGCAGACAAATAAAAAAATAACCCCGGCTGTTCATGCTTTCCGGAATACAGAATATTTAAACTATTGAAGTAATGATTCGACTGGCAAAAGAGCAGATGCTTTTGATTACGGGAAAGCTGCTCTTTTATTTAAACTGCTTTAGCGCTGATAAAGTATCGATTGTATTTTCCTATCATCGGAACACAAAGGCCTTTTCGCCATTAATAAGAAATAAAGCACTCTTAATTACCTGTGAGCCGCCGCCGGGTAGATTATGATTTGAAAACAGTTTTTTTTTATGTACTTGCCTTCTGCTAATTGTCCGCTTGCAACCCAGGGTTTGCAAAAGGGCTTGATTAAGCAGGTCATTATATAAGTGGTGAGCGGTTCTTTTTTAAAAATATAAAAGCCTTTCTCTATTTATTTACCTGCTTTTGCTTCCGGTAGATTTTTGCTTTTGTATTAAACCATGATAGTATGATACTGATGATATTTATTTTAAGCCTGTTTCCGAAATTCAAAGCCCGCCCCTCTCTTTTTTCTGTGGCATTATCAGAAGGTATAAAAGATATGTTTAGAGAAATGGGGTATCGCTTTAACGATAAAAGCAAAAATTAAGGTTTGCCACTACGAAGCACTGACCAGCCTTCACTCTTTTTTGTTTTTTGAACCAAATTAAAAAAGCAGATGGAATTAATTCAGAAAACAGCAGCTCTTTACTAAAATTTATTTGGTGGTCTCTGGTTCTCTGAATTTCAAAATAAACTTACTAAACATGATTGTCTCTTCAAGTAATGATACTGACCAGGTTGGCCTGTTCGCAGTTTGTTTGGCGGATAACTTTCTGAAACCGTTATATGATTTCTGCAATGAAAGAAACTATTTTGTATATGTGGGATGCTTAGCGGAGATTCTCGATTGGTCACAAGAATTTTATAACCGGTATCACCATAAACTTAATAATTGGGAAGCCTTCGAAAAAAGCAGGGAAAATATATTTAGTGCTGTTAACCGGGATGATTTTCTGATTGCCTGGGGATATAAAAGAATTGAACAATTCTTTTCCCAAAATCGCGAAGCAGGATACTCTCCTGGCAACGCAGGCAAAAAAATAAACTCCGGAAGGCAAAAAATAAACAGTCACAAAGCAATTCAACAATAAAATAAATCAATGCCATGCACTGGCATTGGCAGCAAGCCTGCTTACGATCCCGGCCTATACCCAACATGCAGCACTGATTGTGATTATACCAGGTCAATATTTGAAAACTTCTTTCACTTTTGCCAGGAATAGTTCTTTTTTCCGCCGGCTTACTTCTATTTCCATGCCATTGCTCATAATGACAGTGCCACCTTCGCCACGCGTGTATTCTTTTACGTGCAGGAGATTAATGAGGAAAGATTTATGTACCCGGAGGAAAACGGTATCACTCAATAACCTGTCGTAATCAAACAAAGGCTTTGATATCATGATAGACTTATTATTGATGAGACGGAATATGGTATAACTTCTTTGTGCTTCGCAATAAGCGATCTCTTCCAGTTTTACAATCGTAAATCCTTTCTGGGTAGGAAGGCAAAGTCTCATCTCCAATGGAAAACCGGCTTTATTGATGTTATGTAGCAATATTTCTGCCTGCCCCCCGGTTTTTTTCTGCGTTAATCTTTTTTTTACCCGTTGTACAGCCTCCACCAGCCGGTCTTCGTCCACCGGTTTCATCAGGTAATCAACAGCACTGAACTGCAATGCCTGCAGCAGGTATTCATTGTGCGCTGTAACGAAGATCACTTCAAAATTCATTGTGGATAATTCTGTCAACAGGTCCAGCCCGCTTTTGCCCGGCATCCTTATGTCGAGGAAGACCACATCCGGCCGGATCTCTTCCAGTTTTTGTTTGGCGGCACTGGCACTTGAACAGGTAGCTTCTATCTCCACTTCCGGGCAATTCAATTCCAGCATTTTTTTTAATGTACGGATACCATCGGGTTCATCGTCAACGAGGATCGCTCTCATAAATAGAGTTTATTAATGATAATATTAAAACGCAAAACAGCGCAGGTGCCTGTATTGTCTTTATTAAGATCCTGAAGATCGGTTATTTCAAGGGTACAACCTGCATCGTACTTTTCGTTCATTATCTTTATACGGTTGCGCAAATTGTTTAAACCTACTGATTGATGTGGCTGCCTGTTTACTTGTTTTAACTCTTCTGAACGCTTTATCCCGATACCATTATCTTCGATTTCGCAGGAAATTTTTTCTTCCACCCGGGAAAAACGGATCAATAATTTTTTTTCTCCTTTCTTATTCATTAACCCGTGCCAGATAGCATTTTCCGCTAATGGTTGTATCATTAGTGTAGGTATCAGTGTTTCTTCTATGTCTATTTGATCGTCCACAGTTATTTGAAAGGTAAAAGAATCATCAAAACGAAGTTTTTCCATCGCCAGGTAATTTTCCAGGTGCTCTTTATTTTCGTAAAGGGTGGTAAATATTTCTTTGGATTGGTTGAGGGTAATACGGATCATCTGTGCAAACTTACTCAGGTACCTCGAAGCCTTTTGTTGTTCATTGTTCAGTATCATTCCTTTGATGCTGTTCAGTGAATTAAAAATAAAATGCGGGTTCATCTGCGTTTGCAGGGCGGATAGTTGTGCTTCAGCCAATTCCTGATTAATAAAAGCAATTTCTTTTTGTTTTATTTCCAGTGATTCTTCCGATTCTATTTGTTTTATTTTATTGCCTACCAGGGTAGCGATGGTAGTAAGTATTTTAATATCTCCTTCTTTAAAATGGCTCTCGTTGGGATGCTCTGAATCAATAATGCCGATCAGTTCATCATTATGAATAATCGGTACGCAGATCTCACTTAACCGTACCGTGTCATCCACCCTGTATCGACGATCCCACCTGGTATCGGGAACCAACAGGGGCTCCCTGGTCTTCATCACATGTCCAACAACTCCCTGCCCTGGCGATACGTCAAAAAGTTGAGCAGAGATGGCCTTGGGGTCTCCTTTGGGGCCATACGCTGCTTTTTGTATCATCTTGGTTCTATCCTCGTTCCAGACATAGATTATGCAATCCACGTAATTCATCCTTCCGATCAGATTTTTCGTCACATCCCATAATACGTCCTCCACATTTTTTTTACCTGCAAGGGAAGAAGAAAAATAGTTGCTGATCTGTTCCAGTTCAAACTGGTTTTTATATTCCTCAGCCTTTAATTCCTGTATATGCGTTTTTGCCCGTTCTTTTTTGCGGATAAGACCGGTTCTCCATTTGAGTAATAAATAAACAGACAGCAGCAGCATAACCACTGATATTGCCGTGAACCATGGTCGTTGCCAGATGGGGGGTAATATAGTAATATCGATTTCTTTTACCTGTTCCGGCCAGCGATTGCTAAGGGAAAATAACTTTACCTGGATACGATGATAACCGGGAGAAAGGTTGGAAATGCTGAATGTATTCTGTGTGCCTAATTGTTGCCAGTGAGCACTGTCATCTTTTACAAGCCGGTAAGCAAAGCGCTGACTGTTGCTTGTAAGAAAATTAATGCTTCCAATGGTTATCGTTATTTCATTATTCCGCCACGAAGTGGTGATATTTTTCCCGGGGAAAACGAACTTCTTTTGATCTCCTGCTGTAAAACTTTCAATAAAAAGATGCGGAACCTTGCTTCTTTGAAAAATAATATCGGGATCAAACTGCACAATTGTATTGGTAAACCCGATGTATAATTTGTTGGATGCACTATCATAAAAGAATTTAGAGTTGATGATGATTGGCAGATCGGGAAATCCGTCTTCTTTTCCAAAGCTGCTGATCTGCAAAGTTCTCAGATCAAGACAGGCAATCCCTGAATAACCAGCTATCCAGAGTTTGTTGCGGATGACGATCATCGCTGAAATACTATTATCCGGCAAACCATCCTCCCGGGTGAAATGAAGGAAAGTTCCTTTATCAATATTATAACAGACCAGGCCATTGTTATTGCTATTGATCCAGAGATTGTTTTGCTCGTCGGCTACAAATGAAGGAACCTGCTGATCAGGGATCCTGATAAAAGGAAAGGAATCAACCACCCGGTCGATAGTATTTGATTTGACATTATACCGCAATAAGCCATGACCCGCCACCCAGATATTCCCCGAAGCGTCCTGGTTAATGCCCCTGGCCCACTGAATTTTGTCAAAAATTTCCTTGTTGGTTAAAATAATAGAAGTTTTGTTTGTTGTCGTATCGTACTTATAAACATTCTCAGAGGCTATCCATATATTTTTTTTCCTGTCTTTATACAGATCTGCGATCCAGTCCCCTTGTCTGTTCCATTTGTCCAGCGCTATTTCCGTTGTAGTGCCCGTCAGCAGGTTCACCCGGAAGAGTGGTCCGTTGGTACCCACCAATAAATTGTTCTTGCCGGCAGTTACAATGGAAAGAATATTATCAGAATTTTTCCAGAATTTTCCAAAACTGATCTGCCGGATAAATTGAAGATGTTGTTTATCAAATACCAATAACCCGCCGTTTCCTCTGGTGGCTACAAATAGCTTATCCCCGGCCGCATAGATACCGTCTATAGAAATATTGGGAAATGAATCTTGCAGCGAGGCAGGTATAACGACCTGTCGTATATGAAGCTGGCTATTATCCTGACTCAGCAATCCCTTATTGGTGGCTATCCATAGGTTATGATCCCTGTCTTGCAGCATGCGACGGCAGTAATAAAAAGGAAAATATTTCTTCGGGGAAAATTTAATCTCCCCTGATTCAGGATAAAGCCTCATTTTATAAAAACCGGCAAAGTTGCCTGATATATATAACAGGGTATCGCTGACTGCTACCAGTTCTGAACGATAGTCAAATTCATTTTTAATTGACAAAAATGGCAAGAGGGTAACTGTTTTTTTATGTTCGGCAAGATTAACATAAACAAGACTGTTCGCATCCGGGTTCATTATAAAAAAACATCCCGGTTTTTGTTGAAAGAATCGATAATTAGTTTTTGGATAGTTTATGAATTCTCCCAATTCCGGGCAATCGGCCGTATCCATTTTTTTAAATTGCTTCTTCGCCATATTATAATAATATACTCCGTCAATACCCATGATGGTGAGCCGCTGTTCATCTAAGCGAAGAAGATATCTTCCAAAACCAAAAGGAGTGGTAGCAACTTGTTCTTTTGTATAATAATCAAACCGGAATACCAGGTGATAATTTTTATCGAAATGATAGAAGCCTGAGCGGGTGAGCAGAAAAATATCTCCTGCTGAATTGCTATTTACAGCCAGTATCCCATTGAATTTATACTGGTACTTTTTATCAGTGTAAGAAATATACAGGTTCCGCGATTCACCGGTGCGGGTATCGATGATATGCAAACCCTCGGTTGTAGAAGCAGCCAGCCTGTGCTTGTCGAGCCATACTAACCCTGATAGGTTTTCCTCGGGCAGCGAAAGACTATCATTACTGCTGTGGAATTGTACAAAGCTACTACCATTGAACCGGTTTAGGCCGGAAGTAGTAGCAACCCAAAGATAACCTGTAGAATCCTGCGCCAGGCCGGTTATGACATTATGCGACAACCCCTGCTGTTTAGTATAGAGGGTAAAATTATTTTCATCGATTTCCTGTGCCAGCAGCCGGTTGCCGCCGGCCACTGTGATGACCATTAACATCAGTATAAAAAAAAGCAGATTGCGCGGGCTCATTGGGGACAACTACCATTTATTTTGGGGTTAAAGATACTTAGACTGCCAATATAATTGATCCCTGAAATATTGCTGATGCAAGTAGATGCCGAAGGGAAGCCCAAACCCTCATTTTATGACCTAAAACATGCCGTTGGTAATACCGAAGCATGAAATATTTTTTGCGACTGTAATTACTAAGATACCGATGGAAAAGAAGGAATGACCGGTAGGAAGAAGTGGGTATTTACAGGCTCGCATTATTTCTACCTTGTTCCTTCTGAATCAAATTTCCGGGCGCTTGTACCGATGTTTATAAATGGTGCAGGACGGGAGATTAATTTTTAAATATTATCAATGAAAGCACGATTTATTCTTTTCGTTTTAGTAATAGTAACCGCAGCCAATGGTTGTAAAAAGCCTAAGTATGATAGGCCGGAACCTGCACCACCTACAGAAAAAAAATGGATAGTAACCACGATGGCAGGTGAGGGTACACCATCTTTTGTCAATGGCCCGGTATCATCCGCAACATTCCATTTTCCCGAGGATGTTGCTGCTGCCGCTGACGGAACCATGTTTGTGACAGATGTCCTTAATTTCTGTGTCCGGAAAATCGCGGCAGGACAGGTATCCACATTTGCCGGTAGCAGTGGTTTTGGTATTGTAAATGGTAATGGCATATCAGCACAATTTAAAAATCCTTACAGCGTAACATTGGATGCAGCCGGAAACCTTTATACTACAGATGAAAACGACCCCCGTATTCGTAAAATATCCCCTGGCGGAAATGTATCTACTTATGCGGGAACAGAAACACCGGGATTTGCAAATGGAAATGCAGATACGGCCCGTTTTTTTCCCGGGAATAGTATTACTGCCGATGCGCAGGGAAATGTGTATATAGCAGATGCCATAAATAATCGCATCCGGAAAATCAGTGTAACCGGTCAGGTTAGCACCATCGCCGGCAGCGATACAGCAGGTTTCAGAGATGGCATTGGTGCTTCAGCGCAATTTTCTTTTCCGGGTGGAATTGCTCTTGATAGACAGGGGAATTTATATGTAGCAGATAGAGGCAATTTTCGCATTCGAAAAATTACCCAGGATGGTCAGGTTTCCACCTTTGCCGGCAGCGGCATACCGGGTGTTGAAAATGGAAGTGCCGCCGAAGCGGAATTCAGCGCTGAATTGCGTGACATAGTAATTGACAGTGAGGGGAATTTATATCTGATAGACTTCAATCGTATAAGAAAGATTTCCTCCCAGGGAGTTGTTACTACGCTGGCCGGGAGTACTGCCGGCTTTAGAGATGGCGATGCATCCTCCGCAAAATTCGATTTCCCGGCCGGTTTGGGAATAGATCCGCAGGATAATATATATGTAGCAGATCTCAATAACAACCGCATCCGCAAAATAAGTTTTGAATAAAAGGAAATCATTTTAAATATAATTCATGAAAAAATATTTTATGCCGTTGGTTGCAGTAATGCTAACTACGGTCATTAGTTGCAAAAAAAATAATCATGAAGATAGATCACCAACACAACTACCACCAGTACCGGCAACAGAAAAAAAATGGATAGTAACCACTGTAGCTGGTAATGGCGCACCTTTCTTTGCCGATGGCCCTGTCTTAATGGCGAGATTCAGAGCTCCCCAGGATGTAGCCGTTACAGCAGACGGAATATATGTGGCAGACGGTTTAAATCATCGCATCCGGAAAATAGCAGGAGGTGAGGTAACCACTTTTGCTGGTTTCGGCAGGCAGGATACGACCAGCGGTATCGGCACTGCCGCCGGATTTGCCTGTCCACTCCAGATCGTCTCCGATATGACCGGCAACCTCTACACACTGGATGTTAACGACTTTCGTGTACGCAAAATAACTCCTGCCGCCCTCGTAACTGTTGTTGCAGGAAATGGAGTACGTGGATTTGCCGATGGAAGAGCGGATACTGCTAAGTTTGGTGAGAGTGTCGGTATTGTTGCCGATGAACAGGAAAATATTTATGTATCAGATTGGGAAAACAGGCGTATCCGCAAAATCAGCATTACTGGCAAGGTTACTACCATTGCCGGCAACGGCAGATCGGGATTCGTTAACGGCAACGGAGATACGGCACAATTCTTCGCCCTGGGCGGTATTGCCATAGATAAACTGGGAAATTTATTCGTAGCTGACTTTAACCGGGTCCGGAAGATCACACCGGCCGGGGTTGTTTCCACCTTCGCCGGTAGCGACGCCATAGGGTATCGGGATGGACAACTTGATGTTGCCCTGTTTAGGTTTATCGATGACATAGTTATTGATGAGCAGGGAAATATCTATGTATCGGACGACAATCGTCTCCGAAAAATATCTACGCAGGGAGAAGTATCAACTATAGCGGGAAACACTCCGGGAGGTTATCTTGATGGCGATGCGGCATCCGCAAAATTTAACGGACTATCCGGTTTGGGAATAGACAAGCAAGGCAATATCTATGTTGCGGATATCAATAACAACCGCATCCGCAAGATAAGTTTTGAATAACGGGTTTAAAGCAGATGGAAATAATCAATAGTACACCGGAAGATATTGAGACAATATTTAAACTTTACCATGAAGGAACCGCCTACCAAAAAAAAGTAGCGAAGAAGCATTGGAAAGGTTTTGAACCTGCGCTCGTAGAATTGGAAATCAGAGAAAACCGGCAATGGAAAATAATAGTTAACGGGCAGATAGCTTGTGTATTTGCCATAACATTTAATGATCCTTTTATCTGGCAGGAGAAAGACAGGGATCCGGCCATTTATATTCATCGTATCGCAACCCATCCATTATTCAGGAGCCGTTCTTTTGTAAAACACATAATTGACTGGGCGAAAGAATATGCAAAAAATAATGGAAAGTCTTTTATAAGAATGGATACAGGAAGCGGGAACGACAAACTGAACAATTATTATATTAACTGTGGTTTCACCTACCTGGGAATCGTCAATTTAGGCGACACGGAAAACTTGCCGGAACATTATAAAAAAGGTTCATCAAGTTTATTTGAGATCAAAATTCAATCATGACAAAGTCATAATGAAAATAGCTGACAAAACAGGCCGGCATTGATTCTCTAACCTAACCGCCAACATGATTGCAGCTACCGTTTGTTTTTTTAAGAATATTTCTGCTGCCGGTATAATTATTTCCTGAAGCAGTGTGATACAATTGCGCATCGTTAAGAAACCCCAGGCCGTCTTTTATCAACCTATATATGCCGATGGCAATAACAGGCATAAACTATTTTTTACAACAGCAATTGCTGCGGCTGCCGATGGGGAAAAAAGAATAACCGAAAGGAAAAGAGCAGATTTATAAAGTTTGTCTTGTTTCTACCTTGCTCCTTCGTAAGTAATAAATCAAAAGACCTTAATTAGCCATGCAAAAATTAATATACCCGCTTCGTGTTATAAGTCTTCTTACGTTTTTGTTATTGATTTTTCAATGGGCATCCGCTCAAACCGGTATCGTCAGAGGAACAGTAAAAGATGCTAATGGCGATCCGCTCCCCGATGCATCTGTAACAGTGGAAGGGAAAAAAACAGCTACCATGACCGATGCGGAAGGTAATTATTCACTTAAATTATCTCCCGGGGGATACAACTTTGTAATTACTTATGTAGGTCAGTCGCCGCTGCGTATACAGGTAACAGTGAGTGCAACAGGCTCAACAGAGCAGAACTTTGTTATGACAGGAGTAACTGAATTAAGGAATGTGATGGTGGTAGGATCACGTTCCCGCGACACAAGAAGTAAACTTTCAACTCCCGTTCCGGTGGATGTAATCAGAACAAAAGATATCAGGGCTTTTGCACAGACAGATGTATCGCAGATGCTCACCTATACAGCGCCTTCTTTTCAATCTGCAAGACAAACAATTTCGGACGGTACAGACCATATAGATCCGGCAGGCCTGCGTGGCCTGGGACCGGATCAAACGTTGGTATTGGTGAACGGCAAACGTTATCACAATACAGCGCTTGTAAATATCAATGGTACGGTAGGCAGGGGATCCGTTGGTGTAGACCTGAATACGATCCCTGCTTCTGCCATTGAGCGCATTGAAGTATTGCGCGATGGAGCCGCGGCGCAATATGGGTCGGATGCCATTGCGGGCGTTATTAATATTGTGCTGAAGAAGAAATACAATGGCTTTAATGTATCCGCCATGACCGGTCAGAATTTTACTAACATGCCTTACAACGGAGGTACAAAAATATACGATGGGGTAAATCAGCAAATTGATTTTAGCGGTGGCCTGGTAAAAAAGAATAGCTATCTGGATATAAGCGGGCAATGGTTGAAGAGGTTTAAAACGAATCGCAGCGGGTTTGATAATATTCCTCTTGTATATCTTGGCAATGCCGGGGCCTTTCCTGCCAATCCATATTCAACTACTGTAGTAAGTAATGTTGATTACAGGAAATGGCTGATTGACAAGGATGCGACCATCGCACAACAACGGGGATACGACCGGCATAACATTATTGTCGGCAATTCTTTTTCAGAAAATTTTTCTGCTTTTTTAAATGCAGGGACTAAGGTCTCTGATAAAATTGATTTTTATCTGACAGCAGGTGGATCTCACCGGGATGGCGAAGCCACCGGGCAGATCAGAAATCCCAACTCTGTATCTCAACAACCGGTATTGGCAGATAGCCAACGATATTATCATGATGGGTTTTTGCCGCAGATAGTACCAACTATTGTTGACTGGAACCTTTTGACGGGCTTTAATATAAAAGCAGGTGAATGGAATATTGATATAAGCAATATAATCGGCCAGAGTACTCTTCGATACGATACTAAAAATACAGGCAATGCTTCACTGCCTGCAAGTAATAATGTGCAGACTGTTTTTTATGACGGCAAATTATCATTCCTTCAGAACACTACTAATCTGGATTTTAGCCGCAAGTATCATTATACTGCCAGTAAATCATTGAACGTAGCATTTGGCGGCGAATACCGGAATGAAGTGTTCCGGATCATGCAGGGCGAACTTAATTCCTATGTCAATGGAGGAAGGCTTGCACATGTAGACTCTATTCCACCGTACCCTGGAACAACTACCTACACAACTTTTCCTTCGGCCGTAGTGCCGGCTTCCGGTTCACAGGTATTTCCCGGTTTTAAACCAGAGGATGCGGTGAAGGCGAAAAGAAATGTTTATGCTGTTTATGGCGACCTGGAACTGAGCCTGGGTAAACTACTGCTGGACGGAGCAGCCCGTTATGAAGATTATGCCGAAAAAGGATTCAGTTATGATAATCTCAGCGGTAAATTAAGCGGTCGTTATCAAATTACTTCCCGTTTTTCCATACGCAGCTCTGTAAGCAATGGCTTCCGGGCGCCGTCGCTGCACCAGCGTTATTTTCAAAATACATCAACCCAGTTTGTAAACGCGCAGCCATCCAATTCTTTAACCGCTAATAATTACAACCCGATTGTAAGAGACGCATTTGGTATTAAAGAATTGAAACCGGAAAAATCAACCAGCTTTACATTGGGCCTCGTGGGAAAAGCAGGTAATGGAATTACATTTACTGTAGATGGCTATTTTATTTCAATCAAAGATCGCATTGTATTATCTACCGCATTCAACAGGAGCAATCCATTGGTGGATACGATTTTGAAAAAAAATAATGTAGACCCCTCTACTTCTGCATTGCAATTCTGGACTAATGCCGTTAATACAGAAACAAAAGGCATTGATGCCGTTATTACAGACAGGTTCCATATTGGAACCGGTAATGCGAATCTTTCACTGGCTGCTAATTTTAATAAGAATACGGTAGTAGGCGGTCTGCATACAAACTCAGTCATTGAAGATCCGAAGAATAATCCCAGCACTACCGATCCCAATGCAAACCCTGCCAACGATTTAGCGCTAACATTGTTTGACCGTCAGCAACGGGGCCGTATTGAAACTGCGCAACCGAAAAGCAAGATCAATCTTACATTTACTTATTCTATTAAGAAATGGGATTTTCTTACCCGGTCCGTGCGGTTTGGTGAAGTACAATTCCTCAACAATGTGGATCCAGGCCTGGTTAATAAAAATACCGGCGCTTATCTTAATGATTTTTCTTTTGGAATCGACCAGGTCTTTAGCGCAAAGATTACAACGGACCTGGTGGTGTCCTATAAATTCTATCCTGGCGTAACGATATCTGCAGGTGCTAATAACCTGTTTGATGTATATCCCGACCAATTTTTTGTTGATCCAAGGAATGATCCGCAGGCTGTTTATGCCAATCCGATACAGGGAGCCAATAAAACAGCTGGCGGATATAATGCGGGGCGTGATGCATCGAACAGAGGTCGGCTCCTCTTTTTCCCTAACCAGTTTGGATATAACGGCCGGTTTTTATTTACGCGTATAAACATTGAAGTTGACAAGTTGAAAAAAAGCAATGCGTCTGCAAGTGCTCATTAATAAAAACCATAGAAATTAAAACCCGGTCATGAATTCCATACAAAACTTTTATTCCGTGTACAATTAACGATCAAATAAATTTTAGTAAAAAATGAAATCACATTCCTTCACAGTTAAACAAAATTTTATCAGTTTCCTTTTAAATCTTAGTGCATGAAAAAAGCCATGATCATAATCGTAGCAAGCCTGGGTTTGCTGATAGCTTGCTCAAAAGACCCGAAAACTACCAGCAGTACCGTTGATTGCAGTGGGCCGGCAAAATCTTTTTCAACTGATGTGAATCCAATTATTCAAAGCAGTTGTGCAACGAATAGCAGTTGTCATGGTTCCGGCAGTCAAAATGGACCCGGTGAAATGCTCACTTATTCTGAAATATTTAATGCAAGGTCTGCGATACGATCAGCAGTAATATCAGGATTGATGCCGAAGAATGGAAGTTTGACAGCAGCACAAAAAAATTCTATCATTTGCTGGATCGATAATGGAGCACTACATAATTAAATATAATACCATTATTTATTGTCTGCATGAAAATGAAAGTATATATACCGGCATTTTTATTAATCCCGGTTTACTGTCTTTTTTCATGCAGCGGTCCCCGTAATATTTATAGTTCATCTCCATTTATATCTCCTGTTCGTATGGAAAAGGGAGCAACGGCAATAGAAGCGAATTACTTTACTCATACCAGGCAACCCAACGTAAGGGATAGTGTTCCGGGAAACCGCAACAATTGTTTCGGACTGAATTTTTCCTATATGCTAAAAGAAAGGACCCTTGTATTTGCCTATATGGATGTAAAAAAAGAACGGGATCAATTTCATGACACCACTAATATATTGAATGACCCTTCTTATAATGCTTATAATGCCGGTTTCGACAGTTCTATCGTATCTGGCAAAAGATATTCATTGGGTGCGGGCATGGAATTCTTTTCTAAAGACAATGGAAAGGTGACTACAAGTTTTGCCGGATCAGTTGGGTTCCATCAACTAACTATGAATGAGTCGGGGCTTCTTTTGCAAGCGCCCTACCATCGTTTTTATAAAGTGAATCAATTATCCCTTTCGCTCCAGGGCAATTTTTTATTTAAAGTAACCGACCGTTTCAAGCTGGCCTGGGTGACCAGGATGACCCTGGTGAACTCCTTTAAAGCCAATACTGATTATTCTTCCGATGAGAAACTCAATGCAGGTATTCGTGACGAAAGAGTGAACGTATTTTTTTGCCTGACCGGCCTGTATGCGAACTATAGGCCATTTAGAAAGGTTCCGGTGTATATCAATGGTCAATTTTTTAATGACGTGGCTTTGTGGAATCGTTCATTAGCAAAATATGAATTGGGACGAACTTATATAAAAGGGACAGGAGTATCAGTTGGGATGAAATATATTTTCAGATAGGACAGGAATCATCATGTTCCCTTTTATTTCATTTAACAGTACCTTTTTTAATAAATCAACTTTGTATAGCAACAATGTCTCCTTCTGCGACTAGTGTCGCGCTAATGTCTGATCTTTTATTCTTCTTTGCGACGGGTTCCCTGCTTTGTTGTTTTGTCTTGAGCTACACAGGGGCTCGTCGCCTTTTATCCGCAGATCCCGCTGAGGTTAAAATGCAGATTTCGCCGACGGAAAAATCTGTGTAATCTGCGAATTGATCTGCCTGATCCGTGAGGAAAATCACTTCAAACCATCTGCAACAATTTTCTTAGCATTGAACGTGGGCACGTACACAATTCTTTTGTCCTGCTTTTAATTAAAAATGCCGTAGTAAAATCAACTATGTAAAGCAATTATGTATTTTCTTCTGTGTCTTATACTGAAAAAACTTTACAGGTAGGACTGTTTTGCACAGGAAAACTCTAAGGTAGATCTGCTGTATAATTATTTTGGAAAAAAATTTTATTTACCCTTGATTCAAAAATAACCGCATTTTCTCCCCCCGATTTTTATGAATCTGAAGGACAAATTACACCTGTGTTGGTGTTCAAATACAATACTCATTCATCCTGAGATTTTTCACCAAGCCTCCGCATTTTATTCAGGAAACTTAATAAATGATTACCTGGCTTCGGTTTGTTCGTGTGGAGGTTGAGGACGGCAGAGGGCTTTCTTTCGAACACTAACAACGGCGTAAATGATTTTTCCTCCCCATTTGCTACCGTTTCCGGTCCTTCTATTACCTGGTAGACCTGATCAGGCAACAGGCCCTGTGCTTCCGCATGCGTTCTTAGAATGGATTCTGCATCGTTGGAAAAGGAGAGACAATAAACGGATCTCTTTGTTGAATCTACCCGGTATTTGATGAAGTGTACACCATATTTTCCTTCTACGGCAATCTCTTTAGCATGCGCTTTTGCCACATCTGCATAGGTTAGTTTACCCGGCTTCAGATGATATACATCTACAAAAAACTTTTTACCTGTCATACTATGATTTGATGAATCAATTTTATTCAATGACACGGGAGTACTGATTTTCTTTTGGGAAGACAGAGAATAGCATATAACGATCAGTGTACAAAACAGAATTATTGCAATAGCGAGTTTCATAAAAAAGATTTGAAAAGAGATAAAATAAGATTTAATTTAAAATGGGTATCAATTATCCTGAATGATGTTGCCGATAGTAAGTTGTATTAATTACATTGGCACTGATAGTCTAAAAAGGACGCATTGTTTCCGGAAGTTAAGATGGGTGTTACGGTAACGATCCTGCAAGTCGCATTTTTATCATTATTCTTTTTGCATCCGGCAAAAGATCCCCGTTATAGTAAAGGGTAGAGTTGTAATAATTAATTTTTTAAGAGTGTTCATACTTAAGGTTAATGACCGGCAAAATTAAAAGCCAAACGATTTGCAATAAACGGTAATTACCCATTGGTAGCCTGAAGACGATAAGTTGCGTGTTTTGTCCTATTAACGGCATTTCATCAAAAACTGGCCCCGGCATGTGAGTTTGGTTGAAATTATTCATGGTCTTCATTAAAACAATAATCACAGATTTTCATTTCCTGCTGCTATTAAAACCATCATGATAAAAGACATTTTTATTTTACGCAGGTGTAGTGTTCGAATAAAATTCTTATTCATTTTGAGATTTTTCACCAATACCCCTGCATTTTATCCCGGGAACTGAGTAAATGATTACCTGGCTTCGGTTGCCGGTGAGGATGATGATAAAGGAAGAAGACTTTATTTCGAACGCTAATGGCGTAAAATTTTGATTATCTTGTCTTGTACAAACAATCAAAATTGCCGCAGGGATCTTATGAAAATACTTATTCTTTACCTCTCTCTCTTTTTGATCACTTCCTGTAAAGAAAAACAGGATAAAAAGTCCATCGCAGAAACGACAGTACAATCTAATGACAGTATGCCTCTTCAAAAAGACAGTATACATCTTCAAAAAGACAGTATACGGCTTCAAAATGACCAGGAAAAGTCTGTGTATGTGGAAAGGTCCCGCCTTAACCTGAAGAATTATTTCATTACAATAAAATCAAAATTCAATATTCCGGAAAAACCCGAAAAAGACAGCAATTATTATTTTGATAAAAACTATTTAATTGTTTTCCATAAAACCAATAATACTGCAGATTCCCTGTCGCTTGATGATATAGATGATTACTCAGCTTATCGTTTGGCTATAGAGGATTTTTCTGACAGCCTGCACTTTAAATCCTTATTGCTCTATATCACCTGGACGGGAGACAGCGACATGCCTGAAGGAGAATTTGTTGAATGCAACAAGCATTTGCTGAAAGTTTTATTTTCAATCAGTAACCTGCAAACCCTGGAAAGAAAGGATGAATGGACATTATCGGGTTTTGTCACGGACCGGGATGAAGTGGTTAGTGCGGGACAACATGATTACCCGGTCACCGTCTCACTAAAAGATTACGAGGTGCATATAACAAAGCCCGGAATACAATATATCGGGTACAGCACTGTGGCGCTTGCCAATATAAAGGTGTACCGGGATCCGAGACTCACCGGAATTTCAGCATATACTATTAAAAAAGGAAAAGAATTGGTGATCGACACTCTTTACCGGTCTTCGAACCTCCTTCGATTGATCGTTTCTGATTCGATCATTCTTTATGGCAGGCCGGATAAGATAAGCGAAAAAGTTGAGCATAATAATGCAGGGTAATTCCCAAAAAAAGCTTTGTTGCAGATAATAGAGTAGAATTAAGGTCCGCCCGGAGCCTCACAAGGAAAGTATTAAATAATTGATCCAGGGTCGGCCGTTGAGACCCCGTGGCGGACAAGAATAAGCAAGCTCCTCCATTGGTCATTATTCTCCCTGTTTAACTTTCGACACATGATCCGGCAATAATCCATGTGCTTCTTTATGAGTCTGGATAAGCGAAGTTGAATCCTTTGCTTCAACCAGGCACATAACTACGCCTTCCT
>Ga0184636_1000019_pt1 | contig 36269 bp, 33 predicted proteins | sample PLM3_60_b2_FD_133164 | JGI IMG/M metagenome (GOLD analysis project Ga0184636, IMG submission 133164) | Groundwater sediment microbial communities from an aquifer in East River, Colorado, USA - PLM4_90_b2 | ecosystem: Environmental > Terrestrial > Soil > Riparian zone | place: USA: East River... | reverse complement strand
CCTGAGGCGGGGATTTAGGGGCAGTCGGGAATTAACCAGGTACGGACTCGAAAATAAACTGATCTGAGTATTCCCTTACCTTATTCCGGGTAAACCTTTATTCAATTCTATGTAGTAATAATTCTACATTTGATTGTTATTTTTTTCTACTACTTCGCAGATCCAGCTGTTTTATTTTTGTACAGCTTTATCCTTTCTAAATAAAAAGATTAAACCGGCTAATCTTTTGTTCTCCTAATGAAGAAATACAAGTAAAGCTATACGCGATGCCAAGAATATTAATTGCAGATGACCATGAGATTGTAAGAAAAGGATTAAAGCAGATCTTACTTGAAGAATTTTCATTTGCATATATAGAAGAAGCCGTTGATGGTGAAATGCTGGTGAATAAGGCATTAACCGGGAACTGGGATATCATTATTTCTGATATTGCCATGCCGGGACTGAATGGTGTCGAAGCCTTGCGCCTCATCAAACTGCAATTTCCAAAAATGCCGGTGCTGATATTAAGCATACATTCTGAAGAACAATATACCCGGCGCATTTTGAACGCGGGTGCATCCGGCTATCTCTCCAAGGACGCTGCCACTAAAGAATTGGTGACCGCAGTACAGAGAATACTCCAGGGCCGCAGATATATTTCTCCTTCCGTATCAGAAAAATTTACCGACAGGCAGATGCAGGAAGGTAATAAAGCCCTCCATGATCTTCTTTCCGATCGGGAATTTGATGTATTTAAAATGCTTGCTGCAGGCAAACCGTTAACTGAAATCGCAGAGGTGCTCGCCCTTGGCATTACTACAGTCAGCACCTACCGTTCCAGGGTCCTTGAAAAAATGAGCATGAAGTCTAATGCTGAATTGACCCGCTATGCTGTAGAAAATAAGCTACTCTGATAGAATTGTAGTAAAAATTCTACACTTCATACTAATCAACGTTTACCCGTATTTAATTGAATGCTCTATTTTTTTGAGAATATGGAGGCCGTTTCTTTGTGGTATTAAATTGCTGCATTATGAAGAACGAGAAAAAGGTCATAGAAATCATCGATCAGTTTCCGGCCATTCTTTATAGCTTAAAAACCAGGTTGAAACGTCAGGAAAATACAGATTATATCCTGGATGCTTCAAATTATTCCAAACCTGTGGCCTTACTGAACGTGGCCACCCCTGATATTCTCCTGCTCAACCTGAGACCCGGTAAAGCCTGCATCGATCTCCTGGACAGGGAAATGCAAAATAACTCCGGGATAGGATTGGGAATGATCACCGGCAATCCAAAGGCTTATTATATGAGTTTGTGCAGTACCCTTAGCGAAGAATATTTAATTGATAAATCCCTCGACCTGGAATGTATACCCGAAGCTGTGTCGAAGCAACAGCTAAACTGATCCTATGAAAACCAGTGGAAAATCCAGTATCCTGAAGACGGGTCCGTACTCTATGAAAACATAAAATGACAACTGCCCCAGCCTCTTCGAACCGAAGCCCCGGAATAAAGCCGGGGCTTTTTTATCAGCTTCATCGGGTCACTCCCATTCAAAAAATTAATGCTTACCGATTGTAGTATTTACTCTACAAACATTCCGGTAAAACCTGTACTCAACTATAAGAGGTTGTTCTATTTTTTAAGCCTTCCTTCCATGTTTTCTTTGCATAAGAATTACAACAATGAACAACAACAATCTTATACAACAAAATTTCAGAACAGCCAGCTTAATACAGTATAAGAATGCTTATATGAACTCATTTACCGGATTAAAGAAAAACCAATCAGATCAGAAATTCTTTGAATGCTATCCTGTGAAAATCCATTTATACAAACCCGATTCCTATGAAATCGATCCTATGAAAAATCATAAGGTCCGATTCCCTTTTGAAAAACATCCTGTGAAAAACAATGAAACCCTATTCCTTTTTGAAAGCCACCCTGTGAAAAACTGCCCTGGTAATCCTGTATGCTATGAAAAAAAATCTGTGAAAACCCGCCAAGGCAGTTTTTTCTTTTTTCAACACCCATCCGCTCAAAACCATTTCATAACAAAAAAAACACAAGGCATAATAATCAGTTTGAAAAAACTATTTACGTTCTGTACCCTTTTTCCTGGTTCTTTTTTCTTCCTGATGATTAAAACTCCGTACCCGCTGTGTTTTTCTCAATTCGCCGATGGGCGAAGTAAGAACAGAGTCAAATAAAATTTATTATTATGAACACTGTTTTTTCTAACAAGATAATTTCCATTGATGAATTATGGCGCTTTTTTAATTTATCTTCCAGCCTTTTCTGCATTGCGGGTGATGATGGATGTTTTAAACATATCAACCCGGCCTTTAATCATTTACTTGGTTTTGATGAAGAGGAATTAGTATCAAGACCATATGAAGATTTTATTCATCCCGATGACAAGGCGACCAGTAAGCAAAAATTAACCGAATTAAAGAATGGAAAACCTGTTACCAGTTTTCAGAACAGGGTCATTATGTACCATGGTCATTATAAATGGTTTTCCTGGACCGCTTTTCTTCCCAATGCCAATGGAGATATTTATGCCATCGGGCAGGATTGCACTGAAAAGGTTTTGCTTGAAGAGCAATTAATAGAACAAAGGATTAAGGAAGAAAGAAGTGTAATGCAGGCAATTTTACAAGGACAGGAAATAGAAAAAAACGAGATAGGTAAAGAACTTCATGATAATATCAATCAACTGCTGACCACCGTTAAACTCTACCAGGAAATGGCATTAGCCAACAAAGAAATGAATAATGAACTTATAAAAAAGGGGACAGAAATACTTATGGTGGCTATCGAAGAGATCAGGAGACTCTCCAAATCCCTGGTATCTCCGGATGTCAAGGAACTTGATCTGGCTGAATCGATCCGGGATCTTATTGATACGATCGTGCATGGAAAAGAGATCATCATTAATTTTTCAGTAACCAATAAAAACCAGGAACTCCCTGGAAAAATAAAACTAACCCTGTTCCGCATCATACAGGAACATCTGAATAATATTCTGAAACATGCCAGGGCTAAAAATGTCAATCTCCGGATGGCAGATGATGCCGGAAATATAAAACTAACCATTCACGATGACGGTCAGGGATTTGATACCTGCAAGAAAAAGAACGGCATCGGGCTAAAAAATATTATTTCCCGCACTGAATTGCTTAATGGAACAGTAAAAATAGATTCTGCCCCCGGCAAGGGGTGCTTCTTAGAAGTTAATATTCCTTCATCTGAAATTTTAAAAATAGCGATATAAGCTTAAAAAAAACCTTATGGAAAAAATTACAATCCTGATCACCGATGATCACACTTTAATAAGAGAAACATGGAGCCTGATCTTAAATAGTAACCCCCTTTTTGAAGTAGTTGCCGACTGCGGCAGCGGTGAGGAAGCGGTGGAGAAGGCAAAAAATCTTCGCCCCAGGGTGGTAATCATGGATATTAACCTGCCCGGTATGAACGGTATAGAGACCACGCAACAGATCAGGAAATATTCCCCCGGCTCAAAAATTTTAGGAGTTTCCCTTCATTCCCAGCCAGCCTATGCCCGTAAAATGATGCAGGCGGGAGCACTGGGTTATGTAACAAAAAATTCGCGCCAGAAAGAAATGTTCAGGGCTATAACAGAAATCGCCAATGGTAGAAAATATATTTGCGATGAGATAAAAAATATTTTATCAGAGCAGTTACTAAATGATGAAGAGTCTAATAAAGGTATTAACGCTTTATCCGGCCGCGAAATAGAAGTCATTGAACAAATAAAAAAAGGAAGTTCCTCGAAAGAAATTGCTTCCGAATTAAGTATTTCTGCAAAAACGGTAGAAGTTCATCGGTATAACATACTAAAAAAACTCAACCTGAAAAATGCTGCCTCGCTGGTTGATTTTATACATAAAACTTCATTGAGTTTTACAACCGATTGAACGAATTAAAATCCAAATCTCAAAAACCACTTAAAAACTGTCTTATGAGTATGCGTCCCTTAATGATCACAAGATCCATCACCAGCCGTGAATCAGCCTCTATTGAAAAATACTTCCAGGAAATCAATAAAATTCCCCTGATCTCCGTCCGGCAGGAAGAATGCCTGACCAGTTTAATTAAGCAGGGCGACCAACAGGCATTTGACCATCTGATAAAGGCCAATCTCAGGTTTGTTGTTTCGGTGGCAAAAAAATACCAGGGCCAGGGACTTTCTCTTGCAGATCTCATTAACGAAGGAAATATCGGCTTGATCAGGGCCGCCCGGCTTTTTGATCATACCCGCGGTTTCCGGTTCATTTCCTATGCTGTTTGGTGGATCCGCCAATATATTTTAATGGCTATTGCGGACCAGGCAAAAATCGTTCGCCTGCCATTGAACAAAATAGGATTACACAGGCGGGTTCAAAAAGCCTCTTCCATTCTCGAACAGCAAACTGAAAGAGAACCTTCCACGGAAGAAATTGCGGAAATGATGAAAATGGAAGTGGAGGAAATAACTTCTGTATTAGGCATGAACCATTATATAAGCCTTGATGCCCCGATTTCGGAAAATGAAGAGGGCAGTTTGATTGATGTAATGGAAAATCCAAATGCAGAAAAAACGGACGAGAGATTAGATCATACTGAATCACTCAAAACAGAAATTAACCGCTCTCTTAAAACACTTACTGACCGGCAAAAAGAAGTGGTTTGTTATTTTTTTGGTATTGGTATAGACCATCCGTTAAGTATGGATACCATCGGGGAAAAGCTACAGATCACGAGAGAACGGGTGAGACAAATCAAAGATAAAGCAATAGAAAAATTAAAAGCAGATAAAGGTAGCTCATTAAAAGGTTTTCTTGGAGCCTAATATAGTTTTATTATTATTGTTTGTATGTCAAAGGGTCTTCTGAAGGAGACCCTTTGACATTTTATTTAATTAAAATTATCGATGCACCTGGTGATAAGTGCCCTCCGGTTATCAGGCTCCAAATTCTCAGCAATAGTAAATAGTGATTTTAATGCCTGCCTCCTGAATAAATATTACGGCAGGTAAATTGGATACAAAAAATAAAACAACTAAATTGAAACCTGCCTGCCGGCCGTGCGTCGCCAAAGGCTTTGCCGGCGGCACGCAGGCAGGATCTAACCACAGAATTATGAAGATTGATGAGATCAAAGTTTTAAAGGGGCCGAACTATTGGAGCATCCGGAGACCAAAGCTTATACAGGTGAAACTGGATCTTGAGGAAATGGAACAGCGGCCTACCAATACGATTCCAGGTTTTTCTGACAGGCTAAAAAATTTACTTCCCACATTATACGACCATCGTTGCAGCGAAGATAAACCCGGGGGGTTTTTTTCACGTGTAGAGGAGGGAACATGGATGGGACATGTGATTGAGCATATTGCCCTCGAAATACAAACGCTGGCAGGCATGGACACGGGCTTTGGCCGTACAAGAGGCACTGGAGAAAAAGAAGGAATGTACTATGTGATCTTTGATTATATAGAAGAAGACGCAGGTGTATATGCTGCAAAAGCTGCAGTTAGAATTGCGCAGGCCCTGGTGGATAATCTTGAATACAACCTGGAAGAAGATATTCAGCGGATGCGTGAGATCCGGGAGGAGACAAGACTTGGCCCTTCCACCGGCTGTATTGTGGATGAAGCGGCAAAAAAAGGAATCCCATTTATACGGTTGAATAAACAAAGCCTGGTGCAATTAGGCTATGGCGTTCACCAGAAAAGAATTCGTGCAACGATCGCTTCTACTACTTCAAATATCGCCGTGGATATTGCCGGTAATAAGGAAGAAACGAAAATGCTCCTTGATGCTGCCCAGATTCCAGTACCAAACGGCGTGGTAATAAGAACAGAAGAAGGATTAAAAGAAGCGGTGGAAGATCTTGGTTTTCCGTTGGTAATAAAACCCATCGACGGCAATCATGGCAAGGGCAATACCACAAATATCACGACGTGGGAACAGGCAATGAAGGCATTTGCAGCAGCGAAAGAATATAATCGTTCTGTTATTGTAGAAAGATTTATCACCGGTTATGATTTCAGGGCTCTTGTGATCAACTATAAATTTATTTGTGCGGCCTTGCGAACTCCTGCGTCAGTTATTGGTGATGGTGAGCACACTATCCAATGGCTGATCGATGAGACCAATAAAGATCCCAAACGTGGTTACGGGCATGAAAAAGTGCTGACACAAATTACCATGGATCAGTTCACACAAAAAATGCTGGATGATGCAGGCTATACTTTAGAAACAGTTCCGGCAAAAGATGAAATGGTTTTATTAAAACCAACCGCCAATCTTTCAACCGGAGGCACATCTGCTGATGTAACAGATGAAGTACATCCGGCCAACATATTTATGTTTGAACGAATAGCAAAAATCATTGGCCTGGATATTTGCGGTATTGACGTGATGGCAACAGATCTGCAAACTTCTGTATTGGAAAATGGTGGTGCGGTGCTGGAAGTAAATGCAGCACCGGGTTTTCGAATGCATATTGAACCGGCAGAGGGCCTTCCAAGAAATGTAGCCGAACCGGTTATTGATATGCTGTTTCCGAAAGGCAGCGCCGGAAGAATTCCCATTATCGCTATTACAGGCACGAATGGAAAAACAACAACAACAAGGATCACTGCCCACATCGCAAAAAGTGCGGGCAAAAAAGTGGGCTATACAACCAGTGACGGCATTTATATTCAAAACCAGATGATGATGAAGGGTGATTGCACTGGGCCTGTTTCGTCTTTATTCGTATTAAAAGATCCCACTGTTGATTTTGCTGTGCTGGAATGTGCGAGGGGAGGTATTTTAAAATCAGGACTTGCTTTTCAAAACTGTGATGTAGCGATCATAACCAATGTAGCCGCTGATCATATCGGCCTGAAGGGTATTAATAATCTTGAACAAATGGCAAAAGTAAAAGCCGTTGTGGCCGAAACGGTTTTCCCCCATGGCTATGCCGTGCTTAATGCCGATGATGATCTTGTTTATAAAATGAAAAAAGAACTGGATTGCAATGTGGCTTTGTTCAGTATGGATGAAAACAATCCCCGCATCAAAAGACATTGCGATAAAGGTGGTCTTGCCGCCGTTTTTGAAAACGACTATATCAGTATTAAAAAGGGGAATTGGAAAATACGGGTAATGCCTGTAAAAGATATCCCGATGACCTTTGAAGGAAGGGCTTCGCATAATATCCAGAATTGTTTACCGGCTGTGCTGGCAACCTATTTATTCCGCGATATAACGATTGAAGACATTCGTTCTGCCCTGAGCTCTTTTCTTCCCTCTTCCTCTCAAATGCCGGGTAGATTAAATTTTTTTCAGTTTAGAAATTTTACTGTGCTGGCGGATTTTGCTCATAACCCCCATGGCTTAAAATTACTTTGCGATTTTGTAAGTAAACTGGATTATCCGGCTAACATTGGGGTTATTTCCGGAACAGGCGACAGAAGAGATGAAGATATCCGGGAGCTGGGAGAAATCTCCGCAAACTATTTTGATGAAATTATTATCCGCTGTGATAAAAATCTGAGAGGAAGATCGGCCGATGAGATCATTGATCTTTTAAAACAGGGGATTGAAAAGGTAAATCCAACTCTCCCGGTTATGGTGATTCCGGAAGAAAACAAGGCATTGGATTATATTTATGAAAATCATAAAGCGGGAGCATTATACACCATTATGTGCGATGTAGTAGCAGGAGCATTGGATAAACTCAGGGAATTAAAAGAAAGAGAAGCAAAGGAAATGATGATAGAGAAATAAATTATATCTTTTGATCTTTTCAAAGGTCGTGTATCAGCTTGACACTATTCAAACTTTCGGAGTCTTGTCATGCCGGGGCACGAGGCATCTCAGGTTCTGCAAATGTCAGGCAATTCAATACCCTGAGATTCTTCGCTTCGCTGCCAATGACAATACTCCTATAGCTTGAAATTAATCACGAAAACGAGACACTGCATTTTCAAATTCTATTTGGGCAGGAAAATTTCAGCCCTTATTTTTGCACTCCCAAAAGAAATTCGGGCACTGCCTGAATTTAGCGTGATTGACCCATGGTGTAATGGTAGCACTACAGATTTTGGTTCTGTCTGTTAAGGTTCGAATCCTTATGGGTCAACATTGACCGCCGAAGCTTCTGCAAAAGCGGTTTTTATTTATAAGATTCTTATTACTTGCGGGTTCAGAACTTTAAGAGTCTTCGATAGATCATGCTACTAACTCAATCCAGGATTTATCCTAACACTACTGAAGCGGAGAAACGTAAAATTAACGCATCCTCAGTTTAGTATCATAAAAACCATAGTTTACGTTTTCTCGCATTCCTGGGTCTTCAATTTTTTTCAAAATTTCATCAAACAAATCTATGAGTCCGGTCTTATTGATCTTGGTCATTACATATCGAAGTTTTTGTCCGTTTCTGGCAATGGTAAAATTGTAGTAATCAAAATCAGAAGTGTCTGCTTTGACAACAAGTTTGTTTTCTAAGATTACTACTTCTATTGACGCAAATTCGCAATTACTTACCTTGTATGCTTTACCGAAATACACTTTACTGCCAGGCGGGGTATCCATATCAACGTAAAGCAAGCTGCTGCTCATATCAAAAGAATCAATATAAAAAATAATTAAGGGAAGCGGCTTATCAATTTCACCCCCATATTCGAGCATTATATACGTATAATTTGAACTTTTCTGTCCATTGGCGGTAATGAGAATGGACAAACAAAGTAAACCAACTACTATTTTTCTCATATCATCTTAATTTAGCATAATTACTTTAATTTTTATGCAATGATTTGCTAAACTTTATGAAGCTAATACATAGTTCTCCGTCTTCTATAATTATAATAGTAAAGAATCTCAGGTCCGAATTTATGCCTTGACTAAGACAGATGGGCAGCTTTTATTTTGCTGATACAAACAGCCAGGCTTTCTTTCCAATTCTTTAATTCAATACCAAAGACCTGCTGAATTTTTGCTTTATTCAATCCTGAATAGGCGGGACGTTTTGCAGGTGTAGGATACTGAGAAGTAGTAACAGGGTTTATCTTACAGTGACTGCCTGTTAATTCTTTTATGGCTATCGCGAAATCGTACCAGCTGATTATACCATTATTGCTGAAATGATAAATGCCACCAGGTGGCTCGCTTCCCGCTTCCCGACACTCACTGATGATCTTCATAATTGTCTCAGCAAGATCTTTTGCATAAGTTGGCGATCCAACCTGGTCACTCACAATATTTATTTCTTCTTTTTCACTCATTAACCGCAATATGGTTTTCACAAAATTCTTTCCATACGAAGAATAGACCCATGAAGTGCGAATGATGACTGTTCCCGGATTCATTTCAACAGCCTTTTTCTCGCCGGCAAGTTTTGAAGCTCCGTAAGTATTGACGGGGTCTGTCGGGGATCCTTCAGAATAAGCTGTAGAAGCATTTCCATTAAAAACATAATCTGTGGAAATATGGATCAACTTTGTTTCAAACGGACGGCAGAGACCGGCTAATACAGAAACAGCTTCAGCATTAATTAAAAATGCTTCGTCTTTTTGTGTTTCAGCAGCATCTACCTGTGTGTAAGCGGCACAGTTAATACAATAGGCCGGTTGATGAGTTTTAAAAAAATCACTCATTGACGTAAAATCATCTATGGCCAATTCTTTTCTTGAGGCAAAAATAAAATCGAATTGAGGGAAATAAGAAGACAGGTCCCGCAATTCCATTCCCAGTTGGCCATTGGCGCCTGTAACAAGTATTTTCGGAAGCGTGGTCATGAAAACACAAAATTGTTCTTACAGTCAGCCAATAAAGGAAGTTGCTGATCTTTTTCCGATATGATCATTTTCCCAGCAGGAATTTGCCAGTCAATATTCAACGAAGGGTCATTAAACCGGATACCGCTTTCACATTCTTTATTGTAAAACTTATCACATTTATAAAGAACTTCAGCTTGCTCAGTTAAAACCGAAAAGCCATGAGCAAACCCGGCAGGAATAAGTAACTGTTTTTTATTTTCAGCAGACAACTCTATAAAAAAGACCTTTGCATACGCCGGGGAATTTTCCCGGATATCAACTACAACATCAAGAATAGCCCCGCTAAGAACCCTTATCAGTTTAACCTGTGCCTGAGGATTCAGTTGATAATGTAATCCCCTGATCGTACCATAAAAAGAGCTTGATTGATTGTCCTGGACAAAACGAAGGTCAATGCCTTGCTGCTGAAAGATCTTTTCATTGTAAGATTCAAAAAAATAACCGCGGCTGTCATTATAAACAACGGGCTCAAAGATTAATAAGCCGGGGAAACCGGTTGTTTGAAAAGGCATAATTATAAACTCCAGTAATTTCTTTTGGTAATTTTATTTCTGTACAAACCTTTCAGGTCTGCGATCAGTCCATGTTGCCTGGTAATACTGGCGAAATAATCTTCATCATGTTTTAAATAGGGGTCATGGGGCACAGCAATGATCACTGCATCATATTCATCGGAAAGTTTTTCAGACAAACCAAAACCATATTCATGATATAACTGATCAGAATCAGCATACGGATCTTCCACGTCTACATTTACATAAAACGATTTTAATTCCTTTACCATATCAGCCACTTTTGAATTGCGTATATCATTTACATTTTCCTTAAACGTCACTCCTTTTATCAAAACCCTCGAGGTTTTCACATCGCCGTTATACCTGATGATGTGCTGAATAATTTTCCTTGCTACGTAGTTGGCCATCTCATCATTGATATTTCTTCCGGCCAGTATCACCTGCGAACCATAGCCCAGTTTTCTTGCTTTATAAGTAAGATAGTATGGATCAACACCGATACAATGGCCACCGACAAGTCCCGGCTGAAATTTGAGAAAATTCCATTTGGTGGCTGCAGCTTCCAGCACTTCATAAGTATTGATGTTCATCATGTCAAAAATGATGGACAACTCGTTCATTAACGCAATATTCAGATCCCGTTGCGTATTTTCAATGATCTTTGCCGCTTCGGCTACCTTGATACACGAAGTTCTGTGAACACCGGCTTTTACAACCAACTCATATACGTGGGCAATTTCTTCCAATGATCCGGCATCGCATCCTGAAACTATTTTTATCACATTGGCAAGAGTATGTTTCTTATCACCGGGATTGATACGTTCCGGCGAATACCCTAATTTAAAATCAGTAATATTTTTTAACCCCGATAATTTTTCAATAATGGGCAAACAATCTTCTTCAGTACAACCGGGGTACACTGTAGATTCAAACACCACATAGTCCCCTTTCTCAACCACTTTGCCGATTGTTTCTGACGCCTTTTGCACAGGAACAAGATCAGGAACATTATGATCATCCACAGGAGTAGGCACGGCAACAATAAAAAAGCTCGCTTCACGTAAAACGTCAAGAGAATGTGTAAAAACGATATCACAACCCTGGAAAGCTTCTTTTTCCAATTCATTGCTGGGATCAATGCCATGCTGCATCAATTCAATACGCTTCGCATTAATATCAAAACCAATGACTGAAAGTCTTTTTGCAAATTCCAAAGCAATAGGTAAACCAACATAGCCTAAACCGATCACTGCTAACTTCTTTTTCTTCTCAATTAATTCCTGGTACATTTTAATTCTTATTTTAGGCTCACAAATTCTTTTGCTTCTTTCTTCCATTCTTCGGGCGGAAGCGATCTGAAATAATCATATGTAAGTTTTAAACCTTCTTTGCGATTAACTTTCGGCTGCCATCCCAATAACTGTTTTGCCTTTGTAATGTCAGGTTCGCGCTGCTTTGGGTCGTCAACCGGGAGGGGTTTAAAAACAATTTTTACTTTATTGCCTGTTAATTCCAATACCTCCTTTGCAAAATCGAGTAACGAAATTTCATCGGGATTTCCAATATTAACCGGCCAATTATAATCGCTTAAAAGTAAACGATATATTCCTTCAACCAGGTCATCAACAAAACAAAAGCTTCTTGTTTGAGAGCCATCGCCAAAAACAGTAAGATCCTCACCGCGCAATGCCTGGCCAATAAAAGCAGGCAATGCCCGTCCGTCATTCAACCTCATTCTCGGCCCGTAAGTATTAAAAATGCGAACAATTCTTGTATCAACACCATGAAAGCTATGGTAGGCCATTGTGATGGATTCCATGAATCGTTTTGCTTCATCATACACTCCTCTTGGGCCCACAGGATTCACATTTCCCCAGTACTCTTCAGTTTGGGGATGTACAAGAGGATCGCCATATACTTCGCTTGTTGACGCCACTAAAATTCTTGCTTTTTTTGCTAAAGCAAGTCCTAAACAATTATGTGTACCCAGTGCGCCAACCTTTAAAGTTTGTATCGGGATCTTCAAATAATCGATGGGACTGGCAGGAGAAGCAAAATGAAGAATATGGTCTAACCGGCCGGGGATATGAATAAACTTTGAAACATCGTGATGATAAAATTCAAAATGTTTGAGCCTGAAAAGATGTTCGATATTGCGAAGATCTCCTGTAATGAGATTATCCATACCAATGACATGATAATCCTCCCTGATAAACCGGTCGCAAAGATGTGATCCGAGAAAACCTGCAGCTCCTGTAATTAAAATTCTTTGGCTCATTTTGAAATTTTGAAATCGGGAGATTGGGAAATTGCAATTTCACAATTTACCAATTCCACTTTTTTCAATAATTGTTTATCGAATTGTTTTCCTTCCAATACTCTCATAATAAAAACCGAACTCTTTCATTTTACCGGGTTCATAAATATTTCTTCCATCGAAGATGGTTTTGTTTTTCATCAATGAACCCATTTTATCAAAATCAGGTGTGCGAAATTCACTCCATTCAGTGGCAATCACTAAGGCCTCGCAATCTTTTATTGCGTCGTACTGCTGAGCAAAGGTTATTTTATCACCCATGATCTTTTTTACGTTATTTATCGCTTCAGGATCAAAGGCTGTTATTTCCGCCCCTTCTTTAAGCAACTCGCTTATAATATATAATGCAGGAGCTTCGCGGATATCATCAGTATTCGGCTTGAATGCCAAACCCCATATAGCGATCTTTTTTCCTCTTAGATTATTGCTGAAATATCTTTTAATCCGGGGGACCAGCGAGACCTTCTGGGTTTCATTTACCTGCATTACTGCTTCGAGTATTTTGAAATCATAGTCCGCCTCACCGGCCGATCTTGCCAATGCACGAACGTCTTTTGGAAAACAGCTTCCTCCAAAACCGATCCCTGGAAATAAAAATCGTTTTCCGATTCTATCATCACTTCCGATTCCTCTTCGTACCATATCCACATCAGCGCCTAGTTTTTCACAAAGAGTTGCAATTTCATTCATAAAAGAGATCTTGGTTGCCAAAAAAGAGTTGGCGGCATATTTGGTAAGTTCAGCGGATCGTTCGTCCATAAAAATAATCGGGTTTCCCTGCCGGACAAACGGAGCATACAAGTCTGCCATTATTTTCCCCGCTTTTTCAGAACTGGTACCGATCACAACCCGGTCGGGTTTCATAAAATCTTCTACAGCCAACCCTTCACGTAAAAATTCGGGGTTAGCGACTACATCAAAGCTGCAGTTACAATTGGCGGCAATTACTTCTTTCACTTTTTCAGCCGTACCAACCGGCACGGTACTTTTATCAACAATTACTTTATATTCTTTGATAATTTTTCCTAATTCTTCGGCAACTTTTAAAATAGCAGAAAGATCGGCAGAGCCATTTTCACCCGGCGGCGTGGGAAGGGCAAGCAAAATAAGTTGTGCTTCCTGTATACCTTCAGCAAGACTTGTTGTAAATTTTAACCTGCCCTCCCGCTGGTTACGGATAAATAATTTTTCAAGACCAGGTTCATAAATGATCATCTCTCCATTCTTTAGCCTGGAAACTTTTTGTTCGTCAATATCTACGCAGGTAACGGTATTCCCGGTTTCTGCAAAGCAGGTTCCCGTAACTAATCCAACATAACCTGTTCCAACAACTGCAATTTTCATGAATACACCTCCTCCTGCCCCCTTTTATAGAGAGGGAAAGGATTTAATTATTTACAAATTCCAATACTTTACCGGAAATATAATTTAATTGTTCCTCATCCAGTTCAGTATGCATCGGCAAAGAGATCACTCGTTCAGTTAACCAATCAGTTACCGGCATTTGCTGAGCTGCTGTATTAAAATGCTCAAACATTTTCTGGCGATGTCCTGGCACAGGGTAATAGATCATGGACGGCACTTTTTGTTCTGACAAAAATTTCTGTAGTTCATCCCTGTTTATTCCTTCTACCAATATAGTATATTGATGAAAAACATGATTGTTATGTGGAGCCCTGAACGGCGTTATGATCTTTGCCTGGTCCTTAAATGCCTCATCATAAAAATCAGCAACTTTTTGGCGCGCGTCGATATATTCATCCAGATGTTTCAATTTTTCATTCAGAATAGCTGCCTGTATGCTGTCAAGCCTGCTATTGCAGCCCACAATATCATGATAATACTTTTTACTTTGACCATGATTAACGATCATTTTCATTTTTACTGCTAACCCCTCATCATTTGTAGACAAGGCCCCTCCATCGCCAAAAGCGCCTAAATTTTTTGAGGGATAAAAAGAAGTAGTGCCTATTGTTCCAATCGTTCCCGTTTTTCTTTTTGTACCGTTTGTGAATATATAATCGGCTCCGATTGCTTGTGCGTTATCTTCAATAACATGCAAATTGTATTCACGGGCAATGTTCATGATCTCTTCCATATGTGCAGATTGTCCAAACATATGAACAGGCACAATTGCCCTTGTATCGGATGTGATCGCATGGCGGACTGCGATAGGGTCAATACAAAACGTTTGCGGATCAACTTCAACAAAAACAGGCGTTAATTTTAATAGGGCAATAACTTCTGTAGTCGCTATATAAGTAAATGATGGAGTGATCACTTCGTCACCGGGTTGAAGATCAAGAGCCATCATCGCTACCTGCAGAGCATCTGTTCCGTTGGCACAGGGGATCACATGTTTTACATCAAGGTATTTGGCAAGATTAATAGCAAACTCCTGTACGATCTTTCCATTGATATATGCCGAACTGTCAAGCACTTCCTGTATAGCCAGGTCTATTTCACTTTTTATCTTCTGATACTGCGTTTGTGTATCCACCATTTGAATTGGCTTCATTCTTATTGCTGATTTCAAATTTATAGTTTAGTTATTATTAATTATTTTCCCGAGCCCTTGTTTGCTGAACGTTGGCCCACTCTTTTCTCAGGCGGGCAAAATTAATAAAATATAGGTAGGTTATCAGATTGCTTTTATTTTTGTCTATTAATCAACCCTGTTTGCCCATCTTCTTCTACAATATTATCCTCGTGCTCTATCGCGCAGGTATTGGCATTACCTCATTCTGGAATGTGAAAGCCCGCAAATGGATTGAAGGGAGAAAAAATATTTTTGAAAGTATCCAATTGGCAATACGCCCTGTACCTGGCAGTAAAAATTCTGAGATCGTCTGGATTCATTGTTCATCACTGGGTGAGTTTGAGCAGGGAAGGCCCGTGATGGAAAAAATCAAGACCAAATTTCCAAATTACAGGTTATTGGTCACATTTTTCTCTCCTTCAGGTTATGAGATTAAAAAAAATCACGAAGGGGCTGATTACGTTTTTTACCTCCCTATGGATTCAAAAAAAAATGCTCAGAAGTTCCTTGATCTTGTCAACCCCGCTCTTATCATTTTTATCAAGTATGATTACTGGTATTATTATCTGAGTGAAATAAAAAAACGAAACATAAACTGTCTTTTGATTTCTGCAGTATTCAGAAAAGACCAGGCTTTCTTTAAATGGTATGGGTCATTACAACGTATGATGTTGCATTGTTTTACAGCGATATTTGTGCAGAATGATGAATCCCTGGAATTATTAAAAAGAATAAACATTACTAACTGTTCTGTAAGCGGGGATACCCGATTTGATCGTGTTATTGAAATTGCAAAAAATTTTGAGCCTCTTCCTCCCATAGAAAAATTTATCAATAACAGTAAATGTATTGTTGCAGGCAGTACCTGGAAAGAAGATGAAGAGTCCCTGGCGAAAGTTCTTTATGAAGCAGATGATCCCGGTGTAAAACTTATTATAGCCCCGCATGAAGTAACAGAGGGCCATCTGAAAGAGTTAAAGTACCTTTTCCCTCAATCTTTTTTTTTCTCTGAATTAATTAATGACTCCCGGCTGATGACTGCTATTCTCATTATTGATAATATCGGCATGCTTTCACGTTTGTATAAATATGGAGATATCACCTATGTGGGAGGAGGATTTTCAAGAGATGGCGTTCACAATGTATTGGAAGCAGCCGTATATGGCAAGCCGGTAATATTCGGAGAAAATTATAAAAAGTATAATGAGGCCGTTGACTTAATTGAGTCAGGTTGCGCAAAATCATTTTCTGATTGTGACGAATTGTATCAGTCACTCATCACATTATTGATTGATGATGATGATTACAAGAAAAAATGCGCGGCAGCCGAAAAATATATCTTTAAAAATGCGGGGGCGACGAAGAGAGTTTTGAAGTACATTCAGGAAAACCGTCTTTTAACAAGCTGATAGAAATGTTTTACAATTTCGGCTTCTGCGTCCCAGCCTAATTTTACGATTAACTCCCTGTTGATCCAATATTCTGCTTCAGGAAATATATGAAAGCTGTTGATGGTCTTTATACTTCTTTCGTACATAGCTTCATCACCGCGGAAAAGGTCATTAATAAAAACGAAACGATCATTAATACCTATGGCTTTGCGAAGATCTTTAATAGGTTCATGCTTTAATATTTCAACCACTTCTGTTTTACTTTCTTTTAACCTGTCATTTAACGATTCGTTCTGGGCTGCCAATTCATTTATTTCCTTTATACTAGGTTGATGTGATAAAGTGGGTATTTCGAATAAAGGATCAAATAACAGGTTGGCCTGGTCTGTTTTTTTAGATGATGATCCGCCATTCCTGGCATAAGCGGGCTCTTTTTCTTCTGCCACAACCTGCTTTTCAGGTTTAGCTATCTTCTTTTCCGGTATATCCTCTAAAGAAATGTTAACCATTTTCGGGAGTAACACCGAGACTTTTGAAGTACCCAGGGTATACTGGCTGCTTGCCTGTAGTTGAAACAACTCGGTTTGGATCATTTGGAGAGTCACAAGCATTTGCGAAGGGCTTGCATTTTGCTCGGATTGATCTTTTAATTTGTTGACAAGGACTTGGATTCGTTCCATTTAATTACTTTTGAATCGCTGATGAAATGATTAAAAAGGATTCCACAGATTTATACTGCTAAGGAAAATTATAAATTGCAAACAAACTTTTTGAGAATCTAATCGGCGTAATCCTGTTCCTGTAATCTGTGAAATCAGCCCTTTAAAGTTACAAACAGTTTGCCAATAAACTCAGTGTGAACAACTAATTCAACTAATCTTAACAATGTTTATTGAACCTCATATACGTGGTGAACGCCGTGGCTGGATCGAAGTGGTCTGCGGCTCCATGTTCTCAGGTAAAACAGAAGAACTGATCCGCAGATTAAAAAGAGCAAAGATCGCCAATCTCAAAGTGGAGATATTTAAACCAGCGATCGATGTACGGTATGATGAAGTAAAGATCGTCTCTCATGATACCAATGCTATTCAATCAACGCCGATCGATAATTCACAAAAAATTTTATTGCTGGCCCAGGATGTAGATGTGATCGGTGTTGATGAAGCTCAATTTTTTGATGCGGAATTGCCAGGTGTCTGTGATGAACTTGCATCCCGCGGCGTAAGAATTATTGTAGCGGGACTTGATATGGATTACCTGGGCAATCCCTTTGGCCCCATGCCCTGCCTTATGTCAAAAGCTGACTATGTTACGAAGCTCCATGCGATTTGCGTTAAATGCGGCAATATAGCTAATTACTCTTATCGCAAGGTGCCGAATGATGACCAGGTAATGCTGGGAGAAATGGATGTATATGAACCAAGATGCAGAAAATGTTATAATGAAGGCATGGTGTGAAATCAATCAATCACATATTCACCTTATTTAAAAAAGATATCCTGCTTGAGATAAGGCAGCAATATAGTTTTTATGGAATCCTGCTCTACATAGGCTCTACCATTTTTGTTCTATACATGGCCATTGAAACACCGGAAAGCAATGTATGGAATGGGTTATTCTGGGTTATACAACTTTTTATTTCCATTAATGCTGTAGCAAAAAGTTTTTTGCAGGAAAGCCGTGGTCGCATGCTCTATTTCTATTCTGTTGCCGGGCCAAAAGATTTTGTTCTGGCTAAATTGTTGTTCAATTCCCTGTTGATGTTGCTGATGAGCTTACTGAGTCTTGCTTTATTCAGTTTATTTCTTGGAAATCCTGTACAAAAAGCCGGTGCATTTATCGGGTTGGTTTTGCTTGGAGGATGGAGTTTAAGCCTTGTTTTTACTTTTTTAGCCGCCATTGCTGCTAAAGCGCAGCAAAGCGCAGCCATCATGGCTATACTGGGTTTCCCTATCATTATTCCTCAATTATTACTATTAATGCGTTTGTCAAACGCAGCATTTAGTGAAACGCTTTCAATTCCGGCTGTAACAGTTTTATTGTTGGTAGCTCTTGATATGATGGTGATCTTACTTGCCGTTATTCTTTTTCCTTTTTTATGGAAAGACTGATGAATACTGAATAAAGAACAAGGAATTTCGAACAAAAAGGATAAAACCTTGATTTCTTTATTCATTATTCCTTCTTCCTTGTTCTTTATTCATTAGTTCCTATTTTTGCTGCACTTTTTAAACGATTGCTGGCCCTTCATTGAAATTTGATAGCAATGATCACAGCCGATGCTAAATAGTTTATGCGAAAAATCTGGTGGAAAATATTATGTGTGATCCTGCTGATCTACACGTTTATAGCCGGCCTTTTAATGGATGTTCCCCGACTACCTGCATTGTCTGAAACTATCCGCAATCTTTACTTTCATGTTTGCATGTGGTTCTGCATGATGATACTTTTTACCGCGTCCGTGGTATATGCTATTAAGTATTTACGCAGTAATAAAATGATTGATGATATTTACAGCCGTCAGTTTGCGGTTGTTGGAATTGTATTTGGCATATTAGGGTATGCAACCGGGGCTATCTGGATGAGTTATACCTGGGCTGATCCGAATAATTCTTCTTTTCAATCGTTCAGCGCCGTGGCACGGGAGCCAAAACTGATCGGAGCCGCCATTGCCTTGCTTATTTATTTTGCTTACATGGTGCTGCGTGATTCTATCCAGGATATTGATAAACGGGCAAGAATAAGTGCGGTATACAATATATTCGCCTATGCCCTTCTTTTTCCAACTATTTGGATAATACCCAGGATATTGCCAAGTCTTCACCCTGGAGGAGAAAATGGAAACCCTGCCTTGAATTTTAAAGATATTGACAACCGGATGCGTCTTGTGTTTTATCCTGCTGTTATCGGCTGGACTTTATTGGGTGTATGGATAACCTCATTAAAAATCCGCCTGAGCCTGTTAAAAGAAAAAAAACTATTGCTGCAATGAGAAAAATAAAATTGCTATTGACAAGTTTCCTATTATTTGTATTTATCCTGGTAATGCAGGCACAGGACGGGAAAGAAGTTGAGATGGCTGATACTATGCGAAGCAACGGTCGTATTTATGTAGTTGTGGCAGTTATAGTTCTGATATTGGTCGGGCTTATTTTATACCTGGTGAGGCTGGATAGAAAAATAACGAAGATGGAAAAGGAAAGCAGATAATAGATAATAGTTAAAAGCGAACAGATAAAAGTGAACATAAAACTGCCGGGCAGAGAATGAAAAGATAAAGAGTGCGGAGCAACGGCAGGACAGGACAACTGGTAGTGGGTCAGTTTGGTTATTTAGCCCACGTCCCGATAGTCCCGATAGTTATCGGGATCGGGATAAATCGTGGGCTTGCATTCAAAATTTTCAAACTGACCCACTACCTTACAACAGAAGTTTAATAGTCCGGATAGCTATCGGGATAAAAAGTTAAGTACATAAAAATAATTATTCATTCATTAATATCCCCTGACTCTCCGCCTTAGGCGGAGTTGGGGGTAAAAAATAAAATCACATGGCAGAAACTCATTATAGCTTTTTTGAAAGTGTAACCAAGAGCTTTGATAAAGCGGCAGCTTTTACCAAATGGGATCCGGGAGTGTTGGAACAGATAAAGGAATGCAATGCTGTTTATCAAATGAAATTCCCTGTAAAAATGGATGATGGAAGAATTGAAGTGATAGAGGCTTACCGGGTGCAACACTCTCAGCATAAAACGCCTTGTAAGGGAGGAATTCGTTTTGCAGCAGAGGTAAACCAGGATGAAGTAATGGCACTTGCTGCATTGATGACTTACAAATGCGCCATTGTAAATGTGCCGTTTGGTGGTGGTAAAGGCGGAATTAAGGTTGATCCCAAAAAATATTCTGCCTACGAACTGGAAAAGATCACACGTCGGTATACTGCAGAGCTGATCAAAAAAAATTTTATTGGCCCCGGAACAGATGTGCCGGCACCTGATTACGGAACAGGTGAAAGAGAAATGTCATGGATACTGGACACATATTCGAGTCTTCGTCCCGGCGAAATTGACGCTGCCGGTTGTGTTACCGGGAAGCCGGTCACACAGGGAGGTGTACGGGGTCGTCGTGAAGCAACGGGGCTGGGAGTATTCTTTGGCCTCCGCGAAGTTTGTAATATGCCTGAACTCATGAGCAAATTGGGCTTAAAGACTGGTGTAGAAGGCAAACGGGTTGTTGTGCAGGGTTTGGGAAATGTAGGTTATCATTCAGCTAAATTTTTCCAGGATGCAGGTGCAAAGATCACCGGGCTGGCTGAATATGAAGGCGCCATTTACAGTGAAGATGGCCTGGATGTAGATGAAGTATTTCAGCATCGAAGAAAAAATGGGACAATATTGAATTTTGCCGGGGCCGGCAATTTTGCAAAAAATACAGATGCTTTGGAAATGGATTGCGATATCTTAATTCCTGCCGCATTGGAAAATGTGATCAATGCTGAAAATGCGCCGAAAGTAAAAGCAAAGATAATCGGGGAAGCTGCAAACGGTCCATTAACTCCTGACGCAGATGATGTGTTTACACAAAAAGGAATCCTGGTAGTACCTGACATGTACCTGAATGCAGGCGGAGTAACGGTTTCTTATTTTGAATGGCTGAAAAATCTTAGCCACGTTCGTTATGGCCGCATGGAAAAACGATTTACGGAAAACATGAATGCACATATTCTTGGGCAAATTGAAGCTTTGAGCGGTAAAAAAGTTGATATGTCAGAAAAAGAATTTATTATGCATGGTGCTGATGAAGTGGATCTGGTTTACAGTGGATTGGAAGAAACAATGATCACCGCCACCCGTGAAATAATGGAAACATGGAAGAGCAACTCTCAAATTCCCAATATGCGTACAGCCGCCTTTGTAGTAGCTATCAATAAGGTTGGAACCAGTTATGCCGAGCTGGGGATATTTCCATAAGGTATCCGGGCAAAGATTGTAAAAAAATTATATCGATCCCACCGCCTGAGGCGGATGGGATTTTGTTTATTGAAGTTTAAAAATTCATACCTTGCGCTTCCTAAAAAATTTATATGAAAAAGATATTCATTGCCCTATTGTCTCTTGCCTTTGTAAATGTTAATGCACAAAATGCTTCAACAGCTACATCGACCCAGACAGCAGACGAGGTCATTCAAAAATACGCAGGCGCCATGGGCGGATTGGATAATTTCAACAAAATAAAATCAGCGAAGCTCACCGGTACAGTTAGCGCACAAGGCATGGATCTGCCTATTACTATCCAGATCATCAATGGCAGAGCCATGCGTTCCGATGTTGAAGTAATGGGACAAACTATTACCAATTCTTATAAAGATGGAAAGGGTTGGAAAATTAATCCTTTACAAGGCGTAGCTTCTGCTACAGAGTCAACAGCTGAAGAATTGAATGAAGCTAAATCCCAAAGCATGCTTGCCAGCCAGCTGATGGACTATAAAGCCCGTGGTTATAAAGTCGAGCTATCAGGCCAGGAAAATGTAGAGGGCGCAAATGCTTATAAAATAAAACTTACAACTGGCGACAAAAAAGAAACAACTTATTTTGTCGATTCTAAAACTTTTTTAGTTATTAAATCGATTTCTAAAAGAGAAATGATGGGACAGGAGTTTGAAGTAGAAACTATTTTTGGCGATGTAAAAGAATTCGGAGGAGTAAAATTCAGTATGTCAAGAACTCAAAAAGCAGATGGCCAGGTCTTCCAGGAAATACACTTCGATAAAATAGAGTTGAATATACCGATCGATGAAAAGATTTTTGATAAATAAACTGAATTGGGCTAATAAAAAAATCCCGTTTATTCAACGGGATTTTTTTATTGATCCCTGGTCATTTGTTCGTTATTCCCTGATAAATTTAAAACTGAAAGTTTGAGAGTCATTTGCTATCCTTAGAAAATAGGCTCCGGGTTGTATCGTCTTCTTTAAAATTATTTCTTCCTGTCTTGCATTTTCCACTATTAAACTTCCCTGTTGCAAAAGCTGGCCCTCTGCTGAATTGATCCGGTAACTGAACTCCCCTTTTAAATTATTACCTGAAACCAGGGTCAATTTATCCTTAACCGGGTTGGTCAGCAGGATCAGCCTGCCATTTTTATCATCCTTTACTGAAACTATTTTTGAAAATCGAAAGTTATTATCGATATCTATACTCCTGAGCCGGTAATAAGCAATATGATTGATGGGATTGTAGTCCTTACTTATATAAGTTTCAACATTCCCTGAATTGCGTGCCGGCAATTGATCAATGGAATAAAAATGCAGATGGTCATCACTTCTTTCAACCTCAAAATGGTCAACATTATGCTCATCCACTGTTGTCCAGGTAATTTGGGTGTAATCGCTGATCCGCTTTGCATTAAAACTGATCAGGGTTAAAGGAACAGGAGTAGCCTTGCTGCCAAATGAAAAAAGATTAAATGCCGAAACCGTACCGGAAGTAATAGTCCCTGTAGTACTTACATTGCCGCTTGCGGCTCCGCCGGCATCCGTCCAGTTACTTCCATCATAACCTGTTGAGCTTATCCCGGAAATCAGCCAGTTAGGAAAAGTTACCTTGCTGTTGTCCCAATTCATTGTCACCAGCGCAGAACCACCGGTTATTTCATTGACTATCCAGTATTCGTTCGGATCAATACTCAGCAACGGCAGTTGCATTTGACTTGTATTGGGTGTGGGGGCAGCATATTTTACATTAAACTCACTGTTTGCCGACAGATTATTCAATGCAATTGTTCTTTCAACCGTTCCATTACCAACGGGGAAAATAAAATTGGAAGTGCCGATCTTTTTTACCCATCCATACACATGTTTATTATCCGCATCTCCGGTATACGATGAGCCGCTTTCATAAATTAAATAATTTGGAGCGGACGAAGTTGTGATCATTCCTGCGCTGAACGTATGAACACCGCTTATACTAAGATCATTGTTTAAAATAATTCCTGCCGGATTATTAGTTTCAAGATTATATGTTTTAAATTTCTGAGTGCCTGCTTCTGTTTGGGCGCTGCTGCCATTAAGATACAATGTTCCGGTACCAACGGTCATTGATGACTGGTCGTTAGAAATATTTCCCTTTACATAAAAGCTTCCATTATTTATCATGCTCCCGGCAGATGTATTGGTAAAATTCCCAAATCCGGTTATTGAGCTTCCTGTATGTATTTGAAAATTGCCGGTATTAGTAAAAGCGTTCTGCGCATTTACATAAATCCAGGACAGAATCGCCATTATATATGTTGTAAGTTTTTTCATTTTTGTTAGTTGTCTGGTAAATCTTATTTCGCTTCTGTAAACCATTGGACATCCAGGAAGCTAATAATATCGCCGTTAGACGAGGAAGTACAGTATAGTTCGAAATAATCGCCCGGTCCTATATCCGACAAATAAATAACGGTTGAGAACTGGTAAGGCTGACCTGCCATAGTCAGGCGCAAATCGGTTTCACCAATTATTGTTGTTGTTATTCCATTTTTTACAATCCCGATCGATACGGTCTTATTAGGGTTGTTAATAGAAATATTACCTGTTATAATAATAAAGGCATTTCTTCTGTTTGTAGGTTGATAGGTAATTCTGTTGTTTCCAATGGTCCACTTTGTAGTATAGAAGGATGTATTGGTCCAATTGGCTTTTACCCAGGCTCCTCCTGTTGTTACAGTTGTCGTAGAAACATTATTGTTTACATCGATCTTGCAACTCGGGATATGGTCTCCATCACCGGCATTGTTTTGTATAAACGCATTAGCATCTCTCCCATCAGAACGGCTAAAATCAAATCCGTCAATGAATCTCCCGGTATTGTTCCATAAATTCCCGGTTATATGTATGTTAACGAATGAAGTAAAGCCGGAAGGGTTGTAAACAATCGCTGTATCGGTTGCAGAAGAATTATAGTATCCGCCGGACGATAATTGGATAATAGCCTTATTGCCCTTCTCCATATGTATTCCTATTTTGCAACCTGTAAAATCTGTTTCAGCTACTTTTATTATTACACTATCCTCAGCACTATGAATCAAAATACCATTATGTTGCGCATTAACTATATCCGATTCAAATATCCAAAGCTCTGCATTAGTTGAATCTAATACGGCATTATAAAACCTGTCGAACCAGCAATCTTTTATTTCATTGTATGTGCCGCTTCCTGTAAACCGGATGGCATCTTCCCCAGCCACTGTACCATAACCAGACAATGCTGTGGCATCAAACTGCAGCATTTTAAAATTACAATCGGATATGCATCTGAACATTGGTTTATTAGCAAGCCCGCTGGCAGCAGTAATGGTAGAAACACCAAACGACGATCCCTGGAAGGTAATGGGATAGGGCAGATCAATGGTGATGGTTTCCGACAGATCATAGGATGCGTCAGTAAACCTCACCACCACGGGACCGGTCACGTGTAAATTAAGGAAATCCATCACCTCCCCTATTGATGTCCAACTACTATTCTCATCAACATTTAGTATATAGTCTTCAAATTTTTTTCCTTCTTTTATTACCCAGTTGCCTCCTGTCGCAACGAAAGTCTGGCCCAGAAATCTTGGAAGGGCGGATGATGCAAGTCCATCAATGGTAGCGCCGCCGTTACCCTGGACTGTAACTAAGTCGGTATGGCTCCCCACATTCTTGACCGTGATGGATAACCCATCGTCAGAAGAAGTGACGGCAGGTAATGTTAAAGTAATATCATTGCTGGCGAGTATAAAAGTTTCAGTTTTAATGAGTGTAGTTGTTGTTGTCTTAGTCACCATGTTCAGTTGATTGGTGGCTACCAGTTTCCATTGTGTTCCATTCCAGTAATAATAGCCATCCGTCAAAGTTCCGCCTGTACTATACACAAGCATCCCCGCCGGAACTGTGCCTGTTAACGGCGAAACGAAGCTGATACTGTTCAAGGCTACTCTCGGGGGCAGGAAACCTTTATTTGTGCTCTCCAATTCCAGCAGTGAATTTGAATTAATTGTGTTTGGGTTATTACCTATTTTAACCTGCGCTTCTGCAAGGGCGGTTATGAGCAACAAAGTGATGAAGAATAGTTTTTTCATAATGACGGATTTGGATTCAGACAACTTGTAAAATTGTTATTATAATTTATTTGTTTTTTAGTTAAACAGCCTGGTCGTTTGCTTCGTGAATACTTTTTTTGTTTTTTCAATAATGATTACTTCGGCATTTGATAACCTGCTGAGAATGAAAATTTGTTTTTTAAAAGGATTCCAGTAAAAGATCAACCTCTCGATCGGTTTCCAGAGAATGACCCAGCTAAATACATCCAGCGCATTACTAAAGGCAGAATGAATCCGATGATCCTGTTGCAATACAAGAGGCAACACGCCCCGGCAGAACAATACTATCAGAAGGCTTACAAAAAGAATCTTATAATTGCGGCGTTTGAAGCTGTAAAATTCTCCCTGTTTAATTCTTTTTTTTATTGAATAGTAACGACGTATGGCCTTCAGGAGAGGTTCAGCATATTTTCTGTCTGTCTGTTGTTTGCAAACAAGCTTGTAGAGGATGATGGAATGTCTCTTTATTCCCAGTACAGAGTTCTGAATGTATTCTTCAAATTCATGTCCCAATTGCCGTTCATAAATTGGCGCGGGATCGTGTTGATTGAAATACCGCGGAATGGAGTTTTCATCCACTGACAGGAAGATACTGATGCGCTTCGATAATGATTTTTTCATCTGCACTTATTTCCATTTCAAAAGGGTACTGAAAACCAAATAACTCCAGATAAAGAGAATTACCTTACCTGGTAAAACTAACCTGCTGGTAAAATAGGATCACCTTAAATAACGCAACACCTGGAAATTATTTAATGACTTTTATAGTATTAAAAAAAACTAGGTGGTAAGATTATTAACCCTAGGTGAAAACAATTAAAAATGAGTCATCGATGCCAGGCGGGCATGTTTTCAATTAATTCAATAGTATCATCTTTCTTTTGCCAGCCAAAAGTATAATGACCATTGGTAATGATAATAAAAGGAACAGGGATGCTGATATTGTAGCGAAGGGCTTGTTGTAGTACTGAATCATTCAGGTCGATACCGGCGGCTTTACATTCAATCATCATCCAGGGCTTGTGATTATTGTCATAGATGAGAATGTCAAAGCGTTTTTTCAATTCTCCCAGCATGATCTCTTTTTCAAGTGCAATAAATGCTGCAGGATAATGAAGTGTTTGAACGAGGTACTGAACAAAATTTTGTCTTATCCATTCTTCATCCGTAAGCACAAGCCATTGTTTACGGATGAAATCAAAAATAAATTCTACCCCGTTTTCCTTTTTCATTCTGAAAACCGGCTCCGGGTAATTAATATCAATCATTGTCCAAAAATAAATTTTTAAATTAGCAGAATTTTATTGCATGAAGACAAAAGAAGAAATTGTAAAAAACTGGTTACCCCGTTATACGGGTCAGCAATTGGAAAATTTTGGCAAATACCTGTTGCTTACGAATTTCAGCAATTATGTACAACTGTTTTCTGATTGGAATGCGGTTGAGATCATTGGAGCCGATAAACCCATGCAATGCGCCACAGCCGGTGATATCACCATTATCAATTTTGGAATGGGCAGCCCCACCGCAGCTACCGTAATGGACCTGTTAACGGCCATTGAACCCAAGGCGGTTTTATTTTTGGGTAAGTGCGGTGGCTTGAAAAAAAGAAACAAGCTCGGGGATCTCATTTTACCGATTGCCGCCATTCGCGGTGAGGGTACTTCGAATGACTATTTTCCTGCCGAAGTACCGGCCATGCCTGCGTTTGCGCTGCAAAAAGCAGTATCAACCACTATTCGTGACCATGGCGTTGATTACTGGACTGGTACCGTGTACACTACTAATCGCCGGGTTTGGGAACATGACGAGGAGTTTAAAGAATACCTGCAAAAGATAAGAGCTTATGCCATTGATATGGAAACTGCCACGATTTTTATGGTTGGTTTTTATAATAAAATCCCAACAGGAGCTTTGTTATTGGTAAGTGATCAGCCCATGATTCCTGAAGGAGTAAAAACAGAGGACAGCGATAAAAAAGTTACGGCTGATTTTGTGGAACGTCATTTGAAGATCGGTATTGATTCTCTCAAACAATTGATCAATGATGGATTAACAGTAAGGCATTTGAGGTTTTAAATTTCTTTTCATGAAACTATTTGTTTTATTATCCGCCATATCGGTAGTAATGCTTTCCGCTGGCAATTGCGGTAAAAAAACACAAACCCATAAGTTCAAAGGACGACTGGAAATCGCAGGAATCTGTATGAACTATACTATTAAACTACTGGAAGGCCATATTGATACTTCTAAAATTGCAGCGAACTGGAGAGACGAAGTAACCGGTAAATCATATACGAATGTTTTTGCTTTAGAGAATCCTTGTTATTTTCCAGCCTTCATCAAACAGGGTGATGAATTTTATTTTTTTATTGACACGTCTGCTAGCAAAGGATGTATTACCTGCCTGGCTTATTATCCCAAACCACTTAAAAAATTACCAATAATCGTTATTGAAAAATAATGTTGCCACTATTGAGCATAAAGAATTTATCCGTTGATTTTATCTCGGAAAAACAAATAACCCATGCTGTAAAAAATATCTCTTTCGATGTAAATCGCGGTGAGGTTACAGCTATTGTTGGAGAATCAGGATCAGGAAAGACTGTGACATCGCTTTCCATTCTTCAGTTAATTCCATCGCCCCCCGTTAAATATAGTTCAGGGCAGGTTTTATTTTCAGAAGATGGAATCGCAACGGATGATCTGCTGAAAAAAGATCAATCAGAATTGAAACATATCCGTGGCAATAAAATAGGCATGATCTTCCAGGAGCCAATGACCTCGTTAAATCCTGTTTTTACCTGCGGACACCAGGTGATGGAAGCGATTCGGATTCACAAAAAAAATCTGCCTGCCGGCCATGCGTCGCCAAAGGCTTTGCCGGCGGCACGCAGGCAGGTTTCAGCTCACCAGGCTAAGCAGCAAACGATCGAATGGTTTGCAAAAGTGAAACTTCCTGATGCCGGAAAAATCTTCAATCGCTATCCTCACCAGTTAAGCGGCGGACAAAAGCAACGGGTAATGATCGCCATGGCCATGTGCTGTCATCCTTCCCTGCTCATATGCGATGAACCGACAACCGCATTGGATGTTACAGTACAAAAAACAATTTTGCAACTGATCAAAGATCTGCAGAGAGAACAGAATATCGGTGTAATATTTATAACTCATGATTTAGGCGTAGTGGCCGGGATAGCTGATAAAGCGCTGGTAATGTATAATGGCGAAATCGTTGAACAAAATACAATGAAAGAAATTTTTGCCAATCCGGGGCACGCATATACAAAAGCCTTGTTGGCTTGCCGTCCTGTGAATCATCCAAGGGGTGAGCGGCTTCCGGTAGTGGCAGATTTTTTGAAAGAAGAAAAAGGAATTTGGAATCCGGATCCGATAGCTATCGGATTAGGAATTAGTACAGCCTCATCTGAAACAAAACTCAACAGACAATCAGAACCTGATTCCAAATCCCTAATTCCAAATTCCAACACAAAAAAACTCGTGGAAGTTCAGAACCTCTCCGTCTGGTTCCCTTCAAAGAAAAACCTCTTAGGAACACCACTTGAATTTGTAAAAGCAGTGGATGATGTAAGCTTTGAGGTATACAATGGAGAGACATTGGGGTTGGTAGGTGAATCGGGTTGCGGTAAAACCACCCTGGGAAGAGCTTTGTTGCGATTGATCGAACCCACTTCAGGAAAGATCATTTACAACGGCATTGATCTCACCGCAATAAAAAAAACCGGATTAAAATCACTTCGAAAAAAAATCCAGATAGTTTTCCAGGATCCCTACTCTTCTTTAAATCCAAGACTGACCATTGGTTCCGCAATAGCAGAACCACTCCAGGTACATAATATTCTTTCAAACACTAAAAAGCGAAATGAGAAAGTGATCGGGCTTTTGGAAAAAGTGGATCTGAAACCCGATCATTTCAACCGGTATCCCCATGAATTTTCCGGGGGTCAGCGTCAGCGCATCGTTATTGCAAGAGCCCTGGCCTTAAACCCCGATTTTATTATTTGCGATGAATCTGTCTCTGCATTGGATGTAAGTGTACAGGCACAGGTTCTTAATTTGCTGAACGATTTAAAAAAGGAGTTCGGTTTCACCATTATTTTTATTTCACATGATCTGTCTGTTGTGCGCTATATCAGCGACCGTATTATGGTAATGAATAAAGGCAAAATTGAGGAAAGCGGCAAGGCTGACGATATTTATTTTCATCCGCAAAAGGAATATACCCAAAAGCTTATCGACTCGATCCCGAGGGCAAAATGGTCAGGAGCTTGAAAGAATGTGAAAAATAAAAAGACTTTTCCGCCCTAAATTCCATACCTTTGCACACTTTAAAAGTCCGCTATTGTGGGCTGCCCGAATGACCTGACCCGGTGCCGTAAGACCGGATTGGATCACTTCCTCCGGCTTCCTCGCTGGTTATGTCATAGGGCTAATTACAAAAAAAGTTTAATAACCCTGATAATTATCGGGATCATACAGATAATCCGACTAAGGCGGACGCGGACGCAACCGAAGTTCAATCGGTGTCCCGCAGCCGATAACTAAAAAAGTAAATTAATTCATGAAGCTTTCACAATTCAAATTTGATCTCCCATTAAATCTTATTGCTCAGAACCCAACGAAAAAACGTGAAGATGCCCGGATGATGGTGGTACACCGCCACACCGGCCAGATCGAGAACAAACATTTCCGCGACATTCTTGAGTATTTTGATGATAAAGATGTGTTTGTGGTGAACAATACGAAAGTCTTTCCCGCCCGCATGTACGGGCGCAAAGAAAAAACAGGCGCCAAGATCGAAGTGTTTCTTTTGCGTGAATTGAACAAGCCAAATCGTCTCTGGGATGTGATCGTTGACCCCGCAAGAAAAATTCGTGTGGGTAACAAATTATATTTTGGCGACGGTGAAGAATTGGTGGCAGAAGTGATCGATAATACTACCAGCCGTGGCCGGACTATCCGTTTTCTTTGGGAAAGCAGTGAAGATGAATTTCGCGCCATGCTTGAAAAGTTAGGAGAAACGCCGTTACCAAAATACATTAAGCGTAAGCCTGATGAAGAAGATAAAGAACGGTACCAAACAGTATATGCCAAGCACGAAGGAGCTGTGGCTGCTCCCACAGCAGGTCTTCATTTCAGCCGCGAACTAATTAAGCGGCTTGAGATAAAAGGAATTCGTTTTGCCGAAGTAACATTGCATACCGGGCTGGGAACTTTCAGACCTATCGAGGTGGAAGACCTGAGCAAACATAAAATGGATGCTGAGTACTACCACATTGATGAAACTGCCTGCAAAATTGTGAACAGGGCGAAAGAATATGGACACAGGATCTGTTCGGTAGGCACGACCACTATGCGGGCTGTTGAATCTTCGTTTACTGCGCAAAAATTATTAAAGCCGTCCGAAGGCTGGACAAATATTTTTATTCACCCGCCTTATGATTTTAATATTGCCGATGCATTGATCACTAATTTTCATTTGCCAAAAACGAGCCTGCTCATTATGACCTGTGCATTTGCCGGTTACGATCTTGCCATGGAAGCATATAAAAAAGCGATCAAGGATAAATATCGCTTCTTTAGTTATGGCGATGCCATGTTGGTTGTCTGAATTATTATTTACTGGTTAGAGGATAGAATATTTCAGAAGCCTTCTTTTATTAAGAAGGTTTTTTTATGAACTGAGTTAATGCTGCGCTAACATTATATTTTCTATCTTAGTTGTCAAAGCTTCAAGGTGAAAAAAATATTTCTTCCGGGGACGATCAGTTTATTTGTTAGCTGTATTTCGGTTTTTTCACAAAGCAGGATACGAACTGCCCTGGATACGCTTCAAAAATTTTACCCACGGGAAAAAATTTACATTTTATACGACAAAACAGAATACGTAGCAGGAGAAACCATTTGGTTTTCGTCATTTGTTTTTTCAGATTACAGTCTTTCAAACATTTCTACTAATCTTATTGTTGAGCTGTATGATGGTAATAAAGGATTGATAAGCCGAAAACAACTTCCTCTTTTTAAAGGTCAATCGGCGGATAAAATTTTATTGCCTGAGAAATTAGTTGAAGGTATTTATTATATACATGCCTATACTCAGTGGATGCTGAATTTCCCTGAGGAATTTCAATATATTCATTCTATCAGGATATTTAATCCTGAATCGTCCAAAAAATTACAGGCGGCTGATTTTCCATGGAAAGCTGAAGTCTTTCCCGAAGGAGGAAATTTAGTCGATGATATCAGGACAAAACTGGCAGTCAGGTTAACATCTCCGTCAAGTCTGCCATCTGACTGGAACGGGTATATTATTGAGAAAGGAAAAACAGAAAAAATCTCAGAATTTAAGTCTCTTGATCAAAATACAGGCATTGTTGAATTTACTCCCGCAGCGGACCATCAATATCAAATAGTTGTAGAAGATAAAAAAGAGCAAAAACAAGTAATTCCTTTACCAGCTGTGGCTTCATCCGGGGTACACCTTGAAGTAAATAATTTTTATGATTCCATCCAGTATGTCATCTATTTTAAGAACATTCCTGGTTCGGGCACCGGTTACAGGCTGGTGGGCACAGTGAATAATGAGCTTGTATATGAAGCTTCAATAAAAAGAGCCGATAAAGTTCTGAAACGGTTTATTCCAACTAATAATCTTTTTAACGGTATACTTCGCCTTTCTTTATTTGATAGTAATGATAGCGTTGTAGCTGAGCGACTATGTTTTATAAAGCCAACAATGCTGGAAGTAAAAACTCCTGTCTTTACAGAGAAAAAGATAAACCCTGCGCCGAGAAGTCTTAATTCTTTTCAATTCCAGTCCGATACGATTGAAAGTCCTTATTCCGTCCTTGTTCTTGATCCTATTGGAAGCATTGCTCCTGAAGATGATAATTTTCTAAGTGCTCTATGGCTGTCAAATGATATTTCAAATCCGGTTGAAAAGCCTGCTCAATACTTCAATAATCCTGATGCCAATTCTGCAAAAGCATTGGATGCATTGTTGATGTCTGAAAGCTGGAAAGGCTTTAGCTGGAATGATATTCTTCATAAAAAATACCCTTCCATAAAGTATTTGCCTGATAACTATATCGGGTATAAAGTTACCGTTTACAGGAATAAAAAATTGGTCCCAAATGAAATGGTGAACATGATATTTGTATTCCCTGACTCTTCGAAACAGATCGTCCAGGGAAAAACCGGCAATGCAGGCAGCTTCATTATATCTAATCTCTTTTTTTACGATACCGTAAAAGTTTATTATCAGCTCAATCAGAAAAAAAGCGCGGCAAAAGATATTCACATAGAATTTGAATCTTTCAATTCCCTTTCAACTTATCATTTAACCCTGCCAGAAACGGGCTATGTTCTTACTGACAGGCCGGCAAATGAACAATCACCTGAATTTGTTGCCAGGAGTTTAAATACGCTGAACAATCTCCAGATGACAGATGCCAAATACAAAAGTTTAGGGGAAGTGAAGGTGCGCACAACAGTAAAAAAAGCAAAAGAAAAGCTGGATGAAGAACTAAGTACGCCGGCTTTTCAAAGTATGAATGAAACTATATTTGATTTTGTGAATGAAGATCAGCATGCTGATGGGTACTCAAATATTCTTCAGTGGTTACAGGGCAGGGTGGCAGGGCTACAGATCTCCACCGATAATAACGGAGACATTATTCCCCTGGTTCGCGGTTCACAGGTAAGTATTTTCTTAGATGAAATCCCCGTAGAACCAGCATTTATTAACGGCTTTCCTGTCAGTGACATCGCTATGGTAAAAGTGATCAAAGGGTTTTTTGTCGGAGGAATGGGCGGAGGCGGAGGTGGTGCTATTGCCATTTACAGCAAAAAAGGCGGTATGCGAACGTCAAATTCCGAACCTTCCCTCAATTACGGCAAACTGGCAGGATATGAAAAAATGAAAGATTTTCCCTCACCGGACTATGGTGATAGTTTTTACAGACAACAAAAAAAAGATGAACGTGATGTTTTATACTGGAAACCTTTTGCCGTGCCGGGTGACGACGTTAAAGTTGCCGTTGATTTTTATAATAACGATACTGCAAAAGAATTCAGGGTTGTTATACTAGGCTTTACAATGGAAGGAATTCCTGTATATTATAATGGGATACTTCGATAGTTTTTCATTCCCGGCACATTTATTTCTTGCTCTATATCATACAGCTTAACTATCTGCTAACACAAGATTGTCGTAAATTGCGAAAGGAGGAAAAGTTATGAAAAAGATATTTTTGCTGGCATCCACTTTAATTTTTACCACAATCTTGTTTGCACAGACTTATGTCGGTAAAACTTATCAATCGCCGACAGATAAACTGAACGATAAGTATTGCAGCAGCCTGTTTAAAACATATGATGGAACTATTTTCGACCTGGCTAATGATAATACCAGCGCCATGGGTTATTTAAATATCCTTGATTGGTTGCAGGGTCGTGTTGCCGGTTTACAGATTTACCATAGAAAAGATGGAACCCCCATTGCCTTTATCCGTAATTCACAGGCAAGTATTTTTATAGATGAAATTCCCATTGATCCTGCTTCCCTGAATATGGTTTCAGTTGCAGACATTGCAATGATAAAAGTCATCAAAGGACCCTTTGTAGGTGCTTCAGGAAATGGACCGGGTGGTGCAATTGCTATCTACACAATGAAGGGTGACGACAGGGACGAGGAGCATAGCAACAGAAACAGATAATCTTTGATCCACTTACAGATCAAACATTCCTTTATTCAACTGCTGGAGTATTTGTGTTTTGTAAGCTGCCGGAACCAGCAATGAGATATTATGCGGGCTGCCACCGTAAGAAACCATTCTCACCGGGATATTCTGAATTGATTCAAACAGTTTTTTTACAATATTGACAGTTTGAGATATTTCGTTTCCTACTACAGAAATGATCGTTTGACTTTCATCTACCTCGGTTGTTCCGAATGGCTCCAATTCTTTTAAAATTTCTTTCAGGTGAGTTGGATTATCGATCGTAAGGGATACAGCGACTTCTGATGTAGTAACCATATCGATAGGCGTCCTGTATTTCTCAAACACTTCAAATATCTTTCTCAAAAAACCGTAGGCCAGCAACATACGGCTGCTTTTGATGCGGATAGCTATAATATTATCCTTGGCAGCGACGGCTTTTACCCCTACACTTCCGGCTTCTTCAACGATCAGGGTTCCTTTTGCTTCCGGTTGCATTGTATTCAGCAACCTGACAGGGGTTTTATATTGTTGTGCCGGCCAGATAGATGCCGGGTGCAGGATCTTTGCTCCGAAATAAGCTAACTCCGCTGCCTCATCAAAACTTAACTGGTCAACAGGTATGGTTTTGTTTACAACTCTCGGATCATTATTGTGCATGCCGTCAATATCCGTCCATATCTCGCAAACCGATGCATTGATAGCCGCAGCGATCAGGGATGCGCTGTAATCACTCCCTCCCCTTTTTAAATTATCCACCTCTCCTCTTGCATTGCGGCAAATGTAACCCTGCGTAATAAACAATTTTATGTTTGAATACTGTTTCAGGAGTTGCGTTAGTTTTACTTTAATGCTTCCTATTTGCGGTTCATCATTGTAATCAATCGTCATAAACTCAAGAGCAGGTAATAAGATATGATCAATAGCCTGTTCTTCCAGGTAAGTTGAAAATAATTTTGTAGAAAGTAATTCACCCTGCGCAAGAATATCTTTACTCAATGCCTCACTAAACGAGATTTTTAAAATAATATTCAGAAATTCAAAATGCTCAGCTACAATAGCGTTTGCCTTTTTTGCGGCTGCAGGTTTTTTTACAAGCCCTTTGATAAAATCATGATAATGCTCTTCCAGCTTATCAATATTTTGCTTGGCAGTTATACGGTCACCTTTTGCAATATTAAATATGATCTCAACTAAGGCATTTGTGGTACCTGCTAACGCGGAAAGCACGACAATAGCCGGCTCAGTTTGTGAAGTCAACAGTGATACGATATGGTGCATCCGTTCGGGTTTGCCTACGGATGTACCGCCAAACTTCATGACCTTCATAAATACCCCCAGTCCGCCTCAGGCGGAGAGTTAGTTAATAGATTTTTCGAGGTGCAAAGATAATGGCAGAAACAATCTTTAGCTAATCTTCAATTATTGGGTGTAAAAGAATAAACCTTTAAAATTATTGGAAGGGTTTGCAATATCATTTACCCTGACAATTACCGGGTAGTTGTCGGAACGATAAGTGTAAATATACTGAACAGGGTTATTATTATTAAGACTTGAAATAGACTGTGTCGGGTTATTTTTCTGAGCCCCGAATGATTCGTCTTGTTCAATACAAATGGAGTAATGAATGTCAGTTTTGTATAATGGATTGATCTTATTATCGTAAGTAAATTGATTACTCCAAACACCGATTACACAACCCGTGGATGAATTTTGCTCCGCGATAATATTACCATTGGCATATGTTTTTACAGCAGTAATAGTACTTTGGCAAGTGAGTATAACCGGAAGATAATCCATTACCTTTTCGTCAATAAT
>Ga0184636_1000018_pt1 | contig 36938 bp, 37 predicted proteins | sample PLM3_60_b2_FD_133164 | JGI IMG/M metagenome (GOLD analysis project Ga0184636, IMG submission 133164) | Groundwater sediment microbial communities from an aquifer in East River, Colorado, USA - PLM4_90_b2 | ecosystem: Environmental > Terrestrial > Soil > Riparian zone | place: USA: East River... | reverse complement strand
TATATCTGCAAATACCGGAACGCCACCATACACCATCGGTGCAACAGCGCTGGCTGACATGCTATAAGGAGAAACGATTACTTCGTCGCCCGGTTGTATTCCACAGGCCCCCATTGCTGCAAATAACCCGGAGGTATTGGAATTTACACTTATCGCATAGGAAATACTGAGCGCTTTGCACCACTCTTCTTCCAACTTTCTGACAACAGGGCCCCCTAAAAAATCGGTGCCCCAGGTACCTAAAAACTGAGACAAATTTCCCGAATCGAGGACCTTTTGCACTGCGCTTTTTTCTTCTTTACCGATTGTATTATATGGCGGAAACAGCTTCGTCCTGATTGGTTTCCCACCTCTGATTGCTAATTCTGGCATTATTTCTTTTTTACAGGTTCAATAATCTGTAATATCCGTTGATTCATTTCCAAAGTTTGCATAAAGTTATCATCCGTTTTTCTTTTATAAAGTAAATCCAGAGCTTCATTGATAACAGGCTCCATATAACTATCAAGAATATTTTTTTGTCTTTCGGCTAAATTTTCCGTTAGTTCATTACTATTGCCCACCGCATAATATCGTATTTCATTTCCATTGTGGCAAATAACGATCTTCGAATCACTGTAAAAAATTTCTATTTCAAAAACAGGATAATCAATATGGCAAAGCCCGATAAAACTTACCGGTTGATCAAGATAAAAACAGCCGCCAGTTATGGTAGGGTCATCTTCAAAAGAATCAAATTCAATTTTGTGTATGCAAAAACCTTTAAAAGCAAAAGGTTGATCATATAAATATTCGAGCAGATCAACAGCATGGCTTGCATTGTTTAAAATCCCTCTGCGATATTTAATGATTATTTCTTTGAAAGAAAAACGATCGGGTCGCTTTTCTAGTTTCTCCTTTGCCTTTTTATAACCTGGTTGATAACGTCTTATATAATTCACCAGGACCTTAGAAGCCGACCGTTCATATCCACTGGACAAATCGTCGATCTCGCCTAAAAGGCCCACAACAGGTTTTTCGCAGATTACAACTCCAGAGAATCGCTCCAGGATTTTTTTTAGATATTCAGCATGTGTAGATGTAGGAGTTGTTATACTGATCAGATCGAAGTTCTTATAATCTTCTTCGTCCGGTTTGGTTATCATTTTTGAATGATAGATGGCTGCAACTTCTCTTGCTTTCTGCCCGTCTGCATCGGTAACCGTTAATTCGAGGTCATTAATTAATGAATAAGCTTTTGCATGCGACCATACCCTGGCCGGCTTTTTAAGATCATATTGAGCGCCAATGTTTCCGCAGCCAATCAATAATGCTTTTATACTCACATTTTATTTTTTTTTTCCTGCCAAAAGCCATACTTGATTTCTGCAATTTTCCAGTCTTCTTCATTATCGATATCCTGTACTTCTGATTCAGGAACCTCTAACCCAATCGTATTGGCCGTCACCAGTTTGCCGGTTTTCATAAAGCTGTCTACTTTAAAAAAATAAAATTGTCCGCAATCGTGATAGGATGGCGGCAAATCCTGTGAACGTTTAGGTGCAAACTCAGGCCAGTTATAAGAAACTCTGTTACCGGTATCGACTTTGAAGGACCGCCATATTGGAAAGCTGAACTTTGTAATGGGAATAACCGAATCGGCTTTTGAATTTAAAAGCAATTGAAATGCCCCGGACAATTTCTCTGCTGTTATGAAAGGGGCGGTTGGATAAATACAACACGCGTAAGAAATTTTTTTTTCTATCTCTATATAATTTTTTAATACCTCGCTTAAAACGTCTGCTGTGGTAGCATAATCATCAGAAGTTTTTGGAGACCGGAAAAAAGGCACCACAGCACCATATTTTCTGGCAACATCGGCTATATCCGGATCATCAGTCGAAACCATGACTTCATCAAACGCTGCGGAATTTAATGCCGCTTCAATGCTATAAGCAATAATTGGTTTACCATGAAAAGTCTTTATATTTTTCCCAGGTATTCTTTTACTGCCTCCGCGGGCGGTTATTATAGCAATGGACCTCATATTAAATCAAAACTTAGCGGAGTTCCCGCTGGAATATCTTTTTTTGCTTCCCTGCCAATTACAAGGTCAAGATGCTTGGGAGAAAGCCCCAAACCCGGTCTGATTATTTTTATATGATCCTTCGTTATTACTTCCCCGGCTTTAATGTCTTTTGTTATGTAAATAGATCGCTTGAACAAGACGCTTTTTGATTCAGCTTTTTGAATACCGTATTGCACATCTCCCAAAGATAAGAATGCTCTTTCTGTTTCGATAACCAGTAACTTCAACTCATCCGGCTCTAAAGAAAATGCACTATCTACACCGCCATCTGAACGGTTTAAAGTAAAATGTTTCTCAATCACTCTTGCCCCTAAGGCCACGGCAGCAACAGCCACGCCAATACCCATAGTATGATCGCTTAATCCTACTATACAATTAAACATCTTTTGCAAATGAGGGATAGTAACAATATTAGTGTTTTCAGGCGAAGCGGGATAAGTACTGGTACATTTAAGTAATACCATTTCTTTACAACCGTTTTCACAAAGTATAGAAACAGATTCATCAATATCGGCAAGTCTGCTGACACCCGTTGACATGATAACCGGCTTTCCTGTAGCAGCTACTTTTTTCAAAAGCGGCCAGTCTGTATTTTCAAATGAAGCGATTTTGTAAAAGGGAGCATCCAACGATTCCAAAAAATCAACAGCAGTCTCATCAAAAGGAGAGCTGAATGCAAGCATCCCCCTTTTAGCAGCCTGTTCAAATATAGGTTTATGCCATTCCCAGGGTGTATAAGCTTCTTTATACAGATCATACAATTCTCTGCCATTCCATAATGAATTCTTGTCGTCGATCTGAAATGCCCCCTTAATTGTCATTGTATCTGCTGTATATGTCTGAAGTTTTACAGCATGAGCACCGGCATCGGCGGCTGCATCTACTATTGCTAAAGCCCTCTCCAATGATTGGTTATGATTACCGGACATTTCAGCAATTATGAATGGCTTGTAATTAACTCCGACAGGAATTTGTCCCAAATTAATTGTCATGGTGCATAATGTATTTAAATGAATCGGGATATTCAGCAGTATCCATTTTCATAAAAGCCAGTCGTTCGAAAGAACACTGAGATGCAGGGTTTGAACGCTTCACATAACCCACGAGTTGGATCCTTTTTTTATAGTCATGAACAAATTGTTCAATACCTTTTCCCAATATCGATGTGCCCAGGCCTTTATTTCTTATGCTTTTGTCTGCCAAATAGCCAAGCACAGCTTCTTCAGCAATAACCTGGAAACGGACTTGAGCTACAGGCTGATGATCTAATTCGAGGATATAAAAAAAACTGTTTTGATCGGTGAGTTTTGCAGTAAACCATACTGTATGTTCGCTCAGGCTTATCGGGTTTTGGTGATAGGATTGTGCTCTGACCTCCTGGTCATTGGCCCAATTAAAGCAGGTTTCGAGATCACTGATCGCGGCCCGGCGAATGAATAATCGCCTGGATTCAAAATACTGGCTGAAAAGCTTTCGGAATCTCTCGTCCGATCTTCCGTCGAAATAGACAGCCTGTTTTTGTAAACATTGCTCAATTTTATTTTCGATATTCTTTTCAATATCCATAAGATGAAAAGCAAGTCCTTCTTTAACCATATACCTGATCACATCTTTTTGGTTATCGGCAATCTGCTCTAAAAAAACAATTCCGCCAACAGACATATACTCATACACTACCGTGCTTGGAGAACAAATGGCAAAGCTGCATTTCTGCATTACAGAAACAATCTTTTCTGCAGTTAAAGATTGATATAAGGATATATTTTTTCGGGACCCGGAAAATTCCATTAACTCCGACGAATGCATATAAGCGTTCCCGATCACCACATAGAAATGATCAAAATAATTGCTGATAGCAGGATTTCGCAAAACTTCAAGTGTTTTATTTTTCGGATCAGCGCCTCCGAAACAGACAAAACAGGTATTATTGTCTATTACAGTTCTTCTTTTTTTTGCAGCATCTAAAAAAGGATGTCTCAAAAGTGAATAATGCGGACCCAGATAAAATTGAGTAGCAGGTTGTGCTTTATAATCGAGAGGACTCAATCCGCCACTCTGATTGATAATTACTTTTGAAAAAAAACGAAAAGCATGGATATCATCTATGCAAAAAAGATCATGTCCCATGCCGGTCAGTATCTCCTGGTATTTTGAATCAAAAGCATATCCATCTAAAATAACCAGGTTTGAATTTCCTGCCATGGCGCCAACACGTTGTGCTTCCAGATCATACTCGGTTTCTGGAAGAGAGATCACTTCATTAAAGACAGTATTGAGCTCTTCTAAAACACCCTGTATCGTACAACGGGTAGCCATTAGACAATTATATTCATTTTTTATAGCAGAAGCCATCGCATAACTGCGGATAATATGCCCTAAACCAATTTTACTATCGCCATCCGCTCTGAAAAATATTGTTTTCTTGGAAGCATCCATTAGCTGGTCCGTCACAATGAGTTCTCAAAAAATTCTTTTATGCTTGCAATTACATATTCAAACTCTTCATCCGTCAGGCTGGGATACATTGGCAAGCTAAGACAGTGTTGATAATAGTTTTCAGCAATAGGGCAATCACCTTTTTTCCATCCAAGCTTTTGATAATATGGCAACAGATGAACCGGTATATAATGAACCTGGGAAAATATATTCTTTGATCTTAAATAATTATAAAGTTCAAGACGGTTTTCAACTTCAATAATATATAAATGGTAAGCATGCCCCTCCGGTATCCCAGATTGACGGATTATTTGTTTGATATTTTTCAACGTATTAAAATAACAGGCAGCAATTTCTTTTCTTTTGCTTAAGCTCTCATCAATCCGTTTTAACTGGGAGAGACCCAAGGCGGCCTGGATATCGGTGAGGCGGTAATTATAGCCCAACTCCTGCATTTCATAATACCATCCTCCATGATTTTCCTGCAATAAATGAGGATCTTTTGTGATCCCATGTGTTCTGAGCAATAATAATTTGTTATAAACATCCTTATTATTGGTAGTGACCATTCCACCCTCACCGCAGGCGATATGCTTTACCGGGTGAAAAGAAAATATAGCTACGTCGCTATAGTTGCAACTCCCGCAAAATTGTTTGGTTCCTGAATTGTCGGTAAAAAAACCTCCCGGTGCATGACAGGCATCTTCCAGAATCCACAGGTTATATTTTTTTGCCAGTGTCCTGCAATCTTCCATATTCACGGCCAGCCCGGCAAAATCAACTGGTATGATGCCTTTAAAAAAACCGGATGGTTTTGATTTGATCAGGTACTCTGTTTTATTTAAATCGATGAGATGAGAATCTTTAATGATGTCGGCAAAGAAAACATTACCTCCGCAATACCGGATACAATTTGCAGAAGCCGCAAAAGTGATTGGGGTTGTAATGACATTGGAGTTCTGATTAACGCCAAGTGCAAGGGCAGCTAAATGCAACGCTCCTGTTCCATTACTGACAGCCGCCGCGTACTCTACGCCAATATATTTTGCAAACGCATTCTCAAATTCAGAAATTTTTGGTCCTTGGGTAAGAAAATCGGATTGAAGTGTTTCAGCAACGGCATCGAGGTCTTCCGCAGTGATATGTTGTTTACCGTATGGTATTGGTTTCATACATTTCTTTTATATCGAAATAAGGATCGACATGTTCTTTTATCAGCGTTCTCAGTTCTTCAACGGAAAGCCATTCAGTATTGGTGCCCGAATTATAATTAAACCCTTCCGGAACCTTGGCCGCTTTAAAGTGCTTCACGTAATCGTTGATATTCCAATTGCCTGACAAGGGTAAAATGACATAATATTTTCCGAGGTCATAAGTAGAGAAAGAATCTGAGCTTGTGATCATTTCTTCATGTACTTTTTCGCCGGGGCGTATGCCAACTATTTCTACCCGGCATTCAGGCCCGATGGCGGCAGCTACATCAGTAATGCGATAGGAGGGAATTTTAGGCACAAAAAGTTCTCCGCCCCATGCCGTATCAAGAGCATGCAATACCATTTCAACTCCTTCTGTCAAAGAGATATTGAATCGTGTCATATTAGGATCTGTTATAGGAATAACTCCTTCTTTTCTTTTTTTCAGGAAAAAGGGCATAACCGATCCATTGGACCCCATCACATTACCATATCGTACCACGGAAAAGCGTATATCCTTAGCACCTTTTATATTATTGGCCGCAATAAATAATTTATCCGACGTAAGTTTAGTAGCGCCATATAGATTAATTGGTGCACAGGCCTTATCTGTTGACAGGGCAACCACTTTTTCAACGGAAGTTTCCAATGCTGCTCTGATTACATTTTCTGCACCCCCAATGTTTGTCTTGATACATTCATCAGGGTTATACTCTGCTATCGGCACATGCTTCATAGCAGCGGCGTGTATTATATACTCAATTCCCTGGAAAGCTCTTTTCAGCCGCTCGAAATCTCTGACATCGCCAATAAAAAACCTGATATTGGGGTATTTCATTTCAGGATATTCATGTGCCATCTGGAACTGCTTCTGTTCATCCCTTGAATAAATAACAAGACGCTTGATATCGGGCCATCTTTCTAAAACATTCCTTGTAAATGCTTTCCCAAAAGAACCGGTTCCCCCGGTTATTAAAATTGATTTACCGTTTAAATCTAGTGCCATGGTGAGTATTGTGAATTTTTTATCAACCTGGTCTAAAAAAGAACATGAATTTTTATTCTAAAAACAGTTTAAATATTTTAACTTTTCGTCCATGAAAACAATTTATACACTACTGATCCTTGTTTGTCCTCTTTTACTGTTTTCCCAGCAAAATTCTTACGGAACTTATTCCATTAATTTTCCTTCCGGGTTTCCACCTGAGTCAAAGACCGACATCGTTAATCTATTGAGCCGGGCTACTTCCAAACAATGGGAGGTTTCAGATAATAAGGAAGCAACCAAAGGAATCATTTTAAAATATAAAGATAACCCGGCTTTTAAAACAAAGGAAAGTTTCAGGCTTCAAAGTAATGGCAGCAATCTGCTTATCATATCGTCCTCTTCAACCGAAGGGTTGATTTTTGGAATGTACAAGCATTTTCGGGCCCTGGGTTTTAAATTTTATTTGCCCGATGATTTGTATACGATTATTCCGTCAGTTTATAACCCTTTTGGAAACAAAAAAGAACTCATTGATCAGCCTTTTTTACAGATCCGGGATTTTTTTGGCACCGGTGGTTTTGGTTCCGGCAGAACTGACCCGGATAGACTTGTTGAAAAAAGCTGGAATACCTGGAAGCTCCGGAACGGCTTCGGTTCCGCTTACCCATTGGCAGGTCATCGCGGTGAAAATTTTATTCTTGAAAACCAGGACCGGTTGGCTTTGCATCCCGAATGGCTGGCTTCGCCATTAAAAAATAACGGCCAGTTAAATATATCTGCCAAACTGAATTATCTGAATAAAGAAGCGTTGGATTATTATACCAACTGGACCATACAGCCATTTAAAACTAATTTTAAACCTTCTGCTCCAAATATTACTGAATTTGTCTCCATTGAACCTTCAGACGGAGGAGGTTATCTGAATGAATCCGATCCTTTAAATAAAAAGCTTCCATCTGTCAGTGACCAGGTTTTTGGAGCCGCGAACCTTGCTGCTTCAAAATTGGATAAACTTTTTCCTGATAATCCCAATATCGGCGTTAATCTTTATGCCTATAGCTCGCATGCAGAGCCGCCTTCTTTCACGTTACATCGTCGTGTGTTTGTCCAGATCATTCCTTACCAGTTTCAAAATATTGCTTTTGGACCCGCATTTATTAAAAGATGGGCGACAAAAGCAAAAAGGTTCGGACTTTATGATTATTATAAATATCCCGACAGCAATTGGGATCTGCCCGGGGGCTACATGATCGATGAACTAATAAAAAGAGCCATGAATGCCGCCCGTTTTGGTTCTGAAGGTTCTACATACGAAAGCTCATACAGCAAATTTGCTACGGGCATTCCTATGTGGGTTCTATCCCGCTATATGTGCGACGGAATAATGGAATGGGAAAAGCAATACAACCAGTTTATTAGTGATTTGTATGGCGACGCTGCTCCATCTATTCAGAAACTATTTAAACTTTTTTATCGTCAGTCACAGTTCAGCTCTGCGCAACTGAATAACGCAGTTTTGTATCTGCAGGAGGCTGAAAAGAAAAACAAAGACTCTAAGGTAGCTGAGCGCCTCTATGAACTGAAACTATACCTCACTTATGTACAATTATATTTTGATTCCCAAAACCAGCAAAACGGTAACCTGGAACAACGCTTACTGCCGGTATCGAAAATGGCCTGGACAATTTACCAGAAAAAAATTATCCACAGTTACCGTATTATGCAGCTCGTTTCTTATGCCTTTCTGAATACCCCGGCACCCGATGCGGCAACTGCCGAACGCTACAAGCGGATACATATTCTCAGTTTTCCTGAAACAGACGATAAGGAAGCTTATTGGAAACAAGCTGGTAATTACGCATTTTCCGAAAAACAGCTCACTCAATTATACAACAACTTACTGGTGAAAAATAGCCAGGCAGAACAAATACCCGAAACGAATAGTATGACTCAGCTAATCAATATAGCGAAGAAAAATTATAAACCTGTTTCAACCGTTCAATTTGCAGGCAGTTCACTTACGCGGGGTTATTTCGCACTCTTTGCTGAAAAATCAACCGAGATAACTATAAAATGGCAACTTACAAACAATAGTGAAGTCCCGGCCTCTGTTACCTTATCCGGCACCAATGACAGTTATACCGTTGTGTACGATAAAAAGATTGCCGGTAAAGAGGGCTCTCAACAAATAACCATTCCATCCGGTGAATCATTTTTCTTTATTAATGCTAATAACAATACAGAGTATCGTTTGCAACTGTTACTAAATGGCGTCTATATTTATTTTTCTCCATCTCCCCGTACCACAATGGCTTTTCTCAATAAAGAAAATACATATACTTATGACCCTGTTTATTATCCAAGTTATTTTTTTATGCCTGCAAATACGAAAGAAGTAAAATATAAAGTACAGTTAAATGCATTGCAGATAATAATGCCGGACGGAAAACCTGTTGCCACAAAATTACTTGAAACACTTCCCGGTGGTTTTGAGATCAGGAGCTTTATTCCTCCGGCTAACCAATTGGGAAAATTCTGGAAAGCGGTGATCACCGGTAATTTTAATTATGAAATGCTGAATATCCCCGATGTATATTTTCTTTTCCAGGAAAAGGGACAGTAGCCGGATCATTTTTGAAAACTTCTTATCTGGTATAATAATTCTGTTAATGGTTTTACTTCCTTTAAAATAAAACCATTACCGTTCAGAATTTCCTTGTATGATTTGGTATGAAGACTTCCATCTGTTTCACTGAAATCAAGTTCTTCTCCTTCAACCTTCATATAACGGTAACTATGCCTCCCCGGATCTTTCAACTCATCGGGTAATTGCTCTTTGTCAATACTCAACAACCAGTTTACATTCGCGGATTCTAATTGCAAACTGCCGCATGCAGTTGTATTGGTATGCTTATGAACTATACTTTCTTTTACGCTGCCAAATATCCAAAGCAGGATGTCAAAAAAATGAACGCCGATATTTGTTGAGATACCCCCGCTTTTCTGAATGTCCCCTTTCCAACTTACCGGGTACCAGTTTCCCCGCGGAGTGATATACTTCAATTCAACATCGGATCTTTTTCCGCCGGGTGTATTTGTTATTTTTTCATATAGTGAAATGATAGAAGGATGAAGTCTCATTTGCAAAATGGTAAAAACTTTTTTCCCGGTTTCTTTTTCCATCTCCATTAAGGCATCCACATTCCAGGGATTAAGAACTACAGGCTTTTCACAGATCACATCAGCGCCAAGACGCAAACCAAAACGAATATGTGCATCATGCAGATAATTCGGTGAACAAACCACAAGATAATCAACCGGGTTCCCGCTACGTTTCAATTTTTCAAGATGCCTGTCAAATCGTTCAAATTCAGTAAAAAAATCCGCTTCCGGAAAATAACTGTCGAGTATACCTACAGAGTCATGCTTATCCAATGCAGCCACTAAAACATTTCCGGTTTCTTTAATAGCCCTCAGGTGTTTTGGCGCTATATAACCGGCAGCTCCTATCAATGCAAAACGTTTCAATTGTGAATGGTGAATGGTGATCCCGATCCCGATAGCCATCGGGACCATCGGGAGTGAATGCTGAATGCAATGAGTTTGATGACCATTAAAATCATTGGTTAATTTTCAAAACCTTATTTTCCTTTAATAGGTAGCGCTGCCCTGACTCAGAACAAACTGCGATTCCCTGATCATCAAATTCCAGTTTTTGCCCATACTCACTCACCCATCCGATTTGCTTTGCAGGATTCCCCGCAACCAGTGCATACGGCAATACCGGTTTTGGAACCACTGCTCCCGCGCCAATAAATGCATACTCACCAATTTCAATACCGCAAATTATTGTTGCATTAGCTCCAATAGTTACTCCCTTATGCACAATTGTTTTGACATAATCGTTTTTTCTGCTTATCGGACTTCGCGGATGAATAATATTTGTAAAGACAACAGAAGGCCCGATGAATACATCATCTTCACATAGTACACCTTCATAAAGAGAAACATTGTTCTGTACTTTTACATTTTTGCCGAGTACAACACGGGAGGCAACAAAAATATTCTGACCCATGTTGCAATTATCTCCTATAACGCATCCGGACATCAGGTGACTGAAATGCCAGATTTTCACTCCTTCTCCGATTTTACAACCTTCATCAATGACTGCTGTGGGGTGTGCGAAATAGCTCATTATTTATTCCTTCATTAAAACTGAGGTTGAGGTTAAGGTTAAGGTTGAGGTTAAGGTTGAGAGTTAGAAACCCCGGCCTTAACCTCAACCTTTCCTCACCAGGTTCTTTAAATAGATCCCGTAACCACTTTTATCTAATTGTTCCGCCAGCTTCAATAATTGATTCTCCCCGATATAATCCATGCGCCAGGCAATTTCTTCAATGCAACCGATCTTTGTTCCCTGTCTTTTTTCAATAACACGAACGAATTCGGAAGCATCGCTCAGGGATTCAAAGGTCCCGGTATCCAGCCAGGCCGTGCCACGGTCAAGAATACAAACCTTTAAGCTCCCTTTTGCCAGGTAGGCTTTGTTTACGTCAGTGATCTCGTATTCTCCCCTTGCTGATGGTTTTAATGTACGGGCAATATGAACTACTTCGTTATCATAAAAATATAAACCGGGTACAGCAAAATTTGACCTGGGTTGTTTGGGTTTTTCTTCAATAGAAATAGCTTTGTTATTTTCATCGAACTCAACCACACCATAACGCTGCGGATCAGAAACTTCATAAGCAAAAACATAGGCGCCATCAATATCATTTAACTCCTGCAGCTGTCTGCCTAACCCGGAACCATAAAAAATATTATCGCCAAGGATCAATGCCACTTTATCGTCACCGATAAATTTTTCTCCTATTACAAATGCCTGGGCAAGACCATTCGGTATTTCCTGTACGGCATATTCAAAATGACAGCCCAGTTGACTGCCATCATCTAATAATCTTTTGAATTGGGGAAGATCTTCGGGAGTCGAAATGATTAAAATTTCCCTGATGCCCGCCATCATTAAAATGGAAAGCGGATAATAGATCATAGGTTTGTCATAAACAGGCATGATCTGTTTGGAAATGGCCCTGGTTATAGGATATAGCCGGGTGCCTGAACCGCCTGCGAGAATGATGCCTTTCATTTTGAAGATTAAGGTTAAGGTTGAGTCAAACCTTTAATAATTTTATTCAAATTTTCAATTACTTGCCTGCATTTATGAATAATCACTAAAATTTCTTCATCCGAAAAATATCCAACCTTTTTTCCGCAAAGTAAATGGCTCATTTCTTCGAAAGCACTGCCCCTTGAAAAGAAGTAAAAATTTATTTTATCCCTGGTATGCTTTCGTCCGAATCCTTCAGCAATATTGCCTGTGATACTAATTGCTGCTTTTCGCATCTGCCCACATAAGGCATAATCTTCCCGTTTAGGTAATTTTTCTGTTAACTTATATATATCTGTGACTATTTCCATAGCCAATTGCCAGACAGGCATCTCTGTAAAATCGTGATAAGGCATCGATCAAAATTAACTCTGCTACCTCAACCTTAGCCTTAACCTCTTTCTGAATACATCACCTGATAATAATTCTGGTATTCCCCGCTTGTTACATTGTTTAACCATTCTTTATTTTCCAGATACCAGTCAATCGTTTTTGAAAGCCCTTCTTCGAACGTAACAGATGGTTTCCACCCCAATTCTTTATTGATCTTTGTTGCATCAATTGCATAGCGGCGATCATGGCCGGGTCTGTCTTTTATATAAGTGATCAGTTTTTCACTTGTACCCGGTTCATTACCCGATCTTTCATCCATCAATTTGCATAACAATTTTATGAGATCAATATTTTTCCATTCATTAAAGCCACCGATATTATAAGTATCAGAAACTTTTCCTCTGTGAAAAACAAGATCAATAGCTGAAGCATGATCCTTTACATACAGCCAATCTCTTGTATAAAGTCCGTCACCGTATACCGGCAATGGTTTTTTATGAATGATATTATGAATAAATAAAGGAATTAGTTTTTCCGGGAACTGGTAAGGACCATAATTGTTGGAGCAATTTGTAATAATAACAGGAAGACCATACGTATCATTATAAGCTCTTACAAAATGATCAGAAGAAGCTTTTGAGGCAGAATAAGGTGAATGAGGATCGTAAGGGGTTGTTTCTGTAAATAACCCTGATTTTCCTAAAGCTCCATAGACTTCATCTGTTGAAATATGATAAAAAAGCTTTTTCTCATAATTAGTATTCCATAATTTTTTTGCGGCGTTTAAAAGATTTACGGTACCGATAACGTTGGTATATACAAAATCCAAAGGAGATAAAATGGAACGGTCAACATGTGATTCAGCCGCCAAATGAATGATGCCATCCGGCTGATAAATATTGAAAACTCTTTCTAATTCCTGTGTATCAAGAATGTTTACTCTTTCGAAATTATAATTCGGTGCATTCTCTATGCTTTTCAGGTTTTCAAGATTACCGGCATAGGTCAGGGCATCAAGATTGATGATCTTATAGCCGGGATAATTGTTTACAAATAATTTTACTACCTGGGAACCAATAAACCCTGCACCTCCTGTTATAATGATTGTTTTTGAGTCAGGCATTTTAAACTTTTAAATCTTTTGAGATCTTTAATTTTTTCTTGTACCATTCAAATGTTTTTTCCAGTCCTTCTTCAACCCCTACTTCCGGATCATAGCCAAGTAATTGTTTTGCTTTTGTAATATCAGCCAGACTATGTTTTACGTCTCCTGCCCGCTGAGGCCCATAACTGGCTTCGATGGATTTGCCCGATATTTTTTTCAGGTCATTAAAAAGCTGTTGTAATGAAGTTTGCCTGCCACAGGCAATATTATAAACCTGGTTAACAGCGTTTTTATTATTGGTAAATAAAGAAAGAATATTGGCCTGCACAGCATTGCTTATGTAAGTAAAATCACGACTGTGCATTCCATCACCATAAATGACAGGGGACTGATCATTCAATAACGATTCAACAAATAAAGGAATCACGGCTGCATAGGGGCCGTTGGGGTTTTGCTTCGGCCCGAATATATTAAAGTACCTCAGGCCTATCAATTCCATATTATATATATCGGCATACACTTTAGCATATAATTCATTCACATATTTTGTAACTGCATACGGAGATAATGGCTTTCCTATCCGGTCTTCTGTTTTTGGCAGACCAGGATGATCGCCGTATGTAGATGAACTTGCAGCATATACCACCCGCTTTATTTTTTTCTCTTTTGCAGCATTAAAAATATTCAACGTACCGGTAATGTTTACTTCGTTTGTTGTAAGCGGATCATTTATGGAACGCGGCACAGAACCAAGGGCCCCCTGGTGGGAGATAAGATCGATACCATCACAAGCCTGCAGACAGGCAGCATAATCTCGTATGTCAGCCTGTATAAATTCAAAATCCGGATATGAATAGAACTCTTCAATATTAGTAACCGAGCCTGTAACAAGATTATCAAGGACCCTGACATAGCTGACGTTTTTATTTGCCAGCAAACTTTCAACAAGATTAGAACCAATAAAACCGGCGCCGCCGGTAACTAAGATGCGCATGAAAATTATGCGTTTAAATTTCTTTTTTGCTTGTACTCTTTACTCCGTTGGAACTAAAGATGTCAAAGATTCTCTTTAAAAAAGGCCGGTGAGCTTTATCTTCTTCATAATAACCCGAGGCATAACTATAGCCATAACCATACCTGCCATAGCCATAATAGCCATAACCTGCTTTTACTTTTACATCATTGATAATAATAGAAACCCTGGGAAGTTTTCCTTCGCGGTAAAATTCATCGATGAGAGCAATTTGTTTTTTATAAGTATGTCCCTGGCGAACTATATATAAAGTGCAATTGGCAAATTTGCTGAGAGTAAGAGCATCGCTAACCATACCCACAGGGGCCGTATCCACTAAGACAATATCAAAATTTTCCTTCAGGTAATCGAACAGCTCTTCCACTTTTGATTCAAGCAGGAGTTCCGATGGATTTGGAGGTACCGGGCCGCAGGAGAGAACGTATAAATTTTCATAACCGGGAACGGGCACAGCCAATTCTTCTTTGGCTGCTTTACCCAACAAATAATTGGTGATTCCCGGCGCCTTAGTAAGCCCCAGGCCTTTTATGATCTTTGGTTTACGGATATCAAACTCAAGTACAATTGTTCTTTTACTGGCCAGGGCCATTACAGCTCCCAGGTTAGTTGTTACAAAAGATTTTCCTTCTCCGCTGAATGATGAAGTAATAAGTATGACCGGCTTTTCAATTTTAGTTAAAACATATTGCAGGTTGGAGCGGATAATCCGAAATTGTTCAGCCACCATTCCCCGGTTATTTGTCCTGACAACTAATGTATTATCTCCATATGAATGTCCAACTTCTCCAAGTATGGGAGCCTGTGTTATTTTTTCGATATCATACCTGGTAGAGATCTTATCATTAATTACTTCCAGCATAAAAATAAACAGTGCCGGTAAGCCCAATCCCACTAACACCGCCAGCATTTGTGTAGCTCTTCGGTTTGGCTTAACAGGAGTGTATCTTGGAAGGGCGGGTTCTATAATTTTTGAGCCCGGCATTCCCGATGCAAGTGAGATAGATGTAACTTCTTTTTGTCCCAGCAAAAATTTGAATAGATCCATCTTACTTTCCAGCTTCGTCAGAATATCTGCATACTCTTTGCCTTTTGGCGGCAACGATCGTATCTGGCTTTCTGCTATTCCTTGTCTTTTCTTCAAACTACTGATAGTAGAATTCAGCGATGACTTAATATTTTTTGTGGCTTCGAGAATATTTATTCTGCCCTGGTGAATTTGTTGATCAAGTTCTTTTACAAAGTCGTTATTAACACCAACCTTTGCATCCAGCCATTTTTTTCTTTCTATCTGGTTTTTATTATAATCTGCCATCAACAGGCTGAGGGTGTTGTCATCGATTGATAACGAGGAGGGAACTGCAGTGTATTCATTTTTTTTATCTTTCAGATAATCTTCTATCAACCCTGCAATATTTAATTGTAAGCTTTGCTCAAACACTCCCTGATCGGATGCTTTTAAATTATCAAAATAAATTTTGCTTTGATTATCGGCATCCATATATTTATTTCTTACTTCAAAACCTACTTTTTCTCTTTGTATGCTGTCAATATCATTTTGTATTATATCCAGTTCAAGGTTAATATAACGGAGCGTAAGACTGGCTTCTTCGTTTTTTTCCTGCCTGGTCAGCTCTCCGTATTCTTTCATTAATTGATTGATAATATCAGAACCCATCTGTGCATCAGTCGTTTCAAGACTAATGATCAGGATACTGGTATTTGGTTTGGGTGAGACCTGGATAGCTGCCGCAATATCCGCGGCTGCCCTGATTGTAGGCTGCCAGGTAATATTATATTCCTTACTGAGTGCACTTCCATTCCTGATCAAACTGAAAGTTCCATACCTGTTCTGAAAAAATTGTCCAAATGAATATATGTTTTTCTCTCCGTTAATGGTAAACTGGTTACCGTTGATCACCTTAATGTGAAATGAAAAACTACCTGATGAATCGGTCAATTCTGCGATCTGTAGTGAGAAAGGTCTCAGCGTATAAATATTCGGGGATTTTATTTTGCCCACTCCATAATAGTTAGTTTGTAATCCAAGTGCATTCACCACTCTTGCCATTAATGACCTGGATCTAAGCACTTCAATTTCGTCCTGGATGTTTTTTGAATTGTCACTTGCGATAAGCTGGTTAAGTTTTTCGTTACCGCCACTATTGCCTGTTTTCTCATTTTTTACTTTTAATGTACCGGAAGCAGAGTAGATAGGAGTAGCATAACGTAAATAAACATAGGCCCCCAGCAATGCCAGGGCAAGAGAGAGAACAAATAAAGGCAGAAAACGGATATATTTAAAGAATAGGTCCTTAACGCCTAAATTGGACAATTCATTCTTGTTATTTATATATTGTTCTTCTATTACAGTTGTAGATGCCACTATAAATATGATTTACTTGAAAATGTTATATAATAATGCGGCAGTGGTTATAAGAGTTAAGGCAAACGAAATTCTTTGAACAACTATTGACTGGTCGTCTAGGCGAAGCTTTGATTTTTTTGGTTCGACATATACTATATCATTTTGTGCCAGGTAATAATAGGGAGACTCAAATAAGTTCTTAGACGTAAGATCAATTGTACCAATCTCCCAGTCTCCGTTGACTTCCCTTATTATTTTGACGGTATTTTTTTTACCTGTAAGTGGAATGTCACCTGCCAGGCCTATTGCTTCAAATATTGTTACCCTTTCATACGGTACGGAAACGATACCTGCATGACCCACTTCACCCAATACGGTTATCCTGTAATTTAAAAAGCGAACGATCACATAAGGATTGTTCAAAGAAGTATCAGCAATAATTTTTGATTTAATAAGATCTGATAGCTGTTTTTTGGTTAAACCCTCAATATGCAGGATACCGAATTTCGGGAACTCGATATTTCCATCCCGGTCAACTAAATAACCATTTTGCGTATTAGTTTGATTTGCGCTCCCCATATTCACCTGGGGCAAATTGTATAAAGGATCGGTCTGAGCCGATAATGTAGTGGAAGTATAAACCTGGATAGATAAAAGATCGTATTTCTGAATCAGCGGGTCAAAATTCTTTACTGCATCCTTCCATGTGGTATCTTCTACATTTTCTATATAATTATAGGGAATTTTTTTTTCGGTATTACAGGAAGCGATAAAAAGCGTAAAGAAAATAAGACCAAAAAAAGATAATAATCTCATCAGGCTTGTTTAAAATAATGATGACTTCTTACAAAAATAAGCTTTGATTTCATTTGGACTGAACAGAACTTAATTTACTTCTTTCAATATAGGCAACTAAAATATATCCAAGGCTATCTATAGCAACTTTTACGGCTTTGTGCCTGATATCTAATACCTTCCCTTCCAGGTCCATTAATGTGCCCGCCATTATACGAACACGTTGGTTCAATTTGAACTGTACGGGATGTACTTCCACATTTTCATACTCATTAAGAAATTTTTTAATGGTGTTGATCTCTTTCTCCTTTATTATCGCTGGTTTCTTGTTCCAATACACAAAATTGATCACTCCTGCAGTCATCCTTACAGCAGTTCTTTCACCATCATTTACCTTTACGAATACATATGATTTAAACAAAGGTTCTTCAACCGTTTTCATCCTGTCGCTCCATTTTCTTCTTACCTTATTTATAGGACAATAACTTTCAATACCTTTTTCCGTTAAAAGATGATTTACCTTTTTTTCCCAACGGGGCTTGGTATATATGGCGTACCACTTAGTGCTCACATTATTCTTGGTTTAAATGGCTTCGCCATCTCAGTCACAGGATAGATTTGTAACTGGCTGGCTTTAAACAGGAATCGGTTATGATTCCCCAAACTCCCGTTAATAAAAATTCCTACAAATATAATTGTATGAATGGGACTGACAAGAGAATAAAATGCACAGAGTATTAAATATTTATTCTTTGGAATGGAGAGTGGCAATTTGTCCAACCCTCTCCTCATCCAGTGAGGTTATTGCTCACTATTTATTGGATGGTTGTAATTATTTATAAAGCAGGCTGATCAACTGTCAATAAAAAGGATAAATATGAGAAGACCTATATTGTTCTTAAATTTCCCAAGCATAAGAATGTGAAATCCTATATTTAATCATTAATTTCTGCTTAATGAGACAGCGTTTTTATTCTCTTGATGTGTTTCGCGGCGCCACCGTTTGTCTGATGATCCTGGTAAACAATCCCGGATCCTGGGGTCATATTTATCCCCCCCTTGAACATGCACCCTGGCATGGTCTGACGCCAACCGATCTTGTATTTCCATTTTTTCTTTTTGCAGTAGGTAATGCTTTATCCTTTGTAATGCCCCGGTTGCAGAAAGGAGGAGACGCGGTTTTCTGGAAAAAAGTGCTTACAAGGAGTTTTTTGATCTTTTTGATCGGGCTGTTTCTTCAATGGTGGCCATTTCTAAAATGGGCAGATGATCATCTTGTGTTCAGGCAATGGGTTGATCCTATCGCTCCTTCAAGCGGAATACGGATTCTTGGCGTTCTTCAGCGCATTGCACTTTGTTATTTTTTCGGCTCTGTAATTATTTATTATCTCAAACCGCGGGGAGCTTTTTATGCGGGGTTGATCCTGCTACTTCTTTACTGGATGCTTTGCTATATTGGAAACCCTATTGATCCTTATAGTTTACAGAGTTGGTTTGGAACCAATGTAGACAAAAATATTCTTCATGTTCCGCATATGTATAAAGGAGAAGGAATTCCTTTTGACCCCGAAGGGATCATGAGTACTATGTCTGCAATTGTTGAAGTGATCTTTGGGTACCTGGTTGGAGATTATATTCAGAAAAAAAGTAAAATGCCGGAATCAGAAATTCCCGGCTCATCAACTGTTTATGGTCCTTACCAAATGCTCGCCGGTTTGTTTGTAGCAGGTGTGGCCATGATCCTTACCGGTTTTTGCTGGGATATGGTTTTCCCGATCAATAAAAAGATCTGGACAAGCTCTTATACAGTTTATACATCCGGACTGGCGACAATTACAATTGCCACAATGATCTACCTGATCGAATATAGAAATGCAAGGGGCTGGCTCACAAAATTTTTTGACGTGTTCGGCAAAAATGCCTTGTTTGTTTTTGCATTGAGCGCATTTCTTCCAAGAACTTTTGCCCTGATCCGGATCCCCGACCATTTGAATGAGAAAGGTCAGATGGTTTATATAAATCCCTGGAGCTGGCTATATCAAAGAGTTCTGATCCATGTTCCCGGCGACCCAAGGATCGGTTCGTTATTGTATGCTCTTTGTGTTATTACTTTTATGTGGGCCATTTGTTACTGGCTCGATAAAAAGAAGATCTATATAAAAGTGTAATTACTTATATTTAAAATCAGTCTATCTCATTTAAACTGTCATGACCATCGCAGAATTCGATCATCTTGCAGCTGAAAGAAAAAAAGAAATGCTGAAGCAATGCTGTGACTCAACTGCCTGGGTGGAAAAAATGCTGACAGTTCCACCCGTTAATGACCTGATTGACCTGTTTGAAGATGCCGAAGAAAAATGGTATGAATGCACTGAGGCTGATTGGAAAGAAGCTTTTTCACATCATCCGAAAATCGGGGATATTAATTCGTTGAAAGAAAAATTTGCCAGGGATAAATGGGTTAAAGACGAGCAGTCTTCCGTAAAACAGGCCCCGGATCAAACGCTGGAAGCATTAGCTGAGGGCAATAAATTATACGAAAGGAAATTCGGTTATATTTTTATTGTATGCGCTACGGGAAGATCAGCCGAAGAAATGCTGGGTTTGCTAACCTCAAGATTGCGCAACAGTCCCGAAAATGAAATTAAGATCGCTATGGAAGAACAGAACAAGATCACCAGGATTCGCCTTGAAAAATTATTCACTGATTAAAATGCATGATTAAATTTATTTTTATTCACTAAAAAAAGAATTCTCCTGTTCCTCTCTCTCCTCCGGGAGAGGGATTGGGATGAGGTTCATGAGCCAGGTTACAACACATATCCTTGACACTACAAGTGGCAGGCCCGCCCGCGGTATTACCATCATTTTATTTTTTCACCAAAATGATAACCCGATAACTATCGGGTGGATGGAAATAGCGAGAGGCCAAACCAATGAAGACGGAAGAATTGCCAATTTATTAAATGAAGATAAGATCCTGCAAAAAGGTATTTATAAAATGAGATTTGAAACAAAAGCCTATTTTGATCAAAAAGGGATGGCTACATTTTATCCCTATGTTGAAATAGTTTTTGATATTCAGACCGGCGAACATTATCATATTCCTTTACTCTTAAGCCCGTTTGGGTATTCCACTTACAGGGGTTCTTAACTCTGTGTTCCTATGTGTTCTTTGTGCCTATGTGGTTAAATAATTCAAAATAAAAGCTGATCAACATGAAATTTTCAATCCGGGAGAATGAAAAAAAAGATTTGCTTAAAAAATTAAAAAAAGCCAATCTCAGATTTCAAAAAACATATCCCGGAGATAAACCCGATCGCCAGCCTGTGCATACAGTCTATGGAGGCGCCAATTTATTTAAGTCAGATACCTGCGTTAAAATGGGCGGTATCGCCTTGAAAAATCTTCAAACCTATGCTCCCGATTTTGTCACGTTGGCAAAAGCACTGCATTTGCAGGGCCATCAGCAACTTCCGGAAACTCAGCTTGAAATTGACCAGCTGGTGCAGGAACTCACCGGTGAGCAGGAAACCAGGAGAAAAACTCACCCGGCCTGGCTTTCCTGGTCCGTTTACAATAAGATCCTTCAAAAATTAAACACAGAAGCGGTAGAAGATTTCCGCATTGATTTTGAAGATGGCTTCGGTAACCGTCCCGATGATGAAGAAGACGCGACAGCGGTTAATGCGGCGAATGAACTGGCAATGGGAATGAAAAATAAAACCATTTCGCCATTTATCGGTATTCGTATCAAACCATTTACAGAAGATCTCAAATATCGCGGTATAAGAACATTAGATATTTTTCTTACTACATTATTAAAAAAAACAAAAGCTGTATTACCCGATAATTTTGTTGTAATGCTTCCGAAAGTGACGATACCGGAACAAGTCACTACCATGGTAAGGTTGTTTGAAATACTGGAGAAAGAAAACAAATTGGATCGGGGTACTCTTAAAATGGAAACAATGGTTGAGGCCACGCAAATTATCATGGACGATGAAGGCCGCAACCCATTAATGAAGATCATAAAAGCCAGTGAGGGACGCTGTATTGCGGCACATTTTGGAACCTACGATTATACAGCATCCTGCGGCATTACGGCAAAGTATCAAACCATGTCGCATCCTGTTTGCGATTTTGCCCATCACATGACAAGGGTTGCACTCGGGGGTACGGGAATTTTTCTTTCTGATGGAGCGACTAATGTAATGCCAATTGGTCCGCACCGTGGCGAAAATCTGACTGCCGGTCAGTTAGATGAAAATAAAAAAGCGGTTCATCATGCATGGCGAATTGGCTATAACCACACCATGCATTCGCTCATCAATGGTTTTTACCAGGGTTGGGATCTGAACCCCGCACAACTTCCTATGCGTTATGCCGCTACTTACAATTTCTTTTTAAGCAGTTATGAAGATGCGGTGTTCCGGTTAAAAACATTTGTTGAACGGGCTGCTATCTCCACTCTTACCCGGGATATTTTTGATGACGCTGCTACCGGCCAGGGCTTGCTCAACTTTTTTCTAAAAGCGATGAACTGCGGCGCTATTACAGAAGAGGAAGCAACCGCTACAGGTCTCAGCATTGATGAAATCCGGAGCCGATCCTTTTACAGGATACTGGAAGGAAGAAGAAAAAAACAATAGCTCAGAATAAAAACAACTTCATAAAGACGGATAAAAGGACAAACAACATGATGGCTTTTCCCCTGTGCAATTACTTGCACATTAACTAAACAGCAGAGGTTAAATCAGAACAAGCGGGCCCTATTCAATCTTAGTTTTTGTTTAATACAACCTTGGCCTGATATTTTGTACATTATAAGAGTAAAAAATTAATAACTATTAAATACAAACTTATGAGCTCTAAATTATTAGCAGGCTTATTAGCCGGAATAGCGATAGGTATTTTATTTGCTCCTGATAAGGGTTCAGCAACCCGCAGGAAAGTGGCAGATAAAGCAAACGATCTTAAAGATAAATTCAGTGATTTTATCGATTCATTGAAGAGTGATGCAGAAGATCTGGCTGATGAAGCAAAAACAAGAGCACAGAGCTATGCTAGCAAAGCACAGAACTCATGGAATAACAGCTAAGAAAAACGATTAGTTCTTTTAGAGAAAAAAGATCCCTCGCTTTTGCGGATGGATCTTTTTTCTTTGTATACTTCGGTTTTCTACAGATTGGGTAAGGCTTTCATGGCATGATATTTTAATGAAAAGGAAAGAAGATCATTTCATCACATCTAAAATATTTGCTATGAGCTCGAAATTATTACTTGGGTTTACAATAGGCCTGATAACCGGCCTTTTACTGGCCCCTGATAAGGGTTCTGAATCAAGAAGGAAACTTACACGTGCCGGCAGAGACCTTAAAAATAAATTCAATGATTTCATTGACGGTCTCAATGATAAAATTGAATCGTTTAAAAATGAAGCAGAAGATATTGAAACCGATGTAAGACAGGAAGCAAGATTATTCAGGAATGAGGCCGGCAGTACTGCCCCGGGGGTTTAATGATATTGATCCGTACTTTGAAATCAGGAAGCATCCGGCTCAGTCGGATGCTTCCTGATTTACCATCAGACGTTGCAAAACCCATAAATAACTGTTAGTTTAATGTGATCAAACCCGGGTGTATGGCAACACATAATGTATTCTTCAATTTACCCGCAAGAGAATTAGGGAAATCAGACATCATTATTGAAGTTTTCAGTGATGAAGAAAAATTCGGGACCATTACTATCTCCAAAGGGGCCCTGGAATGGTATCCTGCCAATGCAAAAAATCCTTATAAATTAAGCTGGCCAAGATTCGACAGGGCTATTAAAGCTTCTTTTAAACGCAGGAGATAATGGCTGTGATTGTAATTTTCTTTTACTGTTCATATATTTTTCAGCAACGATCTCACTCATCGGTTTTTCAAGCACCTTGCATTCCAGCCATGAAATAATATCGAGGTATGCCAGCGAACGGGTTTCAAATCTGCTTTTTTCAAACTGTTTTATTTTTTGCAATAATTTCTGCATTTCAGGTTTCAGGTCGCGGCGCGATAATTTGAAAGAACCTTTCAGAAATTTGAATATTTCTTCTTCGATTACTGTAATGGTTTCCAGTTTTCTCATAAACCTGTGCGCTGATTTCACTAATGAATCAAGGATATCGAAATTACCCAGTTCGTAATGAGCCAGCAGGTGGAGTATCCGGGCATAGCATTGAATATCGTATCGCAGGTCCACATTATCATTTATAATCCTCTGCAGGTAATTAATACAGGTGGCATAATCACCGCTGCCAAAATATAATGTCGCTATTTTATAGTTGAAAACAAGTACGCGGTGATTGTCAAAATAAAGGGCGTATTCTTTTAATTTATTTTCAATATAGGGCACAATGGAAAGACCATCCTTAAAACTGCCATGCATAAAATGCTGATTAATTTTTGCCGTGTAGAGATAAATAAAAGTTTGCACCTTAAAATTTTCATGCTGATTGGCTATGGGTGTAAGAGCAAATTTTTCAAAACGATCAAGAACCCCGGCAAATCCTCTATAGTTTCTAAGATCAAAATGTGCATTCAGAATATTGTGCATGCCCTTGATATAATGACCCGTTTCTACTGTTATCATCACAGGATGTTCATCAAAAAGGTCGATCCATTTTTTGGCGTAGCGATAATACATCAAAAAATCCTGCCGGATGAAGGCATACCAGCATGAGCTTTGATACAGGTATAATCTTTCGTAAAAACCGTCTAAAAGCCATGCGTTTGGCGGACAGTTTTTTTTGAAGAATTGTTTTACTCTTATTTCCTCTTTTTCATTTCTTGCATGACCATTCTTTACATACCAGCTATACAGTTGCAAGGCAAGATTTGAAAGCCGGGTAATGAGGATTCTCCTTTCATTTATTTCGTTGGCTTCTTCAGTTAAACGATCCGGCCTGTCGCGCATGCTGCGGGTAATATGAAGCGTTTCAATTTTTTTCTCTAAAGAAATTACCTGCATTATAAAACTTTCCTGGTGGTAAGTATGGGCCAGTTCCTTTACTTTCTCTAATATTTTCAGGCTTTGCAGGTACAAGCCACGGTTATACAATATACGGGCAAAATCAAGCTGCTCGTGCAGTTGCAGGTCAATGCTGTCCGAGGTCTTTATCAGGCGCAGGCTGGCGAGTAGCTCCTTATATAAATGTGTTTTTAAATTCGCGAGTTGTGATTTCGTGATGCCCGGTAGTTTTTTTAACAGCACCTGTTCATCATACTCCTTTAATTTATCAAGTGCGTCAAAAAGCCGGATGATCTTGAGATCTTCTTTCCCCGAACTTCTTTTTATATAGAGTTTAAAATTCCTTTTCTCAGATTTTTGAAGAGAATGGATCAGCTGAAACAATGAATCGGTGAACCGGTTGGCCATAATCAAATAATTTTTACGAAACTCAAAGCAGTAAAGGGTTTTGGTTCATTCAATCCAATTTTGACATCATGAAATTACACCTAACCTGGTTAGAATAGCATTGCATTACATTCTAAATTCGTCCAGGAATGATGATCAAGTGGCAGCAATCGTCGGGAGCAAGAATCGTTTGAGGCATTAAACAGGAGCTGTTAACAGCATCAAAAAAGTATAGAACTTTTTTTCATATGGCAAGCAATCGTTAGAGGCCCTCTGTTTCTACAGTGGGGCTTTCTTTTTGCAATATACTGAATAATATGTTCAGAAGGGAATCACGATCTGAACATGAGTAAAAACAATTGAAACATTAAATTGATTACCCGGCACTTGCTGTATTTGATGAGATACTTTCAATTAATATCTTAATATCCTGTCTTGATCTCTTCATTTTCTTTTCCAGGCGGCTTAATAATTCATCTTCGCTTCCTGGTTCATATTGGAGATCATCATCGGTGAGGTGTACATCATTTTCCTTCATTCTTTCTTTTACAATATCCCAGGGTGCATTTAATTTTAATTGATCAGGATCCATATTCTCGTTTTAGAAAAAACAACAATATTTGCGCCACTAAAATTGGTTTGCCGTAAATAAAAAAGATCCCGCTGTTTTTAAAGCAGGATCTTTTTATTATCAGGGTCAGTAACTATTTTTTTGCTACAGGGTAATGGCGGCTTTTTTCATCCAGCACCGTGATCTTGCCGTCTTCTATTTTCACGTCATCCATCATGTAAACAGAATCTGTTTTACCCTTTGCATCCGTCCATTTCTGTTTATACCATAAGGATACCCAGTTATTTTTTTTGTCTTTTGAGACCACTGCCTCATAATCATCCATATCAATAGTCATGCTGGTTGTATTCTTCCAGAACCCATTGAACATGGAACGAAGACTGTCTTTCGATATTTTGGCATCAAAATTATCAAAGGCCCATTCCACGCTGTCAGCAAAAGCTTTCAGCGCCTCTTCCACGTTTTTATTTTCAAAAGCCTTAAGCGAAGTGAGCACAAGAGCAACATTTTTCTGATCGCCCCGTTCCCAGTTATCCGGTTCGTGATTTTTTGGCAGATAAGCATAGTCAATTTTTTCAGATGAGGAAGTAGCCGTTGTATCACCCCTGGCTGATTCGGATGACACCTGGTTGTTACAGCTAACGGAAAGTATTGCCAAACTCCCGATAAAAATAATTTTTTTCATGCGATGTATTTTTTTGGTGAAAGAATAAACTGATTCATTAAAAACGGGATTAAAATATTATCAGGGCGGATTGGACAGTTAAGATAACAGAATCAGAGTAATAAATAAAAGGTTTATTGATCGTCAGAACAATCTCAACTGAATGCCTTTTGCAGACTTGCGGGGTTTTGCTTTACCAAACACAGTGCGGCCATCGGTAATGGCCAAATCCAGCTTAGTCATTCATTCGGCCCCCATTAGGGAACGTATCCATAGTGTAGAGAAAGATCCGCAGAACCTGCATGCTTCATGAAACAAAATTAAACCAAATTGACTTGCAGGTAGTAAAGCAGTTGTTGCTTAATAGACTTTTGAGCAGGGTATAAAAAAATAGAGAGCTTCCTAATTAAAAGAAGCTCTCTGTTAATCTTTTCAAGGTTCCCTTCGCCGGCATTACCCGGATCAGGTATTGTGGGTATTTCTCAGCTTTTCAGTTGTGAAGCACCCCATTCTTGAAAAGATCTTTGATGATCGTTTAAGAGTAAAAATCATGCCATGAGTTATGGATCAATTGGAAAGCAGAGTATATTTTTATTTTTTATTCGAAATATTTTTTTCCCGTGGTACATTTTTTGGCCTTTAAAGCCCGGATAAATTTTTATGAAACAGAACTCCCGAGCAGGTATTATTTTAAAAAAGCATCAAACCTTATTAGGAATGGAAAGATTTATCAGCAATAAACAGGGCTGACGGGGATAAACAAATGAATATGTTGAAGAAATTTTTCATGATCGGAAGTATTGCGGTACATTTTTCAGTTTATGCTCAGGATACCAGCTTTATAACTTCTACAGTTCAGTGGGATCTTGCAACGGCCATTACTTATGCAAGACAGCATAACATACAGATCAATATGCTAAGGCTTGACCAGCAATTAAGCGAACAGGATCTTTTGCAGGCAAGGGCTGCAAAGCATCCTGTTCTTTCAGGTTCTGCCACGCAATCTTTTACAAACAGCCGGAATGCAAACCCCGTTGTGGGCGGCTTTCAAACCCAATCAACATTGGCAGGAAATTATTCTCTCAATTCTTCATTGCCGCTGTATCGCGGGGGGTATTTGAATTATGATGTGAGATCAAAAGCTATGCAACTGGAATCCGCTAATCTGAATGTGCAGGCTTCAGAAAATGATATTACTCTGCAGATCACACAGGCTTATTTAAACATTTTACTGGCAAAAGAAAATATTGTGTATATAACGGACCTGGCAAAAACCACGCAAGCGCAGTATGAACAGGGAAAGACACGTTATGACCTGGGAAGTATTTCTAAAAAAGACCTGTTGCAACTGGAAGCACAGTCGGCCAGCGATCAATATAATCTTATAACAGCGCAAAATCAATACAGGCAAAATGTGATTACACTGAAACAATCATTGCAATTGCCTGCCACAACCGGTTTTGAGGAGGTAGCGCCGGATACCCTGATTGTTGAAAAAGCAATACCTTCTTTGCTATCGGCACAAAGTATAGCGATGCAGAACCGTCCTGAAATTCAGAATGGCGAATTGCTGGTACATATATCGGAAATAGAATTACACAAAGCAAGAGCAGGATATAAACCTACTCTTAGCGCCAACGGATCATTTTCAACAGGATATTCCGATAATCAATCCATAAAATATTTTGACCAGATTAATAATAATTTTTTTCAACGGGCAGGACTGACATTAGCCATTCCCATTTTTGATAATCGCATCAACAAAACAAATGTTGAAAGATCAAAAATTCTTATTGACCAGGCAAAGTGGTCGCTGGATCAGGCAAAAACAACATTAAATCAGCAATTAGAGCAAGCCTATATAGCTGTTTCAAATGCACAGGCCCAGTACAAGGCCGCTGTTATTCAGTTAAACGCGAGCCGGAAAGTATATACTATTTCACAGGAGCAATTGAAACTTGGAGCGATCAACCTGGTCGATCTGCTGGTCCAGAGGAATTCATATGTACAGGCATTGCAATCGTACATACAGGCAAAGTATAATGCTATTCTTAATCTTAAAATTTACGAATTCTATATGGGCATACCCGTAACATTATAGTAAAATAAAACAAATGAAAAGAAGAAAATTAATAGTATGGAGTGTTGTCGTTATACTGTTGGCGGTGGTTGTATGGTTCTGGAAATTTCGAAACCACGCTCCTGAAATTGTATTAGCAACTGAAAAACCGCATTACGGGTATATCGCAAACGCAGTTACTGCAACCGGCACCATTCAACCTGTAGATACCGTTGCAGTGGGTACCCAGGTTTCCGGCACCATTAGTAAAGTGTATGCAGATTTTAATTCAAAAGTAAAAAAGGGACAACTTCTTGCAGAACTGGATAAAACGCTGCTGAATGCACAAACACAACAGGTTATTGCAAATTTGCAGCAGGCACAAAGTGAATTAAGTTATCAGCAAAGCAATTATAACCGCCAGTCACAATTATATAAAGCAGGCGCCATTAGTAAAGCCGAACTGGAAACAGCACAAAACGGATACAAAGTAGCACAGACTAATGTCAGCAGTGTAAAAGCGCAACTGGCGGCGGCACAAAAAAATCTATCTCTTGCCAATATTTATTCACCCATTGAGGGCACGGTGCTTTCACGAAATGTAAATGAAGGGCAAACCGTGGCAGCAAGCTTTAATACACCTACTTTATTCAGCATTGCCAAGGACCTTACCCGCATGCAGGTGAGGGCAGCCGTAGATGAAGCAGATATCGGCAATGTAAAAAAAGAACAAAGAGTAACCTTTACTGTTGATGCTTTTCCTGATGACGTTTTTAATGGTGAGCTGCTGGATATAAGGTTACAGCCAACGGTTTCATCAAATGTGGTAACCTACACAACAATCATTAATGCGCCAAATGGTGATCTGAAATTGAAACCGGGAATGACCGCCAACATCACCATTTACACCAGGGAAGAAAATAATGCATTGCTGGTTTCAGCCCGGGCTACAAAGTTCAGACCCGATTCCACCATGATGATAAAATATAAAGTGGTTGATGAACGCAGGCAAACGAAAAATGAACAAACAGCCAGTGCGCCGGATAATCAAAGAAGAAATTACGGAAATACAAAAAAAGATTCTTTTGCAAAGGATACCAGTAATTCAAAAAGAGCATCGGTTTGGGTATTGAATGGAAAAACTATAACAAGACGTTTTATTCATACAGGCCTGGAAGACGGCACGCAAGTGCAGGTAATGGATGGATTGACGCCGCAGGATGATGTGGTTGATGGTGTACAGCAAGCCGGCACTGCCGCCAGCCAAAATAATAGTGTAAGAAGTCCTTTTATGCCTCCACGAAGAGGCGGAGGCGGAAACCGTCCTGCCGGAGGCGGAGGAGGAGGGAGACCCCAGGGCTAATGTCAGAAACAAAAAATATGGCAAATAAAATTCTGGAAATACACGAACTGAAACGTGAATTTAAAATGGGCTCTGAAATTGTAAGAGCATTGAAAGGTGTTTCTTTTTCTGTTGAAGAGGGAGAATTTATTACAATTATGGGCAGCAGCGGTTCTGGTAAAACAACATTGCTGAATATTTTAGGTTGCCTGGACAAACCAAACGATGGAACTTATTTACTGGATAATGTAAATGTAAAAGAGCTTTCAAAAAATGAATTGGCAAGATTAAGAAATCGCAAAATAGGTTTTGTATTCCAATCATATAATTTACTGGCCCGTACTTCAGCTTTAGAGAATGTAGAGTTACCTTTATTATATAATTCTTCTGTCACACCGCGGCAACGTCATGAAATGGCAGAGAAAGCATTGGAACAGGTGAAGCTCACTGATCGTATGGAACACTTACCCAACCAGCTTTCCGGCGGTCAGCAGCAACGTGTGGCTATTGCAAGAGCATTGGTGAATGAACCTGTAATGATATTAGCCGATGAAGCAACAGGCAATCTCGATTCAAAAACATCTTACGAGATCATGTCATTGATCCAGGATTTGAACAAGCAGGGAAGAACAATTGTATTTGTAACGCATGAGCCGGATATTGCTGCATTCAGCAGCCGCACAATTACTTTAAAAGACGGAAAAATAATAAAGGATAGTAAGAATGAAAATATTCGTGTGGCAAAAGAGGTGCTGGCAAGCCTGCCGGTGAATGAAGATTGAAAATTATGAAATTAGTTAACCTTATACGGATTGCTTTAAAAGCGATGCAGCGCAATAAGCTTCGTGCTTTTCTCACTATGCTCGGAATTATTATTGGTGTAGGCGCCGTGATTGCAATGGTTGCCATCGGGCAAGGGTCTAAAAAAAGTATACAGGATCAGTTGTCGGGCATGGGATCCAATATGATCACTATCCGCCCAAACAGTAATCAGACACCGGGCGGCGGAGCAAGACTCGATGCAACGAATCTGCAAAGCCTGACCCTTGAAGATATTAAAGCCATTCAATCGCAGGCACAATATGTAAATGCAGTTTCACCAGCCGTGCAAAGCCGCGGGCAGGCTATCAATGGTTCATTGAACTGGCCGACTACCATGCAGGGTGTCAGCCCTGATTATGTAACTATCCGCAACTGGCCTTTGAAAGAAGGAACTTCTTTCACTGATGCCGATGTAAAAGGCGCAGCCAAAATTTGTGTTGTGGGGCAAACGGTAGTGGACAATATTTTTGATGCCGGTGATGACCCTGTTGGGAAAACGATCCGCTTCAACAAAATTCCTTTTAAAATTATTGGTGTGTTGACTGTAAAAGGAGAAAATGCTTTTGGACAGGATCAGGATGATATTATTTTAGCGCCCTACTCAACGGTGCAAAAAAGACTTCTTGCTATTCCATACATTCAAACCATTTATGCTTCTGCTATTAATGAGCAAAGCTCGGCAGCAGCCACACAAGAGCTATCACAGATCCTTCGCACTTCACACAAATTGGGGAGTAATGACCAGGATAATTTTACTGTCCGTACACAAGCTGAGTTGATCAGCACCTTCAGCTCTACCAGCGAATTACTCACCGTATTGCTTGCTGCTATTGCCGGCATTTCATTATTAGTCGGCGGAATCGGTATCATGAATATTATGTACGTATCAGTTACTGAGCGAACAAAAGAAATTGGCTTGCGAATGTCAATTGGTGCAAGAGGAATTGATATTCTTATGCAGTTCCTTATCGAAGCTACTGTGATCAGTATTACAGGAGGAGTAATTGGTGTGGTATTTGGCATTTTAGCTTCAAGACTTATAACATTTTTTTTATCATGGCCTACCCTGGTATCACAGTCTTCTATTATTTTATCGTTTATGGTTTGCGCAATAACCGGTGTTTTCTTTGGTTACTATCCTGCACAAAAAGCATCAAGGCTTGATCCCATCGAGGCGCTGAGGTATGAATAAAATTCTTCTGATCAGATCAAATGCCGGGAAATAAAGTGCAAAATAGTCTCCCGGGAAGCGATTGATATTTCGCCGGTAACAAATTATCCCGCTGATCTCGCAGATTATTCCGCAGATTATACAGACTTTGAACTTCTTCTGCAGTATCTGCGGGTAGATCAGCGAATATCCGCGGGAACTTTTATAAGAGAATTTCCGGACGATAAGGAATGTAGTCCCGCCTAAAACGAGACAAGTTGCAACAGAAACATTATAACCGCAATGCATCCTGATGCATAAAAATCTTTCTTTACTTTGTGCTCCACAAAAAAGAGAGAAATGAAATACGTTTTACTTTTTAGCATAGGAATAGTTATTATGTCAGGATGTGCAACCAATCCATACAGAGCCACTAATAAAAAGTATAAGAAACAGGTAAAGGCTTATGCAAAAACGATTGCCACATATCCTTTAGAAGATTCAGTGAGTAATGCACCCGGTTTCATCGGTACGACTAATTTTAATTTACGCAAACCCAATTTTGTTATCATTCATCATACTGCGCAAAATAGTTGTGAACAAACCCTTACCACTTTTACGACTGTGAAAAGCCAGGTAAGCGCACACTATGTGATTTGTAAAGATGGCACTGTGCATCACATGCTGAATGATTACCTGCGTGCATGGCAGGCCGGTATCAGTAAATGGGGTAATGCTACCGATATTAATTCACTCAGTATAGGCATTGAAATTGATAACAATGGGTTTGAGCCGTTTACTGATGAACAGATCAACAGCCTGCTGCAATTACTTGATCGTTTGAAGAAAGCTTATACTATTCCTGTCGCAAATTTTATCGGTCACGCCGATATTGCCCCCGGCCGTAAGGTAGATCCGAATAAATATTTTCCCTGGCAAAAATTAGCAGAAAATGGTTTTGGATTCTGGTACGATACAACCGGTGTGCAACCCCCCGCTGAATTCGATGCTATGCAGGCTTTACGGATTATTGGCTATGATCTTAAAAAACCTGAAGCTGCCATTCAATCTTTCAAGCTCCATTTTGTACAAAATGATTCTACAAAACTGATCAATGATGATGATAAAAAAATATTATTTGACCTGGAGAAGAAATATCAATAATAATTTGTAGAAAAAAATCTACCGATCAATCAGGCAATTCTTCGCATACATACCCCGCATGCTGCAGGGTACGTTCTATCAATCCCGGGGAAAGATCAAGGCTAACAATACGAAGGATTTTATCCTTATCATGAAAATCAATATTCCATCGTATGATGCCGTTCAATGCATTTAAATGAGGCATCACTTCTTTTACGTTTTTCTTATAGCGAAGGTTTGTTTTGAAAACTAAAACTTCCATAGTAATCCTATATTCTTGATTCTGCATTCTCCTTTTCTGACTCCTGACTCCTGACTCCCGACTCCCACCTTTTATAACCCCAGCCCCCGCAACGATTCTGCCATTCCTGTTTAAATTTTTCCCTTTCCTCCGGTGTCATATTATTCCATTTCTGCATCATTCCCTGTTTCCAGTAATGGCGCCTTGAACCCCAGCCTCCGCGAAAACCGCTAAATAAAATTTTTGATAATACCAATATCCCCAGGGCCTGCACAAATGTGATGTTGGAAACATTTACTACCTGTGCCAGCACATTATTCCAGAGCAGCATGACTACGCTGCCAAAAATTAAAATCGCAAGGGCCCCAATCAGGATGAAAACTAAAATTCGCCTTGCCCAAAATGATCGTTTCATAATGAATAGTTTTATTGTTCAATGATTTCTTTAAATAATTGTTCTAATCGTTTTCTCAGGTGAAGCACCGCATATCGTTTGCGGCTGATCAGGGTATTTATTTTTTCTCCTGTTTGCTCAGCTATTTCATTAAAAGAAACATCTTCCAGTTCGTTCCAGATAAAGACCTGTTTTTGCTCTTCAGGTAATTCATCCAGTGCTGTAAATAATTTCTGCCAGAATAAGTTTCGCAAATGTTCAGTTTCAGGAGTGGAACTGTCGGCCAGCAGGATTTCTCTGAAACTAAAGCCTCCTTCATCGTCATCACCAAAGAATTCTTCTTCCAGCGAAACCGTTTGATGCTTCCGGTATTTATCAATGATCCGGTTTCTTGCTACCCTAAACAACCAGGCACTGGCCTGTTCGATCGGTTCATTGTTCATCACATTACTGAATTGGTACCAGACATCCTGCAGAATATCTTCGGCATCTTCATCTGTATTTACCCGGCCGCGAATGAAATAAAATAACCGTTTACCGTAATCCCTGACAGCCTGTATAATATTTTGCTTCCGCTGATCAGCCATTGTTATGGTCATCGCCTGTCCCATTTGAGAAGGAAGACGGAAGGGCAAAGGAAATATTTTAAAAGGAGAAAATTTTTCTCCTGGTTACTGGTCAATGGTTTCTGAACTCCACATCTGGGAAATTTGTCCGAAACAAGTATCCGGTATCAGGCAAGCAGCAGCTACCGCCATCTAATTTAATTCTCCTGCCGGTTCATGATCCTCATACAGCCTCCGGAGTTTTATTAATTCACTCTTCATTTGTACAAAGGTCTTTTTATAAGCCGGCAAATGAATAAGATTATGCTGCTCACCGGGATCGGTTTTCAGATCATACAGTTCCCATTCATTTACAGTATAAAAATAAATCAGCTTATATCGTTCTCCTCTTATTCCCAAATGAGGGATCACCGTGTGATCTTTTACAAATTCATAATAATGATAGTAGAGGTAAGGACGATCCAATGATTTTTTCTTTCCTGTTATTACGGAAAGTAAACTTAATCCCTGCATCCAGCCGGGAATGGCAACGTTTGCAACATTTAAAAACGTCGGAGCAAAATCAATATTTTGTACCATTGCATTGGTAACTGTTTTTGCCTGTATATGCCCGGGCCAGCGGATCATAAGGGGTGTTTTCATTGATTTATCATACATGAATCGTTTATCAAACCAACCATTTTCACCTAAATACATTCCCTGGTCGGAAGTATAGACTACCATTGTATTTTTTGTTAGCTCATTGTCATCCAGGTATTTTAAAACCCTTCCCACATTTTCATCAACACAAGCCACACAAGCCAGGTAATCCTGCATGTACCATTGATATTTCCATTTCAATAATTCTTTCCCCGTTGGTTTTAGCTGCTGTAAAAGTTTTCCTCGTTCGGAATAGATTTCTTTAATATGATCCCGGTCCGGTTGAGGAATACGATTCATAATCGAATTGTAGTAAGCGATCTCTGCAGAATCCGGCTTTAGTTCGGGAATATCCACCAGGAACTTTGGATCTACCTTCAGATCACTGCAAAGTTTCATATCATTCAGAATACTCATTGTTTGTATTCGCCATGCACTTCCCTTTCCAATAGTATCAGCATATAAGGTAGCGGGCTCAGGAAAAGTTTTGTTGTGGAATCTTTCGATCCATTTAAGCGGCGGAAAAAAATTACGATGCGGCGCTTTATGATGAAGTAATAACACAAAGGGCTTATTCTTATCACGATTATCAAGCCATTGAATAGCTTCATCCGTAATGACATCGGAAGCATAGCCATGATAAGTGCCGGTATCGCCGCGCATGTTTATTAATCTTGGCTCAAAATACAATCCCTGTCCCGGAAGAATTTTCCAGTAATCAAAACCCGCAGGATAAGAATGTAAATGCCATTTGCCGATAATAGCAGTTTGATATCCTGCTTGCTGCAGGAGTTTCGACATAGTGATCTTTGACGAGTCAAAACGGATGGTATTGTTTTTTATTCCGTTTTTATGTGAATGCTGACCTGTTAAAAGAGTAGCTCTTGCCGGCGAACAAATAGAATTTCCTACAAAACATCGGTTAAACAGGATGCCCTTTTTTGCAATGCGATCGATATTAGGAGTTGAGGTCAATTTTTTATTATAAGCACTGATGGCCTCAGCATCATGATCATCGCTCATAATATAAATAATATTGGGTCGTTGTTGTGCAAATGAATTCACAGAAAATAGCAGGAGTAAAATCAGCAATCGCATGGTTATTAAGATTACGAACAAGTTACATAGATTTGATCAACAAAAACAGCCATATGGAATTTGGACGCGTACCGGAAATTGAATTAGATAAAATTGATTTCAGACTTTCACCTGATCCGGATTTTAATAAAAAAATATTGCAAGGCGAACCAGCTAAAAAACCTAAAGTATATGTCGGCTGCGCTAAATGGGGAAGGGTTGAGTGGGTAGGAACGATCTATCCTCCGAAAACTAAGGAGAAAGATTTTCTGGATCATTATGTGAACCATTACAACAGTATTGAATTAAATGCTACGCATTATAAGGTTTATGGTCCTGCCGGTATTCAGAAATGGGCGGCTAAAGCAAAAGAAAAAGATTTTTTATTCTGTCCTAAAATGTTCCAGGGAGTTACACATCGCGGAAGTTTAAAAGGCAAAGATTTCATACTCAATGAATTTTTAAGAGGCATTGTGGCTTTCGAAAAACACCTGGGGCCGATCTTTGTGCAGGTGAGTGATACATTTTCTCCGAAACGAAAAGATGAGCTTTTTGATTTTTTAAAATCCTTGCCCACCGACCTGCAATTCTTTTTAGAGGTTCGTCACCCGGATTGGTTTTTAAAAGAAGATAGCAGGGAAGAATTGTTTGAGGAGTTGAGAAAAATAAAAATGGGTGCGGTGATCACTGATACGGCAGGAAGAAGGGAATGCGCTCATATGTACCTGACCATTCCGAAAACATTTATCCGTTATGTTGGAAACAGCCTGCATAAAACCGATTTTACAAGAATCGATGACTGGATAAAAAGAATAAAATACTGGCTGGATAATGGCGTGAAAGAATTGTATTTTTTCATGCACATGCATGACGAGGCCACCTCACCGGAGTTGACCGTTTATTTAGTTGACAGGTTAAATAAAGTTTGTGGCTTAGATCTTCCAAAACCAAAATTTGTGGAAGGAGGGAAGCCCCTGGAAAAAAGCCTTCAAAAAAAATTATTTGATCAATGAACTTCAAATAATTCATTCCACCGGGTAGTGTATCGCCCGCTTCGCATTTCCTGCCGCATCTTCCAATTGCGTTTTAATCCGCTGGCAACATATTTAACCGCATCATCTCTCATACTGAAATTGATATTGTCCATTGCCTCCATCAAAAAACGCTGATGATTCTCTGAATTGGTTTTAAAAATATTCCCCTGGATAGATTCATCGGGCACTAACCCGCCAAGCATTACACCGGCTTTCAGATATTTTGAACCACGGGTATATAATTTATCAACTAAGGGCACGGCATTTTTTATCAATTCATTTGTATGCGATGTAGCCTGCAAAAGCCGGGTATGGTTATGTTTTGTTTGGGGATTGTATTCATATTGCCCTTT
>Ga0184636_1000017_pt1 | contig 37481 bp, 24 predicted proteins | sample PLM3_60_b2_FD_133164 | JGI IMG/M metagenome (GOLD analysis project Ga0184636, IMG submission 133164) | Groundwater sediment microbial communities from an aquifer in East River, Colorado, USA - PLM4_90_b2 | ecosystem: Environmental > Terrestrial > Soil > Riparian zone | place: USA: East River... | reverse complement strand
TTGCGCCATTTGCAACAAACACAGAACTGTTTGCAGCAGGGGTTGCCATTACAGGATTGATGAACTTAACGTTTGTAGCATTTGGATAGATCAGGCGGTTATCGGGATAACCGGCCACATTTAATGGTGCAGGCGCTACCAGATTCACGTTGTCGAATAATGATGTTTTCAGATCTTTATTAAAAATAGCTTCCACAGTGAAAATAGTGTTCCAGGGAAGTTTTGTATCTACTCCAAGGCTTGATTTCCATGTTTGTGGAAATTTATAATCTGAAGTCAATGCTTCAATGGTAGTAGGAATAACAGAGCCCGGAATTGGCGGTGTGCTAGGTCTGTATGCCCCTGGGTCCGGATTAAAAGGACCGGGTGTAGTGGCAGTACCATTAAAGCCCTGAGTAGTTTGCAACATACCATTATCACCGGATTGGCTAACTATCCATACAAATGGAACCTTCCCGGTAAATATTCCTGTTCCTCCGCGTATCTGAAGTGAACGATTTCCATAAAGATCATAATTAAATCCAATCCGGGGAGAGAACATTATCGTTTTTTCAGGAAGGATACCTGTATTGATCTTTTGGGCATTAGAAAAATTTACAGCAAGGATATAAGGGTTTGTTTTTATTTCGGCAACATCAAGATAAGATGGTTGGTCAAGCCTGAGCCCTAAGGTCAGATGTAATTTATCATTTACCGCAATTTCATCCTGAGCATAGGCTGAATACTGGGCAAATTTGAAACCCGGGAAAGCCTGAGCAAATCCCGGGAGGAAGGAATAGGTAAATGCAAAGTTGTAGGGTTTAGCTCCTGAAATAAAATCATTCCAGCTATTGAAAACATAATAACTGGTACCGAAGCGTTGGAAACCATTAATGGTTTGGCTCCAATCGACCTGCAGACCTGCGGTCAGATTATGTTTTCCGAGGCTCATTGTGAAATTGTCAACAAATGAGTACATTTTTACTTTTCTCAGGTTTCCCCAGCTAAAAGGTTCATACCCGAATGTTGTATAGGTTGAACCGCCGCTCAGGATATCAACAAGCGGAAATGGCGTGCTGGTTGTTGAACGGGAGTCATTCTGATAAGTATAGGTACCACGCAGCACATTCGATATTCTTTTTCCGAATTTTGATGTAAGCTCTCCGGCAAATGAATAAAAATTAGCTCCCTGGAAGTAATTAGAATTTTTGAACCACATTGCATTAATGTCTGTACGGGTTCCGGATACTCCGGTGAGATTAGAACCGCCGGTCGAAGTGCTTGGAGGATTGGGTTCGCCCCCCTCTACCTGGCTATATCTTGCAACAAAATGGTGATTTCTGCTAATGTTCCAATCGATTCTTCCTAAATATTTAGTTCTTTTTACCTCAGTACTGTAATTATCAAAAGGTCCTGTTGTATATCCATATGTCTTTTGCAAAAATTCACTGATTATATTTAAACTGTCTGCAGTCGGTCTTGCTACATTTGATGAACTTCCAAAAGGAGCCGCAGGGGTAGCTGCTGTACGTAACTGAACCTGCTTGGGCTGGTTCTCGGTTTCGTAATTGAAAAAGAAAAACAGTTTGTTTTTAATAATCGGACCTCCTAAGCGTACGCCATATAGTTTGAAATTAAAAGGAGACCGGATAAAAGTTGTTGTACCGACCTTGTCTCCCTGCTGCTTTTCGTTTCTCCAATATTGATAAACCGAGCCTGAAAAATTATTTGTTCCGGAACGGGTGACGGCATTAATGGCACTGCCAATAAAACCGGATTGACGAATATCAAAGGGAGAAATATTTACTGAGATCTCGTCAATAGCATCCAGAGAAATAGGGGAGCCACCGGCAGGAAGATTGGTACCTATCCCAAAACTATTATTGAAGTCTGCGCCATCAATTGTAAAATTATTTTGCCTGTAATTGCCACCGGCAATCGAAGTGCCATTCGATTGAGGCGTAGCGCGGGTAAGATCATTTACACTTCTGCTTATGGTTGGTAATCGTTCTATTTGTGCCCTGCTTAAATTAGTTACGGCCCCGGTTCTGCTTGAATTTAGTATAGGGTTTTTGCGCAGGGCTGTGATCACTACGTTTTCAAGTACAGTACCGATCTTTTGCATAATAACAGGCAGAAAAAAAGGCTCGGCAAGTTTTAAATAAACCTCGTCGAATTTTTGAGGTTCAAAGCCTACATAAGAAATCTCAATAGTATAAGGCCCCCCTGTTCTCATATCAGCTATATTGAATTGTCCGTTCGCATGAGTACTGGTTCCATATTTTGTACCGGTTGGAAGGTGTATGGCCGAGATAGTTGCTCCGGCCAGCGGCTGATTGGCATTATCTTTTATGGTCCCGGTAATACTACTGGTAGTTATTTGAGAAAATACAACGGAACTTGCTACAAAGGCAAGAGCAAGCATAAAAACTAATCTCTTAAGCATATGAATTAAGTTTTCGGTTATTGCAAAGAAAGGGAATATTCCAAAATTAAATATAGGCAAATATTAACATTCTGTTACTGTAATATGACCTTTTACAAGACAGTTCAAAACCTTTACAACGCTGCTTTGACTCTAATGGTTGCTTTAACTTTCGTGTCAGAGGTTTGTTATCTTTGCATAAATAATTTTTATGCTGGATAACATCGAAACTGCTATTGAAGATATAAAGGCCGGCAAACTTGTTATTGTGGTTGATGAAGAGGACCGGGAAAATGAAGGCGATTTTATTACAGCGGCTCATAATATTACTCCTGAGGTGATCAATTTTATGACCAAGCATGGACGCGGATTGATTTGTGTGGCCTTGCTGGAAGATCGTTGTGATGAATTAAGTCTTGAATTAATGGTAAATAATAATACGGCTCTGCATGAAACTGCATTTACTGTATCTGTTGACCTCCTGGGTCATGGTTGTACCACGGGTATTTCTGCCCATGACAGGGCCAAAACCGTTCAGGCATTGATCAGGCCTGAGACAAAAACTGAAGACCTCGGAAGACCGGGTCATATTTTTCCTTTGCGTGCAAAAAAAGGCGGAGTGCTTAGAAGAGCAGGTCATACCGAAGCTGCGATTGATCTTGCCCGGCTTGCGGGTTTTGAACCTGCCGGCGTATTAGTAGAGATCATGAATGATGACGGCACGATGGCCAGGCTGCCTCAACTAAAAAAAGTCGCTGAGAAATTTGATTTCAAATTGATTTCAATAAAGGACCTGATTGAATACCGCCTTAAAAGAGATTCATTGATCGAAGAAATTGTAAGAGTGGATATGCCGACAAAGTATGGAAATTTTAAATTGATAGCTTTTGAAGAAAAAAATACAAAGAATGAACATCTTGCTTTAATAAAAGGCGAGTGGCAAAAAGATGAGCCCCTGTTGGTACGCGTTCACTCATCCTGCTTTACCGGTGATATTTTGGGTTCCCTTCGCTGCGATTGCGGAGAGCAATTACATGCGGCGATGAAGATGGTAGAAAAAGAAGGCAAAGGTGCCATTTTATACATGAGCCAGGAAGGCCGGGGTATTGGTTTACTTAATAAATTAAAAGCCTACCGTTTGCAGGAGCAGGGAATGGATACGGTTGAAGCAAATCTTCATCTTGGTTTTCAAATGGATGAACGGGATTATGGGGTAGGAGCACAAATTTTACGTCATCTTGGTATTACTAAGTTGAGACTCATCAGCAACAATCCAAAAAAACGTGTCGGTCTTATTGGATATGGCTTGGAAATAGTGGACAATGTTCCTATTGAAATCAACCCCAATCCTCATAATGAAAAATACCTGCAAACAAAAAGAGATAAACTGGGGCATGAGATTTTGCCTGCCCGGATGACCCGGTCGGACGGGGATGATGAATAAAGCCTCTTTTAATAAGAAAATAGTTTTAATACAGGATTCAATATATCTTCTGCTTGTCAACGAATTAAGGACTAACTTTTCCAGGAATAGTAGTTGTAGAAAATTTGTACTTGCATTTTGTACATAAATATTGTAAAAGCATAGGTTTTAGAACGGAAAGTTTTTTTATAAAAAAACATGACTCTTAAATTTGCGGTTTACAATTTTAATTGCGTTTATTCTTTATAATTAAAAAACTTTTGCTTTAATGAAACTTTTTTTAAAGCGATACGCTAAAATAGTGTTTACCTATTTGCGACTGCACGTTTTTTTTAACCTGTTTTCTTCTTTTTTTTTAAATCTTTTCTACCTCGCCCAATTTTCTTCATGGGTCAGTAAGAACAGGAAAATCAGCTACAACGATTTTCCTTCAAAATGGAATTATGAAAAGCGATACCCTTTCTATAAATGGGTAATGGAAAAAGAAAACCTGGTCGCCGCAACTATTAATTATATTGAATTTGGCGTCGCTGATGGTCACTCGTTCCGTTGGTTTTTGCAGCAAAATACAAATTCGGCAAGCCGGTTTTATGGTTTTGATACATTCACAGGTTTGCCTGAAGATTTTGGAACTTACAAAAAGGGCACATTCAACACCAATAATAAAATACCCGAGATCGCTGACTCAAGAATAAAATTTTACCAGGGCTTATTTCAACAAACTGTACCGGGCTTTTTACCGGAGTTAAATAACAACAAAACAAATGTTGTAATGATGGATGCAGATTTATATTCTGCTACATTGTACACCCTTACAACCATGGCTCCTTTTTTCAAAAAAGGGGATATTATTTTCTTTGACGAATTTGCCGTTCCAACGCATGAGTTTAAAGCTTTTCACGATTTCATGCAATCGTTTTATGTCAATCTTGAATTAATTGCAGCTTCAAACAATTATTATTTCTCAGCATTTAAAGTTGCTTAAGCTTAGTCATAATACATTTTCCCGGTTTCCTCAGTTATTTGAACTTTTCTTCGCTTCGGGCAGTTGCGCAGGAGTTGTTTCTGTAGCAGGTGCGGTTGTATCAGATGGAGTTTTCTTTTCTCTTTTCTTATGAAACAATTCTCCGAGATGATCAAATTCTTTTCTAAAGGCAATACTACCGCCTCTTCTTTTATTTTTGGCCTGGGTAGTTGTGTTATTTTCTGTAATGAAATCAAGATTCTGACGATAAAAGAAAGTAGCACGGATACTGCCGGAAGGATTAATAAGCCATTCTGCTGATACATCGGGCAAAAACTGGAATTGTTGCTGAATAGAGGTTTGGGTTTGAGAGGTTGGGAGAGGAACATCCAGTGTGCTTCCAAGATTGATGGTAAAACGATCGTTAAAAAATGAACGACCCACTGTAATGTTTACATTCCCCGTATTGATATTAAAATTATTACTGTTCGTTTTCTCAACGAGATTCCGGTTATAAACAGAACCGCTGATATTTACTTTCAGTTTTTCGTCTTTAAATATTTTTGCAAGAATATTACCGAACTGGCGGTTGATCTCATTAAAAAATAAACTGCTGAGTGTGCTGTAACCAAGTTCACTAATAGCGCCTGTAATAGGAGATGAGGCAGTAGTGGCTGTGGCACCGCCCGTATTTCCCACAGGAGCAAAACTGTTGAATACAATGAGATAGGTCACCTGTTTATTGATCTCGTTAGGATTGTTTTCAATTTGTGCAATATTAGAAGCCAGTATAAAATCACTGTATACAATACTGCTGGCCGGGAATTCTAATTTGAAATCAAAAATGGGTTTAAAAAGTTCGCCGGACATTGTTACAATAACATACACATCGTCACGTGTTGTCTGAATCTTGGTCGTGTTCCTGCTGACTTCGGAAAATGAACTTGCCAACGGCGCAAAGCTTACTTTTTCCGCTTTATACATGGCATCTAGATGTATGGTTGCTTTCAATGGATCCCCATTCCATTTTATAAAGCTGTTGCCACCTTTTCTTAGTTCAAATGGTCGTTTAAAAAATGACTGGAATGTGAAGAGGTATCTTCCTTCTTCAAGAAAATAGCTTCCGTTGAGTGTCAGTGGTTCTGTAGTGCCGCTATGAATATTGAGAGAGCCACGGCCCTTACCACGAATTACATCACCTGTTACCTGGTCCAATATCACTTCGATAGTTGTGTGAGGATCGGCCGTAAGGCCGATATCGTAAGTTATCTTGCTTGCCGGCGCAAAAATAAGACTGTCACTGACTGCATGACCATGTGTTCTTTCCACTAAAAAATCGGCCATGCCTGTGGATCTGCTTTTAGCCGGGGGTATAGTGATATGTGAGCTATCATTTTCTGAGGCTTTTCCGTCCAGGGTCAGATACATATCTGTTTGCGGTCCCACCAGGATCATAGACCCGGTCCCGACAGCATGCCCGTAAAAGCTGCTATTATCAGAGGCAGTCGTGTTCAATAAAGTGATAGGCTTTCCATTCACTCTTGCATCCAGATCAAAAAACATATTCTTCCATGAGTCATGCTGTATTGTTCCATATAATGTTGCCGTACTATTTGTAACTGTGTCTGTCAATGTTATTGTTCCGAGGTCCAGTTCATGTTTCCTTAATTCAATATCTGTATCTTTCAACTTGTAAAAGACCTGCGTAAATTTCAATTTCAGACCCGCGTCATGCAAATGCGCCTTGCCTATAAAATCCAACGCATTCATATTACCCTTGATATCAATTTTGCCTGTGGCATAACCCTGGATATCGGAAAATAAATTTCCAAGGAAGCTTTCAAGAATTTTTAGCTGGTAGTTTTTAGCTTCAATACTTATCAGGTTATCGTTATGGCTGCCCTTCAAATAAATATCGATCGTGGCGTGAACGGCATGTTCGGGGTCAGGATTTGTGACTGTTAATTTTAAATTGCCATCCCTGCGATTATCAAAATTTACTTTGGAAATACTCAATTCTCCAAGCGAGTCGCCATTAAAGCGAAAGTATTGTGTTTTAAAATCTCCTGTCGCTGTCATTTCTGATCCGGGGTTCTCAATTTTTCCCGGGCCGGATATCAAGCCTTCCATTCTCAGGTTAGGAATAAAATAAGGTGATATGTCGCCAATATTTACTTTGTCAAGATCAACTAACAGATCGTTCCAACTGCCGGCATTTGATGGTATGGTTTTTAGCCTGATCATTTGATTGCTTTCACGAAGCACTACTTCACCGCTTGCTCTTGTATTTCTCCTGAAGCTTAATTCACCACCTTTATCAATGGTCCATGTTTTACTATTTAATACAAAAGATGAGGTATCAAAATTTATTTTTACACCATCGGTATAAGTAATAACGTTTGCATTCAGATCCGCCTTGGTTACAGCCTGGTTAGCTGCAGTTGATATTTTCAGATTTGATGAATCATGTTGGGCGATAACGCTGAAAGTTGTGTTGGGTAAATTAATGCTGTCGTTGATCGATACATTTAAAATGTCTCCTTTTAAACTCAATTGATTCAATGTGCCGCTGCCCTGGATATTTGTATTGGTAAAAGCATACTGGTTATAAGAAAACTGCGGGACCTGGGCCGTTAGTTCCAATTGATTTTTTGGAAGATCAAGAGAACCCTGGAACTTACTGTCATTAAATCCTTTTAAATTTTTATCGATTAACTGAACAAATTGGTCTACTTCACGGGTAACCAGGCTGAATTTAAAATTCTGCTGAACGATAACCTTCGAAGGAGCTTGTATATAGGAAGGATAATATTTATTCAGAAATAACTGTGTTGCATTTGGCAGGTCACCGATATGGAAATCACCTGTAATTGTTCCGTCAAATTCATTTGATCTTGCTGTTAATGTTCTTATGCCATTTGCATAATCAGAATGTAAAACAAGGGAATCGAAAGTAAGCCTGCGGCCATTTCTTATAAGATTTGCCTGTGTTAAGCGGGCAGTGCCTAAAAAGTTATCGATATTGTTGCCCGTAAAATCAAGGTTGAATTTCCCGTTAAATAAAACACTGTCAGTTGTAAAACCCAATGATCGGAGGTTTAGTTTTTGCACATCAGCAACAAGATTAAATTTTGATTGAGCGCCATTAAGGTTGATTATTCCGTTTACTGAAGCCTGCAGGTTAGGATCATTAACAGATGCAATCCCGTTAAATAACTGTTTCTCCAATTTCCCTTTAGCCACAATATTTCTATACCTGTATCCATTGTAATCAATTTCATTAATCGTTGCATTCATATCTATTCCCAATGCATTGGCGCTTGAACCATGTCCTCTTAAAACACCTGAAAAAGATACCAGGCCTAATTTCGGGTTATTGATAAACTTACCTAACTGAAAACCGCCCGTCGAAATTTTCCCGGAGTATATCGGTTCATTTCCTTCGGGTAATTTGATATTCAAATCCGTTGTTACCGTACCAAGATCAGTGCGGATAGTTCCGAAGGTTACAAAGTCACGGACAAAACCTGTAAAGCTGCCGGTAAAATGTATATTGCCAAGCTTTGCAATATCCGGCCGGGTAATATTTTTTACAGCAGGTGCAAATCTTATAATATCCCGGTAGGTGGTTCTTGTATCGTTCGATCTGAAATCAATAAAGGTTCGGTTAATGTCCGGTAATCCTGATAAACTGATATCACCATTTATGAAAGTAGTATTGCCGGCATTTATCAAAAGACCTCTTCCCGAAATATCGCTGACTGTTCCTTCTACTTTACCGGTTATGCGGATATTTTTATTCCAGGTTTTAAGTGCGGGAGCAAAATAAACAAGATCATCGCTGTCTACTTGCGAATCATCAAAATTTGCCTGCATCCGGACCTTGTGAATGAAGTCAGGCATATCTTTATCTATATCATCATAGGTCATTGCAAAATAGTCTCTTACTTTACTGTTATTGGTATTCAGGTCGAGATCACTAAAGAACATGCCAGCCGGGTTAATTTTGACGTCAGATTTTAATGACCTTACAATAAAGCCACTTCGTTCCCTGGTATTCATGTTCACCTTTGCAGAAAATGTATCCCTATACAGTTTTACATTATTGAATTGTCCATTGATAGACTTAAATTCAATATTGTTGGGATCGAAATAAGAAAGCGAAGTCTTATTAGTTTGCTTTATATTTTTAAAAACCCCGTTATTAATTTTTAGAGAAGCGATATTCATTGTCCACCCGGCAGCATTCCATTGTAATAATGTGTCCGCGATATTGGCAGGTTTAACAACGATCGTATCTTTTTTTGGAGCAGAAGATCTTTTTCCCGGGTAAGTATATAAAGTGAATAATGGCTGTACAAGGTTCAGCGATGTGAGATCAATATTTTTTTTAGACAGGCTGATCTCGTTGGCATCCATTTCAAGGTTGCCAACCGATGCGATCATATCTTCTCCCCGCCAGGCATCTTTTTGAATGAACACGACATTTTTTAAACCAAGCTTTTTCAGGTCGAATTCAATACCCGATTTTTTCTTTGGACTTTTTGTTGTGGGGGTGAAATAATTTATCAGGAACTGGTAATTCCAGAGTGTATCTGATTTTTGCAGATTTACAACGGCATTTTCGAGTCCTAAATACTTAATATCGGCCTTGTTTTTTAAAAAAAACCAGTCAGTAACACTAACTTGTAAATTTCCTGCAAAGACCAGCGTATCGTGGTTCAGATCCTCCATGTAAAAATCTTCTAAATTCATTTTATTGAAAAGGGAAAACCGAACATGTTTGAAACTGATCTTTGTTTGTAGTTCGCGTGAAAATTTTTTTGTAAACTGTTGCCCCAGCCAATTTTGACCGCCGGGGGTCTCAATGAATATGACCAATGCCAGTATAATCAGGAAAATAACCAGCAGGAAACGCCATAGTATTTTAAGGAATTTCTTCAGGGTCAGGCATTTAAATAAGTGTAAAAATAATCAATCCTGCAACGCAAATACAATACCACCTTCTTAACTTGCTGATTCCATGTTGAATAAAACGTAAAAATGGGTAAAATGGCTTATGATTTCTCCCATTCTTAACAATTTTTATTCTGTGTAAGTATAGCAACCCATGAGCCATAAATTTTACCAGTTCTGAAAAAAGCGAGACCGGCAGGAATCAATAGGTTGTTTTTTTATGAGTAATCACCGGTTTTAGTTTATAGTATAGCCAGTAACTGAATTTTGTAGAAAGTATTCCCAGGCCTGCGCCGGTAAGTACATCGCTGAGCCAATGGCGATTGTTCATAATACGCATTGCTCCTGTAGCGGCAGCCAGGGTATAGCCCGCTACACTGTACCAGGGTGAACGTGAGCCATATTCCTGGTTCATTAATTCAGCGCCGATAAATGCAGTAGTTGTATGCCCTGAGGGAAATGAATTATAAGTCGAACCATCCGGACGTAACTGGTGAGTGCTATGTTTTAAAGCTGTAACAACCTGGGCGGATAAAACGGTTGACATGGCAAGAACAATTGTACGATCAGCAAAATTATGTTTTCCCTTTATACCCATTGCATCAAGGGCATATACGCTGGCAACGGGGACATATTTTAAATAATCATCGGCTTTTGTTTTAAATCCGGAAGCATCTTCCATCACCTCGATGCTGATCTGTTTATTTACAGATTGAAATGCATGTGTTTTTAAAGTAGCAAACCCATAGCCTATAAAAACCGAAGGTGCTATCAGTGACCTTGAGGAAAGGAATTTTTTTTGACCTGCCTGCGTTGACCCTGCTAAAATATTGGCAACAGAATCCTGCTGTTGTGCCGCAAGGCTAAAGGATAAAAAGAAAGTGATGATTAATAGAGGAGAATATGGTGTTTTCATGGTGGTCATCGGTCTGATGGGAAGGTAACTCAATTTATCATTCGAGCCCGTTAAAAACTTCTTAACTCGGGCAGAAAAAAATAAAAATCCTGATCCGGGTCAGCAGTTCAATATTCTAAAAATTTAATCAGCCCGGAGTTTACTTATTGTTTGAAAACTTTTTGGAATTAAGAAGTATACCAACGGATAACCCGATAACACGGGGTTTTATCTGGGGACCTCCGTCAACATTATTCATACTTGCCAATCCATGTATATAATATGCATAAATGATAAAACCTTTATTAGTCTCATAACCAAGATCCATCACCATCGAGCCAAGATAAGGGCCGTAATCACTGGTAATGCCGTATTTCATTTTACGTTTAACATATTCCCCGGTGATAAGATCAAACTCTTCCCGGCCACTTATAATGTAACTAATTGCCGGTCCTGCCTTGACAAAAAAATGGGCCGGATCATTGCCAAAATCATATTGTAATAAAAAATCAAAATCAACCTGGTGAAAGCTTGTATTGTTGTTTTTTGCAAGCAGGTCGGGGGGCATGGATGGCTGGTTAAATGTAGACTTGTAGCCCATCAAACTGTAAGAAATGCCGGGTGAGAAATAAAGATGTCTATCAAAAAAAACCTTGAGGCTGACACCGGCATGAAAACCGTATTTGAAATCAGTTGGCTGTTTTACATTTTTGATGGTATAGCTGGCTGTAGTGGCTTGTGGCCCGGCAGAGAAACCAACAGCAACCTGTGCTCTACAATTGTAATAAAAAATAAGAACTACAAAAAAAATAATGATACTTTTCATTCGGGGTATATTTATTGATTAAACTGCCTTGCTTTCGATTATAATTTTAATTTTTGAAAAGATGGCTTAGCCTAGGAAATATCGCCATCCGCAAGGGGGAGGTAGGATTTTTTACAAGGAGGTAAAAATAGAAATAAATTCCGGTTAAGCAAATAGGGTGATTCCCGCAGCTGATCGCTGATTTTATCGCAGGTGACGCAGAATTATAAACCATTTACTTTTCTAAAGTAGATTTTGAAAGTAAATCTGCGCCAATCTGCGGTGTGATCTGCGAAATCAGCGGGGATTTTTTCCCGCAGATTTAAAATATGCAATACGCAGAAAAGATAAATTATCTGTCAGCGGGAAAAATTTTTAGCCGGGTCCTTTACACCGGCAGACTGGTTATACAGCTGCGATGTGCCTTTTGGTATGGAAAGATTTTTCCAGTTCTCATTTTTGATCATGCGGCCGATATAAACGATCTGCCCTATATGATAAGGGTAATGCGCGAGTTGGCGGTTAATGGCGTCAATAGCTGTCAGCGATTCTTTGCGGACGTAAATGGTTTTTAAAAGATCATTTGCACTCAGCGATTCGAGAGTATCCAGGAAACATTTCCATCCTTTATTCCAAAGATCGATCAATTGCTGCTTCGAATAATTATGAACTTCAAATTCATCGTCACGTTGCCGCCACTCTTTTTCACCATCTTCCGTTAAAAAATTTGTCCACCGGCTAAGCATATTGCCCACTATATGCTGAATAACAACAGCAATACTGTTTGATACTGATGAAGGCTGCCAATGAAAATCTTTTTCTTCCAGTTGTTCAAATGTTTGGTCCCCCAACAGTTTATAATATTTCAACCGTTTAATAGTAGTTATAAGATATTCTTCGCCGATATTCATATTATTGATTTAAGAATTAAGAATTTAGAATCCAGCATGCAGTATCGGGTAACTAATATCCTTCTGCATCATCATCACCACGATTATCTGCAACGGCCTCAAATCTTCCGCCTGGTAAAACCCTGATCACTTCTGTACGGCCAATGCCACTCCTTTGCCTGGTGGCATACCCCATTTTTTGAAGAGCTTCACGAACGTCTTGAGGAAATCCTTTTTCAAGCTCTAACGTATCAGGCAACCATTGATGATGAAATTTTGGCTTGTATACTGCATCTTCTGTGTTCATATTGAATTCAAGTATGTCAATCAGTGTTTGAAAAACAGAGGTCGGAATCGTGGTTCCTCCCGGTGTTCCCAGAACGATGTAGGGCCGATTATCTTTTAATACAATGGTCGGGCTCATTGAGCTGAGCATTCTTTTTCCGGGCTTGATGGCATTGGCATCTCCTCCGATCGCTCCAAACATATTGGGCACTCCCGGCTTCACACTGAAATCATCCATTTCATCATTTAAAAAAAAGCCTGCGCCCCCCACTACGGTTTTGCTTCCATAAGAATCGTTAAGTGTTGTGGTTACTGACACAGCATTACCTTCCTTATCAATAACACTGAAATGAGTAGTTTCTTCACTTTCTTTTTTGGGAATATCGCCCGGTTGAATTTCCTTGCTGTTACCCGCAATTCCCGGTTGATAATCCTTCATTCTTTCCTGCAGATATTCATCACTCACCAGGGTTTTCACAGGTACTTTATAAAAGTCAGCATCTCCCATATATTCACCACGGTCGGCAAATGCCCTTCGTTCTGCTTCAGCCATTAACTGTACGGTAGCCGGCGTCTCAAAACCCATGGCTGCAATATTTTTATTTTCCACCATCTTCATCATTTGATGAATGAGAATACCTCCGCTGCTTGGCATCGGCATTCCAACAATCTTGTAACCCTTGTAATCAAAAACGTGGGGGTTACGGAATTTTGCTCTATAATTTTTCAGATCCTGTGGCGTAATAATGCCGCCGCCGCGTTTCATTTCTTCAATGAGCAGTTTTGCCGTTTCACCTTCGTAAAACCCTTTCTGTCCTTCATCACGAATTCGTTTTAAAGTATTGGCAAGATCAGTTTGGACCAATGTATCTCCGGCCTCCCATTTAGAATCTTTTACAAATACGGGCATTACCGTATTGTACTTTTTAAGATCCTTCTGAAGATAGTTGAATGATGCAGCTTCACTTTTCGTTATTACAAAACCTTTTTCAGCAAGGTCAATGGAGGGTTGAATGAGTTGTTTAAAAGAAAGTCTTCCATATTTTGCAGATGCAAATAATCCCGCAACAACCCCGGGAACTCCTGATGCCAGGTGTCCGTTCTGAGATTTATCCAGTTGAGCATTCCCTTTCTCATCAAGGTACATATCGCGATCTGCATGCAATGGGGCCATTTCACGATAATCAAGAGCCAGCAATGTATCATTTTTTAATCTGGCTACCATAAATCCGCCACCACCAATATTGCCTGCGTTAGGATATACAACCGCCAATGCCAGTTGTGTAGCAATGGCTGCATCGATCGCATTGCCTCCTTGTTTTAGAATTTCAATGCCCGCTTTACTTGCAAGAGGATGAGCAGAAACAACGGCGCCATTCTCACAAATGATCTTTTTTTGAATATTGTATTGGTAAGGATCAATATGGATCGTCGTGGTTGAAGTTTTTCCTGGTGGATGACAGGCAACCGAAACTGTTATAAGGATGAAAAGGCCGGCTAAAGATTTTTTCATACCCAAAATTAATGATGTTATGTTTAAGTCAATACCGTTTCATAAATTGCCTCCTTAAATCAATCCGGAAGGAAAGATTTAATTTTTCTTAAGAACAACAGGTTGGTAGAAATTTCATTATCTCAATTACCAAACATCCTTCGGGACGTATCGTAAGGTTTATTGGATATTTTACCCACCCAATGTCCCTGGGGAACATGAAGGGCAGTCAATTAATCAAACACTAAAACCATAACTTATGATACGGGCCATTGCTATCATCTTTCTTTCTGCAATTTTTATTTCTGCCGGGGCTCAATTAAAATCTCCTGAGGAATTTTTGGGATATAAAATCGGAACTCACTTTACGCCTCACTGGAAAGTAGTAAATTATTTTCAGCATGTGTCTATGAATGCTTCTTCCATGGTGAAATTGCAGCAATATGGACAAACCAATGAAGGAAGACCCCTGATGGTTGCATTTGTTTCCACAGCTGAAAATATCCAGAATCTTGAAAATATTCGTAAAAACAATTTGCGATTGGCGAATCTTAGCCTGGATAGAGTAGCCGCTATGGAAAGCACACCAGCGATTGTATGGCTTAGTTATAATGTTCACGGCAACGAAGCATCATCAACCGAGGCGGCTATGATGACCTTATTTGCATTGGCTGATCCATCAAATACAAAAACAAAAGAATGGCTGAAAAATACGGTTGTCGTCATTGATCCCTGCATTAATCCCGATGGCAGGGACCGTTATGTGAACTGGTTTAATTCAATAGCCGGGAAAAATTATAATCCGTCACAGGATGCAAGGGAGCATAGTGAACCGTGGCCCGGCGGCAGAACCAATCATTACAATTTTGATCTGAATCGTGACTGGGCCTGGCAAACACAGATTGAAACACAGCAGCGAATGAAATTGTACAATGACTGGCTGCCACAGGTACATGTAGATTATCATGAGCAGGGAATAAACAATCCATATTATTTTGCGCCGGCTGCACAACCTTATCATGAAGTGATCACTCCCTGGCAACGGGATTTCCAGGTAACGATCGGAAGGAATCATGCAAAGTATTTTGATGAAAATGGCTGGCTTTATTTCACAAAGGAAGAATTTGATCTTTATTATCCTTCGTATGGAGATACTTATCCTATCTACAATGGTGCCATAGGAATGACTTACGAGCAGGCTGGTCATAGCCGGGGTGGGTTAGGAGTTATAAAAGATGACGGGGATACATTGACCCTGGTTGATCGGGCCATGCATCACTTTACCACATCGTTAAGCACCATTGAAGTTTCATCACAAAATGTAGCAGGACTGATCAGGGAGTTTCGTAAATTTTTTAATGATGCAATTACCACCGGTGTGGGTGATTACAAATCATATATCATTAAAAACAATCCCGGTAGTGAAGAAAACATAAAATCTCTTTTGCAATTGCTCGACAGAAATAAGATTGCTTACACTGAACCGAAAACCGGAAATACAACAGGATATAATTATAATAGTCGCAGGGACGAAAATTTTTCCATATCATCAACTGATATTCTTATCAGTAGCCAGCAACCCAAATCGGCATTGCTAAAAGTTTTATTCGAGCCGAACAGCAAACTGGTTGATTCGGTTACTTATGACATCACTGCATGGTCGTTACCCTATGTATATGGATTGAATGCCTATGCAACCAAACAAAATATTTCTTCTACAGGCAGTTTGTCTAAAACAGGAGTAGTTGTAAATGAGGCTACAACTAATTACGGTTATGCCATTCAATGGAAAGGAATGGAGACAGTGAAAACCGTGGCGCAATTATTAAAACAGGGAATTAAACTCAGATATGTTGAAGAACCGTTTGAATTAAAAGGACAGAGGTTTGATCGTGGTTCAGTGTTGGCTTTGAAAACAGGGAATAATTCAAATACCTGGGATGTAGTCCGAAGAATAGCAAATGAAAATAGTACCCGGATTTATCCCATCTCTACCGGTTTTGTTGATAAGGGTTTTGATTTCGGAAGCGGCAAGGTTCATTTTATGAAAGCACCGAAAGTTGCTCTTGTTACAGGCAGTGGCATAAGTTCAAATGCTGCGGGGGAAGCATGGTTTTTATTTGAGCAGCAGTTGAATTACCCGGTCACACTCATAAATTTGAATGAACTGTCAAACGCCAGCTGGAATGCCTTTGATGTTTTGATCATGCCTTCGGGAAATTATTCTTTTTTAAGCGATAAAAATAAAACAGACCAGTTTCGTGACTGGATAAGTAAAGGAGGTAAGGTGATTGCCCTGGAAAATGCGGTATCTCAATTATCTAAACTCGATTGGGCCATTAAGGCAAAAAAATCGGATGATGGGGATAAAAAAGACAGCACATATGCGGCGCTGAGGCGATATGAAGATCGTGACCGCGAACCCGTTGCCAGTCTTACTGCCGGATCAATTTATAAGGTCGAACTCGATAATACACATCCATTGGCGTTTGGTTACCCCAATTATTATTACACATTAAAACAGGATGATAATATTTACGAATTCATGAAAGATGGATGGAATGTAGGTATTGTCAGAAAAGATGAACCCGTCGCAGGCTTTGTTGGCTATAAATTAAAACCAAAATTGAAAGATGGGTTGTTATTCGGCGTTCAGAATGTTGGCAATGGCACCATCACTTATTTTACCGATGACATTTTGTTCCGCAATTTCTGGGAGAATGGCAAACTGATGTTTTGCAATGCAGTGTTTTTAGTAGGACAATAAGCTTTATGACGGCTTAATTACTGCTATTAAGCTTTTCTTATTGCATTTGCCGGGGTCTTCAGCGTTCTGCTCGTCATTCTGCATGTCAATTGTGAATTGTCGGTGAGATGCGAACCCAAAGCAAATCGCTTATTCACAATTCACAATTGACCATTCAAAATTCCTGTTCACGGATCACTTTTTTATGCAGGCGGTTTAGCCACTTGTTAAATAGCCATTATATTCGCTGAATAAAATTTTAAAATGGGACGAAAACTCCTTCTGTTCATCTGTTCCTTGTACTTTTTCATTCTGAGCTTGTCGAATAGTTCTTTTTCACAACCGCCTGTTACCTGGACATCAGCCGATATATACCTGGCAATTCGCAAACTAAATGTCCTGGGTTCAGTTCTGTACATTGCTGCACATCCGGATGATGAAAACACGAGGTTGCTTGCTTATTTTTCAAAAGACAGAATGTATCGCACCGGCTATTTATCTCTCACAAGAGGTGATGGCGGGCAAAACCTGATCGGCAATGAGCAGGGGATAGAATTAGGCTTGATAAGAACGCAGGAACTACTGGCCGCAAGAAGAATTGACGGCGCCGAACAATTTTTTTCAAGAGCGTATGATTTTGGTTATTCCAAAAGCCCCGAAGAGACTTTTACAAAATGGGATAAAGAAAAAATTCTGAGTGATGTGGTATGGGTAATACGAAAATTTCAACCGGATATTATTATTACAAGATTTCCCACAACAGGGGAGGGCGGACATGGACATCATACGGCTTCTGCTATTTTAGCGAATGAAGCATTTACAGCGGCTGCCGATCCCAATCGGTTTCCTGAACAATTATCCGCAGGATCCGGTGAAAAATATGTAAAAGCCTGGCAGGTCAAAAGAATTCTTTGGAACTCTTTCAATTTTGGAAGCACCAATACAACCAGTAACGATCAGTTTAAATTTGATGTGGGTGGTTACAATCCACTGCTGGGAAAAAGTTATGGTGAAATAGCGGCTATTAGCCGGAGCAATCATAAAAGCCAGGGATTTGGTGCCACAGCTACAAGAGGCGAAGCCATTGAATATTTCAGGACCACCGGTGGTTCTGCACCGGTAAATGATATAATGGATGATGTGGAATTAACATGGAAAAGAGTCCAGGGTGGGGAAGCCATTTCAAAAATGATCGATAAACTCTCTTCCTCATTCGACCTGCTGCACCCGGAAAATTCAATAAAAGGACTGGTGGAGCTATACCAGGCGATCAATAAATTAGAGGGTAGTTACTGGAAGAACCAGAAATCAAAGGAAGTGCAGCAATTGATAGAGCAATGCAGTGGTTTGTTTCTGGATGCAACTACAACAGAACAATTTGCTGTGCAGACTGATTCTATCAGGATAAATTTTTCTTTGAATAACCGTTTGGGAGTAAATGCAACGCTTAAAGATGTTTCTGTGGATGCATTGGATTCAGGCTTTAATCAGGCTCTTTCAAAAAATAAAAATTTCAATTTCAGTAAAACTTTTTTTGTTCCCGGTTCAAAACCCATTACTCAACCCTACTGGCTGAAAGATAAAATGGAAGAAGGTTATTTTAATGTAAGCGATCCGCAGAAGATCGGGCAGGCAGATATTGACCCGGCGTACGTTGCCGGTTTCATTTTAAATATTGAAGGGCAGGATCTCAGTTTCAGAAGATCTGTAAAATATAAATTCACCGATCCTGTTAAAGGAGAATTATACCAGCCTGTTTTTATTATTCCGGCAGCCACGGTTTTTGCTTCTCCTGATGTTTTACTTTTTTCAAGAAATCAATCACGGGATAAAAAATCCATTCTTTTGCAGGTAAATGCAAATAAAGCAATCCGGGGCACTGCAGAGATCCAATTGCGTTCTTTGAATGATGATATCAGAAAAAATGATTCTTCTTTTTCTTTTTTAAAAAACACCAGTAAGACATATTCATTTGAAATGGATAACCGAAAGATGAACGTTAGAGAAAAAGATCAGGTATATGCGTTTGTCCATTATCTCGCCGGAAAAGATTCCGGTGAAGCTTATCTTTCCTTAAGGGCAATTAATTACGACCATATTCCCTCTGTCAAATATTTTTATGGAGATGCTGTTAAATTGCTCAATATTGATTTTAAAATTGTCGGCAAAAAGATCGGTTATATTGTTGGCGCAGGAGATAAAGTGCCCGAGGCTCTCGAACAAATGGGGTATGAGGTGACAATGCTTGGCGATAAAGAACTTTCACGAAATAATCTTCAGCAATTTGACGCGATCATAACGGGAGTAAGAGCATATAATACGGATGTTTGGCTGAATAATTATTACGATAAACTGATGAAATATGTAAATGACGGCGGTAATCTTATTGTTCAATATAATACCAATAATAATATCGGGCCGGTAAGAGCAAAGATCAGCCCTTATAATTTTGATATTGTTAACAGGAGAGTTACAGATGAAAATGCGGAAGTAAAATTTTTAAATCCCGATCATCCTGTATTGAATTTTCCAAATAAAATAACCCAGGAGGATTTTAAAGGATGGATTCAGGAACGAAGTATTTATCATGCTACTAATTTTGATAAAAATAATTTTGAAACGGTCTTTTCCATGCATGATCGTGGTGAAAATCCTGACGAAGGAAGCCTGATCATTTCAAAATACGGCAAGGGAACATTTGTTTATACCGGTTTTGTGTTTTTTCGTGAGTTACCGGCTGGTGTTCCGGGAGCCTATCGTTTATTCGCTAACCTTATTGCGCTGAACAAGCAAAAAGCGTTTTGATGGACAAGTCACAACAAAAAATTGATAACCGAAGAAGAGATATTGCCGGCATACTTGCCATCGTGTTGGGTTTGGCTATTGGCTTATTTATTAAAAGGGTGAAAGTGGGATTGATCATTGGAATTGTGCTGGGATTTATTGCTTACTCATTATTAAGAAGACGATAACTGTAAAATTCCAAATATCAAATTCCAAATCTCAAATAAAATTCAAACGTTAAATCGGAAATATAATTTCTGATTTAGAGTTTATTTGAAATTTGGTCCCGATCGCTATCGGGATGTATTTTGTGATTTATATGAATGCAGATAACGATAGAGTTCCTTTATTCAAAACCTGGAGACAATGGTATGCCTTTGTTATTTGCTTTCTTATTGTGCTGATTATTCTTTTCTATTTGTTCACCAAATACTTTTCATGAACTCCTTTCAGTCAAAGTACCAAAAATCAAATGACAAGAGCCAAATAAATAAAAAATTAAAAATGAAACCCCTTCAAAACAAAATGTTCTTAAAAATCGGATATTCTGATTTTTAGCTTATTTGGAATTTGTTTTTTGCTATTTGAAATTTTTCAGAAAATATATGTCATGACAACACCGGATTGGATAGTTCTGATCCTTACTCTTTCGGCCATCGTGGCCTACGGACTTTATAAAAGTCGCACCACGCACAACCTTGACGGGTATTTTCTTTCCAACCGCAGTATGCACTGGGGACTTATCCTTTTAAGTATTATGGGCACACAGGCCAGTGCCATTACATTTCTTTCTGCACCCGGCCAGGCATATACTGACGGAATGCGTTTTGTTCAATATTATTTCGGATTGCCGTTAGCGGCTGTTGTCATCTGTATCATTTTTGTTCCCATTTTCAGTAAGCTAAAAGTTTATACAGCTTACGAATTTCTGGAAAACAGGTTTGATGTAAAAACAAGAACACTTACTTCATTTCTTTTTTTATTGCAAAGAGGATTATCTACGGGTATCAGTGTGTTTGCTCCCTCCATCATTCTTTCTTCCCTGCTCGGGTGGAATATTTACTGGACCAATCTTTTCATGGGAGGATTGCTGATCATCTATACCATGAGTGGCGGAGCAAAAGCGGTCGCCTATACTCAGAAGTTACAGCTGATAATCATTTTTGTCGGAATGTTTTTGGCGGCGTATATGATCGTAAACATGTTGCCAAAAGGTTTTGGATTTGTGGATGCGCTGCATGTTAGCGGAAAGCTGGGCAAGTTAAATGTGATCACGACAGGATTTAAAAACGGAAAATTCAACTGGAGCGATCAGTATAATTTATTGAGCGGTATCATTGGTGGATTTTTTCTTGCTCTTTCCTATTTCGGCACCGACCAGAGCCAGGTGGGAAGATACCTGACAGCAAGTTCAATTAAAGAAAGCCGCCTGGGATTGCTGATGAACGGAATTGTAAAAGTGCCGATGCAATTTTTAATCTTGCTTGTAGGTGCCTTGGTTTTCACTTTTTACCAATTTAACAGTGCACCGATATTTTTTAACCAGTCGCAACTGGCAAAGGTTGAAAGTTCGGTTTATAAAGATTCGCTGACTAATGCAAACCAGGAATATGAAACTATTAATTTATTGAAACGAAGATCGATCGATGATTTTTCCCTTGCACTGCATAGAAATGACAAAAAAAATATTGAAAGACATGAGCGGGAATTAGAAGACTTACAGAAATACTCCGACAGCTTGCGCGGAAAAGTAAAATCATGGATCAGTGCCACCGGAGGAGATAATAATGATACGAACTATATTTTTCTTCGCTTTGTTGTAGATTATTTGCCGGCCGGGTTAGTGGGTTTACTGATCGCTATAATTTTTTTGGCTTCATGGGGCAGCATCGCCGCTGCATTGAATTCACTTTCGTCCTGTACGATGGTTGATTTTCACAGGCGATTTTCAAAAGAATCAATTAGCCCGGAGAAAGAATACCAGTGGTCGAAATGGTGGACCCTCGCCTGGGGAATATTTTGTATCGTAGTAGCGATGTTCACCTATAATATCGGTAATAGTTTAATTGAGGCGGTGAATGTACTGGGGTCTTTATTTTATGGTGTGATACTCGGTGTTTTTTTGGTTGCTTTCTTTTTTAAAAAAATAAAAAACGGACATGCTGTTTTTATAGGAGCCCTGTTAGCCGAATGCATGGTACTCGCTGTTTTCATTTTTGCAAAGCTTGGCTATTATAAATTAGGGTTTCTATGGCTGAATCCGATCGGTGCCATAGGAGTGATATTTTTCAGTATGATATTTAACGCAATGTTTCCCAACAGGAATATTGAATTATTAAAAGAAAGAATTAAAACTTAACCTTCCCCGCCTTCAGGCCGGGGTTATTCAAAAAATTTGTTGAATAGAATTGTTCCGGTAAAAGAGTACGACGCAATCCCGATATTGCGGATTTAATAAGATCCCGATAGCTATCGGGACCAATGCTGGCTACAAAATCCTTCGTCAAGCTCAGGATTTATTTCAACTGTTCTAATAATTTTTCATTGAGGCGAACGTAGTCATCATTTTTTGCAACTTTCGCTAACTGTATGGATTTTTCGGCCGATATTTTTGCTTCATCTTTTTTTCCAAGTTTAGCTAAAGTGTTTGCCCGCTGATGATAGGCCCAATAAGCATCGGGTTGTTGCTCGATCGCTTTATCAAACCAGGCAAGTGCTTGGTTGAGATCCTTACCATTGTCGAGATAATACAGGGCTGCCTGAAAATAAGGACGGTTGTCCTTGTTCATCACATCATTGATCTGCTTCATGACCACGGTTTCGACATCCGCGGATATCGGCAATGCAACGGCTGTATTTTCCCACATCATATTCAATTCACAAGTGGAGGGTTTTACATTCGCAAACTGCATGGTGAAAGTTTCCATTTTATCCTTCATCGTCATTGGCTTTACAGTCACTCTTGCCATGTCTTGATCCTGTTTATAGTCTGCCGGGTTTGTTACGTCCAGCTGTTTTGTAATAACCACTGTCCAGCTGTCTTTGTCCGGAATAGTAAGCAGTCCATATTTACCTGCGGGGATTTTTGTGTTACCCATGGTAACATCGGAACCAAATGTTATAGTGGTGGCATTATTGGCGCCGGTACGCCAGACTTTTCCAAATGGAACGAGATCACCAAAAACTTTGCGTCCCTTAATACCCGGACGGGAATAAGAAAGTTCGATGGATGAAACACCAAAATCCTGTTTGATAGTTTGTGTCGGACTTGGCGCAGGTGTTTTGATGGTTTGTGCCTGAACTGAAAATAAACCAGCCAGTGCAAGTACACAAAAAATTATTCTTCTCATAATAAGCAATTTTAGAATACAAAGATAAGGGAAGGTCAGTTGTTAATAATCAGGGACAATGAACAAGAAGCAAGAAGCAAGGAGCAAGGAACAAGGAGCAAGGAACATTGGTGAATCGGATTGTAAAATTACAGATCAAATGGAACGGTGACGGTAACTCTTGATTTTTTTCCTTTTCTTTTCCATTTCGGACCTTCTTTGATGAGACGGATGGCTTCTTCATCGCATTTTTGGCAAAGAGATTTTTCCACTTTAATATTCGTAGGGTCGCCATTTGGATTCACATCAAAAGAAATTTGTACCGCCCCCGTCGTTCTTTTCGTTTTAAGATCCTCAGGCATTTTAATATTATTCACCAGGTAAGTGTCATAATTAAACCAACCGTCTGCAGGCTCAGGTTCTTCAAATTTCATATTGGCTTCGCGGGAACGGTTTGTATTGAAAGGTTTTTTACTGAGTACCAGACCTTGTAAGCTTCTGTCTTCCTGCATTATTACCTGGTTATTCAGAATATTATTTCTTAACTGAACATTGTTATTTTGAGCATAGCCATTAGAATAAACTTGCACGTTTAAAACACTATCGGGAGATATTAATGTAAAATATCCCCGGGCATCGGCATATGTTCCCACGTTATCGCGGGTATTGGTAATGTTGGCAAACGGCAGAGGAATATTATTTGAATCTACAATACGTCCACGGAAATAATTAGTTGGTGTTTGCAAGACTTTACCGGTGAGGGGGGCGTTCGCTTTGAAAAACGCCTGTGCAGTTGTATCCTGTGCAGATTTATATTTTTTTTGAATAGCTAAGTCATTGTATGCGGGTACTTCTTTCTTATCATCATTTTTAACTCCGGGCTTTTCGGCCTGTTTTATTTTAATATCTGCATCATTTTTTGCAACATCTTTATTTAAAGGAACAGATATTTCACTTAATGCCTGTGCGTCACCAACGCTAATGATAGTGTCAGAGGTTTTGCCAGAGCCTGAATTGTCTGCATTCACCGGCAAACTTTCATTTTTATTCGCGTTACCGGCAGTTTTGTTTTTATTATTTACTGCTGCATCATTGGTTCCTATACCCGGAGTAATTTTTTTAGCTGAATCAATGATTGGAGTTGAAGGAATATTTTGCTGTACCTTCTTTTCATCAAACTTTGCTACCTCCTTATTTGATTTTTGAAATGCAAATTTATAAAGGAACAATCCTGCTCCGGCAATGAAAACAATTGCAACTGCGGCTCTCCACCAAACAAAACCACCGCGGCGTTTAGTGATCGGAATTACTTTAGCTTCGCTAACTCTTTCCTCTAATTTTTTTTCTAGTTCCAAAAGATCCGCTGAGGCATCTACAGCCACAGAGCCATATCCTTCCAATGCATCAGCCAGAAAAGGATCATCCAATGCGGCCCGCTCAAGCTCGTGCATTTCTTTGGCCGATAATAAACCCTTTTGATATTTTTCAATATCAAGCACTGTGTAATTATGATATTTTTTTTCTTCGGACATAGTTTATTAAATCTCAAAAAACAAATTCCAAATCCCAAATTCCAAATCCCAAAAAACAAATTCCAAATCCCAAATTACCAATTCCAACTTTTTCACACTCCCGACTCCCGACTCTCAACTCCCGACTCTTTTTTTTCCATGCATGTCTTCAGATTCCTCCTTCCATTCTGGATAAAGCTCCGGACCTGGTTCCATTCTCTTCCCATCAATTCAACAATTTCGTTATAACATTTACCTTCCATGTAAAAAAGTTGTACGGCTTTTCGCTGATCTTCCGTCAGGGTTGTCAAACAATATTCCAGCCTTTGAAAATTCTCTTCTTTTTCCAATACACCATTCAGATGCACGTTTTCTTCAGTTTGCATAAGCGAGACCGGAAGTTCAATTGTTTTTACATTTTTCGGAGTTCTGAGTTGCATTAAACAATGATTCTTCGCGACCTGGTATAGCCAGCTTTTAAAATTTTCTACCTCATGTTTTTTAAGCTTTATTATCAGCTCTTCAAATAGCTGCATCACGGCGTCCTTCGATCTTTCTGATTCTTTAAAATATTTCAGGCAAACTCCATAAACAAGATCCATGTATCGCTGGTACAATTGTCCTAATACCTGCAGATCATTGTTTGTTTTATACAATGTGATGAGCTCTGCATCGGTCAGCGAATTGTCCGGTATATTTTTTAAAAAGGCCACCCCGTTAAAATTAGTAAATATTATTTCACTGTTGTCTTATGTAATTGGTAAAACCGTTGCATCTTTTTCCAGGCTCATTTTATGAAGAAGATGCTATTTATGATCGTTCCGCTGCTTATCGTGGAGCTCGTATTCAAATGCTCAATCGTTGGCAAAAGGAAAGAAGCTTGAAAAAGGAGAAGCGAAGTATGAAGATATAGGTCTTGGAAAACACTGATCTTCCCGATAGTTTAGCAATGCCACAGTTTTAAACCGTGGCATTGCTGTTTAGAGAAAGCTTAAATCCTGGAAATATAATATCAATCAATTGGGTTTGTGAGTAAAATCAGTTTTTTAACTGTTTATATCCGCTATTTCTGTGCTACCTTTGTTCCTCATTAAAATTATGAAAAAGATACATATCATTTTATTGGTTTTTATTGCGATCGCAATTGGCGTACTGGTAAGCTTTATGGGAACACTTACTACTTATGATACAGTCGATACAGCAAAAAAGAAACAGGGAAAATTTGTTCATCTTATTGCTAAACTTGATCATTCGGTTCCGGTAGAATATGACGCTGTAAAAGATCCGAATTATTTAAGCTTTATGGCGGTTGATTCGTTAGGCGGAAGGGTGCAGGTAGTGTATGATAAACCGAAGCCCGGCAACCTCGAACATAGTGAGCGATTAGTACTGAAAGGAAGAATGCAGGGTGATGTATTTAAATGTGAAGAAATACTGATGAAATGCCCGTCGAAATATAAAGATGATATGAACGAAGCAAAAAAGAGTCTTCAGCAAAACGCAGCGACAAAACCTTCCAACTCCACAACACAATACTGATAAGGGATGGATTATACTGGCGAGCATTTATTACCCGGTTTACTGGGCCATTTTTTTATAACGCTTTCTTTAGTTGCTTCACTGGTCGCAACCTTTGCCTATTTTAAAGCTACCCAGTCAAAACTTGAGACAGATACTGTCACATGGAAGAAACTCGCCCGGGCTGCCTTTATCACAGAAGTTTTTTCTGTCTTTGCCATTTTCGGAATTCTTTTTTATATCATCAGCAATCATTTATTTGAATACAAATATGCCTGGCAACACAGCAGCCGGTCTCTTGAGGTAAAATACCTCCTCAGTTGTTTTTGGGAAGGGCAGGAGGGAAGTTTTCTTTTATGGAGCATCTGGCATTGTGTACTGGGATTAATATTGATCCGCAAGAGCAAACAGTGGGAAGCGCCTGTTATGACTGTTGTAAGTTTCGCACAGGTTTGCCTTGCTACGATGATCGCCGGCATTTATTTTTTTAACTGGCGAATGGGTTCTAACCCGTTTGTATTGCTGCGCAATGAAGGCGTTCTTGATAATGCACCTGCATTCATGAATGAAAACGGTGGTCTCCGGTCAGATTATCTTTCTTTAATTACCGATGGCAATGATCTCAATCCATTACTGCAGAATTATTGGATGGTAATACATCCGCCTGTTTTGTTTATGGGTTTTGCTTCTACCATTGTGCCATTTGCCTATACCATTGCCGGTTTATGGACAAAAAAATTCGGGGAATGGACAAAGCCGGCATTGCCCTGGGCATTATTCTCTGCGGCGGTGTTGGGTACGGGTGTCATGATGGGCGGGGCCTGGGCTTATGAGTCATTGAGTTTTGGAGGCTATTGGGCCTGGGACCCGGTAGAAAATGCGTCCATGGTTCCCTGGCTTGTCCTGGTAGCAGGTATCCATACTTTACTTATTTACAAGCATACAGGTCATTCATTGAGAGCTACACATTTTCTGTTCATGTTGGCATTCAGTCTTGTCCTTTATTCAACTTTTTTAACACGCAGCGGAGTTTTAGGTGATACTTCTGTTCATGCCTTCACTGACCTGGGGATGAACTTTCAACTCCTTGCATTTCTTTTAATATTCCTGGTGCCTGCATTTGCTTTTTTTGCGATCCGGTATAAACAAATACCGCATATTGTAAAAGAAGAACAAACTTCTTCCCGGGAATTCTGGATGTTCATAGGTTCGCTGGTGTTTTTTCTTACGGCATCATTTATTTGTATAGCAACATCATTGCCTGTATTAAATAACATTATTCCTTACATCCCTATTCTAAACAAATATGTAAAGAATAAGCTTACCATGGGAGAAGACCCTGTTTTCTCCTATAATCGCATCATCATTTTTGTTGCCATAATCATCGGCGTATTAACTGCCGTTACTCAATACCTTAAATACAAACAAACAGATTCAAAATTTTTCCTGAAGAAAATAACCTGGCCTACGTTGATCGCTGTTGCTGTTGCTTCATTGGTTCTTGCGTTCGGTAATATCAATTACATGGATCATGGTGGTGGGTTTATGGGAGCAATATGGCTGGCCATGGTGTGCAGCATTTATGCCATTGTAGCCAATGCCGGTTATATATGGATTGGCATGAAGGGTAAGCTGAATCTTTCAGGAGGGTCAGTCGCCCATGTTGGATTTGGATTAATGCTGCTGGGAATCCTGATCTCTTCTTCAAAAAAAGAAGTGCTCTCCTATAACACCAGCGGAATATTTGTACCGTTGGGTGAGGGAAGTAAAGAAAAAGCCGGTGAGAATTTAACTCTTGTCAAAGGAGTTCCTACCACTATGGGAAATTATACGGTTACTTATGAAAGTGATTCGGTTCATCCTAAAAAACCTTTGTGGTATTATAAACTCCATTTCAAAAGCAAAACAGGTATTGAGCAATTTACTTTAATGCCAAATGCCTTTGTCAATTATAAGGGTAACCAGTCACTGATGGCAAACCCTGATGCAAAGCGTTATTGGGATCATGATATTTTTACCTACATCACTTCGCTGCCTGATCCTGAGAAAAATAAGGATACGTCCAGTTATAGAGAAGTGTTGCTAAGCATCGGGGATACAATTTTTTACTCAAAAGGATTTGCTATCCTCCGGCAGATGAAATTGAATGATAAGAATCCCAGGTTCAATTTCGCAGAAAAAGATACAGCGCTGGTAGCCACTTTAACGGTCTACGGAATCGACAGCAGTATTCATAAAGCTCAGCCGGTTTTATGGGTAAGAAACGGAAGCATTGATTTTTCTCCCGACACCGTTCTTGCCCAAAATATAATACTGAGGGTAAATGGAGTAGAGGAAAAGAAAATTAAAATGGGTGTTAAAGAATCAGATAACCTGTTGCAATATGTTACGCTCAAAGCGTATAAATTCCCGTTCATTAATTTCTTATGGGCCGGTACCCTTATCATGGCCATGGGCATTATCATTAGTATGGTAAGACGGATTCAATTGAACAAAGCCGGCAGCCTGGTAGAAAATCTGAAGTTCTAAAACAGCAATTCTGTTAATTTCTTTGTCTCAGTTATGAACCAAGCAGGTTTTTTTTAATTTTACCGCGTGAATTTTTTCAGAACATATCGCATTCTCTCCTTGCTGATATTGGTATCGGTTGGCTTCCATTCAAAAGCCCAAACAAATCCAAACAGCCAAAAATGGGGTCCGAATGACACAATAATTGTGCAGGCGATCATTTACGAAGGAGAAAGTATGCCATATAAAGAGTTGGATATGGTATATGTCAGCACTATGTCTGAAAAACAATTAGCAAGGTATCTTGAAGAATGGAACAGGCTAAGAAATGCTGTGTATGTTACCTATCCTTATGCGAGAATTGCAGGTACAACTATCAATGATATCAATGCACATCTTGGCAACGCTTCAAAAAAACAAAGGAAGGAATATATAAAAACGAGAGAAAAAGAACTCAGGACCCAGTTTACCGATCCTTTAGAAAATCTTTCTGTATACCAGGGAAAAATTTTAATGAAGCTGATCAATCGCCAGACCGGCAATAATTGTTATGATATTATAAAGGAATACAAAAACGGTATTACTGCACGGTTATATCAAACCGTAGCATTCTTTTTCAGCAGCAGCCTCAAACAGGACTGGGATCTGAATGATAAAACCGACCGCCAGATCGAAAACATCGTGAAAGAAATCGACGGCTCATGGTATAATAATCCTTACAAACCGGGTATTCCTGCCCCGACAAAATAATTTATCGTTTTTTGATTTATTGTTTATCGTTATCCTACTTGTAATTTCTTCCCTAATTTTAAAGCTTCAATTAGCCAAAAACTATAAACGATAAACCATAAACAGAATCATGAAATTAGATATACTCGCAATCGGCGTTCATCCTGATGATGTGGAGCTTGGTTGTTCAGGTCTTATCATAAATGAAATCAGGCGGGGAAAAAAAACAGGCATTGTTGATCTGACGCAAGGGGAATTGAGCACAAGAGGAACGGTTGAAACCCGTTACCAGGAATCAGCCAATGCAGCCATGATCATGGGTGTGCAGGTGAGAGAAAATTTAAAAATGCGGGATGGATTTTTTAAAAACGATGAAGAACATCAACTGAAAATAATCCAGGTTATTCGCAAATACCAGCCCGAGATTGTGATTGGAAATATCCTGCATGATCGTCATCCTGACCATGGTCGTGCCGGGCATTTGATCAGTGCTGCCTGTTTTTTATCGGGCCTGGCAAAAATTGAAACAAAGGATGAAAATGGAAGTGTACAGGGAAAATGGAGACCAAAATATTTACTGCACTTCATGCAGGATTGGTATCATGAACCTGATATATTGATTGACATAACAGATGTATTTGAACAAAGAATGAAGGCCATTGAAGCTTATTCATCACAATTTTATAATTCACAAAATGGGGATGAGGGACCTCAAACCTATATTTCAACACCTGATTTTTTAGATAGTGTAATTGCACGTGCAAGGGTTCTTGGTAAAAAGATAGGAGTTAAATATGCCGAGGGCTTTACCAGTGAAAAGAAAATTGGTATTCGCAATCTTGATACATTGATCCTAAATGAAACATGATATTATTTTTACCTGTTTATTTCTTTTAACTTCTTTGAGTCGGTAAATTGGAAAGATTAAAGTATCTTTACCGATTGTTTTTATAAATCCATTTAAATGAATATTCCTAAATTTTCCAATATCCCTCACTCTTTTCATACAGAATTGAAACAAAGAATCAGTGAGTATTTTAAAGAAGTAGGCAGATCTTCAACCGGTAATTACCAGCTTTTTATCAAGGCAGTCGTATTAATGGTGAGTTTTGCTCTTGTCTACACTCATCTTGTGTTTTTTACACCAGCTGTTTTATGGCAGGTTTTAGAAAGTATTTTATTGGGCGGACTTGTAGCTGCTATCGGCTTCAATGTAATGCACGACGGGGCTCACGGAAGTTTCAGTAAATACAAATGGGTAAATCAACTCGCCGCTTTTTCATTAAATATCCTCGGTGGCAACAGCTTTATGTGGAATGTCAAGCATAACATCATTCATCATGCCTATACCAATGTAGATGGAGTGGATGATGATATGGATATTCAGCCATGGATGAGAATGGGTATTACTCAAAAAAAATATAAAATGCACAGGTATCAGCATCTCTATTTCTGGGTTCTGTACTCGCTGCTGTATATCTTCTGGGTGTTTGTACTGGATTATCAAAAATATTTTAAGGGAAAGGTGGGTAACATGCCTGTAAAGAAGATGGCATTAAACGATCATTTTGTTTTCTGGGGATTTAAAATAGTGCATTTATTTTTATTTGTTGGCTTACCTATATATATGGTAGGTTTTGAATCATGGCTGATCAGCTTTTTGATTTTTACATTGGTGGCAGGCTTTGTGCTTAGTCTTGTATTTCAACTGGCACATACTGTTGAGCACACTGCATTTCCAATGCCTGATAAAATAACCGGCAAAATGGAAGACGAATGGGCTATTCACCAGATAAAAACTACAGCGAACTTTGCCACAAAAAATAAACTCGTAAGCTGGTTGGTTGGTGGTTTGAATTTCCAGATCGAACATCATTTATTTCCCAAAGTATCTCACGTACATTACCCGGCCATCAGCAAGATTATTAAAAAAGCCTGCGAAGAACATGGTATTCATTACATTGAATACCGTAAAGTATGGTATGCCGTTGTTTCACATGTTGCCTTTCTCAGGCAAATGGGAAGGGCATAAGAAAAGTCATAAAAGTCATAAAAGTCATAAAAGTCATATTCTCAACTCAAAACCATATTTGACTTATATGACCCATTTGACCTTTATGACTCATTTGACCTGCCCGACCCATGCAATTTATTCTTCATTTCTACGTTAGTTATACCGAATCCAATATCAGTGACCTTTTAACGGTATCACTATGAATAAACCATCCTATAACGACCAGCATTTTATTGCCGAGCAATTTATCTTTTTAGACACGCACCTCTGCCAGATGGCAAGCCTGGCCTTTCAAAAAGTTACAGCACTCAGACTCTCTTACGTTCATGCAGCTTATTGCAATAACCGCCTTGAGCTTTATGAATTGGTAAAACGAACACTTCTGAATTATGTAACAGCAGATTTTGTTTTGGCAGAAGAATGTTTTTTTACAAACGAACTGGATAATTAACCCGGTTTGTTTAGTCAGGTAAATTGAACCCGGGCCATGCAATGTGCCTGCCGGCGGTTGCATCATTGGCTCATGATTTTTGTTGACCGCTGCATAATTTTCCCTTCCTTTTTTAGCCATTCAGAACACTAACGATTGTTATTTAGAAGTTCTTTGCCCTTATCTTTGCGGCGATCTGAAAAAAAATTTCATTATGATGTTTCAATTGAGTGAAGAACATTTGATGATACAACGGGCCGCCCGTGATTTTGCACAGAATGAATGTTTACCTGGCGTAATTGAAAGAGACGAACATCAAAAATTTCCCCGCGAACAAATAATGAAGCTGGCCGGGCTTGGTTTTTTGGGTATGATGGTAAAACCTGAATACGGAGGCGCCGGCATGGATACGATGAGCTATGTGCTGGCGATGGAAGAGATTTCAAAAATTGATGCCAGTACGGCTGTCTGCATGAGTGTAAATAATAGTTTAGTCTGCTGGGGACTGGAACAATACGGCAATGAGGAGCAGAAACAAAAATATCTTGTTCCCCTGGCCCAGGGGCGCAAGGATAGTGATTTATATATTGGTGCATTTTTATTGAGTGAACCTGAAGCAGGTAGTGATGCGACCTCACAAAGAACAACAGCCGAAGATAAAGGGGACCATTATTTATTAAATGGAACAAAGAACTGGATCACCAATGGGGGTACGGCTTCAGTATATCTCGTGATGGCACAAACCGACTCTGCAAAAAAATCAAAAGGTATTAATACCCTGATCGTTGAAAAAAACTGGCCGGGAGTTACTGTAGCAGCAAAAGAAAATAAACTGGGCATCCGTGGCAGCGATACACATTCCATTATGTTCAATGATGTAAAAGTGCCTAAAGAAAACAGGATCGGCGATGATGGTTTTGGTTTTAAGTTTGCCATGAAGACCCTGAATGGCGGACGCATCGGCATTGCCTCCCAGGCTCTTGGCATTGCCAGCGGGGCGTATGAGCTATCGCTGAAATATTCAAAAGAGAGAAAAGCATTTGGTACAGAGATCATGAATCACCAGATCATTTCTTTTAAGCTGGCTGATATGGCTACCCGTATCGAGGCCTCGAGATTACTCTGCCTGAAAGCCGCCTGGGAGAAGGACCAGGGAATGGATTATACCATGAGTGCAGCGATGGCGAAAGTATTTTCCAGCGAAACGGCAATGTGGACAGCCACTGAAGCGGTCCAGATCCATGGCGGATATGGTTTTGTAAAAGAATACCATGTTGAGCGAATGATGAGAGATGCAAAAATTACACAGATATATGAAGGCACCAGTGAAGTGCAAAGAATTGTGATCAGCCGTTCAATTCTGAAATAAAATGATTGTTTTTAGTTCTGAGCCATCCCAAAAAATTGAGGATGGCTTTACTTTGCTGTTCAATTCAATTAATCATTGCTCATGAATATAATTTCTCTTTCTAACCTGAGAAAACATTATGGGGCAGCCTATGTGCTAAAAGGTATTGATCTTTCTTTTGAAGCAGGACAGGTCATTGGTTACATTGGCCCGAATGGAGCAGGAAAGAGTACCACGATAAAGATCCTCACCGGGATCATTCCTGATTTTGAAGGTGATGTTACTGTCCTTGGAATGGATATCAGGGATCATGCAATAGAGATCAAGCAACGGATCGGATACATTCCCGAACAGGCTGCCATTTACGATGTATTAACGCCATTGGAATACCTGACCTTTATTGGAAGATTATATGGTCTTGATCAAGCCGTGATCGACAAAAAATCATGGGAACTGCTTCGGTTGTTTGACCTGGCCGATAAAGTTGACATGCGGATGAACGGCTTTAGTAAAGGAATGAAACAAAAAGTTTTACTGATCTCCGGTTTGATGCATAATCCAGAAATTATTTTTCTTGATGAGCCTTTAAGCGGTTTAGATGCTAATACTGTAATACTGGTAAAAGAAATTTTATCACAACTAAAGCAGGCCGGAAAGACCATTTTTTATTCGTCGCACATTATGGATGTGGTTGAAAGGATAAGCGATCGCATTATTATTATTGACAAAGGAGCAGTGATCGCCGATGGAACGTTTGAGACATTAAAAGATAAAGCTCATTCCGGTTCACTTGAATCTATTTTTACTGCATTAACCGGCAACCAGCAATATAATTCTGTGGCAGGCGAGTTTGTTGATATTTTAAAAAATGGTTAAATGGACAAGGTCATTTTAAGAATATTTCATTTTTTTTCACCCTTGCTTGAAAAGCAGGGTATTGATGTATATAGAATGTTCGCCATTGTAGAGACGAAACTTAAAATGGACAAGCGAAGAGTATATTTGCAGATGAGGAATTATAACAAAAAAATGAAAGAAAATGCCAATCATCTGACTTCTGTTCTTTTTGTATATGGCGTGGTGAGTCTTTTTATTGCGATCATAATTGCCTCGCTATCCAGCCTTGTAATTTGTATGATCGCTTTCCATGCTTACCTGCTTTTTATGATGACGATGACACTGGTAACTGATTTTTCGACCGTGTTATTGGATACAACGGATAACCAGGTCATACTTCCGCGGCCTGTGAGCAGTAAAACTCTTTTTGCTGCCCGCATGGTGCATGTTTTTATTTACCTGTTCCAGTTTGGTTTTGTAATGAGCGTGTTGCCGATCATAGCAACTGCAATAAAGTTTGGTATCGGACCAGGTTTGTTTGCAATTATTACCAGTTTCTCAACCACCCTATTGGCTGTTTTTTTTACCTACCTGCTGTATCTTATCGTACTCCGGTATGCTAATGAACAAAAACTAAGAGAGATCGTTACCTATCTCCAGATCTTTATGACAGTTCTTTTTATGGCCGGTTACCAGGTGCTTCCAAGGATGATCAATCTGACAGCATTGGGTAATGACTTTTCCCTGTCGTGGTATTCTTATATCGCCCCGCCTGTTTGGATGGCCGTAGCATTGGAAGCAGTTCAAAAAAACCTCTATGATAATTTACATATCGGCATGATCATTCTTTCTGTTTTTTTACCCCTTCTTCTTTTTTGGATGCTGAATAAATATTTTGCCCCTTCTTTTAGTCAAAAACTTGCAGCCGTTCAGACAGATGGATCCATAGAAAAGGATATTAAACTCAGAAAAAGGAATAAGAAAAGGCTTTCTGAAAATCTATCACCGATTCTTTGTACATCAGCAACAGAAAGAGCAGCCTTCGAATTAACCTGGAAAATTACAGCCAGGGACAAACAATTCAGGCTGCAATTTTACCCGCTGATAGGTTATATGTTAGTGTTTGTCTTCATTTTTGTATTTAAAAGCGGTCAACCCTTATCGGTTCTCTGGACCGATCTTCATCATACCCAAAAATTTTTATGGTTCATTTATATCCCATTGTTCATGGCGGGCAATAGCATTATGTTCACTGCTTTTAATGATAATTACCAGGCAGCATGGGTATATCAAAGTTCACCGGTTATTTCACCGGGCCACCTGGTCAGCGGAAGCTTAAAGGCCGTATTTACCAAATTCTTTCTGCCTGTTTTTTTACTGATGTTTATTTTTTCCTTCGCCATATGGCATATCAGCATCGTTGATGATTTCTTTTTTGGATTATTAGTAGATCTGAATTGTTTTCTTATTATGGCATTGCTATCAAAACACTATCTTCCTTTCTCAGTTCAGCCAAATGTGCAGCGGCAAACAGGCCGATTTTTGTTTGCATTTCTGCAGTTGCTGATCGTTGGCTTCCTGATCGGTCTGCATTACCTGGCAATAATATACCCGCTCGGTTTTTTTATTTTAATTCCATTGGCCGGCCTTTCGGGCTATTTTTTATTGAAACAGATACAAAACCTTTCCTGGCAAAAAATTACATTTTAAATGCCTGTCAACAAAGAAGCATATCAACAACTTATTGCTGATCTTGGTTCACATCAAGTAGAGCTGGTTGCTGTTTCAAAAACAAAAACTGTCGAAGAAATAAAAGAACTATACAATATGGGGCAACGGGATTTTGGGGAGAATTATGTGCAGGAATTAGTGGAGAAGCAGGTTCAGTTACCGGCAGATATCCGCTGGCATTTCATTGGTCATTTACAAAGCAATAAGGTAAAACTGATCGCGCCCTTCGTTTATCTTATTCAAACTGTTGATAGTTTAAAGCTGCTGAAAGAAATAAATAAACAAGCTGCCAAAAATAACCGGGTCATTGATTGCTTATTGCAAATTCACATTGCGCAGGAAGAAACAAAGTTTGGATTGGATGAACTGGAGTTACACGAATTAGTAAACGAATTACACGAATTAAAAAATGTAAAAATCATTGGCCTGATGGGCATGGCCTCTTTTACAGATGATATGGAAAAAGTAAGAGATGAGTTCAGATACCTTAAATCGATCTTTAATAAACTCATAACTGAGATCCCGATAGCTATAGGGACTCAACCCGTAACTCTTTCCATGGGTATGAGCAGTGATTACACTTTCGCTGTTGAAGAAGGAAGCACGATGGTAAGAATCGGAAGTTTGATCTTTGGCGCCAGAATTTAACTATTAAACCTTGATCATCATATATTCTAACAAAAGAACATTCAATTTTCAATGGTTAAAATGCTTTTTTCTCAGTTGAAGTACCGGGTTTCAATGTTTCGTCCAGCCATTTATAAAACTCATGCTGCCATACCAATGCATTCTGAGCACTCAACACCCAGTGATTTTCATCAGGCAAATACAATAATTTACTTTTTATTCCTCTCAATTGTGCGGCCTGGAAAGCCTGCAATCCCTGTTCAACAGGGACACGATAATCTCTTCCTCCCTGTACGATCAGGATCGGGGTATTCCATTTATCAACATAATTAATTGGGTTGAATTGGCTAAAGGACTTTTGAGCCGCCGCATTATTTTTATCCCAGTAAGCACCGCCCCAATCCCAATTTACAAACCACATTTCTTCCGTTGTCCCGTACATGCTGCGCATATCAAAAATCCCATCGTGTGCAATAAATGTTTTGAAGCGGTTATTATGAATGCCGGCAAGCATGTAAACCGAGTAGCCTCCGTAACTTGCTCCCACGCATCCCAATTTATTTTTATCAACATATTTTTCCTTGCTCACCGCATCAATGGCAGATAAATAATCTTTCATCGCCTGGCCGCCATGATCCTTGCTGATCTCCTCATTCCATTTGGTTCCAAAACCTGGCATCCCTCTTCTGCAGGGAGCCACAACAATATATCCCTGCGAAGCCATCAATTGAAAATTCCAGCGGAACGAATAAAACTGTGTCAGCGGTGATTGCGGACCACCCTGGCAGTATAGAAGGGCAGGATATTTTTTGTTTGGATCAAAATCAGGAGGATAGATCACCCATACCAGCATTTTTTTATTATCAGTAGTAGTTACCCAATGTCTTTCCGTTTTGCACATGGCAATGGTATTATAGGTAGCATCATTTACATGCGTTAGTTGTTTCATAGTACCTGAGGCGATATCAACAGAATATAACTCAGCAGCATGATTCATATCTGTTCTTGAAACGACCAGTGTATTTTCAACCTGGCCAATAATTCCTGTTATGTCAAAATCGCCCTTTGTTATTTGTCGTATATCAGGCAATTTCATTGTCGCTCCTGTATAGTCCACTTCAAACAATTGCATTGTTCCATTGACTGGCGCCCAAAAGAAAATATGTCGCCTGTCATCAGCCCAGCGGAAACCTTCCACATGAATATCATCGCGGTGTTTTGTGAGATTGACAACACCCAACCCGGTAAAAGCAAC
>Ga0184636_1000016_pt1 | contig 37488 bp, 33 predicted proteins | sample PLM3_60_b2_FD_133164 | JGI IMG/M metagenome (GOLD analysis project Ga0184636, IMG submission 133164) | Groundwater sediment microbial communities from an aquifer in East River, Colorado, USA - PLM4_90_b2 | ecosystem: Environmental > Terrestrial > Soil > Riparian zone | place: USA: East River... | reverse complement strand
TTGTATTTGAGACCCACACCCATGGTAAAATATTTGCGATTGCCTTTTGTTTTATCCTCATGAAAATAACCGGCCCGGATTGCTATCTGGTTATTATACCAATATTCTGCTCCCAATGATACCTGGAATTCTCTTATTTCCTCTGAAGTGCCTCCCGGGGCATCGCCGAATGAACTGAACCAGCTACCGACAACGCTTTTTTTGCGATAAGCATCCAATGCAGCCTGGTCACCTTCAGCAGGAGGAGTCGGAACAAGTAATTTATTGAGGTCAAGACCAAATGTTATTTTATTTTGAGCATCAAAGGCCTTACTATAAGTAGTTCCCACGCCAAGGTTTGCAGGAATGAAATCCTTTTGATCAGCATTATCTGTATACGCTATTTTAGAACCCAGGTTGGTAAGAGCAGCACCAATGGCCCAGCCGCTGCCTGCATCATTTTTACCATCATAATAAAAAGCAAGATCACCGGCAACTGCCGTACCTGCTTTGTAGCTGGAACCGGAAGCCGTTCCGCCAGCAAGATTTGAATAAATATATTTCAAGCCAACGCCAATCCCCACTTTTGCAGTCAGTTTGCGTGAATAACCAACATCAATACCAAATTCACGGGGGTTGAAGGTGTTCAGATCATTGCCAAGATTATCGGTGAATTGTATATTACCGAGACTGAAGTAACGTACAGAACCGGATAATGCCTGGTTTTCATCGAACTTATAATAGCCTGCTAAAGAAAGAAGATATACATCATTCAGACCAAGATCTTTTAACCAGGGAGTATAGGTAAGCCCAACGCCTGCATTTAATTTGTTGAAAGGCGTTTTAGCCAAATTGAAGAAAGAAGAATTAGCATCGGGCGTAGTAGCCATCCCAAGATCTCCCATACCACCGGAACGGGCATCAGGTGAAATTCTTAAAAAGGGAACAGCAGTTGTAACAACATTTAATTTATCAGCCTGCTGCGCTTTTAGGGAGATTACAGAAAAAGATAGGAAGAGGATTCCAGCAGTTAGTTTTAAAGCAGTTGGTCTCATTATCTTTGAATTTAGATTTTGGTGTGTAAATATAGCAGCTTTTGGAAAAATATAGTCTAAAATATTGAATTTTATCCGAAAACTAAAAAAGCACCAATTTTTGTATAACTTCTTTTTTCTTATTGTCTTGCGTTATCACAGTGAGTTTATATACATATACGCTTCGTCCCAATTTGTCACCATATTCATCACGCCCGTCCCACTCTACGTCAGAAGAACGATTGCCCGCGGTATTTATTGTTTGTATAAGAGTTTTAATCAATTTGCCCGCCACAGTAAATATTTGAATCTTAACCTGTAAATCCTGGCCAGGCCGGTTATGCTCAAACCAAAAATGTGTTTTTGTGGTAAAAGGATTGGGATAATTGAGCACATGATCGAGAACAAGTTCATCATCTTTTTCTACTGTGAATTCAAGTATGTATTCGCTTGAATTGTTCAAAATATCCCATACCTTGATCTTTAATGAATGCGGCCCCGCATTCAGGGCAGGTAACTGGAAATGGATGGAGCCTTGTTGGAAACTGTTAAGATCGGCTTCATAAAAATCATTCAGAATAAAATATTGGCGATTGTCATTATCGGGTGTTGCCACTATATCATGACCAATGCCGGTTCCGGCCGTATTAATTCCCGAAGAATCGGTTAGCCTGACAATAAGAATGGGGTTTTCATTCGTAATCCCGCCGTTCACAAACTTTTCATCATTTAAAAATGCTTTGATCCCCGGTCCCTCGTTGTCATTGCCAGCATTGCTGCCTGTGCCCCCTACGATAAAATTTGCAAAATATCCATTGGCATCTTTGTTTCCGTCTTCCGCATATAAACTTAGCTTACCATTTCCATATTGATAGTTGATATCCTTTGGAACTTTAAAAGTGAAAGAAAATTTTCCATTTGTCACCGAAGCCTTCCCCTTGTATAAAACATTATTCTGTGCCTGAAAACCCACCACCTGACTGGCAGGATCATTTGCCAGGGTATTTATAGTTTGTACTTTATCAAAAACAGTGGGATAAACAGTGCCATTAAAATCGGGTAACAGGTTTCCCTGCACGTCCGTTACTTCTCCTTCCATGATCACTTTTTCAGTTGAGCTTAAAGTATCTGCCTGCGCAACAGGAATACTATTCACTTTAGTTGCTCGGATCTTTAAAGTCGGAAATGCTAATGTTAATGCCGGGTCACCTAATAAAGTAAACTTTCGGTTATTTATTACATCTCCCGAAGTTTGATAAGTATAATTTTTGGCAACCTTAATTGATTCGCCCAGGGTTTTATAAACCCCATTCGCATCGGGTTGCAAAGCAAACTGCAGGTAGTTGTTATTAATGACCCGGTTACTAAATGAAAAAACGACTCGCGTTGTTGTGAGCAAAGCAATAGCTCCTGTCCCGGGACGAATTAAAATATTTTCACCCAACGAATTGATCGACGGATTATCATAAGGAGCAAAATCACAAGTAGCCGTTATAAATAACGGCAGCTTGCCGGGATTGTTCCAGGAGTTAACAATGTCCTGGTCGGCCACTACTTCTTCGGCCAGCCTGTTTGATCCGCCATGACCGCTATAATCCCAGATCAATGTGCCATTATAAACCTGGTTGTTAATAAGTTGATTGGCCTGTGGGTAACGGCTTCCGCCTGCACCACTTTCCTGCCGGAAAGCATCAAGATATGCTTTTGTAATATTAAAAACCGGGGCTACAGCCTGGGAAGTTGCTGTCAGCACTTCGCCATCCTGCAAATGCAGATTAAAATCTTCATCATCAGCAATAAACAACTGATTGTTTCTCCATGGTCCAAAACCGGAAGGGCTGTAATAAGATTGCACTTTATCGACGTAACTTTTGGCTTCATCTGCATTTCGCGCCGGTATTCTGCCGATGCCAATATCAAGCTGATTGATAAGACTCGTCGAATTAATGTCTTCGTTATCATCTAAAAACCCAAAAAAATCATCAGAAGTATAAGTAGCAAGCGGATCCAGGGCGTTATTGTTTTCATATGCAGGTACAAGATTGCTGTTATTATTCAAACGGTCTTTATAATCAAAAGATGCATCACCAAAAAGTAAAAGATATTTTGGTTGATTGGAAGGATTTCCAGCCGAACGATCATAAAACATTTTTATAAAATCCCTGATAGCTGCAGGATCAGGCGTACCGGAAGAAAATTCATTGTAAACCTGATCAGTAGTTGTAACGATATAACGAAAATTATTTCTTACCTGGTGAAATTGAGCTAGTCGCTGTGCCTGTGAAAGTAATGATGAGGTCGTTACTAAAATATAATCCACTGCCTGCTGAGCATGTAAATCCTGGTTTGCAATTTTTCCTGCTGCAACGGGTTGTAAAAAGTTTGACGAATTAAAACTTATATATTCTCTTAATCTTGCACAGCTATTTACGAATTTCAGATCAGTTCCCTGCAAACTTGTTTGCATTTTAACCGGATTTAAAGGGTCTGTAACATCCCAGGTCTGCGTAGTTGAATTTGAATTGCTGATAATGAATTCGCCATTATTATTATTTCCAACACTATTCCAATCGCGAAATAATAATTGATCACCACCACTCATTGATAAACCCCGGCGGCTGAATAGTTCAAACCAATTTAACCAGCCTTGCGAATTGAAACTTCCGGGTATATAGCTGTAGTTCACATTCAGATTAGGCTGTAAGACTGTGGCATTGGATATGGCCTGGGTTTCCTGGCTTATTAAATCATACATTCCTCCACCGACCGGAGGTATATTCACCTGCTGTATAAGCTGACTATTAATCGTAACATCAAACCGGCTACCCACTGATACAGACCTTGCCACACAATCGCTGATAATTGTAACAGGCGATATGGTTTCTAAATTAGGAACAGTAAAAGAAAAACTCCTGGTTAAAGAATGACCAGGTGTATTGGAAAATTCTTCTCCATACCATTCCTTACCACTCGCTAAAAAATTAATTGTATCCAGCTCATGAAATAACCGATCGTTAAAAGATGTAATGGTTATACTGGGAATAAGATTGTTTGACTGTGAAGAAATTCTTTTTCCACTGCCTCCTATTGATAAATAATAACAGGCTTTATCACTATAAAGATTTTTTCGATGAGAGAACCGTTTATTCAGGGAATCCTTCACCCATTGGTCGGGGCCGTTTGCATAAAACAAAATGTAGTCTGATCCATTCAAAATTCCATCACCACCATCCACGATCATAATTGAATTTTCTTCCAAATCATCTGGCCGTATTATATTGTTCGCTTCGGGTAACATATTTCCACCGTTACCAAACAATCGAATAGAATTAGATGCAAGATTTGAACTGCTAATGCCAAGATTGGTAAGAAACCCCAGGTCTATTTTATATATGCCGGCTTCTTTTACGGTTATTTTATACCAATTTCCGGTGGCCAGGGCTGAGTTTGGTTTATAGGTACGCTGCGCCCTAAGGCTTAATGCACATATAATAAATAATATAAATAAGCCAATTATTCTCACAGAAGACTGAAAATATTAAAGATATGGGGAATTAACGATTGAAAAAAAGTAGTTCTTCGTACTGCTTTTTATTTAAAGTATATATATTCGTAAACCCTTGAAAAATTATCGCTCAACCGCAATATTTTATCTCAAAGGGCGTTAAAATTATTCCAATTCATAGGTTTATGAAAAAAACTATCAAAGTGAAAAATCTACTCATCCTAGTATCTTGTGCAATGCTGATCGCTTCCTGCGGTGGTAAAAAGAACAAAAGTTCTGGCGCCTCTGAAGTTACCGGCTGGAAGTATAACGACAAAAAAATGGGTGGCTACCAGGTGGCCAAAGCCAAGGACCAGGCTACAGGTCCGGGTCTTGTTTTTGTGCAGGGCGGTACCTTTACAATGGGGCAAACAGACGAGGACGTAATGTTCGAATGGAATAACGTTCCCCGTCGTGTATCCGTTGCTTCATTTTACATGGATCGTACTGAAGTAGCCAATGTTCATTATCGTGAATATATTTACTGGCTCGGAAGAATTTTTGATCCTTCTTCTGACCCTAATAATCAAAAAATAATTGATGGCGCTTTGCCTGATACACTGGTTTGGAGAAGTGAATTAAGCTATAATGAGCCATTGGTCGAATATTATTTCCGTCATCCTGGCTTTAATAATTATCCTGTTGTAGGTGTTAGCTGGAGACAAGCATATGATTTTTGCCTATGGCGTAGTGACCGCGTAAATGAAGCCAAGTTAATTCATGATGGATATTTAAATCCACAGGAAATAGCTTCACAAAATGGTGCAGGGGCATCAGGAAATTTTAGTACAAAGGCCTATTTATTAGGTTTGTGTGAAAATTGCCCTCCTGGTAAAAGAGCTACATCAAAATCAAATCCGTTAAAAACTCCTCAAGGCACTCCACGTACAAATGTCACATTCGAAGACGGCCTGTTACAACCTGATTACAGGCTCCCTTCAGAATCTGAGTGGGAATATGCGGCTTATGGTTTGATCGATCAAAATCCAAAACCAAGTTTAAAAGAAGGTAAACGTGGTGAAGAGTTAGCCATGAATAAACAGGTTTATCCCTGGTCTCAAAATGTAAATGGACTTCGTGATACACGTCATGGAAGCTGGCAGGGACAATTTCTTGCAAACTTTAAAAGAGGATCGGGTGACGTGGCAGGTGTGGCCGGTGGTTTGAACGACCGTGCATTTTATACTTCTGATGTAAAATCATTCTACCCCAATTCATTCGGGTTGTATAATATGGCGGGTAATGTAAGTGAGTGGGTGCGCGACGTTTATCGTCCTTTGACGACCATGGATCTCTCTTCAGAAGATGAAACAAATCCTTTCCGCGGTAACGTTTATAGAAAAGTCGCCAGGAATGCAAACGGTGAGGCAGAGCTTGATAGTACAATGGGCCGGGTAAAGATGGCGAATGTTACCGATGAAGAAAGTAAGAGTCGCCGCAACTACCAGCGTGGAAATGTGATCAATTATCTTGATGGTGATAGTTTGTCACAATCTTCATATGGTTATGGTGTAACTACATTGATCAGTGATCATTCAAGAGTATACAAAGGCGGCAGCTGGAACGATCGTCCTTACTGGTTAAGCCCAAGTACTCGTCGCTTTCTTGAAGAAGATCAGTCATTAAGCACATTAGGTTTCCGCTGTGCAATGGACCGTATGGGTAGCCCTGAAGGTAATAAACGCAAAACAGGTAACTGGTTTGGTGCAAAGCGCCAGAATAGTCGTAAGAAATAGTTTCTGATCAGAATATATTCGGCCCCGACAGTGTCAGTGTCGGGGCTTTTTATTACTCCTGTCTTACTTTTGCTGCATGAATATTTCTGAGCTATACGAGATATATAAAAAATATTCTTCCATACAGACTGATACCAGAAAACTCAAAAAAGGCGATCTTTTCTTTGCGCTGAAAGGTCCGAATTTCAACGGTAATAGCTTTGCAAAACAGGCACTGGAAGATGGCGCAGCTTATGCAATTATTGATGAAAAGGGCTTTGAAATTCCCGGCAAAACAATTTTGGTTGAAGATGTATTAATAACCCTTCAGCAACTGGCGAAACATCATCGTCAGCAATTTACTATTCCATTTATTGGTATAACCGGCAGCAACGGAAAAACAACTACGAAAGAACTAATTTATTCTGTTCTTTCAACTACATACAGAACCTGCACCACGGAAGGTAATCTGAATAATCATATAGGAGTACCGTTGACTATTTTAAAAATTAAAGATGATGCAGAAATGGCGGTGATTGAAATGGGAGCGAATCATATTGGTGAAATAGCAGCTTACTGCCAGATAGCCTTACCCACACACGGTCTCATTACTAATTGCGGCAAAGCACATCTTGAAGGTTTTGGAAATGAGGAAGGAGTACGAAAAGCAAAAGGCGAATTGTTTGATCATTTAAGGGGCTTAGCACATGGCTATGCGTTTGTAATGTGGGACTATGATTACCTGCAGCAAATGAGCAAGGGCATCAGTGGCATTATTAAATACGGAACAAAGCAGGATGCTCATGTGATCGGAAAGGTTTTTCGAAACGATCCCTTTCTTGAGGTTGGGATCGTCCAGGGAATGGATGAAAAAAATATAAAGACACAACTGGTAGGTGACTATAATTTACCGAATGTTCTCGCGGCTGTAACCGTTGGAAAATTTTTTAAAGTACCTGGATCAAAAATAAAATCGGCTATTGAAAATTATAGTCCCTCCAACAGCCGTTCCCAGCTGGTAAAAAAAGGGAGCAATAAAATTATTCTTGATGCTTATAATGCTAATCCCAGCAGTATGAGATTAGCCATTGAAAATTTTTCAAAAATGTCGGGAGAAAAAGTTCTGATCCTGGGCTCTATGGCAGAATTGGGAAATAAAAGCGAAGCTGAACACAAAGAATTAATAGAACAAATAAAAAAATACAATTGGAAAAACGTAGTATTGGTGGGAAAAGAATTTAAAAATTTTGCTCATCCTTTTCAGCAGTTTAGTAACGCAAAGGAAGCAAATGAATGGTTACTGCAACAAAAATTTGAGAATACGAATATTTTAATAAAGGGCAGCCGGAGTATGCAAATGGAAAAGGCTCTGAATAACTAAAGGACTGCCCAATCTCCAATGATCGGTTACATATTTGCCATATTTGTCGGAATAACGTTGGGTTTGATCGGGGCCGGTGGTTCTATTCTTACTGTTCCAATTCTTGTTTATGTAATGAAGATGGATGCTGTTACTGCTACGGGTTATTCGCTTTTTGTAGTAGGTGTTACCTCATTGATCGGAGCGGGCCGTTATTTTATTAAAAAGGAGGTTGATTTGAAAACTGTATTTTTATTTGGAGTTCCATCAATATTTTCAGCCATTATTGTCAGAGCCCTGATAGTACCAGGTATACCACTTGTTTTTTTTCGTGTCGGTTCTTTTTATTTCACTAAAAATATCTTCCTGCTTGTACTCTTTGCAGTGATTATGATCCTGGCTTCAATTAATATGATAAAGCCACAGGCAAAAATCCAATTAGAAAAATGGCCGGGCCTTCCATTAATAATGATAACCGGTATTGTCGTTGGTATCATTACAGGTTTAGTAGGGGCCGGGGGAGGATTTATGATCGTGCCGGCATTGGTTCTCTTTTTAAATCTGCCGATGAAAAAAGCGATCGGCACTTCTCTTTTAATAATTACATTGAATACTCTTTTTTCTTTTGCCGGCGGCCTTTCCCACAGTTTTATTGATTGGGAGTTCTTATTAAGCTTTACTTCCCTCTCGGTTGTTGGGATTTTTATTGGTTTTGCCCTGAGCAGCCGGATCAGTGGTATAAAACTTAAACCTGTTTTCGGATGGTTTATACTTGTAATGGGGTTGTATATTATTATTAAGGAATTATTTCTGTATTAAAATCTATCATCAGTGTAGTTAATCATTATAGCATCTTTGCATGAAGATCAATCTAATAAATAAAAAATGAATAAAGAAAAAGAAAGGTCAAGAGGTTATTTATCATCGGTATCTGGCTGCCGCTGTCCAAGATGCAGAAAAGGAAAACTGTTTAAACACCTGGTCAGCATAAGTCTCAAAAAAAATATGGAGATGAATAAACATTGCCCTGTATGTGGTCAGCCAACGGAAATCGAAGTAGGTTTTTATTACGGAACCGGTTATGTTAGTTATATTCTTGCCATTATACTTAGTGTTACAAGTTTAATCGCCTGGTGGTTCATTATCGGGTTTTCATTAAATGATAATCGTTTTTTTTATTGGATAGCGTTTAATGCTGTGCTCTTAATTGTACTCCAACCCTGGCTGATGCGATTGTCCCGAAGTCTGTGGATCTCCTGGTTTGTAAAATATGATCCATACTGGAAGCAACACCAACCGGAAGATGTTTCAGAAAGATTAAATGAAGAGCAGGCGAATAACTGGTAAATAAAATCCTGCAAATTGAGATTTATTCTGCAGCCCGCCTTTGCTAAAGCTTGCGCCACCGCTATAGCTTTAGTGCACGCGGTCGGCAGGTGGAGGTTCGCTTTCGCGACTTCAGCGGGCTGCGTCCGTGCGCCGACGCTAAAGCTATTGCGCAAGCGTCCGTAGCCCGCAGATGCGAGCCCACCTACGCTAAAGTTTCGGTGGGCGGAGGCGGGCTTAATGCCAGAATTGTCGAACCTTCTTATCGAAGATTTGGAAAGAATTATAAACTTTATCGAATATTATTATGATTCCTAAAAGGTAAAAACCCACCGATTAATGTACGCTAAAGCCTTTGGGAAAAAACATTACTACAATAAATGTTTCTGCATAAATGCCCTTCCAGAACCTGATTTTAGATATTTCTCAAACTTCAAAGCTTTATACTTATCTACAAAAGCGCAATAGAAAATCAGTTCAACTGGCAGTCTTGGTTTTGTAGCAGGGACGTATCCGTTTTGGTGGCGGTTGAATCGTTCTTTTAGATTTTCAGTAAATCCTGTATAGGGTGAATTATCATTGCACAGCTCCCGGCTTTCTGTTCTTTCGGGTTTATTTTGGCCATTTTTGTTACAACCGGCCTTCATATTATATCATGTTGTTTTTGTGTATTCTGATCAAGGATAGACTATGGGAGCTTGCTTTGAGTGTCCAGAAATCAGTTTTGTTCTATGATTTATCCTGTGACTTTTTATGTGAAACAAGTTCAGTCCCTTTATACATTCTTAAATACTGTATATATTCGTCCCGAAACTGATCATACTTATTATGCAATAGATTGTGTTCTTCATTCAACTGCTTGTATTTTTCATTCAATTGATCATACTTATCACGCAATTGTCCGAGTTGGTTTAGTGCTTCCTCAAAAGTCCGGGGAATATATTTTGCGGAAGGATCTTCAAGTATATATTTATTCATCTCCGGAACCTCTTCTGTAAAATCATATGACATGGCTTTTCCATACTTTTCCAATATTCTTAAATCAAGATCCGGCTTCTCTATATGGGTGTAGTAGGTTGACCTCTTGTAGCCTGCTTTTTTTGCGACTTGCTCGACCTTTTGGCCGCTTTTGCTTACTGCGGTCTTTAAAATTTCACCGCGGTGTATATTTTTATCCTTTTTCAAGAAGTATAAAGAAATAAACAGTATTGTATAATTTTCTATACATAAATTGTCTACTTTGTCCAGTCGATTGTACATAGACAACCGAAGGTTAAGGTTTATTGATTTGAAAACAGGAATAAGATAATGCTGTACAAGAGAGAGGATAAGATCCTTTACAAAGCGGTTTTCAGCTTAATGTTGAAGACGGATAAGATCGCATGGTAAATGAAAACCCCCTTTTTAGTAAATCTTCAGTAAATCCTGTATAGGGTGAATTATCATTGCATTTTAAAATATAGACATAATACATCTGGCAAGAGGCAACTCATATTTAATCCAAAAAGTATAAAACAACATTCAGAGAGGAGAAAATTCAGTGAATTAGAAAAGCTTCGGCGACCGGAGGCGGGCACAAGGGGAAACCTTTCGAACTCGTTTATAGAAGATTTAATGGAAATCAATGAGTTCCTGACCATGCGTAATTTGCTTTAATTTTTGGATGCTCTTTAAAATAATCATAGAGGCCTTATGGGATGGCATTTTTTGAAGCGGCTCGGGTTACACTTTATCGTGTTGTCTTCCAAATGTGAGCACCAGGGCAAGCCCTTTGAACCTTTAAATGTAGTTGTACTCATTAATTGATAACTTCGGCTTGCTGGCTGCTGAGGTTCGCAAATCACGTCGATAAGGTTGTATTTGCGAAACTGTTTTTCGATGATTTCGTAAATACTGTCGTTGGGCGAAATTAAAGAGTCACACTTTTGTCGGCAAGATATATTCTCTATTCACTAATAATTTCAAATGAAGAAAGATAATATTCGACAGCCAGCTTTGGCATGGTTCATTGGCAAGTATCCATCAGTAAAAGAGCCTGTCATTACATCAAAATTTTATACACCGGAGGAATCATGGAGTAAATCGAGAGTTTGGTTTTTTCAGGTTCCACTTGATGTTATTGAGCCGAATAAAATAAAATACATCCATATGGTTTGCCAAAACCATTTAAGCGGTGAACCTTTTCTATATTTAAAGGTTCCCACACTGTTTTTGCTTAAAAATGAAAAATCGTTCGAGATTGATAGGAAGGCCAAGGTTTTACGACTATATCTGTCTGCTGAGGCCGTTGATATGTATAAAGAGATACGCAAGGGGAGTAAACTCGACTTTAAGAATTTTTTGCAGTCGAACTATGCTTAATGAATCACTTCGCCCAAAATGGGGTTTTCTATGCTGGCTGAAGAATATGTACTGATCGATATATCGCTAATCACTGCAGTCTGGGCTGGACGAATAAAGCCGAACAACAAAATATAACATCAACGGCATTAACTTTACTCAGCGGCGGTTCGGGCTGACGAATCACAGAATATCAGCACAGCAGAAAGCCCTGGACGTTAGTCAGAATTCTATGACAACTATTAAGACATTTGATACTCCTCAAGACTTCTTAGATTTTAACCAAGAAACATTAAATTCAAAGTATTTTGAGCACTTTCACATTCACCGCCTATTTGAAGACCTCAGAGCAGGTAAGGACAGACTGATGGATGCATATAACATTATTGACGAAGATGGTTCAAATGTAATCATCGTATGGGTGGAGCGTTTGTATTTTATCTATGCAAGTAAATGGACTGAAGATATTTTGAGGCGGATTGAAGAACAATTGAGTGAGATAGATACAACCAACTTTTTGTTTCGTGGACAAAAAGGAATAATGTTGGAACTCATGGACAAGATGAAATTTGATTTCGAAGTGATTAATGACAGAATTATTTATGATTGCGAGGCGGTAAAACCCGTGACCAAGCCAACGAAAGGGAAATTTGGTATAGCAACCATCCCGGACATTCCAACCATAGTTAAAATGAGTGTGGATTATTATATTGAAGAATTCGAAGGTAAAGGGCAACAACCGCTCGAGGCAGTGAAGCAATCGGCATACGACGGTGTCAAACAATCGACAACTTTTAAATGGAGCAGTAATGGTCGAATTGTGAGCATAGCTCGGCTGCTTGGCAACAATCCGGGTAATGCAATGATAGGTGGGCTATTTACAAAAGTTAACGAAAGAAATAAAGGCTACGCATATTTCCTGATTACTGAATTAACTAAGCACCTATTAAATAAAGGCTTCAAAAAATGTGGTCTGTTAACTGAAGCTACCAAAGTAGCCACAAATAAGATATTCGAAAAGTCTGGCTACAAGAAAGTGTATGAATGGATTAACATTCATAAAAAATAAGATCTACAGCCAACATTGCATTGCCAAATGGCGCGAAAGCAGGCTTTCTGCCTTTATTCCTGATTGGCAGTTAGAAGCGATTTTAGAAATGATATTGAGGTAGAATAAAAAATCTCTTAGTGGCGCAGATATTGGAATAAGAGGCTAATGACGGTAAGGAAATGGCTTACTAAGACGCTACTACATATTGTGACGTTTCCACGCTGTTGCCTTAGTGGGCTGCTTTTAATATTGGATTACTTTTACGTATAGTTCTCAAAATATATTTACGCAAAAAACTCATAAAAATCATGTCTCTAAATAATTGGATTGTTAGCCTTACAATCATAGTTGGAATTGTGCCAATTATTAAAATGGCGAAAGACAAGAGATTTAGCTTTTATAACCTATTTTTTATTATTATAGGAGGAATTGCATTGATATTAATTAAATGTCAGGATAACCAAGAAAGGAGGATGCAAACAGATAATAAGAGGGACAAAGCTAAATCTGACAGCGCATATCATTCAGATATGAAGAATGTCGCAAATAAATTAACTGCAACTCAAAATACTGTAGCGGTGATAAAATCGTCCTTAGATCATATTGGATTAAGGGCGAATGACACAGGGGGCATCTTTATTACAAACGATGAAATTCTAAAAAAATTTATATTGTCTTCAAAATCACAAGTGAATGTTACTTCCATTAATCAAAAAGGTGGGCAAACCGCTAATACGATCACTAATAATAAGTAATATTTCTTTACTCATTTACAAGTTTTCTTATAGCCAACAACCTCATGCTTTTAATGACAGCATACTTTTAAGGAGAGAGTTGGATTCCGTGCTGGCTAAACACGGATTAAAGACAAAAGGATTTGTTATAAATGTAATTTCATTAGATCAGAGAGGGGGTCAAACTGCGTATTCGATAACCAATAATTATTATTATGGCGATACAACAAGCGACGTAACAAATTTTGGATGTGATACGATTACGGAAGGGGGTAAAAAGTGGGTATATGTATATCCTAAAAAAGGAGTTTGGCAGAATCCATTTATTGGACTCGATACGCTGACTTTTCGCGATTATATTTTCGACCCAGGAATTGGCACTGTAGTTACAGTACCCGGCTTTTCAGTGCTCCTGCCAAATGATACCGTCAATCATGGGGTGTTTATAACCATTCCAAGTGGGGTGTGTTCACGTAATACGCCATTGCGAGTGGCGGTTCTTAAAGAAAATGGTTTTTTTATTTTTGGCGATTTCACAGATTTCGACAAGTTCTATTTATATAGTAAGGGTAAGGGCATTTATTTTCCGGCAACCAAAACGAAGCAGTAAGTGGAAAAAGGAATTCAAATGGAATTGGTAGTTAGAGAGAAAGGAATTCCCAGGGCCAAAGAAAAACAGGTTATCATAAAAAAATGGATAGAGAAGGATGAGCTAAAAGATAGGCTTATAAAAGAAACTTCAATCCCAGGTAAAATAAAATGTACCGATTGCAATTCCTTAATGCAATTTGAAAGTCATTTATTTGAAAAAGAAGCACCCATCCTTTTTCTTTTCAAATGTCCTAACGGACATATTCCTAAAAAAATAGTTTACCCAGATGGTCAGGAGCTTGAATTAGTGAGATAATCCCTTTTTGTTGAGTTATTCTACCTAATAAGAGCCAACGATGGAAGAATCAATGCCATAATCTTTATTCGTTTCCTCCATAAGTAGCTTTGAGTGCCTTCTTAATCTCATACCTTCAGGCAGACTTTAGAAGAATGCTAAAAAAATATAACATAATTTCAATTTAAGATGGTAGAGAAAAGTACAGATTGTGTTAATCCCAATCGCTTTGGCAGCATTGAAGCGCTATCGTCGATTTTTGTGGCATATGATAACTGGCCAGGCACAAGAATCTTACCTTTTACTAAAGAAGATGTTCAAAAGGCCGTTAACGAAGAGAGACTCGATGATCGACCTTTTCAATCTGATTCTGTTAAACACGAATTGGACCAATTATTTACAAAATTAAGTACGAATAAAACTCCAAATGACAAAAAAGACCAAATTCTTAGCGAATGGATGCGGGATTACCATATAAGGAGAGTGGCTTATTTAGTTAATAATTTTCCGAATGATCCTATTACGTTAACGAATGATTATAAAATAAGAGATGGTGTTCATAGGGTTATAGCAGCAATTACAATCGGCAAAGATGAAATTTTCTGCCTCATTAAAAAGTAAAAATAATTAGTTAAGAATTTCTTCCACTGTCGGACGTGTTCTATGCACAACTTTATATCGGTTTTATTCTTTAAAAGACTGTTGTATTTTTATCGTAATGGCTAAACGGACATCAGAGGATATATGTTTGCTTTGTAAAAATAATAAAGCTGATAAAAAAGGCTCACATTATATACCTGCCGGTATCATTAAGATGGTTATAGGTGAAAGAGACCTCACGCCTCGGTGCGTGTCCGCACGCACCCGCGACCTGGATAATATCAATAAACCTTGTTTCAAAAAAAATTAAGGGGATTCGAACTATTTAATGTGGGATTCGAACTATTCCCGCGAGATTTAGACATAATTAGAAGGGGTAACAGATATTTTGTTGTTTGAAACAATCAAAAGTTCGAAAAAAAAGCAAAAAAAACACAAAATGCGGGCACAAGGGGAAACCTTTCGAACTTTTTTGTAAAAGATTTATTGAAAATCAATGAGTTCCTGACCATGCATGATTTGCTTTAATTTTTGGACGCTCATTAAAATCATCATAGAGTCCTTATTGAAGGGCGTTTTTTCCAAGCGGCTCGGGCTACACCCAATCGCGTTGCCTTCCAAATGCGAGCACAAGGGCAAACCTTTTGAATCTTTTTGTAGTAGATTTATTGAGAATCAGCGACTTTTTGATAAAATATATACCATTCCGTGATTCCTTCTTGCGTAGACAAATTAAATAAAGCTGTACTCATAAATTGATAACTTCGGTTTGCTGGCCGCTAAGGTTCGCAAATCACGTCGATAAGGTTGTATTTGTGAAACTGTTTTTCGGTGATTTCATAAATACGGTCGTTGTGTGTTACTTCTGATAGCCCTCCGCAAGAGAAATTTTGCGTTTAATTTTGTAGTATTCAAAAATTGAAATCGTATGAAACTAAGAGTTTTTATTCCCCTAATCTTCTTTTTGTTTTTCTCTTCCTGTTCAACAACACGGAGCAATAAAGAAGCGAAAATTGCGGAAGAACGTCCACCAGTAAAGTGCATGGAAAATTCTCCAGAACGGCGTGGAGAGGAGGGCTGTACGATTCTGGCGAACAGACCCTTGCTTGGGTCTCTGACCAACAACATGTATTGGCACATTGATCGTTTTGATTCGATGGAAGCGGCGATGAAAGCAGCCGGTCCCAATGGTGTAGCGGCGGAAGCACATGGTTCTTTTTGGCTGATGACTGTAGAGACAAAGGCTGAAGATCATCATGGCGGTCATCACGTCGCTTGGATAGGTCCTCTTGTGCTTGCTGCCGTAGAAAGTTATGCAATGCGAGTACTGTCATCTCTACTTATGCCCGGAGCTAGGACGCCCGCCCACACACATACCGGTCCAGAAGTGATCTACGTTGTCGATGGCGAACAGTGCATGGAGACGCCCGAAGTCGGCCTACATCTTAGCGCAGGCCAATCATATGTTGTCCCGGGTGGTGTAGTTCATCGCGGGCGGGTTATCGGATCCAAGGCTAGACGAGCCTTGGCGCTTAATCTGTACGACGCCGCGCTTCCCACCAGCCATGACCTTGACAATAATCCCCCACCGCTGGTTCCGTGTAAGTAGTGTAGCCCTACACCACGATACGGCTATAGATTTTATTTTTACAATAAATTTCGTCTAGTCTAATAGCTGAATTTTATCGCAAAGGACGAACAAAGTAAGACTGTCTATTTCCTTTGCCCCTATCTAATGAGCGAGTGATTTCAATATCCTTAAGAGTTCTTCAAAAGAAGCAACACACGACATTGCATTGCCAAAATGCTGGGGACAGAATATGATCCCAGCTTTTGTAATTCTATTTAACTTTAGTACTGCGCCGTAAGAAAGAAAAGTTACGGCGCTGCCGAGCTGCAGGAATTCTATTCCGGCACTTCGGCAATGCGTGAACGTTAGCAGCTAATAAATAACTTCCTTGTAGTTTCAAACGGTTCGGTTCATTATAAGTTCATTTGGTTTTATATAAAATAGTCATCATGAAGACCTTAATTATTGTATTGGCTTTTGTATGTAGTCATACCGGTTATAGTCAAACAAGAACTCCTGTCAGAGATACATCCATTGGACTTTCTTCCGATACGGCTATTACAACGCAGATAATATTGTTAGGAACGGGAACACCAGGACCTTCGCCAGATCGTTCGGGACCTTGTGTAGCTATTGTCGTCAACAACAATCCGTATCTGGTAGATTTAGGACCCGGAGTGGTACGCCGTGCAATGGCGGCTTATAATAAAGGAATCACCGCGCTGCATTTTTCCAGGCTAAAAACTGCTTTTATAACGCACCTTCATTCTGATCATACCCTTGGCTATCCGGACTTTAAAGAAAGAAAATCTTACTTCTGTTCAATATGCTTTAGAAAATGTTTATTATGATTTAAGCAAGGATAGTTTGGAAGATGAGGCTGCCTTAAAAAATCAATTAACAGAAATCAATAAAAAGATTGATGCAATAGAAGAAAAGTATTTTGCTCTTGGTGAAATGAATAAAGAAACGTTTGAAAAATTCAACTCACGTTATCAGGAAGAAAAGAGAAATATCGAGGCTAATCTTCAAAAATGTCCGGTTAGCATTTCGAACCTTTCGGGCTTCATTCAACAAGCCGTTACATTTAGCTCAGAACTCAATACAGTGTGGGATTCTGGCAATATTTCCTGCCGACAAAATCTCCAAAAACTTGTATTTCCACAAGGAATTTATTATGAGCGTCAAAATCATTCATTTCGAACCGAAAAAACAAATTTTATTTTCTCTCTAATTGAAGCAAATTCAGGAACTTCTGAAGAAAATAAAAAAAGGACAAACTATCTTTTGAATAGCTTATCCCCTTTAGCGGAGAGTGAGGGATTCGAACCCTCGATACCCTTTAGAGGTATACACACTTTCCAGGCGTGCTCCTTCAACCACTCGGACAACTCTCCAATTTTTTCGAACGGCAAAAATAATTCTTTAGTTATCAGTCACCGAACAATTTTTCTGCATTTGCAGTTGTTATAGCTGCAATTTCCTCTACAGAAATCTTTTTTATCTGAGCTAACTTCTCCGCTACATATTTTATATAGCTGCATTCATTTCTTTTACCCCGGAAAGGTACCGGGGCCAGGTAAGGAGCATCGGTCTCTAAAACAATATGTTTTAGTTCAATCTCTTCAATCACAGCATCCAGACCGGATTTTTTAAAAGTCAGCACACCCCCGATTCCCAGGTAAAAATTGAGATCAATTATTTTTTTTGCTTCGTCCAGCGATCCGGAAAAGCAATGAAATACTCCTTTCAGTTTCCCTTTTTGATTTTGTTTTACCATTTCAATGCATTCCTTTATTGAATTGCGGGAATGAATAACTACCGGGATATCATAATGAAGGGCCCAGTTTATCTGCTGTTGAAAAACCTGGTATTGTTCCTTTGTAAAACTCAGATCCCAGTAAAAATCCAAACCCGTTTCGCCCACTGCTATGAACTTTCTTTTTTCGAAATACTGTTGCACAATTTTAAGTTCTTCCTGGTAATTTTCTTTTACCGAGCAGGGATGAAGACCCATCATGGACAAACATTCATGAGGGTATTCATTTTCAAGGCTCAGCATCTCTTCATGAGTGGAGGCATCAATAGCGGGCATGAGCATTTTTACAACTCCTTCATTTGCAGCCCTGTTAAGCACCGCTTTTCTATCCAGTTCAAATTCTTCCGAATAAATATGGCAATGACTATCTATTAGCTTCATTATCAGGCAAAACTCTCAAAAAAATTCTAAAAAACAGTTAAACTTCCATCAATAATTATTATCTCATAATCGTTATCTTACTGACAAAAAACTATAGTTTATGAAGATCCTGAGCAGCCCGGCCCGTTTGTTAACCGCTATCTTTTTATTTGCTGCTTTTATTATTTTCTCATGTAAAAAAGAAATCAGCCAGACTCTTAGTCCGCAGGAAGAAGAGCAGGCCAACGTTAATTCTACCGGCTCTGATGCGGAGGCCGAAAGCCTGTTTAACGGTGTTTTTGATGATATAATGGGAGTAAATAATGTTGTGGGCCTGTCGGGTGCCGGCATTTTTGGACGGAGCGCTGTAAGTAATGGACCGGGCAATGTGGCCCGCATTGATTCTGCGCCCCCCTGCCTTATTATCCATTCCAGCGGCACAACATTCCCTGTAACTATAACTTATGATTTTGGAACCACGGGTTGCATTTGTGGCGATGGCCATGCTCGCAGAGGAAAAATTATCACTACATACACAAATCGTTTGACAATACCCGGTGCCTCGGCAACCACACAGTTTGAAGATTTTTATAATGACAGTATACATGTAGAAAACACGACAACACATGTAATTACAAATACCGGTTCCTTAGATACATTGAAATATACTGTTGAGGTTCATGCTAAACTTACCAGAATAAATGGAAATTACAGTGAGTGGCAAAGTCGCAAAATAATCACCAGGATCTCTCCGAATGTCATTGCTTCACTCCAGGACTATTTCAGAGTTGAAGGCTCTGCATCGGGCAGGGTAAAAAGAAATGATCTGCTGGTAGGCTGGAGATCAGAAATAATTGAGCCCCTGATGAAAAGATTTGGTTGTCGCTGGATATCGAAAGGGAGGGTTCGGATCCTTCGCGAAACCCTTTCTTCCGGTTCTCAATGGACCGGTATCCTGGATTATGGAAGCGGTATTTGCGATAACATCGCAACGCTTAGGGTTAATAACCATGACTATAATATTACTTTGCACTAATTCAAAAATAATTATACCTTTAAACCAGTTTTCATAGGGTACGGATTAAAAACGGGCCAGGGTTTCTACCCAGGCCCTAACTTTTTACAGAACCCCCCTTTCCAAAATTATTGACCGATCGTGTCGCTAATTTATTTCCAGCGAAAGAAATTTATACCCCTGCTTGGTAAAATGATAAAGAGTTCTCGGTAAGGCATACGCTAATTTTTGAAATGCTTTTTCACTGTCATGAAAAACTATTATTGATCCGGGCCCTGCTTGGAAGATTACGTTTTGAAGGCATTTTTCGGTCGTTATTGCTGAATCAAAATCGGCGCTCAACACATCCCACATAATCACCTTTGCTTTTCTTCCCTTCATCGCCGCTCTTAAATTTTTCGCCTGGAATAAACTGATCCTTCCATAAGGAGGGCGAAATAAATTTGAATCAATATAATTGGCTGCTTCAGCAATGTCTTTCATGTACACATCATTGGGGGTTTTCCAACTGTTCAAATGATTTTGGGTATGGTTGCCGACTGTGTGGCCTTCATCTAAAATTCTTTTGTAAATCTCAGGATAGGCCAATACATTTTTGCCGACACAGAAAAATGTAGCCAGGGCACCAACCTTCTTCAATTCATTTAGCACAAACGGTGTCGCTTCGGGATGGGGACCATCGTCAAATGTCAGATACAGAGTCTTCTCTTTTGTCGGGATACTCCATGTATAAAAAGGGTAAATTTTTTTAACCCACCATGGCGTTTTGACAAAATAATTCATACAAGACACAAGTTACAAGATACAAGGTACAAGTACCAACAGATGAGTTCATCCAAATCTTGTCACTTGTACCTTGAGCCTTGTACTTTCATCCTTTATCTTTGCTGTCTCATGAGTAAAAAAGTCCGGGTTCGATTTGCTCCAAGCCCCACTGGTGGCCTGCATTTGGGCGGGGTAAGAACTGTTTTGTATAATTATTTGTTTGCCCGCCGGCATAACGGGGATTTTGTGTTGCGTGTTGAGGATACTGACCAGAACAGGTATGTACCGGGAGCCGAAGAATATATTTTTGATTGCCTGAAATGGTGCAAATTAGAACCTTCTGAAAGCCCTGTACATGGCGGAGAATATGGTCCTTACCGGCAAAGTGAAAGAAAAGAAATTTACAGAAAATATGCAGAGCAGTTAGTAAACGATGGTTATGCTTATTATGCATTTGATACACCCGGGGAATTGGAAAAAATGCGCCAGGATTTTAAAACGGAAGCAAATCCTTCTCCGCAATACGATCATACCATTCGTATGAAAATGCGAAACTCTCTTACTCTTAACGACGTCGAATCAACACAATTGTTAGAAAATGGAACAAAACATGTGATACGGATCAAAATGCCGGAACATGAAACGGTTTCTTTCGATGACATGATCCGTGGTGAAGTTCATTTTGATACAAGCCTGGTTGATGATAAAGTGTTGCTGAAAGCAGACGGAATGCCGACTTATCACCTGGCAGTTGTAGTGGATGATTATTTAATGAAGATCACTCATGCATTTCGGGGTGAAGAATGGTTGCCAAGCGCCCCTGTGCATCTTTTGTTATGGAAATATCTGGGCTGGAAAAAACACATGCCAGAATGGGCGCACCTGCCTTTAATTCTTGGGCCAAATGGAAAGCTGAGTAAACGCGATGCCGCTAAATACGGTTTCCCTGTTTTTGCCATGAGCTGGACTGACTCAACAACTGGTGAATTGACAGAGGGTTTTAAAGAAAAAGGATTTTTACCGGAAGCGTTTATCAATTTTCTTGCACTATTAGGTTGGAATGATGGAACGGAGCAGGAAATTTTTACCATCGAAGAATTAATCCGGGGATTTTCCATTGAAAGAGTTCATAGTGGCGGAGCAAAATTTGATTATGAAAAAGCAAAATGGTTCAATCATGAATGGATAAAGAGATTGAAGATTGAAGATCTAAGATCGCAGATTGAAAAACTCTTTGCAGAAAAAGCTGTTGATATTTCAGATCAGGCAAAATTTGAAAAAGTAATTGCATTGATAAAAGATCGTTGCACGCTAATGACGGATTTTTATGATCAGTCCGTTTTCTTTTTCAAAGCTCCGGAACAATTTGACCTGGCTGCTGTAAAACCTAAATGGGATGAAGGAAAGAATAAATTTTTTGAAAATTTTATTGATGAGATAAAAGCGATCGACAACTGGGAAAGCGCATTTATTGAAGATGGTTTTAAGAAGCTGGCAGCATTGCAAAATATTAAACCGGGCGAACTTCAATTACCTTTCAGAATTATGCTGGTGGGAGGGAAATTTGGCCCGCCAGTTTATGAAATTGCTGCTGTACTTGGTAAAGAAGAAACTGTTCAACGCATACAAAAAGGATTGATAGCATTGGGCTAACCTTGCTGTTTTATTAAATCCATAATGGAAAGAAAATCTGTTTGTCCTGATTCCTCGATCCTTTTGATATCTTTCTGATCTAACCGTATCAGGCCCTTCGTATTTTGATAAACATGCGAGGCTGTACGAATGCCTGGTATAACGGTGGAGACTTCTTTATAATTCAGCACATAACTTAAAGCAAGTTCTGTTTTGCTGATTTGATATTTATTACATAGCTCCCAAACTGGCTCTAAAGCATTTGAAGTGGCCGAGATCACTTCCGGAGTTAACCTGTTATGACGATGATCATTTACGGGAAATGTTGAATTGATATCAAACTTACCGGTCAGTAATCCAAATTGCAGGGGCATCCTGGCAATAATCCCATAGCCGGATTTATTTGCTTTTCTTAAAACTGGCAATGTTTTTTGATTCAAAATATTTAATACCAATTGAAATCCACTTCCCAAATTTTTATCGATTAAAAATTCTGCTTCAGGAGTTGGATCAAACGTATTTAATGATAGTCCCCAATAACGAATTTTCCCCTCTTGTTGTAATTGTTGCATGGCTTCAATACATTCACCATTTTGTAAATGATTGATTCTGGCAGTATGTAATTGATAATAATCAATTACATCCCGCTTCAGCCTTTTTAAGCTTTTTTCACATGCGGAAAGGATATATTTTTTGGAGTAATCAACAGTGAACTGATCATTTCTTGCCACATTTCCCACTTTTGAAGCAATAACAATATTCTTATTTCTACCGATCATTTCACCAAGAATGTTTTCCGAATGCCCCAGCCCATAAATATCCGCTGTATCAAAAAAATTAATACCTGCATCAAGAGCAGCATCAATAGCTCCTTTTGAAACAGTATCATCAGCGTTTCCCCATCCAATGGAAGTGTTGCCGATCATGGCGCCTCCTCCAATGGCCCAGGCGCCAAAACCAATCTCACTAACCAGCAGATCTGTATCTCCGAATTTCCTGTATTGCATGACGCAATTTATAAATGAAAAACCAGTAACTTGATTTTAAATGAATCGAAACAAACAATTCAATAACATTCTTTTTTTTCTTGCATTTATTAAACTGATCCTTTCTTTTTTTCTGCAAAATAATTTTTATCAACCTCACCGCGATGAATATTTATACCTCGCAGAAGCCCATCACATGGCCTGGGGTTTTATGGAAGTACCGCCGTTGCTTAGCGTTTTTGCATGGATAACAAATTTGTTCGGCGGCGGCACATTCTGGATAAAGATATGGCCCGACCTGTTCGGAGCTTTCACATTTCTTTTAGTGGGCCAAATTATTCTCTCCCTGGGAGGAAAAATATTTGCACTCATCCTGGGGTGGCTTCCTTTTGTAGTGGACGGATATATGCGTTTGTTTTTTCTCTTTATGCCTAATTTCCTTGATGTCTTTTTCTGGACATTGATGGCATTCACTCTTCTTCGGTATATCCAAAAACCAGAAAACAAATGGCTTTATTATTTCGGAATAAGCGTGGGTTTTGGGATGATGAGTAAGTATTCAGTCGCTTTTTATACATTAAGCTTACTGGCAGGGCTTTTGATGACGGGGCAAAGAAAGATTTTTCTCAATAAACATTTTTATTTCGCCTCTTTTATGGCCTTGCTGATATTCCTTCCAAATCTATTCTGGCAGTACAATCATCGCTTTCCTGTTATCCATCACATGGGTGAATTGCAGAACGAGCAATTAAAATACAATAGTGCTGTTGGGTTTATTATCAGCCAGTTGCTGATGAATTTTCCCTGTGTGTTTACCTGGATCGCAGGATTGATTTTCTTTTTCCGTTCAGAAAAAGGAAAATTTTTCCGAACATTTGGCTGGGCTTATTTTTTTGTAATTGCGCTACTGATCGCATTACGGGGAAAAGATTATTACGCATTAGGTGCTTATCCTGTTCTGTTTGCGTTCGGGGCATTTTATCTCGAAGAGCTGACGAGTATGCAATTCAAATGGATTCGATACCTGGTGACAGGTTTTTCTGTTGTAGTTGGATTGTATGCGCTGCCCTTACTGATGCCAATGGCAAGGCCATCTTCACTTACGAAATATTATAAAATAACAGGTCTGAATAAAACCGGGTTCTTTAAATGGGAAGATCAACAGTATCATCCGTTGCCCCAGGATTTTGGAGATATGATGGGATGGAAGGAATTAGCTCAGAAAACCGGCGCCGTATATAATAGTTTACCGCCTTTCGAAAAACAAAAAACCTTTGTTTATTGTCGCGGGTATTATTCTGCCGGTGCATTGAATTATTACAGAAAGGAGGCAGGTTTACCCGAAGTATACAGCGATAATGCATCGTTTCTTTTATGGATGCCTGATAATTACAACATCAAAAACCTGATCCTGGTTGCTCATCAACTCCCTGATAAGGACGATGTCGTCTTTCAGCAATTTGAAAAGCTGATAATAAAAGACTCGATGAATATGCCTTTATTCAGAGAGAATGGAATGAAAATATTTTTGTATGAAAATGGAAACGATTCAGTGAATACGATTATTGAAAAAGGAGTAGCTAAACTGAAAAGCGAATTTATGCGTTAAGGATTGATTATTTTTGACACTGTATGAACAGACCCATCAGAGTTTTAGTTGCCAAAGTTGGTTTGGATGGTCATGACCGTGGCGCTAAAGTAATTGCTACAGCTTTGCGTGATGCGGGCATGGAGGTGATTTATACGGGCTTGCGACAAACCCCTGAAATGGTTGTCAGCGCTGCATTACAGGAAGACGTAGATGCGATCGGAATCAGCATCCTCAGCGGCGCACATATGACCGTATTTCCTAAACTGCTGCAACTGATGAAAGAAAAAGGAATGAACGATGTTTTGCTGACCGGCGGAGGAATTATTCCTGATGAAGATATGAAAAAGTTAAATGAATTGGGGGTTGGAAATCTATTTGCGCCGGGAACAACCACTACAGAAATTGCGGGTTACATACAATATTGGGTAAAGCAAAACAGGAATTTTTAATTACTCCGCATCTTTAACACAACGAAAACCTACCGTAGCATTTCTTTCAAAACCTTGCGATACTCTCAGCAGCATTTGGCGATAATGCAAAGGTTTGGGTCCGCCCTGTACATACCACCAACTGCCGCCAGGTTTATAATAACTTCCTCCTTTCATAATAATGTACTGGTAGCTATCGCTTTGATACCAATCATTGGTAAGTTGCCACACACAACCTACGATATCTTCTAATCCAAAAGGATTTGCACCTTTTTTATATTTACCAACCGCGTAAAGTTTTCCATTGCCGACATTACAATATCCTGGATCAGGTGTTCCATAATCCACAAGCGTTAATGTGGTACTGATGGTCTTTGCATTGTTTCCTTTTTGTTTTACTGCATCTCCCCAAGGCCAGATTCTTCCATCACTTGTTTGAGCTGCATATTGCCATTCCGCTTCTGTGGGCAATCGTTTGTCTCTCCATCCCGCGTATGCTTGCGCATCTTCATAGCTGATATTCACCACTGGAAAATTTTCCTGGTCCATCGGTACCTTCCCATCCTTCCAATGTTTTAAAAAATTAACAGTATCGGAAGGACGATAATTTGTCCGATCCAAAAATAATTTGAACTGCTTGTTGGTAACAGGATATTTATCCATGTAAAAACTTTTCATCTGCAAAACTTTTGGATAACCTTGTTTTGGGTAAGAAATAAATTCATCTCCATTGGTGACCTGCATGGTAAATTTTCCGCTAGGAATTTTTACCATGCCTTCCGGAACTTCGGTTGCAGGAATTGTGCTCAGCATTTTTGAAACAAGTAAGGGACTTCCCGGCTCGATGTAAAGAATTGATTCATCCAGCAAGTCATCATTATCAAATAGCTGGATGACATACTTTCCCTGCTTTCTGCCAAATTTTTGAAAAAGATGAAAAGATGCAAATGAAGTATCAAAAACCAAAGCCTGTTTTTCATAAGATGGATTTTGACACCATATTTTAATTTCTTTTGCAGCCTTGTCTGTTGACCAGATCGAGATCTTATCACCTTCTGTTTGCACAGCAAGAAGTTTGGGAAATAAACCCATTGCTGCAACTGCACCTTCGTTATTTGTTCCAAGATATTTTGGATCAAAAGCATCCAGGTCTGCAACAGCAAATTGTTTATCATTAATCTTCCTTATCTCTACTTCTTTATGATTCCAGAGATCAACGAGATGCTTATCACCCGTAATATTGACCTCAAACAAATTATCGTGAAATCCTTGTGGCATTAAACTGAAGATCGTATAAATTGTTTTTCTTTCGGCCGGCCATTCGTTTATATATATCTTATCTTTCAAAGAAAAAATCAGGGGAGTCCATGCCGTTGAATTAAAATTATTGCTGTTCTCCCGAAGAATACGAACACATCTTCCCCAATATTTATAATCATCCTCAATCCATTCAGGCCTTCCGGCCCGCATCACATTTATTTCTACACCGTAGCCATTGAACAAAGCAGAAGAATATTCACGGCGAACTCTTTCTTTAGCCACTTCCACAACACGGAAAATGGCAAAATCAGGTTTGATAAATTTGTTCAGGTTAAGCAATGGCGGATAATAAATATCGTTATGCACACGACCAGAAATTATTCCCTGCATATCTTCCGGCACCGCCATTCCTTCGCTATATAGCACAACTCCCGGCTTTGCCTTATCCGCTGCCTGCTGTAAAACTGCGCTGGCCTCTGCCTTTGTGTCCAATACAACTCCATCAGCACCTGCCATTTGAAGAATTGAAGACATTTTTTGCAATGAATATTTTTCATCGGCATCATCCCATGGATTATAACTAATAAAATATTTTGCACCCATTGAATGACACAGCTCACTTAATTCTTTTTGTTTTTTTAATCCACCAGGCAGATCTTCCATCAGATTCCATTGGGTTCGCTGATCAAGGCCAAGTACAGGCCATGTCGGCCAGATCGTGAAAATATCATCGCCACCGTATAAAGATTTCATTCGTTGAAGAAATTCTTTGAGCTTATAGGAAGAATCGTCTGCATTGTAATAATTTTTTTCCCATGCCATCATCAGGTGCATGGTATAGGCATGACGGATATAGCTAAGATCTTTTCTCTTATACAGGCTATTATCAAAGTCTTTTACTTCATACAACATTTTTTCCTGGAAACATTTTTTTAAAGCTTCATGCCAGTCGCCTGTTACCACATCGGCATGAAATTCAAAGCTGATTGATTTACCGGGCTGTAAAATGTAAGGGCCGCGATCCAGCAAATAATTCTGGATACTATCATTGGATCTTGTGAGTAATCCAAACAAAGTTTTATTTCCTTCCAGTTCAACAGCAGCAAAGTTGAGGTCATTGTTATTATGCGGAACAACCACTGCGACTGGTTCAAACCCCGGCCGGTACAAAAAAGAGCGGCTGGTATCCGCAAGCGGCTCTCCTGAAATATAATAATGCTGGTTGTTAGCACCAAAAGGAATGATATTGGAAACCGAAACCGGCTCATTTCCATTATTACTGAACTTCAACATGGCCTTATATCCTTCTTTAAAGTTCTCATAAGGTGTAATAAGTAAATGAAGTTTTTTTTCAGAGAAAATTTCATTGAATTCACGACTATTATCATGCATCACTATTTTATTCAATTCAATGGAGAATAATGGCAACAAAACCTTTACAGAGTTTTCCTGTAATTGCAATCCGGTTATTGTCAAAGGATGAGAATCATCAAAAACAAGTTTTTTTAACCCCTGAGATTGTGAAAAAAGAAAAGAAAGACCGTTAATAAGAAGCAGAATGAATTTTTTCATGCGATGGTTTTAAAATTACATTTTAAAAGCCATAATGCAGAAAACAGCTATCGGTCAAACCATTTCTTAAATGCGGGTGCCTTTTCCCGGCTGATATCAACCTCTGCCTTTAATGGAATGTTGAGTGTCAGGGAAAGTTTCTGATTTTCGTGTGGCATCACACTTTGAATCGCATCAATGTTTACGATAAATTGCCTGTTGGCACGATAAAATTTACGCGGATCGAGCAACTCTTCAATTTCCTCCATGGTTGTAAAATCCAGTATATGCTTTTCGCCTTTAAATGTGTAGATGTAATGAATATTTTCTTTCATAAAGCAGGCGATCTCGTTTGTATTCACAGGTATCCACTGGTGCCGGAAATTGACAATAAATTTTTCTTTGTATAATGATTGTGGAGTCTGCGGCTGAGAAAGTTTCTGAACCAATTGCTTTATATCAGCAGGAAATTGTGACCGGCTTTCTACTATATTCCTGCATTTGTCTATTGCTTTTTTTAATTCTTCTTCATCCACAGGTTTTAGCAGATAATCAACGCCGTTCACTTTAAATGCCCTGACAGCATATTCGTCATAAGCGGTTGTAAACACGACCGGGCAGTTCAACTGGTATACATCAAACAATTCAAAACTTACACCATCAGACAACTGTATATCCATAAAAATTATATCCGGTTCGGCATTTGACATGAACCATTTCCGGGCAGTTTTTAAACTGGGCAGCACTTCGATGATAGTTATATCATCTGAAACGTTTCCTATTTTGTTCCGCAGCTCCTGGGCAACCAGGATTTCGTCTTCGATAATAACCGCTCTCATATAAGAGGAATTTTAACGGTGAAATAATTTTCATCTTCATTTATTATTACAGGTTTTCCACTCAGGTAATGATAGAGTGATTGCATATTTGCCAAACCCTGTCTGTTGCTGGTTTCAACAAAATTTTTCCTCTGGAGGATATTTCGGACTACGAGATAATCATTTTCTGTAAAAATGTCAATGACCAGCGGAGTATCCAGGTCAATGATATTATGCTTGATGGCATTTTCAATAAGATTCTGCAGCGTTACCGGTACAATTTTCCGGTCAAGCTCATCTTCATTCACATTGATATTTAGCTGCAGTCCTTTTTGAAATCTTGTTTGTTGCAATTGTGTGTAAACCTCTGCAAGTTTGAGGTCCTCCCCCAGCAGCACCAATTCACTATCACGGTTTTTCAGAATATAGCGGTAAATTTTTGACATCTGGTCGAGGAATTGCTTTGCAATTTTTTGATCCTGCTGGATCAGGCTGCTCAATGAAGTAAGAGAATTGAAAAGAAAATGCGGATTTAATTGTTGTTTAAGACTCTCGTACATCACCAATGTTTTTTCCTTTTCAAGCAACTGCGCTTTATTTTGCAATACAAGAATTTTTTCTCTGTGTTGAATCCGGTAACGTAAAAAGGCAAACAACACCGTTATCACCAGTAACAGGACCAGTAACCTGAACCACCAGGTTTCATAAAAAACGGATGCAATAGAGATCTGCATTGATTTTTCTTTTACATTCCAGTTAGCATTATCTGTGATCACTCTATAATGAAACGTATAATTGCCGCCCGGCACATTGGTATAACTGATCTCCTTTTTCCGGGTATAGATCCATTCTTTATCAAGCGGCTCCAGTTTATAGGCATACGTGCATTGAAGCGGATTCATATAGTTAAGCCCTGCCAGCTCTATCCTGAAAAAATTCTGGTTGTACCGAAGACTGACACTTCTTAGTTCTTCTTTATTAACGGTCGTATTCAATTCCTGGTCAGAGATTTTGAAAGAAGTAATATAAAGCGGAACGATTGACCTATTTTCTTTAAATTCTTCAGGCTTGAACATCACAAAGCCTTTGTATGTTGGATAGATGAACATGTTGTCCCTGGTACTGTAAGCGGATTGTTCATTAAACTGGTTAGTAAGCAGACCATCATTTATATCAAACCGCCTGATGTTATCACGGTTCCTGTTTAACATGCAAAGGCCATTTGAAGTGCCGAACCATACACGGTTTAAACGATCGACCATAATATTATTGGTCCGGTTGGAAGGCAGCCCATTCTCTCTTGAAAAAAAACGGGACCTGTTCTTTAGAGGATCGTATGCTGTTAATCCGTCTTCTGAACCGATCCAGATGATCCCATCTTTATCTTCTGCAAAAGAAGAAAAACGTGTATCAGAAATTAATGAATCTTTGATCGTTAAGAGTTTTATTTTTTTACCTTCCTCGTCGTAGATAATAAGGCCTACATCAAGAATGCCGAGCCAAACACGGTTTTTGCTGTCTGTAAATAAAGCCTGGATATTTTGACGGGCATATTTTGACAATAATGGATCCCGCGTAAGATCATCAAACCGGTTCTCATTTGTTAGATAATGAAATAAGCCGGTAGCAGATCCGGCCCATACATCTCCCCGTTTATCTTTCGACAGCATCCAAAAAAAAGCAAGATAAACCCCCTGTTTCTCATCAAAGAAATCCATTTTGCCTGTGGATGAATTGTAGAGGTTCAACCCTTTAGCCGTGCCGATCCAGATATTTCCATGATCATCGTTGAGCAAAGAGCGAATAGAATTAGAATATAAGACTGGTTTTTCCCCTTCCTCATTCAAAAACACAGTGAATAATTGTTTATCCCGATCATACTTTGCCAGCCCTGCACCGGTTCCTAACCATAAATTTCCCTGCCCGTCCTCACAGGCAGCACGACACCAAATACCCGGGAGGGAATTTTTTTTATCTACTGATGGATGAATGATACTAAAAAGATTTTTATCAGGACTGAAATAACTAAGGCCATAACCCGCAGTTCCCATCCAGATAATTCCATTGTTATCCTGGTAAATAGCAATGTTATTATTAAGAATGCTATTAGGAAGCAGGGGATCATTTTGATAATCATGAAAACTATCTTCTTTCTCATTGTAAAGAGATAATCCCGAGTAAGAAGACGTTATCCAAATCCGTCCTTTTTTGTCTGTCAGGATATTCCTGATAAGATTATTGGCCCATTTCTTTTCAGGGCTGGTAAAGTGATCATATAATTTTACCGTGTGATGTTGCAGATCAATTCTATTCAATATTGCTTTGGGAGTTACACAAGCTGCCCATAATTGTCCTGATGAATCAAGTGCAATGGAATATATCGCCTTGCTGGTGATAGAAAACTTGTTCAGCGTGTCATGTTTTATTTCACTATAAGCAAACGACAGCGGGTTAAAGATTTTTATTCCGTTATTTGTAGCGAAATACCAGTCTCCTCCCGGTGATGCAAGCATCTGGTAATAAAAACCGTTGAATGTTTTCTGAAATGCTGTATCGTTGTTTCTTGTAAATTTTTGAATGGATAGATTGGATTCGTTGGCCAACCATAACCCATCACTTGTTGCTAACCAGATATTTCCTTTTTTATCTTCATGTATATCCGCTATGGCAACATCTTTTGCAGCAGCGTAGTTAATAAATTGGTTTTGGGTATAATCGTAACGACTTAACCCTTTCCTTGTACCGATCCAAAGATTACCTTTTTCATCACAGTAAACAGACTCTATTAAATTATTTGTCAATGAGCCTTCTTTGCCGTGGTTTGAAAAAAAAATTTTCATATTCACACCATCAAACCGGTTTAGCCCGTAAGAAGTGGCGATCCAGATAAAACCATATTTATCCTGTACAATAGAATGCACGTTTCCATCACTTAGTCCGTCATTGGTTGTAAGATGCCGGAAATTGAATGAAGGTGCCTGGGATCTGGCAGAAAGGTTTACAACAATTAAAAAAAATATAGCAGTGAGAGTTTTCATTAATTACCCGCGAAAAATTATACTGATCTGAAAATTAACAAAGAAACCGGGTAAGCCAAAATGAAGACAGCGAAGTGTGGTAAAACCGGATTAAAGCGTAGGTAACTCTGAAATAATCGTTTCGCGATAGTGCAGGGGAAAAAAAGAAAAATTATATCATCCCGGGCCTGGCTGATCCGAAGCGAAATGATGTAATTAAGAAGAAAGCAAATTTATTTTAACGAAAGATGTTGTTCTTTAAACTGCATCCCGCTTTGCATAACCAGCGGCATTAATCATTGTATTGGATAAGATCCCGTAACAGGCTTCCCACGCTGCTTCCACTTCTTTATTCCAATCAGCTCCCAGTCCCTGTTGCAGTGTCCATAATAATGCAGAGCCTACGGCCCTGTAATGAGATGCTTTAACTCCATAGTCAACATGTCTCAGCGCCAGTTGCTTTATCTCTTCAGTGAGTTCATCGAGCCTGTCCAGCCTGCCAACTATCGTGCTCAGCATTTCAACCAGTTTTTTTGATTGAATGTCCCTGGAAGTTTTAAAAAGATGTTTTACGTAGGGTACTTCTATAAATAATTTACTATAAAAAACATCTCCGATAAGTGCCGGATCAATGTCCCGGAATATTTTCCATGTCTTCTTAACTAATGCAATTTGTTCACCTGTCATAACCTTCTATGAGTATTATCTTAAAATTGAACAAGTTCCCGGCAATTTAAAAAATAAATCTGTCGAAGCGTAGTAAAAATCATTTAAAGCGTCGGTCCATGGATTAAAAACAGTAAAGCTTTTCAAACAATAAAAGATTTTATTGCGCGTACAATCTTGTTAAACACTTATGCTGCATCCTGCTTTGCATATTCTGCTGCATTGATCATGGCAGAGGATAAGGTTATATAACAACAAGTCCACGCATCTTTCAATTCTTCGTTCCAATTATCGCCCAAACCTTGTTCTAAAGTCCAGAGTAATGCTGCTCCCACCACCGTATAATGGTCTTCTTTTACGCCATAGTTTACATGCCGCTGGGCTAATTTTACTACTTCTTCAATTATATCTTCCAGCCGGTTTAGTTTGCTGATTACATAGCCAAGCATCGCTAAAAGCTTTTTTGATTGTTCAGGCATTGGGTTGCGAAACATGTGCTTTAGCTCCGGCGCTATTTCAAATAACCGGCCATAAAAAAGGGAACCTACAGTTTCAGGATCAATAGTAGCAACTAATGCCCAGGATGATTTTACTGATTCGATTTGTTTCGTTGTCATAAAAATATATTGTTTAGTGATAAATAAAATCCGGCTCAAAAATGAAAAGAAATTAAGCCCTTGCCAATTAAAAACAGCTTATACGTAGCGGAAATGAATTAAAACAACCTGAAATAAAAATGAATTGAAAGAAGAATTTAAAATAATACCTGGCTTTATCAATGCCGATAATAATTTTTAAATGGATCGTGGTAACGGTTGAACGCCTGGATGCAAATTTTAAGCGCCTGCCTTTCTATTAACTACGTCACAACTGTATAAATTTTACCTGCTTGTTTTTATTAAACAATTTTAAGTCATCAAAATCAAAAAAAATTTATCAAAAAAAACTATCATCATGAAACCTTTAAAATTTTTTGGCTTATCATCTATTGTGGTTGTTTTATTATTTTCTTTTGGTTCCTGCAAAAAAGATAAAGAGTCTGTTCCAGATAACAGTGTTACAAAAGACCAATTACTGGGCAAATGGGATATGACTGTATTATTATCTGGAAATTTTATTGAGAAGGATAACATCACCTTAAAAGAGGGAGGTGTCATGGAAATGGATTTGGAGCCACATGATGGCATAACTGATTTTATTCTTTCATGGGATGTAAACAACAATGTCTTTACGGCCCATCTGGATCTCAATGGGGTTAGCAACGTATGGAAACTAAATGCACGGGTTGATCCGGAAACACTGCTCATAACAGGAGAAAAGACAATGATCAGTGGCGGTAACAATCCTCCGGTGACAGTCATTTTTGGAATGGAAAAACAGTAGGGACACATTTTAATTTTTTATGGTTATTTTAAAACCTGCCGTGAAATACCGGCAGGTTTTTTATTTAATAACGCTTATTAAAAATTACAGAGTCGCTATTTCATCATAAAAAAAATGTTTTCAGCCATTTAATTCAAATAGCAGGAAACTGAAGATGAGATTTCATTTCCCTTTCAATTCACCACACTTCGCATCAACCTGAACTCATGACGCATCATTAAATTTCTTTTCACATTCTCTGCGTTGCATTTTTGAGTTCAGTTAAAAAAACAATGATGATCTCTTTAAAAAATTATTTAACCATCAACAAACTTTTTATGAAAAAAATATTTTCACTTGTCATTTTTACAGGATGCTTTACAGCATCTGTTTTTTCTCAAAGTGTTTCTATCAATACCGATGGAAGCGCTGCAGACAACAGCGCCATGCTGGATATTAAATCATCAGGCAAGGGATTGCTCATCCCGCGTTTGACTGCTTCACAAAAAACGGCCATTGTTTTACCGGCTACAGGATTGCTGATTTATCAAACCGACGGCACAACCGGTTTTTATTATTTTAATGGCAGTGCCTGGGCACCTCTTAGCTCAGCAGGAGGCGGACCACTTAAAGGTTGGGCTACCACCGGCAATGCCGGAACTGATTCGATGGTTAATTTTATCGGGACAACAGATAACCAGCCATTGATCGGCAAGGTGAATGGAGAACAGGTTTTTCGTTTTTCTCCAAACGTTCCGGTTACTTTAATTGGTTACCAGGCAGGAAAAAACAATACGGCAAACACAAGTACTTTTATTGGATACCAGGCCGGTTATTCCAATACTAATAGCGTTAATAACTTTTTTACCGGCTATATGGCCGGTTACTCCAATAATTTCGGATTTTGGAATCAATTTACAGGATATAAGGCAGGTTACTCCAATACCACCGGCTGGAGAAACTATTTTTCAGGAAACATGGCCGGTTATTCGAACACTACAGGAGAGTTAAACCAATTTATAGGTGACCAGGCAGGTTATTCCAACACAACAGGCAAGGCCAATTTTTTCGTTGGCAGCTCAGCTGGTTATTATAATACCACGGGTCTGTTTAATCATTTCGTTGGTTATGCATCGGGTAACCTGAATACTACCGGCAATTATAATCACTTCGAAGGAAACCAGGCAGGTTTTTATAACACAACCGGTTCAAACAATTACTTTAGCGGGTTTTGGTCCGGTAGAGGCAATACTACAGGTAACAACAATCAGTACATAGGTTATTATGCAGGATTTACGGACTCAACCGGTAATAATAACCTTTTTATTGGCTCCGAATCCGGAAGGTATAATACCACGGCCAGTTTTAATCAATTCATCGGTTACCAGTCTGGTTTTTCAAATACAATCGGTTATGAGAATTTTTTTAACGGTTATAAAGCAGGTTATTTGAATACAACCGGAAGCTTCAATCATTTCACCGGTTATTATGCAGGTAATCATAATAATATCGGCAATGAAAATCAGTTTGATGGGTTTTATGCCGGTAATAATAATACAACAGGATCCAAGAATTTATTCGTTGGTGAATATTCAGGTAACAATAACAGTAGCGGCTCTAATAATTATTTCAACGGTTACCAGGCCGGCTTCCATAGTACTACTGCCAGCAATAATCATTTTGCCGGTTACCAGGCTGGTTATAATAACACCGATGGGCACGATAATACCTTCATTGGTTATAAAGCGGGTTATAGTAATACTATAGGGAAAATCAATACATTTATTGGCAACAGTGCAGGTATGGCCAATACGACAGGCGAGCAATGTATGTTCATCGGTTGCTACGCAGGTATATCTAACACCACCGGAAATTCTAATCATTTTATTGGATATGGGGCAGGCTTTTCAACTACTACCGGATATTTCAATCAATTCGTGGGAGACCAGGCAGGTTGGGGAAACACAATAGGTCATGAAAATAATTTTAGCGGACTTTTTTCAGGGCGGTTTAACACTGAGGGTAGTTTAAATACTTTCTTGGGAACCTATTCCGGAACATCGAATACGTTGGGAAACGACAATGTATTCATAGGCTTTAATGCAGGTTCAACTAACACGATCGGTTCTGATAATACAATTATCGGTTTCAATGCAAACGTTTCGTTACCCTTTCTTTCAAATGCAATGGCCATCGGAAATACTGCTACAGTGAATGCAAGTAACAAAGTAGTTATCGGAAATTCGTCTGTTACATCAATTGGAGGTTATGCCAACTGGAGCAATTTCAGTGATGGGCGATTCAAGCGCAATATAAAAGAAGATGTGCCGGGTCTTGCATTTATCACGAAACTGCGCCCTGTTACTTATACCCTGGATGTAGACGCCATCAATGATTTTAATTCAAAAGATTTACCTGCTGAAAAGAAATTAAAGACTTTAAATGCTGAAAAGAAAAATGAGGTCTATACCGGGTTTTTGGCCCAGGAAGTAGAACAAGCCGCAAAAGATCTTGGCTTCAACTTCAGCGGAGTGGATAAACCACAGGATGCAGAGAAGCAAACCTATGCACTTCGTTACAGTGATTTTGTTATGCCATTAGTGAAAGCGGTGCAGGAACAGCAAAAGATGATCGATGAATTGAAAAAAGAAATTGAAGCACTGAAGAAAACTCCGGGCAAATAAACCATTGGCTTACCAGCATCAACCGTTTGCTAAGTTTAGCCATACTGCTTCATAACAGCAGGCTAAACTTGCAAACAGGATGAAACAAATAGAAAAACATTTTAAACACTGGTTATGAAAAAATATTTTATTCTTTACAAGATTCTCTTTCTGAGCCTTCCTGCCTTTACCCAGTTGACTGTTTCTCCGGGTGCACGGTGGGTAACGAGTGGCAATGTTACCGTTAATCTGCAGGATCTGGATATGGTGAACAATGGCACGTTCACCGCCGCCCAGGGCAAAATAAAATTTAGCGGCGATGGGTCAAACGGTCTTACAGGCAGTTCTGTAACAAATTTTAGCGAACTGGAAATTGCAAAGTCGGGCAGTAACACTCTCGTTTTATTTTCAAATACGGGTGTGAATGGAAAAATAACCTTCACTTCAGGTATGATTGAGCTGAACCAAAAAACAATTACGCTTGGCAACAATGCTATTTTAAATAATGAAAATGAAAACAGCCGCATCACCGGGTTGAATGGTGGTCAAGTTGTGATCACGCTGAATATGAATAAACCTAATGGCTCCAACCCGGGTAATCTTGGGGTCGTTTTCACTTCGAATTCCAATATGGGAACGGTTGTGATCAAAAGAGGTCATGCAAATCAATCCGGGGCGGGATTAACGGGCAGCATCAATCGTTATTTTAATATCCAGGCAAGCGGCAAGAAAACGAATGCATCAGTACGTATGAAGTATTTTGATGCAGAACTGAATGGGCAGGATGAAAACACGATGACATTTTATCAAAGTACAAGCAATGGAGTGAATTGGGCCAACCAGGCTTTTTCTAACAGGGACGTTGTAGCCAATTGGGTAGAAAAAACAGCAATGACCTCGCTGGGAACATTAACACTCAGCGATAACGCAGCTCCTCCCATCGTTAATAATAGCAGCGACCAGGTACAGGAAAAAATGATGCTTACTTCAACAAAGAAAATCACTGTAGGCCCTAACCCTAACAATGGTAACTTCTGGTTTAAGGTAAGTGGCATTGATAAAGAATCGATCGCTACCCTTTACACAATGGATGGAAAAGTTTTAAAACAATTTCGTGTAAATGATCTTCAGCAACAGCAGGTAAATGGTTTAAAAAGCGGCATGTATATCCTGAAGGTTGAAGGCATAACGCCGTTCAGAATTCTTGTACAGGGAGATGGGAATCCCATAAATAATAACCCTGCAAATAATATTAAATCAATAAAGAATTGAGTAGAAAATATTCTCCGGACGGTTCCTTTCTTCAATCACTTCAGAGCACTCTACGTTGAGTGCTTTTTTTTAATTGGAATAATAAAACTGCAATTGAATCACAAAAATATTTTAAGCCACACGGGCACAGGGGTCACAATAGGA
>Ga0184636_1000014_pt1 | contig 38632 bp, 31 predicted proteins | sample PLM3_60_b2_FD_133164 | JGI IMG/M metagenome (GOLD analysis project Ga0184636, IMG submission 133164) | Groundwater sediment microbial communities from an aquifer in East River, Colorado, USA - PLM4_90_b2 | ecosystem: Environmental > Terrestrial > Soil > Riparian zone | place: USA: East River... | reverse complement strand
CTCTTTTGCTCCCTCATCGTCTCCATCCACCCCGATGTCACCAAATCTGGGGTCCCTCCACGGATCATAGCGTCAAAATAGCCACCGGCATAGATGAAATTCAAATTCTTGAAGCAAAGCTTAGTCATAAACAAAAGAGACCAGTTTGCCATAGTAGGCTCTTCCATCGCCGCTACCTTCCAACCCCCTGTCTCAGCTAATATTTGATCTAAAATTTTCTCCTGATATTCAATATCCCTTGGAGTCATGCCCGCCAGCACAATCTGAAAAGAGCGGTATAGCTCTTCTGTAAGCTTTTGTACTTCTGGCGTTTTCAGCAATTCCTCCAGGTCATCCACTGTCTTGGTGGGGTCGGTAAGTATCCTAAGCATCCCCGCCTGCAGCTCATCGCCAAAGAAAATAAACTGTCTGTGAGCGATATATCCTATATCATTGTCATAAATCTTGTAAAGGGCATCGGCATAGCCCTGCCAGGTTGACCAGGCTATGGTATGGCCCCTAATGATATTTGGTAACTGTGTAGTGTAAACTGGTGGCGCACCCTCGATGGGCATTACGGCAGGTCCGGGCCAGGGATAGAGCTTGACAGCGCACTTGGTGAATACGCCCATCCCTCCACAAGCCCCTACTACACCTCTGAATATCCCCCTTAGACTCGGTCCGGGCCCATCGCCACAGAACCAGCCAAGCCCGGAACCCAAAGACCCCGTCCTCAGAATGTCACCGGTAGGCATAACCCATTCTGCCGCCAGCAGATTCTCGGTAGATTGACCCATGAAAATGGTATCTGCCCCCATTCCCATCAAAGAGGTGGCAGAGGCAAGAGGAGAGCAACTCGCCCCGGCCCCGATCATATGGGTATTCAATCCCACTTTCATCGCTTCAGCTTGAAGTGTGGACCCTATCACATATGGCTCGATTACGGCGAACATGTTCTTCTCGTCTATCTCCAGGATTCGGTCCATCCTCCTCATATCCAGTTGGATTGCGTCCTCAACCAACGGTGCACCAAACAACCCCCAACCTGTGCTGTGAGCCTTGTATTTTAGCTTGTATCGGTTGCAGGTCTTGACAATAGCCTGAACCTCCTCCGTGCTCCCGGGCAGCACCACAGCCCCCGGCCTGGGCATGAATTTGCTTCCGTTCTGCTTAAACTCAGCCCAAAGTTGGTAAGCGTATGAATCCAATGTCGCTGGCTCATCAGTGATGTTCTCCGGTCCGACGATGTCTTCCAATGCCTGATATGCTTCTCTTGATATCGCCATGTATAAATGCCTCCCTTGTTAGATTGCCTGTTGAACAAGCTCTATGATATCATAGACTTTCATCTTTCCACCGTTTCCACTAACGGCATCAATAAAATTCCTCTCACACCATGGGCAAGCAGTCACTATAGCCTGAGCACCTGTGAACTTTGCCTCCTCAATCCTCTCTTTGGCAGTCCAGGAGGAAAATTCAGGGTAGGCTTCCATTACCCCCCCCCCAGCACCACAGCACCAGGCATACTCTCTGACTCTCTCCATCTCTATCAGTTTCAAACCAGGGATGCGCTGGAGTATCTCCCTTGGGGGCTCATAAATACCATTGGCTCCATTACTTCTAGGTTTTCGTGGCTCATGTACGACAATTTGGCCAAGAGTTTTCTTCACCTTGCCCTGCCATGGTATATAACGCCCTCCTAGTCTTCCCAGGTGGCAGGGATCATGATAGGTAACAGTCAGGGGGATAGTTTTGGTGAGTTTTATCTTGTCTTCCTTGATGAGGCGGTCAATGAATTCCACGACGTGCAAGACCTCAAACTTGGAGCCGATATCAGGGTAGCGGTTCTTGAAGGCGTAGTAGCAATCCGAGCAGGCAGTAACGACGGTCTTCACACCAGCGTTGGTCCAAGCCTCAATATTATTTTCGGCGTATTTGATAAGTTCTCCCTTGTATCCCATATCATAGGCTTTCAAACCACAGCAGCTCTCCTCTTTCCCCTTGAGGATACCGATATCAACGCCGGTATTTTTGAATATGGTAATCGCTATTCTGCCAATTTTTCCTAGCTGCTCATCGAAGCCGATTCGGCAGCCACCATGGAAGACAAACTCAGCCGACTCCTTGGTGATATCCTTTATCTCCAGACCTTCAGACCATTTCCCACGCTCAGCCTTAGGTTTCATCATCATGTTATCTTCCTTACGGAGGTTATCTATAAGAGCCATATGCTGTGGAATAAGCTGACCCTCCTCAACCAATTTGAATCGCAGTTCATGCATTACTTCTAATGGTTCCACATCGTAGCGGCAAATTTTGTCCGAAACATCGCATAACCCATCCATTTGGCATTGATAGACTATGTCCATCAACCCGTCCGTATAGCTGATCCTGCCCTTTAGCAACGACAGGGCGACAGCTAATCTGCCGCCTGCTGAATAACTATGGAACTTCTTATATGCTATACTGGGACAGCCTTTTGCGAACCTCCAGCTCTTTACATGGGCAAGTGGGATCCACTTGCAGTATGAGCACCGGCTGCATCTTTGCGTATTAGTTAGGTAGTCTTCGAGTGCCATTTTTCTTCTTCTCCTCCTTTGTTTTCATTGCGCCTAAAAGCACAGCTTACCCGCATTCATCACATTGTTGGGGTCGAATATCCCTTTTATCTTCTTTAATAGAATCGTACTCTGTGCATCTTTATTATATACCATGTCTGCCCAGATGCCATAAGGTCGGGAGAAGAACCCCCCTTGCTTCAATAATTGTTCACTAGCCTCGTAGAAGAGCTCTTGCATCTTGGTTACTTCTATCTGGCTGTTGGGATCATAGGGGAGACTGAATTCGCAGTGACAAGATACACCCTGCTGCACTGGCTGAATGTAGATGCCTATATCTGAGGTTGAGTACCTCTGCGCTTCTGCCACCGAGTACATAGTCCTTACGAATTCCGGAGTCCTATTGAGTGTGGTCAGGAAGAAGATGTCCTGAAATCCGCCCTTATAGCCGAATTTCCAGTAAGACTCCTTCGACGAGTTGAGTATTGCTTCTAATACCTCTTCATTACTTGCCCCGTGGACGAATGACACAAGGCGAAGTCCGAATTGCTGGGCAATATCTGTGATATCCTTCTCTAGAAACTCTACCCTCTCCTCCGGAAGCATGTCACGCCCGCACACACTCAGAATGAGAACCCATAGCGGAAGCTCATCCCTTAATGTCTTTATCTCGTCAGCTCCTTCTCCGAGGATGGATGCCAAATTCGAGCTATTCAAGAGTAGGAGCTCATCGCCGAATCTGAACCTAAGGAGTCTGTAAGCAATGCCAACCAGCTCGTCAAGCCTCTTGGATGGTACTATGAAAAGCTTTTGGATCTTAGGCAATACCTCACATCTTAGCGCCGCCCAGGTGACAATACCCATAGTCCCTTGGGCAGCTTGCACTAACCTGTAGTAATCAAGCTGAGCCGGACCACTCGGGTCCAGCAGCGGACGATGTCTTCTCCATGCAGATTCTATTTTGGGAAAGACCCCTGTTTCACCAGTCATCATCCTGTCACCATTTCCCCAGACTACCTCAAGGCATCGCAATGGATCAGCCAATAACCAGCGATACTTAGGGATCAGTGTGGGCTCCCTTTCTATGAGGCTAGCTACCACTGACTTGTTGCGGTGTGGGAGCAGTGGCATGGAAAGCCTCAGTCCTTCCTTGGCTAGCTCTGGCTGGAGTTGGCTGTAGGTTACCCCTGGCTCAACTATAGTCACCCTATTTTTACGGTCAATACTGATAATCCGCTTCATCCCGCTGAGGTCTACAATAACCGTTCCTCCCTCACTGGGGACGGTATCGCCACGGAAGTGCGGAGGCCCTGAGCTTACTGGCACCAGGGGTGTGCCCGTCTCGTTAGCCCACTTCACTATCTTCTGCACCTCATCCGTATTCTTAGCCTTTACCACGAACCGGGGCTTCCTTGGCGGAACAAAGCTACAATCCCTGGAGTAAGTGTCCAAGGTCTCCGTATCATCCAAAACGTTCTTTTCACCTACTATCTCTATCAACTTCTCTTTTTTCTCGCCCATCTGCTCACTCCTTTTTCAAGTGTCGGATAACCTCCAGTCTCCCAGAATTATCTTTACATCTTCTACCTTTGGAATCCGAATCCTCTTCAAAATACTCTTGCCCCAATTTTTCTCGGTTTCAATATTAATAATAATACAAACCTCTTCTAACCTAGGTTATAATGCTAACCCCAGAAGCAAAGGTCTCTCGTACGTGACCACCTATCTCTATAACCTCGCCCCTAAATGACTCCATCTTTCTTCATAATAATGGCTAAATTCTCGCCTTTCTCTTGCGAAAATCCCCCGTCTATAAACTTGCACTCCCTTTGGTTCTGAAACGCAAACAACTTGAAAATTTCTCTTACCGTTAACTCTCGGTGATCAAGTTCGAGATCCTCTGCATTGAAGCCCTTTACGGGTTTTTTACTAGCAGCTTGAAGAGCCCGAACAGATGTGTACCGTAGTTCGCCGACTTCGTTACTAACTGTCACAAGTACCGGCATTGGTGCCTCAACTACATCATATCCGTCGCTGCTCAGCTTTTCTACCAAAACTTTATTTTCTTTAATTTCCACCTTCCGGGCTAAGTTGATCGCTGGAATTTGAAGCATTTCTGCAATGAGTAACCCTGTGACTCCAAAACCCCAATCGGAAGATTGCCTGCCAGTCAGAATGAGATCGTATGTCCCGATTCTTTTGATAGCGCTTGAAAGAATATAGGCTGTTGAATAACTGTCTAAGTCTTTGAATTGCGAATCTATCAAAAGGATTAGATCATCAGCGCCGGCAGCTAATGCCTTTCTCAGGACTGGCTGCGCAAGCTTTTCTCCCATGCTAATTACTGTGACTTTAGAAGAAAGACTGTTTTTAATTCGGAGAGCCGCTTCCAATGCATTCTCATCAAAGGGATTTATCAATGGTGGAATACCTACAGGGATGACCGTTTTTGTCTCTGGGTCAACTTTAAAAGCATCAACAGGCCCCTCCGGGTCTGGAACTTGCTTGATACAAACGAGTATTTGTAACTGATTCATTGTAACTCCTCCAATTTTCTATTAAGGGCGGGCACTACCTCTTCGAAACTACCGATCACACCATAGTCAGCGACCGTAAATATGTACGCCTTCGGGTTGGTGTTTATAGCTATGATCTTCTTCGCTCCCAAAATACCAGTCAAATGCTGCAAAGACCCTGATATTCCTATAGCTATATATAGTGCCGGGGCTACCTTTTCACCGGTCAACCCTATTTGGCGGGAGGAGGGAACCAAACCCGCATCTACTAAAGGCCTACTTGCCCCCCACTCTACCTTCCTAAAATATTTCTTTAGTACCTTTACCAGCTCTTTAAGCTCCTCGAGTCCTTCGGCGTTTTTGACTCCCCTCCCACCAGCAACGATTGCCTCTGCTTCCTTTAAACCGGTGCTTTCTTCCTTCACTTTTTCAATCAATTTCACTTTGACCGAAGATTCGTCAATTATAGGGGCGAAATGAATGATCTTGCCTGCAGTAGAACCTGATCCAATGGGCTCCATTGCCTTTGGCCTTAGTGTTGCCATGTATGGTTTCTTCACGAGTTTGAAAATGGAAGTAACCTTAGCTCCGTATACCGGTTTAGTGCACAGTAGATGCCCTGTTTCAGGCTCGATTGCAAATTGAACGCAGTCAGTGATAACTTGCACTCCCATTTTATAGGCTAATCTTGGGGCCAGATCTAGATTATCCAAGGTGCAACCCATAAGGACGACATCCGGATTCACATCTTTATACAATTGCTCTAAGGCACTAACGTAAAGCTCAGAGTTAAAACTTGTGAGCTGGGGGTGATCAATGGAATAAACTTCGTCCACAAAGTAGGCAATTTTTTTCGAGACATCAGCAACTTCATGACCTATAATCACTGCACACAATATTCCCTTTAAATCAGTGGCAATTTTTTTCGCCATTCCTAGGAGTTCAAAGGTAATAGGTGCAATGGCTGGGCCTTCTCTTTCTACCAAAACTAAAATTCTTCCATTTTCCCTGCTTTTGCTGTCCATTCTTCTCCCCCTGCAATTTCACCTCATTTCAACTGATCTCTTAATTTATCTCCTCTGTCCTTTTGATAGCTTTGCCACTCTTCCCCCTTGCCTCCTCGAAACTTTCAAACTCGTTGAGCCAGAGAATCTCTTCCTTGATCGTCCTGATCATCCTCTCTGTCTCTGCATTCCCCTTGGAATTGTCATAGGACTAATAAAATCTTGCCTATAACTCTCATTTTTGATCCCTCCTTTTAAGATATAGTTGTTGGACTTGATTTATTCTTTTGGTTCCTCCCATCACCCAACTGGCCCGGAAAGCTCCAATTGACTATTTTCAAAGGTCACCTTTTACTTCCATGGGCATATGTTTTTTCGCATTTTAAACATGGCCATCTTAGTCAGCAGGATTAGGTCCCTACCGATTTGTCTCAACCTTCGAATATAATCTTCCGTGTTTTCGCTTCCCCTTTTTCCAATGTACCAGGGGGAAGAAGATTGATCTTGAAAGAGAGAAATAGAGCATTATATAGTTTGTCTTGAACGGTCCTTTCCAAAGCCTCCTCTTCCATTTTTGAAAGGGTTTTCTCTGGTTCAATCTGAATTTCGACATCTCCTGCTTTGGTTTTCTTTATCCTAAATTCTGGTCCCAATTTTGGCATCGTCCGAAGAATTTGTTCAATAGTTGACGGGAAAATATTCACACCCTTTATAATGATCATGTCCTCAAATCTCGTTTTTATTCCTCCTATAGCAACAGGCAACGTCCTTCCGCACGGACAGGAAAAGTCTTCTTTTATGGTCATAAGATCCTTAAGGAGATATCGAATTATTGGAAAACCAAAACGCCCAAGAGCCGTCACGCAAGTCACTCCAGTATCCCCTTTTACAGGCCTAAGTGTCTCTGGATCTAATAGTTCAACGAGAAATCGGTCAGCTACAACATGATCTGAAGGAGGATCGTATTTTTCAAGCGCTTCACAAGAGAAATAAAGACAACCACTGGTCTCAGTACTCCCCGGAATATCGTGGATCTCCGCCCCCCATTTCTCCTTGAGATATTTATGTGTACTTGGGATTCCATAAGCCGGTTCCCCTGCAAAACCAATTCTTTTTATTCTAAGCTCTTTGGGATCAATACCCATCTCCTCAAGCACCTCAAGCTGACGAAATGCGAATGTGGGAGTGCAGCACATAAAATTATCTCCATACGGAGCTAGGTCTTTGATAAGCAAAAGCCATGGCTTCGTGGGTAAAGATCCCTTAGGGACTACTTGGCAACCCATCAATTCAGCAGAATTAAAAATCACCCAAAAAGCCTGAAAAGGTAAGAAACCAAATGAAAAGAACCCTCTCCACCCCGGCTTTACACCTTGTGCATAAAAGCTTCGCATCACTTGCCAGGCATCATTTTCAACATCCTCCCATGTACTGCTGAAAAGTCTTGGAGTAGCTGTTGTTCCCGAGGTTCTCCAGAATTTTGGTTGATTGGATGCGGGTGTTGTCGCAAGCGTACCGAAAAGAGGATTGGAAACCTGATCCCTCTGTATATCCTCTTTTGTAACGATAGGAAGCTTTTGTACATCCTCCAAAATTTTTATGTCATCGGGGTGGATATCGTGAGCTTTCCACAGGTTCCTATAAAATGGTGATTTCTCGTAAGCAAACCTCACGATATTCTTCAACCGTGCTAACTGAATCTCCTTTATCCTGTCGAGTGGGGCAATTTCCACTTTAGACCAGTATTTGTCATTATATGGATGACATCGATCACCATCTTCTGGAAAATAAATGTCGTGCCTCTCACCTAAAAAATGATCGGTAAAGATCGCCATGATCAGCCTCCTTGTGGGATGTCAGAAGATAATATAAATGTTACTGGTCCACAATACGCCTAGCCCCCATTGGACATCGAATGACACAGATTCCACACCCATTGCAATCATCCCGCCTGATCTTTGCGATGCCATTTTCGAGATATGAAGCGAGGCAAATGGTATCGATACAGGCGCCGCAACCGTTACATAGCCCTTCATTCACCATTGCCCTGATCTCCCCAAGCCTCCAGTTGATGTCCTTCGGATCTTTGATATATTTCAACGCCATACCACGAAAATCTTCGATGGATGCGTAACCCTGATTTTCCATGTATTTTTCCAGGAAGTCGATCGATTTTCGGATCATCGAGATACCGCCACAGTAAACCCCTGTACAGGTCCCTGTGGCCTTCGCGCCGAACATGATCGATTCAATGAAGTGTTCTGGCGTCATTAATCCTCCCGTGGCGATGACATCGAGAGCTGGCAGATGCCGGGATATCTCCGCCACATACTTATACAAAATAAGCCTGAGGCAGTTCCCATGAATTCCAGCACCGGGGTTGCCATCCAAATAGGGCCATAGGGGCTTACCCTTTTGGAAAATATCGGGTGGCATGTATCCGTAGGCCATATTGATGGCAGTGATAAAGCTCGCCCCTGCCTCCTTTAGCGTCTTTGCCAACCTGATCAATTCCGGAAAACCTGTCTCTGGACTGATCTTAACTCCAACAGGGACGCGCACAGCATCCACAACGGCCTTGGTGACTTGGCCCACTTTATTTGGAAAATCGGTGACCTGAACAAGAGCCCCCACGTAACTGGAAGGAAGATTATTGGTGAAAAAAGCATCCACTGCCCAAGATGTGGCAAAAGGCATAGGGCTTGAAAGATTGAGCTCAATCAAATCTGCTCCCAGTTCTTCACATCTCTTTCCCGCATTTGCCCAGCCCTCAAGGTCTGCCCCCGGTCCAATGAGATTAACTATTACCGGAACGTCTCTGGGCACGTTTCTCTTCACCTTCTCGGTTAATCTAGGCGCTCCTTCCAGCCAGGTCAAGGCAACAGGTGTGGTATAGCCGATGTGGCAAAACCCATCTATCCCAAATCCCGGTGTCTCCACTTTCATAACCCGAGTCCCAGGAATCCTGGCCATCGGAATTCCTTTTCTCTTCATCTCCTCAGCCTGTTTTGAAAGTTCTTTTGAATAAAAAAAGGCAGGAATGACTACATAGCCCGCTCCCGCGTCTACAGTACGCAACAGCAAATCAGCGTGCCTTTCAGGGTCGAGTAATCCAGGTTGAATAGGGGCAGTGGGTTGAACACCGATGGGTGTCCGGCATTTAACTCCTGCAAGCATTACTGATAAATCAACCATCTTTTATCCTCGATGGGCAATCTGAGCTCACTTCCAGCATGCGTACACTGGGGTTCTTGATCAACGCTCCAATCTCACTGCTTGAAGGAATAGAGATGAACATATTTCCCCTCTTTCACCTGCACCATTGAAATGGTATCAAGGGCAAGTCCATTGTGGTCGGAAGGGCTAAAATTATATTCTCCCATTGCCCCATGATATCCACGAAGAGTTTCTAATGCGCCTTTGATTTTTTTAGGGTCATTCCCTACCTTCTTCATTACATGAGCAAAAAGCCTAATTCCATCCCAGCCAAGTCCATACATTGTCGTTGGCAATACACCAGAATATTTCGAAGCCATCGCTTCAAAAAAGTATTTCTGTTCAGAAGATTGATCACCATATTTAATCTCACTCTGTAAATACATCCCTTCCCCAGCCTTCCCTACTAACTCAAGAAACTTCCCTGTCATAAGAGCAGTGGAAGCTGTCACAGGTATTTCCATCTTTAAACCTCTTAAGTTCTTCATCAATATGGCGGGAGCAGATGGTATGCTGGCTATAAGGTAGATCCCTTCTGGTTTCCAGGCATTAACTTTAATTAAAAGGCTTGTAAGATCTGTATCCGTACTTAGAAACTGCTCTTTGAGGAGCTCAATCCCTTTCGTCTTTAATGCCTTCTCTCCTCCTCTTGACATGAAAATCCCATACTCCGTGGTGTCATGGAGAATAGCGACCCGTTTCCATTTGAGCGTTTCTGAGATATGTTTGGTATCTGCCAGGGAACTGAGCTCGACCCTATGAGCATTGTGAAACGCATACTTTTTCCCTTCAACAACTGATGACTGTGGAACAAGGAGTATAGATGGAACTTCCTTTTCTTCGGCTACAAGCGCAATAGTGTGCGCAGCAGCAATTGGAGTTCCTCCGACAATTGCTGAAACCTTTTCTTCTGCGACCATCTTTTTCGCTAACCGCGAGGCAACAGCAGGATCTCCACCATCGTCTTCAAAGATAAGCTCCAGCCTGTGTCCATTGATGCCCCCTTCCTTGTTGATTAATTCGGCTGCCAAAAAAGCTGCATCTTTCTGTGGAACTCCTAAGGCAGCATACCGCCCTCCTGCCGTAAGGATGAGCCCAATTTTATAGGGTTCTTTTTGAGCATGGGCTGGTGAAAAAGCAAATGTAACGACAAGGCAAAAACCACAGAAGATTAAAAATAAGTCTGATTTTTTTGTTCTCATAAAGCATGTCCTCCTTTCTTATCTTGGATAAGAAATTCGTTAAGTTGGCAATGAAAGTTCCGTTCTGTCAGCCGGGCTTCTTACTCTTCTACAATTACCCTCTTTGTTTTCGACTCCCTCCTTTCAATCGTTCCAGGATCGAGCACCCTTGCTCCAAGAGCGACATACCAAACATCGTAAAACCTTTGCTCCAATATTTTCTCAATCTCCTCTCGTTTCTCACTTGAAAGCTTTTGCTCAGATTCTACTAAGATTTCGACTTCTCCTTTCTTTGTCTTTTTAATTCTAAACTCAGTACCCAAGATGGACATACTTCGCACAATATTTTCAACAGCCGAAGGTATTATATTTACCCCTTTGACAATAATCATATCCTCCACTCTCGCCTTTATACCACCTATGACCACTGGCAAGGTCCTGCGGCAACAACAAGTGAAATCTTCCTTAATCGTAATCACATCTTTCATAAAGTATCGGATGATAGGAAAACCAAAGCGACCAAGGGCTGTAACACAGGTGAGACCCGTGTCTCCTTTCACTGGTTCCAGTGTCTTCTCATCAAGTAATTCGACGATATACCTGTCTGCGAGGACATGATCTGAAGGAGGATCGTATTTTTCAAGCTCCTGACATGAAAAAAAAACTGTGCCACTCGTTTCTGTGCTCCCTGGCAGATCATGTATTTCCGCACCCCAAAGATCCTTCATTCGTTTGTGAGTTTCGGGAATTCCATAACCTGGCTCACCGGCTACGCATAACTTCTTTATATTGAGTTCTCTCGGATCCATTCCCATCTCTTGAAGCTCTTCGGCCTGTCTGAAAGCAAAAGTTGGGGTACAGCACAAAAAGTTATTGCCATAAGAAGCAAGGTCTTTTATCAGTTTAAGCCAGGGTCTTGTGGGTAGGTTGCCTTTTGGAACTACCTGGCATCCCATATGTTGTGCAGTCTCCATGATATCCCAAAAGGCCTGGAATGAAGAGAAGCCAAAAGCAAAAAAGGCTCTCCACCCCTTCCTAATTCCCTGAGCATACAGAGCTCTGGAAGTTTGCCATACCGTATTCTCCAAATCCTCCCAGGTGCTTCCAAAGAGTCTGGGGTTTGCTGTCGTGCCTGAAGTACGCCAGAACTTTGGCATCTCGTTAGGTGGCGTAGTCCATAAGGTGCCAAAGGGTGAATTTTCCTGCTGATCCTTCTGATAATCTTCCTTTAAGACGGGAGGAATCTTTCTAATGTCATCGAGATGTTTGATGTCGTCTGGATGAAATTTTCTTGATTCCCAGAGTCTTTTGTAAAATGGGGATTTTTCGTATGCGAACTTCACAATATTTTTTAACCGGATCAGTTGTATCTCTTTTATTCTTTCAAGCGAAACTGACTCGACTTCAGACCAGTACCTATCGTTAAATGGGTGGCATCTGCATCCATCTTCAGGGAAATATATGTCATTCCTTTCCATCAAAAAGTGATCAGTAAAAATGGCCATGATAGACACCCTTGAAGTGAAATACTTGGGGTAAGCGGTTGAAGCCAGACTGCTTCGCCACCAGAAGCTAACGAAACAGTAAGGCCAACGCAACAACCAATCGCATTACTCTGCAAAATCAGTAAGTCTTAATCTTGTAGACCTTGCACATGCATAGTGCTGTTCTGAGTGGCCAAACCCCGTCCATTTGATTACATGCTTCTGGGTCATCATTTATGACTACTTCGATGTTTGACTCCCATACCCCATGAAGCCAAGGTTCTTCTCCCGGCTGTTCAGGAAACCACCAGCCATGCTGAGCATGAACCACTCTTGGATCAATACCATCGAAGAATTGACACTTTTGTTTGACCCTTCCCCTAGGGGTCTCAATCCAAACCCAGTCACCATCGCTGATGCCCATCTCGGAAGCTGTCTTAGGGTTGATTTGCACCAGCGGGTTGGGATGCATTTTACGTAGAGAATCAATTTGTCGATGTTCCGAATGATAAAAAGGCTGGTGTCTACCCCCCGTAATCAGGATCAGCGGGAATTCTTGTGCCAGCTCTGGATTGCTGATAGGAGTCTCATCCGGTTCGTGATAGCTAGGTAGCGGGTCGTAGCCAAGTTTTTCCATTATGGTTGAGTAAAGCTCTACCTTCCCCGTAGGCGTGCCAAATCCTAATCTCTCGTATTTCTTCTCTTCCCTGGAAATTTCAAGATACCCGCCTGTTTTCTCTATAAAATCTTTAAAGCTGCTATAGCCCAATGGCTCAAGACAATATCCAAAGGCTTCCTCAAGGCTTTTCCATGGCCAGTAGTCTTGCTGCCCCAACCGTATTCCTAACCCTCGCCAAAGGTCATAATCAGGCCTTCGGTCATATTTCCCCTCCACTATATTGGGCAGGGCTGCTTCTCCAGCATCTATTGGAAAAGTATAAAGCTGGGGTCTTTCCAACCAGCAAGCTGAGGGCAAGACATAATCGGCAAGCCCGGCACTAGGGGTCATCCAGTGGTCATGGACCACATATAGGTCCAAAGACTTCAAGGCCTTATATACCAACTTGGTATTCGCCTGGGTTACCATAGGATTGCTGGCCACGGTGAACATAGCTCTGACAGGATAAGGGTCACCTGTTATCATCGCTCGATAGACACTGGGTGCATGAGCCACACCAATCACTTGTCTTGGCCATTTTGTCACAGAGTACTTTTTAATCAAATCATAACCGACAAGGGAAATAAGCCTAAATCGGTTTGCTCCAATCTGTTTTTTCCTTTGTTCAGGACTAAGCTTCTCATCAAGTTCTATTTCGTAATCACGTCTAAACTCTGGGAGCTGAGAATAGCCAAGTATCGGCTCGCCACCATATATATCTATATTACCGGTTATGGCTGCCCAGATCTTATGGGCATGAATAGCCTCCACATTATTAATCGTCTGTTCTATGCCCATTGATTGATAAATTACAGATGGTTTGACAGAAAGCCATCTAGCCGCCTCAGCAATCTTTTTTGCTGGAATCCACGTGATCTCAGATACTTTTTCCAACGTGTACTCTTGAACATGCTGTTGAATCTTATCGAACCCGTAACACCACTTATCTACAAACTCCTTATCATAAAGTCCTTCATCTATAATGACTTTTATCATTGCCAGCATTAAGGCCACATCAGTACCAGGCCTAATTTGTAACCACATATCAGCCCTGTCAACTCCTCCAATGCGTCTAGGGTCGACGACCAAAAGCTTTACCCCTTCCCTTTTTCGGTCAAGGACAGAAGCCCACAACTGCCTATTGGCTTGTTCCGGATTACCTCCCCACAATGCTATGCACTTGGCTGGCTTACCCAAAGTCTTACGCATACCACCAAACCCCGCCCACCATCCCCAGACGGCGAGGCTCACTATCCCTCCAGGTCCAAAACAGATGTTTCCCTGTCCAATGATGTTAGGACTTCCTAACAGATTCATGAAGCGTAATCTGTATTCATCACTTGTCCTGCCAGTCCCAAGGCTGGTAGCCACAGTCTCAGGTCCATACTTACTCACTAGCTCCTTCAATTTTGCTGCTATCTCATCTAAAGCTTGTTCCCAAGATATTTTTTCCCATTTGTCTTCTCCTTTTTCGCCAACCCTCTTCAAGGGGTAGTTGAGCCGATCCGGATGGTAGATGTACTCTGCAGCAGCCCCTGCTCTGGGGCAAGCTCTTACTACGGAGCGGAGCCGTTTGCTCCTAGGCTCGCCCTTAACCTCTTCAATCTTTACTAACCTACCATCTGTGACATGTACCTCTACCTTACAGTGGCTATGACACCAATAACAAAGGGCCTTAATTCTCATTTGCTCGCTCATTTTTATCCCTTCTCACCCTTCTTATAAAGTCCCGGAAACTTTAACTCTACAGAGATAGACTCAAAAGGTCTTAACCTTATAAAACCTACATAACCCTGCCCTCAAAGGCCAGCCGCCGCTCATCTCATTGCAGGCATCTGGATCATCATCAGTAAGTATATTGCAGTTTGACTTCCAAACACCGTGCAGCCAGGGCTCTTCTCCTGGTTCCTCAGGGAACCACCAACCATGCTGTACATGCACCACAGAGCGGTCAAGTTCACTCATATACTGGCATTTCTGCTTCATGCGCCCCCTAGGCGTCTCCACCCACACCCAGTCGCCCTCCTCTATGCCATGCTCTTTGGCAGTATCAGGGTGAAGCTGCATAAGGGGATGGGGATGTCTTTTCCTGTTGCTCTCTATCTGTCTGTGCTCTGAGTGGTAGAAGGGCTGGTGCCTGCCGCCTGTAATGAGAATATAAGGAAATTCTCGGGCCAGTTCTGGTTGACTGATAGGACTTTCAGGTGGCTCATAGTAGCGGGGTAGGGGGTCATAGCCAAGCTTTTCCATCACGACAGAGTAGAGTTCCACCTTCCCTGTAGATGTGCTAAAGCCCATCTTCTCGTACTTTCTTTCCTGCGGCCGAGGCATATCGAAGCCGTTATGTTGATGCACGAAATCATGAAGATTATAACCCAGGGGGGCCAGCCTCGCGCTATATGCATCCTCCAGTGTCTCCCATGGCCAGTACTCTTTCTGTCCCAACCTCATCCCTAACTCGCGATATAGATCATAATCTCGCCTTCTATCGTACTTTCCAGGGACAATATGGGGCAACGATGCCTCACCCACCTCAATCCAGCTGGAAGCATCAGATGCGGTGTAAATCTCAGGCCTTTCCAGCCAAGACGCAGCTGGCAACACATAGTCAGCTAATTCAGCAGTTGGCGTCAGCCAGTACTCCATAACGACATGGAGGTCAAGATTCTTTAAAGCTTTATAAACTAATTTCGTATTGCCCTGTGTTACCATGGGATTGGCACCAACAGTCAAAGCAGCCTTTAAAGGGTAAGGCTTACCTGTTATCATTGCGCGGTATGTGGTTGGGGCATGGGCAAAGAGGGTATGGGAGCTTCCAATGAAATATCCCCATCCCTTCTTGGCATTCATTTTTATCAAATCATAGCCGGGCCAGGCCATGAGCTTGAAGCGGTCAGCACCCAAGGCTTTCTTTTTCTGTACCTCCGGAAAATGGTCAACCATCTCAATTTCATGATTACTTATGAAAGTGGGGTGCAAGCCATAAAGCATATTGCCTCCCCTGACATCGAGATTACCAGTGATAGCAGGCAGAATAAAGCGACAGTGAAGTGCCTCGATGCCATTGGTTAGGTGCTCAATGCCCATGTGGTTCCAGGCCGTTGCAGGCTTAATGGTTGCGAACATTCTGGCTGCATTTCGTATTTTTTCGGCAGGTACCCAGCTTATTTGCTCCACTTTATCTAAAGGATATTCCTCGGCACGCTTCTTTAACTCTTCGAAACCGTGACACCACTTTGTAACGAACTCCTTATCATAATAGTTCTCCTGAATAATGACATTTATCATCCCCATGAGTACGGCGGTGTCTGTTCCCGGCCGCAACCTGAGCCATATGTCAGCACGCTCTGTCGTAGCAGTCCGCCTAGGGTCCAGTACAATCAATTTACTGCCTTTGCCCAGCTCTTCGAGTATATTCAGCCATATACGTCGAAAAGCCTGTTCTGGGTTTGTTCCTATAAGTAGTATGCATTTAGCATGACGGCCCATAAGGAAGGCAGGCATACCAAAGATAGCTGATGAAACCATTAAAGCAGGCCCAAAACAGATTTCCCCTTGTCCAATATAGTTTGGACTACCAAAGAGATGCATAAAACGGCGCCTATATTCATCGTGAGAACGTGCTGTTCCACTGATCGTAGCCAGAGATTCAGCTCCGCATTTATCTCTTAGCGCTTTCAACTTTTCGGCTATCTCGTCAAAGGCTTGATCCCAGCTGATTTTCTGCCACTTGCCTTCGCCTCGCTCTCCCGCCCTCTTCAATGGATAATTTAGCCTCTCTGGATGATAGAACCATTCAGCGGCCGCGCGAGCCCTGGGGCAGGCTCTTACCCAGCGGCTATAGTCGTTGGCATGAGGATGGGCTGCATCCTCTTCTATCTTTTCCAGTACTCCATTCCTGATATGGACTATCACACGGCAGTGGTCGTGACACCACATACATACTGCCCTTTTCAACTCTAAGATGTCAGACATTATCTCTCCTCACTGATGCACCAAAATAATTAACTTTTTACCTTAAAATCAGAACATGGCGATCCCGATTTCGAATCCAGGCTGGATGCCACGGTCTGTAACTCGATGGGCGATCTAACTTCACTCCCAGCATGTGTACAATGGGAATTCTTCATCAACGCTCCAATCTCACTGCTTGAAGGAATAGAGATGAACATATTTCCCCTCTTTCACCTGCACCATTGAAATGGTATCAAGAGCAAGTCCATTGTGGTCGGAAGGGCTAAAATTATATTCTCCCCTTGCCCCTTGATATCCACGAAGAGTTTCTAATGCGCCCTTCATTTTTTTAGGATCATTCCCTACCTTCTTCATGACATGGGCAAAAAGCCTAATTCCATCCCAGCCACTTCCATGCATCGCCATCGGCAATACACCAGAATATTTCGAAGCCATCGCCTCAAAAAAGTATTTCTGTTCAGAAGACTGATCACCATATTTAATCCCACTCTGTAAATACATTCCTTCCCCAGCCCTCCCTACTAACTCAAGAAACTTCCCTGTCATAAGAGCATTGGAAGCTGTCACAGGTATTTTCATCTTTAAATCTCTTAAGTTCCTCATCAATATGGCGGGAGCAGAAGGTATGCTGGCTATAAGGTAAATTCCTTCTGGTTTCCAAGCATTTACTTTGATCAAAAGGCTTGTAAGATCTGTATCGGTACTTAGAAACTGCTCTTTTAAGACCTCAACCCCTTTCTCCTTTAAAGCCTTCTCCCCTCCTTTTGACATAAAAATCCCATATTCTGTGGTGTCGTGGAGAATAGCAACCCGTTTCCATTTGAGCGTTTCTGAGATATGTTTGGTATCTGCCAGGGAACTGAGCTCAACTCTTTGAGCATTGTGAAATGCGTACTTTTTCCCTTCAACAACCGATGACTGTGGAATAAGAAGTATAGATGGAACTTCTTTCTCTTCACCTATAAGCGCAATAGTATGAGCAGCAGCGATGGGGGTTCCTCCGACAATTGCTGAAACCTTATCCTCTGCGATTATCTTTTTCGCTAACCGCGATGCAACAGCAGGATCTCCACCATCGTCTTCAAAGATAAGTTCCAGCATATGACCATTGACTCCTCCACGTCTATTTATCTCCTCCGCTGCTAAGAAAGCACCATCTTTCTGAGGACCCCCCAGGGCGGCATACCGACCTCCTGCCGTAAGGATTACCCCGATCTTATAGGGTTCCTTTTGTGCAAGGGCTGGTGAAAAAGCAAATGCAACCGCAAGGCAGAAGACGGAGAAAATCACAAAAAGGTTTGAATTTTTGTTTTTCATAAAGCATGCCCTCCATTTCTTGGATAAGAAATGGACTGAGTTGCCTATTGTGAGAGCAATTTATTAAATTGTGGCTTCATCCTTCTCGATATCCGTATTTGCTCCAATTATCCAAGACCCTCTCTTGAATTTCCTTGGGCCACATTACATCGAAAGATGCCTTTTCAGGAATCAATTCCTTAGGCCAATCCTTTGGCCATGTACAATCAAATAAGACATAGGCTCCTTTGAAATTTCTTTTTTCTTCTTGATCCAAAAATGGAAGCAGGGGATGGCCTGGGGCATTAGGTTCACGGTGTATCCCACGGTAAGGGTGACATCGTGTGGTAAGTGCCCATATCACTTGATCCATTTGTGTAACATCAATATCATCATCTACTATCATCAGAAACCAGCAAGATCTGCCCCATCCAGTGCTTCCCCAGATAGCATGGGCCAGTTGATTTACATAATTGGGATAAGGAACTTTGGTAGAAATAATCGTCAAATGACTAACCCCCTCTGGTGGGCAATAAACCATCTTGACCGGGAACCTTGTTTTCCATAGTTCATCCAATATCTCAGCCGCTTTGGTCACAGGTATAATGACATCGTTATCTTCGATCGGGACACCCGGGCAGCACACCGGTAAAATGGGATCATTCCTGTGGCTGATGGCCTTCACATGATATACCGGTCTTGGGGCTCTATCGCCCGCCCTGTAACCAGTATATTCACCAAAAGGCCCTTCATCTTTCCTTTCCCCTGGCAAAACGATGCCCTCTAAGACGATTTCCGACGAAGCGGGAACTTCCAAGTCAACCATCTCACAATGTACAAGTTCCAAGGGCTCACCCCGAATTCCTCCCACGATATCGGCTTCATCCAATTCAGGAGGAATTCGAGTTGCAGCAATCAGGGAAGAAACGGGTTCCGTTCCAATAGCGATTGCAAATTCCATCGGCCGATTTCTTTCCTCGTACTTTTGGTAATGCAGGCCAATATTCTGATTTGGAGAAATGATCCCACCGAGGGTGTTCTGATCATGAATCATCAGCCGATACATACCCCAATTAACCCAACCAGAATCTGGATCTTTGGTAATCACCAAATGCCAAGTTCCAATATATCGTCCCCCATCTCCCTGATGAAGGAAGGGAGCAGGGAATTCAAAAAGATTCACTTCGTCACCAATATGGATGTTTTCTTTACATGGACCTGTAGGGATACAAACCGGCTTAATGGGCGATTTCTTTTTCCGAATATATTCTTCAATGATTGTTTTGACGGAAACAGCCGGATCCATTCCTAATGAAAGAGCAAGGCGTTTATATGTGGCTCCTGATGATCGGCTCAAACCGATTGGGGCACCCAATATTCTGTATCCACCGGGATATCCCTTAACCTTCTGAAAAAACGGGGCCGGCGCCCTGAGATCGTAAGACCTTCTGATAATCGCCCCCACTTCGAGATTCCAATCCACCTCGGTCTCTATTGGCTGAATCTCCCCCTCCATATCCAAACGGTTGATGTACTCTCTTATATCTCTAAAAACCATCTTGACCTCCAAAAAGGAAAAATCTAAGGCTTGGGCTATTTAAAAGAATGGACGTGGACAAGCCTCTTCCTTTCAATTTTTAAAATGTATAAGTGGTTTATCGTAAAGCCACTGTGATCCTCTGGACTCAGATTGATGAGCCCTCTCGCTCCGTCATAACCCTTGATATTCTCGAGGGCATCCCTAATCTTTAGTGGATCGCTTCCAACGTTTTCCATGACCTTTGCGAATAATTTGATGCCATCCCATCCAAAAGCATGGAATGCTAAAGGAAGGGTGCCGGGATATTTTTTTTCCATTGATTCGAAGAATTCCCTTGCCCCTTGAGACTGACTGGTATAATTAACATTGCTTTGCAGCATCATTCCATTTCCCGCCTCTCCCACCAAATTTATAAAAGTTTGTGTGGTTAGAGAGGTTGGACCTATTACGGGTATTTCAATCCCCAGTCCTTTTTTCTGTTTCATGAAGATAGCTGGAGCGCTTGGTATACTTCCGACAAGGGAAATTCCATCCGGATTAAATGCTTTTATTTTTAATAAAATAGGCGTTAAATCCGTATCGGTACTTATAAACTCGTAAGAGACAGTTTCCGACAATTTCTCTTTAAGGGCCTGTTTGACAAGAGCTGAGATGAGTATTCCATATTCGGTGGTGTCATGAACGATCGCAACTTTTTTCCACCTTAACTCCTCAACAATATATCTCGCCTGTCCTACAGCGGTAATTTCACTAGTCACAGTGTTAATAAAGGCAAAGCGTTTGTTTTTCACCACCGATGTTTGCGGGACTGGAGCAATCAAGGGTATCTTTTTCTCCTCGCAGACCAGAGCAATGGCCTGTGCCGAGACAATAGGCGTTCCTCCAAAGATTGCTGAGACCTTGTTTTCCCCGATCAATTTTTTGGCTAACCGTGCAGCCACTGAAGGATCTCCCCCATCGTCCTCAAAGATAAGCTCCAACATATGACCATTAACTCCTCCACGTCTATTGATCCCCTCCGCTGCTAAGAAAGCTCCATCCCTCTGAGGACCTCCCAAGGCAGCATACCGACCTGCCGCTGTGAGAATTACGCCGATTTTATAGGGGTCTTTTTGTGCAAGGGCTGTCGAAAAAATCAGACAAATGACCGGAAAAACAAACATTACAACTAAAGATGAAGTTAAACCTTTTGGTCTCAAAGTTTTTCAACCTCCTTTCTTCCCAAATAGATTTTTTTAAGCGTCTCTTCATTCATGCTTTTCGTCATTCCTTCCCAAACGATCTTTCCTGTCTGTAATATATAAGCTCTATCTGCGATGGACAACGCTTCTTTATAGGTTTGCTCAATTAAAAGAAGGGAGGTTCCTCCCTCTTGTAGTTCTTTAAGCGTTCGGAAAATCTCTTGAACAATCAGTGGAGCTAACCCTAAAGAAGGCTCATCCAATAATAACATCTTGGGCTTCGACATGAGGGCTCTGGCAATCGCCAACATCTGCTGCTCGCCACCACTAAGCGTTTTCCCAACTTGATGTCGCCTTTCGTTCAGTTTAGGAAAAAGAGTAAATATAAAATCAATATCCTTCTCTATATTCTTTTTTGGCTCATCTTTATATCTCTGATAGGCTCCCATCCAGAGGTTGTCCAATACGGAAAGGTTTGTGAAAATTTCCCTTCTTTCGGGAACTAAAGTCATGCCCAGTGTCACAATTTCTTCCGTTGGTCGATTTGTAATATCGACCCCATTCAATAAAACTTTCCCGTCCCGAATCGGTATAAGACCGATGATTGCGTTGAGGAGGGTAGATTTACCGGATCCATTAGGCCCAATGACGGAGGTCACCTCTCCCCGTGCGGCACCTATGGAAACCTCCTTGATGACGTGGACGTAACCGTGATAAACGGTTATACTTAATATAGTTAGCATCTCCTACTTCCTAATATCCCAGATATGAAGAAACGACTTTCTCATCCCTTCGAATTTGGGATGGAGTATTCTCTGCAATTTTTTCTCCATAGTTCAATACGATGATCTCGTCCGATATGTCCATAACGAGATCCATATCGTGTTCAATAAAGAAAATAGTGACTCCCGAGTCTCGTATTTTTTTAAAAACCTTCCCCAGTTGTTCCCTCTCAGAAATGTTAAGCCCAGCCGAGGGCTCGTCTAATAGAAGAAGTTTTGAGTTAGTGGCAATGGCACGGCCAATTTCAAGAAGCCTCATGTGAGCAAACGGCAGATTTTTGGCCAAACTCAGTGGTTCTTTTTCAACATTTAAAAAGTCTAAAATCTCTAAGGATTTTTCCTTTATTCTCTTTTCTTCTTGGATAGTACCCTTTGTCTTCAAGCCTGATACAACAAATTCTGATTTAGTTTCAAGATAGAATCCCACCATTATATTTTCCAAGATGCTCATATCTAAAATAACTTGAGGTGTCTGAAAAGTCCTTCCAATCCCCTTTCTGGAAACGATGTAAGGTTTAAGGTTGGTGATTTCCTCCCCTTCGAAGAAAACTTTGCCGTGCGTTGACGGTAGAAACCCATTAATAATGTTAAAAAGCGTTGTTTTACCTGCACCATTTGGCCCGATGAGGGCCTTTATCTGACCTCTTTTTATTTTAAAATTGACGTGCTGGAGAGCTCGTATGCCACCGAAGTCTTTTGTTAAATCCTGAACTCGGAGAATCTCCATGCTTCCCTCATTACCCACTGAAAGGTACTACCGCTTTGTCAAAAAAGTACCACCAAACCCGTGTATTCCCTTAGGCAGGAATACAATGAAAAGATATACTAATAATCCATAAAAGATGAGGTTATACGTATAGTTGATTAATACGTTTCTAAGAGCCAAAGGAAGAAGCGGAAAGGAGGATAAAAACCGTAGTAACTCGGGCAAAAGGGTGATAAAGACGCTTCCAAAAAATGCACCCCAAATATTTCCCATTCCACCGATGATAACCATCACGAGAAATGTGAAAGAAAAGTGGAATGAAAACGATGGAGGGCTAACAAACCGAGAATAGTGAGCAAAAAGCACGCCACCAATTCCTGCATAAATGGCACTTAATGTGAATACCTTCAGTTTGTATCTCGCCACATTAATGCCAATCGAATTGGCTCCCATTTCATTTTCTCTTAAACTGACCAATACCCTCCCGATTCTCTGGCTGACTAAATTCCTGCTAAATAGGAATACCACCAGCGCAATGACCCATACGAAATAAAAGTATTTGATCTCAGTATCGATTTTAAACATTCCTAATAATGAAGGAACTGGAATCCCTCCGAGTCCGGCAGGTCCACCCGTTAGCTCAACCCATTCAAATACCAACGTATTAAAGATAATTTGGAAAGCAATGGTTGCCATAGCAAGGTATCCATGCCTTAACCTCACGGAGGTCAACCCAACGACATATCCGATCGATCCTGCAAAGATAACGCCAAGAGGCCCAGCAATCCAAAAATTCATGCCCCATTTCGAACTGAGAAGGCCCGAAGTATACGCACCGATTCCAAAAAAAGCGGCTTGGCTCATCGAAATCTGTCCAGCGTACCCCAGAAGAATTGTCAATCCCATTGCAACAATGAAATAGATCCCCGCGTGGATACCGATATCCAGGTAGAGGATATTGGGGTAGATTATTGGAGAAAAAAACAAAGCTACGCCGAGTATATAAATGGACCATTTTTTCATCTTTCCAGTATTAACCATTTACTCTTCACCCTCAACTTTGAATAGCCCTTCTGGTCTCACCAATAGAAGCAAAAGGAGGATCAGCATGATAAAACCATCAGTAAATCGGGTGGTCACGAATCCTTTGAGAAGAACTTCAATGATTCCCAGTACCAGCCCTCCCAGGATAGAGCCAGTTGAAGAAGCCATTCCTCCTAAAATTGCCCCTGTAAATCCTTTCACGGTATAATGGATCCCCACAAACCCTCCCGCAAAAGTGAGAGGACTGATGATCATCCCGGCAAGAAAGCCAAGGGCTAAGCTCGAAATAAATGAAAAACAGGAAACCTTAAGAGGGTTTATGCCGCAGAGTTTTGCTGCCCATCGATTATTGGCAGCAGCTCGCATCGCCTTTCCTGCTAATGTAAAATTGAAATAGATTTTGATACCAGCAACCGTCAAAATGGTTAACCCTATGATCCAGAGGTTTTGAGGAAAGATTTTCAGACCGGAAAGATTCAACGGCACATTATTTGTGAAGACTTGAACAGGCAGAGCCTCTGCTCCCCAAAATAAAGAGGTCCCGTTCTCGATTACCTCTCCGATAGCCAGTGTGCAAATGATGAATACGAGGATAGGACGATTAAATATGGGTCTTACTACGATCCTTTCAAAAAGAAATCCGGCAAGGCCTCCTATCACCACAATGAGCGGAAGCGCTATGGAAAAATGAAGTTGAAGTTGCGTCACTAATGTGTAACCGATCAATCCTCCCTGTACAACAAACATCCCATAGGCGAAATTCAGATTCTTGATGGTGATATAGACGATATGAAATCCCAGTGCCATCAGGGCGTAGATACTGCCGATTGTCAATCCACTGAATATGATTTGTAATACATCGCTGGTTGCCATTGAACCACCTGTTTAATGCGCTTATTCAAGCGACAGGTTAAGAATCCTTTGGGCATTCTTGTAGTAAATCTTCTCGAGAACTTCGGGCTTGAACCCAGACTCTTCATAATCTTTGAATAATCGCTCGTGTTGAAGAGAAGGATAATCCGAGCCAAATAACATCTTGTCCTGGAGCCGTCCGTTAATCTCTTTCTTCAGCGAATCGCTAAAGTATTTTGGAGACCACCCAGAGAGTTCATTAAAAACATTTCCTTTGTGAAGCAACACAGCAATCATTTCTTCTTGCCATGGCCAAGAGGCATGGCAAGCGATAATTGTGAGATCTGGAAAATCTGCAGCGATATCGTCTAAATAAATCGGCTGAGTATACTTCAAATGGATTCCCATGCCTCCAGGCATTCCAGCCCCAATGCCTGTAGTTCCGGTATGAAATTGGACCGGTATCTTTAGCTCAACACACTTCTCATACAGAGGATAAAATCGCCTATCGTTAGGGAAAAACCCTTGGACATTGGGGTGAAATTTAGCTCCATTCAACTTCATCACTTTGACAGCTCTCTCCAATTCTTGGATCGCCATCTCTCCTTTCCACGGATCGACACAAACCCAACCACCGATGAATGCTTCAGGATGGTCTTTAACTAACTTAGCCACATAGTCATTGCTTGTGCGAGGTAATCCGGTATTGGTCTCCGCATCCCAGGCCACTGGCATCCCTTTGACGCCAGCTTTTACAAAATCCTGAGCCATCTCTTCCTCTGTCCGTATGGGAGTCTTGACTTTATAGTATCGTTCCATAGCCTCGTTAAATGTTTTGATGCTCTCCATTCCCGTTTTTGTACTTACATGACAATGCACATCAATCGCTTTCATTAAGCGTTCCTCCTTTTCGGTTTATTTATAGTGTTTTTAAGTATTCTACTCTTCTCGGCCCCTAAATCTCAGTTCCTGCCAACGTTGCGGCTCATGAAATGTTTCCTCTACCAATCGCCCGAGCATTGTCAATAGATAGAGAACCCCTTTGAATCCCATGGAGGGAAATGGGATGAAGTTATAAGTTCCTAGAATGCTATAGAGCCCAGCCAAAGAGAGGTGGGAAACCCCAATCCCCTCGACCAAAGATTTTTCTTGTGTCTGGCCAATTGAAAACTCAACCTCAGCCTCCTTAATAGCTTGGGCAACCTCTATATAAAGAGGGTTTTCAAGAACTATAGGATTGAGGTATCCCTGAACATCCTTCAGGATGTTTTTAGAATATTCAATCGGATCATCACTATCTCCATAAAGGGCAATAACTTTAGGGTATACATTCAGATCAAAATAAAGAAACCTCGAAAAGGATGCAGCCCAAGAGGCGGGGCCGATTACAGCAGCCGATTGGTTTGACAGCCAGGTCTGAAGCCAAGTAGCATTATAGAGAAAACGCAAGGGAGCCAGATGCTTCTTTTCATTTTCAATTAGGCACTTCGCCTCCTCCTCTTTCCCGAATTTGCTCGCAATGCCGAAAAGCCATTCCTCTGTATTGTAGACACCGATGGGCAAAGGAAGATCGAGACCAAACCTCGAAATCTCCTTTTCATCTTCCAAGGTTGCTAGTTGAGGAAAAACCTCATAAGTGAGATAGAGGTCTGTTTCTGCAGCATAAAACATCGAGAGCTCCTCCAAGCTCGTATTGGAAGTGAGAATACAATTGATGGAGAGTCCGATCCCTTGAAGGAGTCTAACCACTTCCTCGAGATCAAATGGCCAGTTGCTCGAACCACTTAGATATGGGGCGATAAGATTAATCGTGTCCTTCTTCTTTGGGACATCTTTCCTTGCGAATCTTTCCAGGAGAGAACGATAAACATCATCGACGCCCACAGCTGCCAGGCCCTTAAAGTAAGGAACGTCCAGACAGAGAATCGGTATTTTGCTCGATTTCTCCCTCTCGAAAGCAATGGCTTCAACAGGGTCGTTGATGAGAGAACCACTGTCGCCGGTGAGGATGAAAAGCAATTGAGGCTTCCAATGCTCCATGACCCAGTCAATGGTTCTCCGTAGTTTTTCCTTTCCGCCAAAAATGAGTTCATTTTCAAGGAGGGAGGTAGCAATTAACGGAACATAATTTAACGGGTGCTCCGATCTCATCCACCGTCCCGTCCACCCACAACCAGAGGAGGCATGGATGATAATGGATGCCTTCTTGATTCCGCTAATGGCGAGGACCGCCCCTGCAAGAGCGCTTTGCTGAGCTGAATCTCTCAAAACAGTCTCTTTCATCTCAGCCCTCCTAAGCGAGCATACAGCGTCGGCCGATCCCCCCTCTTTGAAGTCTTAACCGCATAGATGACACCGCTGGCAAATGCCTCAGCGCCTTTAAACCCCACCTTTCGCCCGGGATGGTTTTTATTCCGAGTACAGTGGGTAGTTGAAACGAGACGTGGGGAATTTGAAGCGTCGAAGATCGGGCGCTCCCAGTTCGCTTTCTGGTCTGGAAAGACATCTCCCATATAGAGAGAGACGTCTTCAAACCTCAACCCCAACCCCTCGATTATTTTCCAAGGGGTAAACCTTCTGTGATAGGAATAGTCAGAATAGACCACTTCAAAATCTTCTCCTTCATCCCGAAAGGCAAGGGAAGCCTCATATGGGATACCCTTGATTTCGATAGGCGGGACGTTATAAAGGATTGGCCGCATACCTAAATCTGAACAGATTTTTCCCCAGGCCACCGCCCTCTCCACTGCAGACATCGGATCTCCACCATCGATTAAGGCTATCTTCCCTGTCACTAAAGCCTTTGCTTCCTCCCACACTGCTTTAATCCCCTCATACTCCTCCTTGATTAGAGCTTCTACTTTTTCTTCTATCTTGAAAAACTGTCCAACCTCTCGAAGCCACCGACTCGTGGAGGTGATCCCCAGCGGAGTAGCATGCCTACCATAGGGAATGCCATAATGTTCCTCCATATATTTCGCTAAAGGATAACCCCACTGGGGGCAATCGAAAGTGTTGAATTCAGCTTCAGAGGCTCTTTCAAAATCCTCAATGCTAGCCGATTGGAGCAATACAGAATTGACCCGGATTCCAACCTTGTTGAGGAGCCGTTCCAATTCATGGCTGTCAAACAAGAATTTCCCCGGATGGTGAACTTCTTTTGCGATTCCCAGAATATTGACCGAGTTTGGGACATTCTTTTCAGGGGGTTTTAATAACTTGCAAAATCCATTGGCGATCTCCACCCGGTTGAACCCAGCAGCGTAATTCTTTATCCCCGGGACGTTGAAGATGAGAATTTTTGCTTTCACTTCATTCCGAAGGAAACTCACAACCTCTTCAACCGGCTCCTTGATCACTGCTGCAGCACACGTGATAGCGAGACAGATGACTTTCGGTCGATAGATCTGATCCACTTCTTTAATCGCCTGCTCCAACTTCTCTTTTGCCCCAAGGATCACATCGCTGGGGCCCATGTCAGTCGTCGGAGCAAAGAGGAAGGGGTGACCAAAGAATTGGCCCACATATGTTGCCAAAAAGGATCGGACGTTGCCAACGCAGCCCTGCGGTCCATGGACCAAGACAACAGCATCCTGAATCCCGAGATGGTAGAAAGCCTGCATGAAGTTGCACCAATGGGTATAGTAGCCCGGAAATTCTTTTTCCCTTTGCAGGCTTCTCGGGTCGGGAACGATCTCGTAAATTTCTGACATCCTCTTTAGTTTAAGGTCCATGTCTGCCCTTTCATATCGAGTGGAATATCTCTTTAATCCGTTTCATGTCCACTATGTTTGGAATGTAGGTGCTTTCATTCCTTAAAATTTTCAACGCAAGTGATCGATAAATATTGGCCTGTTCTGAATCGGGAAAGGCTTCTACCGCCGTCTTCCCTTGCAATTCCGCATCCTGAACTGTTTTCGACCTGGGAATATGTTCGATGACTGGTATTCCGATAGCTTCCCCAAACTTGTTGACGATTTCTTCTTCATGCCCGACCCCCCGCATGTTGTTGATCAAACCAGCCACAGCCACATCTGCCCCTATTTTCCTCAAATTGATAACAGCCTTGAGAATGTTATTGACCTGATAGAGTGTCAATATCTCGCCACAGGTGACCAAATAAATCTCCCGGGCGTAACCAGCTCTCATCGGTTGAGCAAATCCACCGCAAACGACGTCCCCTAAGACGTCAAACAGAGCAAAAGTGATTTCAAACCTTTCGATAACCCTATGCTGCTCCAGAAGCTTTAGCGCAAAGTTCACGCCTTTACCCGCACATCCGGACCCTGGCTTGGGTCCTCCACATTCACATCCCAATACCCCTCTGCATCCTTTAAAAATAACCTCATCGATTTCTTTTTGACCAATATTTCGATACCGGATTGTCTGGTCAAGGATGGTTGGTTTGAGATGACCTCCACAAAGGGTCACAATAGAATCCCGTTTCGGATCGCATCCCACCTGCAGTACTTTTTCTCCCATTTCTGAAAGAGCCACACTGATATTGGCCGCGATGGTGGATTTCCCAATACCACCTTTCCCATAGATTGCAACTTTTTTAATCTGCCGCTCCATTATATTCCTCTTTTTTTTCAATCGAAAATCTGATGCTTCCTCAAGATGGTCAAAATATCTTCCAGTTCAATCGGAGTGGGGGTAAGCCTCTGTTCTTCATGAAGGATTTTTTGAGCAAGATTAACATATAATTTCGCCTCCTTGGACATCCTGAAATGCTGCATCAATGTGCCGCCCTTCTTCTCGGCCTCCTGGATCAAACCAGATTTGGGTATGGTGACCAAGACAGGAACACGGATAGCCTCAGAGAATTCGTAAACGACATCCACTTCCTTTTCTACCCCTCTCATATTAACAATCAACCCGCCGACCCCAACTTTCATCCCCAATTTTGAAATATCAGAGATGGCCTTACAAATATTGTTTGCAGAATAGAGAGACATCAATTCCCCACTCGTCACCAAATAAACTTCGCTAGCATATCCTGATCTCATAGGTTGGGCAAACCCTCCACACACCACGTCTCCCAGGACATCATAGATTACAAAATCGATATCCCTCTTCTTGAACACCTCGAATTGATGTAAAAGATCTAGAGCCGTTGCCGTCCCTCTTCCGGCACATCCCTCAGCAGGTTCAGGCCCTCCCGATTCGACACATAAAACCCCTCCATGCCCCTCCCGAACCGCATTCATAATCACCTCTTCACTAATTCCGTTCTTACTTACCTCTTCTAGAATATTGGAGTCGAGAGGTTCTCCTCCCACTAGGAAAGAGGTGGAGTCTATCTTAGGGGAACATCCGACCTGCATCACATGGCGTCCCAGTTCCTGAAAAGCAATGGCTATGTTACAGGCAATAGTTGACTTCCCTATCCCTCCTTTACCATATAAGGCAATCTGCCTTAGCTTATTTAGGCTCATAGACCTGTACCCTTTACTATGGCTTGTAGTTATAGAAGCCCCTCCCAGATTTTCTACCAAGAAGCCCACCATTAACCATTTGAACTAAGAGTGGACAGGGGAGGTATTTGGTGTCGCCGTAGGCTTCATAGTGAGACTTTGACACGTGGAGACATGTATCGAGACCGATCAGATCGGCCATTTCCAGGGGTCCCATCGGGTGTCCGTAGGCCAGCTTGGCCACACGATCGATCTCTTCCGGGGTCCCTTTCCCCTCATAAACCATGAAGATAGCTTCGTTCATCATGGGGAGATAGAGGCGTGTCGAAAGAAAACCTGGGTAGTCTTTGGCAACCACGTTCTCTTTTCCCAAAGCCCTGCTCAAACCTTTAATCAATTCCACAGTTTCATCCGAAGTGAAATAACCCCGGATGATCTCCACTAATGCCATGATTTGGGGAGGATTGAAAAAATGCATCCCAATGAATCTGTCCGGCCTTTTGGTGGCCGTGGCCAACTTGGTAATGGAAAGGGAAGAGGTATTAGTTGCCAAAACAGTGTGCTCAAGCATGATCCCGCCCAATGCTGAAATCACTTTCAACTTCAACTCTATGTCTTCAGGAACAGCCTCGATAACCACTGCCACCCCCTCCATTTCAGATATGTCTGTAGTCGACGTTAACCTTCCAATGACCTCTCTCTTTGCTTCTTTATCCAGCTTTCCCTTTTCAGTTAATCTGTCCAAGTTTTTTTCAATATTTTTCAGAGCTCGACTGAGGATCTCATTACTGATATCTTGAACCACCACATTGAAACCCGATTGTGCAACAAGCTGGGCAATTCCACTTCCCATAACTCCGGCTCCAATCACTCCAATTTTCTTAATGTCCATCACAGTTCCCTCCCATGTTATATTTGATCTCCTATAATCCCATCTCACGAGCGATATAGATTAATTGTAGCCTCGAACCAGAAAACTATTTAATCCTCTTCAATGCAAAACTCCAAGCCTAACTCAGCCAACTTAGATGTCTCTGGTTTGCCTGTCTCTTTGTTCCACCCTCTCTTCTCGTAATACAGGGGGAGCATCTTATTCAATTCCAGAACACTCCCCTTTGCGCCGCCTTCTTTGAGTGATTCCGATGTGTTCCTCATAGGCAACCGATCCATCTCTTTAGTGAAACCGAACCTAAAATTGAGAACCCTCTGAAGGTTAAAGATCCTTTCTCCAGTGCTCACAAATTCTTTTAAGCCCATATCCCACCCCGTGACAGCCTGAATAAAATCCATTAAAAGTTTCAATACATTCCCCGGAAAGGCCATGAAGAACATGCATAGTCCAACGGAGTTCATCGCTGCAAAAAGATCCTGAGATTTAATACATAATTCCACATTGTCCTCAAGAGAATCTGGGTCATAGTCTTCCATTAACCCGGGCATTCCCAACCTACACCAAGTGTTAGCCGGCGTCATGGAGTTGGCTCGTGCACCGACTGGCGCTAATGCATATCCCAACCTTTTTGACCTCAGTGCCCTTCCATCGTGCATCGGAAGCTCCGATCCTTTTACCCCCATGGCTAAACTTTCCGCGCCCTTGCCAATCGCTTTTGCAAGCGATCGAACCCCATTGGCGGCAAGGTCTCCAATTCCCTCCCGCCTTCCGATCTTATGGATCATTTCAATCAATGCAGAAGTCGATCCCCACCGAAATTCCAAATTTTCCGTCTCACTCCTCCGAATTAACCCCTTCTCATAACATTCCATTAAAAAAGCAATGATAACCCCAGTGGAAATCACATCGATCCCATAACGATTACAGAGTTCATTGGCCTCGGCCACTGTACGAAGATCTTCGATGCCACAACAGGCTCCAAGGGCAGCGACCCCTCCGTATTCCGGCCCTGGTCCTTCCTTAAAATGCTCATTCACACAAGTCTTTAAAACCCTCTTGCATGCAATTGGACATTGATAGCAGGCGGCTTTACGAAACACTCCTTCAGTAAAATTCTTAATGGGAACATCCCCGATCAAATACCAAGGTTCAAAGATGCCGTTGGTTCCATAGGTTGTGAAATATCGAGGGTAGGGATCTGTTTTGACAAGGGTTCTATAATTTCCCGTTAATTCTTTCAGTAACGATCGATTTGATACGGGGATTCTTGAAGAACCATTGACAGCAATAGCCTTCAGCTTTTTCGAGCCCATGACCGCTCCTAGACCCATTCTTGCACCCGCCTCATGCCCATCATTGCAAATCCCCGCGATGCTGACAAGTTTCTCTCCGGCAGGTCCGATAGCTGCAACTCTGACCTTTGGATTGCGAAGTTCTTCCCGGATTAAGCACCCAGTTTCGTAGGTATCTTTTCCCCACAAATGAGACGCATCTTTAATGTACACGTTACCGTTATCGATAAAAATATAGACAGGCTTATCTGCTTTCCCCTTTATAACCAACCCATCAAACCCACTCATCTTAAGCACAGGGCCAAAAAAACCTCCAGAATTTGATTCCCCATAGCCTTGGGTTGCAGGTGATCTTGTGATAACAAAGTATTTTGTTCCCGCAGGCACTGTACCCGTCAGTGGGCCGGTTAAGAAGATGAGAAGGTTCTTCTCCTCGTAAGGCCCTATATTTTCGTCAGGACCCTCGTAAAACATCTTGGCCCCCAAACCGACTCCTCCAAGGTATTTTCTGATTATCTCCGTTTCTCCGAGTCTCTGTTCCCAAAAAGCTTTATTACAGAGTTCAACCCACAAGATCTTCCCAACGTACCCTCCGGGTAAATCCTTGTTCTTACTATTTAATCTGGCCATGATTAAAGCTTCTTTACCTTCCTCTAAATTTCGGCTTTCTCTTTTCGATGAAGGCTGTTATCCCTTCTTTCATGTCCTCGGTTGAGCAAATTAGAGCGGAGAGATTCTCTTCAAGTAGCAATCCCTCCTCCAAACCCATGTACAATCCCTTATTGATCGCCTCCAGACAATACTGAACCGCCAAAGGAGCAGCCTTGATAATTTCGTCTGCGATTTCTTCACAAATAGTCATCAGTTCTAAGGCTGGAACCACCCGATTGACCAATCCGATTCGAAGAGCTTCATCTGCACCGATCATCCTCCCGGTAAGAATGAGCTCTTTTGCCATCCCTTTGCCTACGAGCCGGGGCAGTCTCTGTGTTCCACCCCCCCCTGGGATCACACCTAATTTCAATTCGGGCTGTGCAAATTTTGAATTTTCGGAAGCGATCCTTATATCGCAGGCCATGGCCAGCTCACATCCGCCACCGACAGCAAGGCCATTAATAGCTGCGATAACCGGCTTTCCCATATTTTCTATCAAATTAAAAAGATCGTGCCATTTACAGCCCAATTCCTTCGTCTTTACTGGAACCAGGTCGATCAGCTCCTGAATGTCAGCTCCTGCAGCGAAGGCTTTTTCCCCACTCCCTGTTAGAATCGCAACCCGAACCTCAGAATCATCTATGATCCTTTTGAAGGTATCCCTAAGCTGATCAATTGTAATCGAATTGAGAGCATTCAATACATTTGGACGATTTAGTGTTACGTAGGCTCTCTGTCCTCTCTTTTCAAAAGTCACATTGTCCATTTTTTCATGATCCTTAAAGAATTAACAAGAAGCCATAGACAAGCTATGGTTTAAAACTAGCATGATTTATGCCAAATCTTAACTGATTGAAATTTAAGAAATTTTTAATAGAGCCGTAGGGGAATTAAAAAATTATGTTGCAATTTAGCTACATATGTGCTATTTATTCTTTGTTTGACTTATCCCCAACCAATTGAAGTTAAAGTTAAATTAATGATGAACACCCTTAAAAGAGCAAAAAACAACAAAAGTAGCAACTTAACACTTTAAAGGAGGGACCTAATGGATATTAGCAAGATTTCCAACTTTGTTCCCAAAGAATTTTCTCAAATTTCTGATACCTTTTTAGAAAGTTTTTCTAAAGGAAATAACGAAGAGAAAAGTTTATTGCAAAATGACGCGGTTTCTATAAATATTGTACTTTTGAAAACTATCCTCAATAATGCTTATGAAGGGATCATCATCGTTGATAAGAATGGGATCATTCAATATAGTAATCAGAAACACGATAAGCTTTTCGGGCTCATCCATGAAAAAATCATCGATAAACCTTTCTCAATTCTATCCACCTATCAAGGATTTCATGAGGTTCTACAAACTGGTAACCCAGTTGTTGGCGATGTGGTGAAGATTCTAAACCGTGAGATCATTGTCAATGTCATACCCATAAAGAGCAATGACAAAATTTTAGGTGCTATAGGGTTCATTCTTTTTAAAGACGTGAATGAGATCGAAGATATCCTTGAGAAGGTGGCCAAGTTAGAGGGGCAGATTGAGCATTACAAGAAGCAGCTAGGTGATGTCTGCTCAAGATATACCATCAAGAGTATCATCGGCGAGAGTGAAAAATTAAGGGCATTAAGGGTAAAGATCTTAAGAGCTTCGAGGAACACATTTCCAGTATTGTTGGTAGGGGAAAGTGGAACTGGAAAAGAATTAATTGCACATGCCATTCATTATGCAAGTGGAAGGAAAAACGGGCCCTTCATCCGAGTGAATTGCTCCGCGATCCCAGAAAGCCTCGTAGAAGCCGAGTTATTCGGCTATGAGCCTGGAGCTTTTACTGGTGCCAGTAAAAACGGGAAACTGGGAAAGTTTGAGTTGGCTGAAAATGGGACTATATTTTTGGATGAAATCGGTGACATGTCTATCCAAATGCAATCTAAAGTACTTCGGGTACTTTATGAGAAAGAATTGGACAAAATTGGGTCTACCCAACCCCCAATTCCTACAAACTTCCGTCTTATCACTGCAACTAACAAAAAACTTGAGCACCTCCTTGGCAAAGGAGAATTTCGCCATGATCTCTACTATCGACTTAATGTGATCCGTATTGGACTTCCGAGCCTGAGAGAATACCCGGAGGATATTCCTGCGCTTACCCATCACCTCCTAATACAATTGGCAAATGAATTGAAGATTCAACAAAATATTGGAATTACAACGGAGGGCATAGAATTATTGAAACATTATGATTATCCTGGAAATGTAAGAGAGTTGAAAAATATTTTAGCACAAGCGATAAATATTTGTGATGGGGAAAAAATTACGAGGGAGATTATCAATTCAATTTTGCTTGATTCGATTGGGGAAAAAAATGGTAGTTACCCCATCAGCCTAATAGAACCCCTGAGAGAATCTGTATCTAACGCCGAAAAGATTGCCATTCTCGATGCTTTGAAAAAATCCTGTGGGAATCTGAAGCAGGCTTCGCATCTCTTGGGCATCCATCGCACCGTGTTGTATAGAAAGCTTAAGAAATATAGGATCGAATCCCAGGTCTTGATGCACAAAATGAATCCTGTCGTTTCGAGATGATCTATTAGTCCACTCAATCGGAAAGGATATTGAATTCTTAAAAAAAGAGAGCTAATTTATTTACTATTTGAAATTTAATAAAGGGATAAATTAGAAATTTCTAAATCTTGGAATAAAACCAAATTTGCAATTGATTAATTAAGAAGGGAAGAGCATGGATTCATTAGAGAATTTAATCATCCGGACTCTAAAAAAGGATGATCTGGATGCCATTGTCGGAATTGACGAAAAGGTTCTGGGAGAGAACCGGAGGGATTATTGGGAGAGGAAGTTGGAGTTGATGAATAATAAATTTTCCCAAACCTCGTTGGTGGCTGAGGTGGAAGGGGAAGTCGTGGGATTCATTCTCGGCGATGTCAGCGGTTGGGAATTTGGAGTACCAGAAACGATTGCCTGGATCGATACGATCGGTATTGATCCAGCCAATCAGAAAAAAGGCTTTGCGACTGCTTTAGCGCGTGAACTGATCCAAAGTTTAAAAGCCCTGGGGGTGAAGACCATTTACACCCTTGTCAGCTGGAATGATTGGGATCTCCTTCAGTTTTTTCATGCCATGGGTTTTACCAGAGGGGATATGATCAATTTAGAGTTGAAGATTTGATCTCTCCTACCTTCAATTTCAATCGATCCTCGGGGTAAATTCGATCTGCTTCGTTGAGATGATTCCAGGTTTTGATTTCTGAAATGGTGAGGTTAAACTTTTTGGCAATACTCCAAAGAGTGTCTCCCTCTTTCACTACATAAATAATTTCTTTCCAAGTCCTTTTCCCCTGTGGTTCATCCAAAGGGGCAGTGGTTTTCGTCACTCTTATTTTCAGTTTATCCCCTGGCATCAGTTTCTTTTCTGGATAAAGGTTATTCCAACGGCTGAGGACACCGATGTTTACTCCCATCTCGTTAGCGATGCTCCATAAGGTATCCCCTTTTTTAATCGTATAGGTCGTTTCAATAGATTTTGAATTTTGATCCATTCCATCGGATTTTTTATTGGTCATACTATTTGGCTTCGGATCCTGACCCCTCGGAAGCGGGATGAGGAGGTTCATTCCTGCCGAGAGGCGGCTCTTCTTATTCAATCGGTTGATCTCAAGGATCGGTTCCAGATCGACCCGATAAAGTCTGGTAATTTTTGGGAAGGTGTCCTCTTTTTTCACGATATGGATTTTGAATTGGAATTTTTCGCCAGAATAGAGAGTTTCAAAATTTTTTAAAAAGAGTTCCTTCTTTCCAAAAGGAATTTTGATTTCATAATCTGGAAAGTTAGGAGGCGTGCACCCTCTCGACAATTCGGGATTGAGGTCCTTTATTTCTTCAACGGTCACTTCACAGGCCTGGGCGATCAGACGAAGGTCTGTGACTTCAGGCACCTTCACCTTATCATAGCGGAGGGGCTCTTGGTATTCGATGCCAACGAATCCATATTTCTCCGGGTCTTTTGCGATGAGGGCGGCGGCAATCATCTGGGGGACATAGTCTTTTGTCTCCTGTTTCAGGTATCGATATTTTGTTAATTCCCAGAAGTCCTCTGTCCGGTAACGTTTCATCGCGCGGGCAATCTTTCCTTCACCGGCATTGTAACCGGCGGCCGCGAGATACCAACATTCAAACATATCGTAAAGGTCTTTGAGATATTTGGCGGCAGCGATGGTCGATTTCTCAGGGTCTCTCCTCTCATCGATCCACCAATTTGACCTCAGCCCGTATCTTTTACCTGTGAGGTAAATGAATTGCCACGGACCGGATGCCTTACTCCTGGAATAGGCATAAGGATTGAAGCCACTCTCGATGAGAGCCATATAGACAAGGTCTTCTGGAAGACCATTTTCTTTCAGATGATTTCTCATGAAGGGGATGTATTTTTCTGATCGCGCCAGCCAGTTGGAGAAAGAACTCCTGATCGTCGTTTGAAAGTATTGGATAAATTGCTCCACTTTCGCATTGATCACAATTGGGATATCGAATTCCTGGTTCTGTTTTGGCCGATCCTTCGGAAAGATCTCAAGGCTGAAATCGTCATTGGATTCATCACTGATTGGAAATTCTAAACTCGATATAAAGCGGCTTTCCGTTGAAGGCGGAAGATCGGAAGGTGAGGATTCCTTTGGAGAGGGAGAGATTTCTTGGAAAGAGGACTTTTCCATTTCTGTTTCGGCAATCAGGGGGGCCTCTTCTTTTGTGGAGGGAGGATTCGGGGATGTTTTTTCGTGGAGAGAGCCTCGATGGGGTAGGCATGCAGAAGAGAGGAGCAAGATCATCCCTACCGCTAAGATCTTGCGCATCATAAATTCCTCCTGAGAGCGCGAGAGGATGGGTGGAATTTAAAAAACATTTTTATATTATTGGCATAGATCGTTCGAAAATGTCAAGTTAAAATTTATTTCTTGTTCAAATCAGACAAGGCAAGAGGGTGGAGTTTCCTGCTCCAGGCCATAACAACAGCAACCTTCCCTCTTCCTTATTGTCACTCCCCTTTCCGCGTCTGGAAATTGCTATAAAATTAGAATTTTGATATAAATAGGTCAACTTCCGGCGGTGATTGAAACAGACGTGAAAGAGTCCAAGATCGGAGTCGAAAACTAACTTCATAAGGACCAACTTTTTAGGAATTTGAACGAGAGGTTGAAAACAAACTTGACTAAGATAGGTACAAAAAAATACTTATTAGGATCATTCTCGGCTTTTGACGCTGAGAGAGGAAGTTTTTTTGAATTTATGCTAAATAGAATCTAAGGAGGTGAGGACCTTGAGAGCTTCGGTGAAAGAACATGTCAAAATCACTTCTGGGATAAGGGGCGGAAAGCCCACCATCGCTGAGCATCGAATTCGTGTGATGGACATAGTGCTCTGGCACAATAAGTTGGGTTGGTCTCCTGATGAGATCGTTTCTCAGTTTCCCCAGTTGACGCTTGCGGATGTTTATGCCGCCCTGACCTACTATTGGGATCATAAAAAAGAGATTGAGGCGGAAATCCGACGTGCTGAAGAGGCTGAAGCAAAAGCCCGCTCTCGCCATCCATCAAGGCTGATGGAGAAACTGGAGGCTAAGCGGAGTGAAGTTCTATCTGGACGAGCATATCCCAAAAGGCGTTGTTGAAGGGCTGCGCCGTCGGGGTGTAGATGTCCTTACGGTGCAGGAAGCGAGCCGGTCGGGTGATTCAGATGAAAAGCAGTTGGCTTTTGCTGCAAGAGAAGGCCGTGTGCTTGTAACATTCGACGGCGACTTTTTAAGGCTTGATGCCACCGGGGTTCCTCATACAGGAATTGTCTTTTCCCAGACAGGGCGTGTTACAGTTGGCGATTTGATCGAAAGCCTGATGCTTATAGCGAACGTAATCGAACCCAACGAGATGAAAAATCACATCGAATTTATTTGATTCGAATCTGTCCAATATCATTACTGTCCAGATCAATGAGTATCTTTCTATCTTCCTCTAATACAGAGGTGAGAATATACGACGACCGATTGTCGGTTTGGAATCCGGGTGGATTACCTTTGGGTTTAACTTTGGAGGACCTTTATAAACCCCATCCTTCCATCCTCAGAAATAAAGGGATCGGCGGGGTCTTCTATGACATGGGTTTTATTGAGCAGTGGGGGAGTGGAATAGATAAAATGCGGAATGCCTGTTTAAGAGCCGGAATTCCTAAACCAAAGTTTGAAGAAGATAATGGATTCAGAGTAATCTTCAGAAAGGATATATGATGAATTCGTAAAAAGTAAATTTTCCCCTCCCCCGGCGGGAGGGGACTAAGGGGAGGGGGAAATAACATGCAGAAATACGGCAACTTATCACCCCCACCCTCACCCTCCCCCGTCAAGG
>Ga0184636_1000013_pt1 | contig 38795 bp, 33 predicted proteins | sample PLM3_60_b2_FD_133164 | JGI IMG/M metagenome (GOLD analysis project Ga0184636, IMG submission 133164) | Groundwater sediment microbial communities from an aquifer in East River, Colorado, USA - PLM4_90_b2 | ecosystem: Environmental > Terrestrial > Soil > Riparian zone | place: USA: East River... | reverse complement strand
TCACTAAAATACCTGTGATATATGTAACAAAACTTTCCGCAAAAAAATATTTCAGCGACGCTTCTGCCTCGGTTGACATAAAATTAAAAATTGATATTGGCGAAAAGAAAAGAACCGGGCATAATGTAATCGGCTACATTGATAACAGGGCTATTGAAACCATAATACTGGGCGCCCATTTTGATCATCTTGGCTACGGAGAAGATGGGAATTCAATGCTTCGAACCAGTGAGCGCCTTATTCATAATGGGGCAGACGATAATGCAAGCGGAACAGCAGCAGTCATTGAGTTGGCAAGGCTGTTAAAAATTTCAAAACTCAAAAACAATAATTACCTGGTCATTGCTTTTTCCGGCGAGGAGTTGGGCTTGTTTGGTTCAAAATATTTTGTGGAAAATCCTACCATCAATTTGGGCAATGTGAACTACATGGTTAATATGGATATGGTCGGCAGGTTAAATGATAGTACGAAAGTGCTTACAATTGGTGGTTATGGAACATCCCCGGAGTGGTCATCATTGATCAGCACTGCAGACAAAAAATCTCCTTTTGTTATCAAAATTGATTCAAGCGGCACGGGTCCAAGCGATCATACTTCTTTTTACAGGAAAGAAATCCCCGTTCTTTTCTTTTTTACCGGACTGCATCCGGATTATCATAGGCCCACCGATGATTTTGACAAGATCAATTACATTGGCGAACTTGCCGTTGTAAATTATATTTATTCGGTTATTGAAAAAGAAAATAAGAAAAAACAAAAACTGGGATTTACAAAAACAAGAGAGAATCAAACAAGCACATCTTCAAGACCTAATGTGACTATGGGAATTATGCCTGATTATACTTATGCGGGTACAGGTGTAAGAGTAGATGGCGTTAGCGATGGAAAGCCTGCGCAAAAAGCCGGATTGCAAACGGGAGATATTATTCTGCAGGTGGGCGATTATAATGTGACCTCATTGGAAAATTACATGCAGGCATTGGGAAAATTTAAAAAAGGCGATACTACAATTGTAAAGATCAAAAGAGGTAATGAAAAAGTAGAAAAGCAGGTTCAGTTTTGATAAACCAGAACCAAACAAATGAAACTGGCTTTAGATAATAAAGACCTTGCGGATGAATTTTTTGAAGATACCAGGCTGCTCGGTATCATGGCACCTATTAAGGATTACCAGCTTTGCTGGTATTTGAATACCATAATGGGGATGGATTTTCGTATCAATAATGATATAGAGATACAACTTAACAAAAAGAAAAGAAACTATTTTTTTGCAGTATATGAATTTTGTGAACCGACAGGATCTCTTTATCATTACATGTACAACAATCGCTTTGATGGCGAATACCTGCTTCCGGAATTCAAGCATCTGGATTTTTTATGGCTGATGAAGGGTGATAGGGTAACCGAAGAAGGCTTACAACAAACAATCGATCAAATCAAAGGGATAAATGGCGTACAACTTGTGGTAGAACTGACGAACGAAAAGATAAAGCATAAGGAGCACCTGGTTTTTTAATAACAAATAAAATATTTTCTATGTGGAAAGAAGAAGATAATAAGCTGTATAAAAAATTCCAGTTCAAAAATTTCAGCGAAGCATTTGCTTTTATGACAAGAGTTGCCCTCGAAGCAGAAAAAATGGATCACCACCCCTTATGGACAAATGTATACAACACGGTCGAAATATGGCTTTCAACACATAGTGCCGGGGATATAGTAACTAACAAGGACAGAGAACTCGCAAAAAAAATTGATGCAATAGTTATTTAACAAGAACAATTTTTTCTTTAGAATTTGTCATTCTTCCTATCGGCGAGCAGAACTTTTCTAAGCCATAGTTTTTTAAAACTGCCATGGCTTCTTCAATACTGCCTTTTTTTACAGAGAACAATAAGCCCCCGTTTGTTTGTGGATCGGGTAACAAGGTAAATGCTTCCATTACATTTATCCCTTTTTCAAATGTCACTTTATCACTGTAGCTATTCCAGTTTCGGAAGGTAGCATCCGGGGAAATGCGCTGAGCAATATATTCTTTTACTCCACCAGGCATTTGAATTTTATCATAATACAACTCTGCGCTTAAACCACTACCCTCTGCCATTTCAATTAAGTGTCCTAATAAACCAAAACCCGTTACATCAGTTATAGCCGTTACGCTATTTATTTTTCCCAGCGCCTCTCCAACTTTATTTAGTGAAGTCATTTGCTCAACCATGCCTGCTAAATGTTCCTCTTTTAATAATCCTCTTTTCTGTGCTGTTGATAAAATACCAACGCCAAGCGGTTTAGTGAGAAATAACAGGTCATCTTCCCGGGCAGTATTGTTTTTTTTCAGATTTTCAATTTCAACAATTCCTGTGACGGAAAGACCAAAAATTGGTTCGGGAGAATCAATGCTGTGACCACCTGCCAGTGGAATTCCCGCCTCACTACAAATTGCCCTTCCTCCTTCAAGGATATTTTGAGCTAATTCAGCAGATAATTTTTCAACCGGCCAGCCTAAAATAGCAATCGCCATCAGTGGTTTTCCGCCCATAGCATACACGTCACTGATAGAATTTGCTGCGGCAATTCTTCCAAAATCAAAAGGGTCATCTACAATTGGCATAAAGAAATCCGTGGTAGAGATAAGTGCTGTTCCATTGCCAAGATCATAAACCGCAGCATCATCCTTACTATTGTTCCCGACTAGTAAATTTCCATTACCAGGCCATGCAAGATTGCTTTTCAGAATTTCATCTAAAATCTTTGGAGAAATTTTACAGCCGCACCCGGCGCCATGAGAGTATTGAGTGAGTTTGATGGGATCATTGGTCATGAATCGGGAATTATACCCGGCAAATCTCTATTAAAAATGTTGAAGTCTTATTCTTTCTTTCTTCGCAAAGTAATTGAAGCGTTCTTCTTAAGGTCTGCACTAAAACGAACCGGGTAAACAATATCTCCATCACGAACAGTGAGTAAGCCTGTGTTGGGAGGGATGCTTCCAAGATTTTCTGCAAATAACACTAATTGTAAAGAATCGGGCATAGCCGAAGTGATATAAATAGTTTTTTTCACAGCCGCTTCTTTCAGCTTTTGTTTTGAAATGATATTTTCTCCATTGAGAAACACACTTACAGTATCTCCATCCACTATTCCATTATCATAAAGCGATAAAACCAGGCTATCGCTATGAAAATAGATATCCTGGATGGATTCACTTTTTCTTGTTGCTACTATGGCCGGTAAGGGCTGAAGTGTTTCAATCGCTTCCTTTTTTTGAACGACCGGAGTGTTTACTGAAACTGTATTTGTAGCTTTTGTAACCGGCGCCTTGTTTACACCGATTGATGGCTTTTCAGGGCTTTGAACAATTGCGGGATCTTGTTTTTTTATTGCTGTTGATTGTGGTGGTGTATTTATCCTGGCTGGTGGAAGATCATTCTTGTTCGTATTTACGACTTTATCGTTAATGACTGAATTATTATTGGTAGTGGCCAATTCTTGTTTTGGTTGTGTTGTATTCTGACTTACCGGGTTTTTATTAACAATCTCTGTTTGTTTTATTTCTGCAACAGCTGTTTTGGTTTGTTCCGGCTGCTTAATAACGACGACTTCTTGTTGTTTTGATTCTGTAATTGGCTTTGTATTGGTCATTACAGGTTCATTCTTCTTTATTTCTTCCTTCGAAGAATTAGAATTAGTTACAGGTATTATTTCTTTTTTGGGGAGCACAATGTTTTTATCCTGTTTTGTCTGGTTAAGAGCAACAGCCGGCTCTTTTGGGGGTTTATTTACAACGAGGTCTTTTTTATCTTCTGTTTTCCTGGCAACAATATTATTCTTCACTTTCATTTCACTCAAATGCGAGACCAGGTCGGACTCTTGCTCATTTTGTTCTTCCTTCAATCCGGCGGCCCCACCTATGGAATAATATTTTTTTGTTTGATTCGTACTCCATCGTCCATTTGCAATATCTATTGTGCTATCATTGATCAACGGGAAAATTGTTGTTTGTTTTACTTTTTTGGCGGCTCTTTCCGGAAAATTATTTCCCACCATTTCATCATCTTCAATAACCAGGAAACCGTCCTTTCTTTCTGCCTTTATTCGTTTGATACTGTAATAAAAAGTATCGTTTTCAATAAAAGTAGTATAGGTATAGCCTGTTATCTTGCCACGATATTCGCTGAGGCCCAATTCAAAATTTTGCTTCTTGTGTGTGCTGTCGTTTGTAAGTGTACCAGTCCAAATACCGCCAAGATTTTGTGCAAATAAACATACGGGAATAAACGCGAAAACGCTAAGAGTTAACAGGCTTTTCATGAGACCGGGTTTGCCGTAAAAGCCTGCCGGTATTTTGCGGTTCAACTTTTTCATAAGATATGCTTCTTAATAACGAATTAATGTTCTCCCTGTTGTGTAAACTTTTCAAATACCATTTATCGTAATATTTCAGAAGAATGCGGAAGCATTCCGTAATATTACCATCCAATAAAAAATTGATTGAATTTTTCGATTCCATCCCCCCTAACCTTTTTTGTATCCGTACAATACAATTTAAAAGCTTTTCTTTATCAAGATCCCCATATTCCTCTACCACATGTTTAAGTCGTTCTTCAAAAGGAATTTCCAAAAAATAGACCCGGGAGGTTCTCATCGTTTTCCATAGTTCATGCGGGATATTTACATCGCCGATTCTTTGGCTTTCATCCTCGAGCCAGAGGGATGAATGTTGCTCCCGGTAGCTATCGGGAGTGAATGGTGGACCAGGGGGTTCTGTTTGTATAGGTCGTTGATCATTAGCCATTGACTTTTGGCGGAGATCCAGTGCCAGCATATTCTCAAACATTTCCTGTGTCGGCTGTCCGGGTAAACCAATATTTCCAAATGCTGAGCCTTTATGTTTAGCAATTTCTTCCAGGTCAATTATACTTTCTCCTCCTTTTTCCAGCGCTTTCAATATTTCTGTTTTTCCCGAGCCGGTATAACCTCCCAGGATATTGAATTCAAAAGGAATTTTGAAGGTATTAAGAACATAATTTCTGAATTTTTTATAACCGCCGGCCAGGGTATATACCTTAAAACCATACAGATCCATTAACCAGGCAACTCCGGCACTCCTCATGCCGCCGCGCCAGCAATAGATGAGTAATGAGTTATGAGTCATGAGTCCGGAGTCTTTATTTCTGAGTTTTGGGGTACTTACATTATTATTGATTCCGGACTCCCGACTATTGACTATTAACTCAACCTCCTCCACCATCTTCTTCATTCTTGGACCAAAAAAATCAAGACCAATTTTTATTGCTGTTTCACGATTTTCCTGTTTATAACTTGTTCCCACAATTCTTCTTTCGTCATCTGTAAATAAAGGAAGATTACAAGCCCCGGGAATATGTGCATGACCATATTCCCCCGGTGAACGAACATCGATTAGGGCAAAATGTTTTGCCAGTTCAAGAAAACGTTCAATATTAATTTTTTCAACAGGCATTACTCTTCCTCTTCCATTTTAATTTTATTACCATACAACAAAGACAATAAAGCTCTCTTCCTGGTTTTTAATAAACCCCTCATATCAACCTTTTTTTTATTGATAGTAATTGAAACCCCGCAATACTCCTTGTTCTCTTCTGAATTCCATGTTTCATAAACCTCATATTGAATATTGCTATTGATGAAATCAAGAAAAGCGTAATTCATGGCAGCATTTTGTTTTCCGCCCCCTCTTGTGTACCCTTTAAAATTAAATTGCCGCCAGGATGTTGAATCTAATAAAGAGGGATACTGCAATTCTATTTTACCCGGCAAGCCAAACCTGTAAACAATATACTGTTCATTTTTTTCTTTGCAAACGGAAACCCATTTTTGATTTTTAAGTTGAAATGCAAAAACAATTTCCTCGTTCTGTTTGCAAAGCTGTTTGTTGAATTGTGAAAACGATTTGATAGTATAACCAATCAATAAAATGAACAATATCACAAATTTATTTTTCATAGTAGTCTTAGGGCTAAGTTAAATAAAAGGAAAAGCCGCCCATTTAAGAACAGCTTTATTTGTATTACATTGGCAGATTTGCATATTAGCAAATTAGCACATTGTTTTTATCCATTCATGCTTGCCAAAAACTCTTCATTACTTTTTGTACCTCTCATTCGCTTCAGTAATTCATTCATCGCTTCTTCCGTATTCATATCGGTCAGATAAACACGAAGCAGGTTCATTCGCTGCAGCACTTCCCTGTCGAGTAACAGGTCGTCACGACGGGTAGAAGAAGCGGTAAGATCAATGGCAGGATAAACACGCCTGTTAGAAAGTCTTCTATCCAACTGCAATTCCATGTTGCCGGTCCCTTTGAATTCTTCAAATATCACTTCATCCATTTTACTTCCTGTATCAACCAATGCTGTTGCAATAATGGTGAGGGAACCGCCGTTTTCAATTTTGCGGGCTGCTCCAAAAAATTGTTTGGGCTTTTGCATGGCATTCGCTTCCACGCCACCGGATAATACCTTACCGGATGCCGGAGCAACTGTATTATGCGCACGGGCTAATCTTGTAATAGAGTCTAACAGAATTACAACGTCGTGGCCACATTCAACAAGACGTTTTGCTTTTTGGAGGGCAATAGTTGAAACCTTTACATGTTTTTCAGCCGGCTCATCAAATGTAGACGCGATCACTTCTGCCTTAACGCTGCGTTCCATATCTGTTACCTCTTCGGGTCTTTCATCAACCAGTACCACCATTAAATAACATTCAGGATGATTTTTTGCCACGGCATTTGCCACGGCTTTCAATAACATTGTCTTTCCTGTTTTGGGCTGAGCCACAATCAATCCACGCTGCCCTTTACCGATAGGCGTGAACAGATCCATGATCCTCGTGGAATAATTATCCGCACTATCAAAGAGATTCAGCTTTTCATAAGGAAACAATGGGGTTAAATAATCAAACGGCACACGGTCACGTACTTCTTCCGGTTTTTTATTATTGATCGTATCGACCTTCAATAAAGCAAAATATTTTTCACCTTCTTTCGGGGGTCGAACGGCGCCAAAAACAGTATCACCGGTTTTTAAGCCAAACAATTTAATCTGTGAAGGCGATACATACACATCATCGGGCGAAGAGAGGTAATTATAGTCAGATGAACGAAGAAATCCATACCCATCAGGCATCATTTCCAAAACACCTTCGGACATAATTACTCCATCAAATTCAATATTAAAAACCTGGTCACGGCGCTGCGGGTAAATTTTTGCGGGTTGTGCCGGCGACGGCTCTGCCGGAATTCCATTATCTGAAGAAATCACTTCCTCCGTTTCCGGTTCTTCAGGAAGCTCTATATCCTCTTCCTCCTCCTCTTCAGGAGGTGTTAGTTCTTTCATAACCGGGTCAACGAGTTCTTCCTCTTTTTTTCTTCCCTTCTTTATTATAGGGGAAGGTTTTTCTTCTTTCTTAAAAAGTTGTTTTTTATGCCCCCTTTTATCATTCGATTCTACTATGGCCTCCTCAGTTGTATTGCCGGTGCTGGCTTTTATAATACGTTTACGCTTTGGCTTGTCATCACTGTGACCACCGCCTTTAGATCCTGCTATAGCCTGGCTATCAAGAATCTTATAAATAAGAGCCTGCTTATCTAATTTTTTTGCGTTAGGTATTTTTAGTTGCTCAGCTACATCGAGTAATTCAGGAACGAGCATGTCGTTCAGTTGAAGGATATCGTACATAAAAAAATGTTGAGGTTAATCACAATGGCTCTAGTCACCAGTCTTAAAAAAATGAAAAATTTTGAGTTTAAATTGAATGGGAACTTGAAAAATTTCCGATGAGCTAATTAAGAGGTATCGAACTTATCAGCCCGTTTCCGATACAATTATACGGCTAAATCCCCGAAATCAAAAATTTTTATGTACTGGCTTTTGAATCCCTGGTGCGTCGGACTCGTATGTCTACGGGAATTTTATGCTGAAATAATTCTTTCGGAACAGAACAGTTTAAAGATTCTTTTATAGTAAGTAAAAACATTTATGAGCAAACCATGCCCAAGAAACCCTTATCAATGCTGCCTTCCCTGCTTTATCTTTGCTGCTCCTAAAAACAGGCTATGTTTAGTAAAAGGACAAAAATCAGGGAGCTTTTAAGCTGGGACCCGGCCAATCAGCAGGCAATTGTTATGGGTTGGGTACGAACCTTTCGAAATAATCAATTCATTGCTTTAAATGATGGTTCAACTAATACCAACCTGCAGATTGTGGTTGAATTAGGAAAATATAATGATGAGTTCCTGAAGCGAATTACCACTTCTGCTGCGTTAAAAGTTACCGGCACAGTGATTCCTTCACCTGGAAAAGGACAAAAATTAGAAATAAAGGCAACAGAGATCGAAATTTTGGGTGATAGTGATGCTGAAAAATATCCTTTGCAACCTAAAAAACATAGTCTTGAGTTTTTAAGGGAGATCGCACATCTGCGATTTCGAACCAGTACATTTGGTTCCGTATTTCGTATTCGTCATGCCCTGGCATTTGCCATCCATAAATTTTTTAATGAAAAAGGTTTTTTTTACCTGCATACTCCCATTATCACGGCCAGTGATGCAGAAGGAGCGGGGGAAATGTTTCGGGTGACCACCCTGCCATTTGATAATCCTCCAAGAAATGAAAACGGCTCCATAAATTTTAAGGAAGATTTTTTCGGCCGTAGCACTAACCTTACGGTGAGCGGACAATTAGAGGGTGAATTAGCAGCCACGGCACTTGGCGATATCTATACCTTTGGTCCCACTTTTCGTGCAGAAAATTCCAACACGCCCCGGCATCTTGCCGAGTTTTGGATGATAGAGCCCGAAATGGCTTTTTATGATCTTGAAGATAATATGAATCTTGCCGAAGAGTTCATAAAATATATCATCAGGCATGCAATGGAGAATAACGGGGATGACCTTGATTTTCTTGCCCAACGTTTGGCAGATGAAGAAAAACAACTGCCGCAGGATAAACGAAGTGAAATGGGACTGATCGAAAAACTTGAATTTGTTCTCAACAATAGTTTTGAACGCATTACCTATACAGAGGCCATTGATATTTTATTACAATCACCAGCCAGCAAAAAAAAGAAATTCCAGTTTGATGTAAAATGGGGTATTGATATGCAGAGCGAACATGAACGATATCTTGTAGAAAAACATTTTAAAAAACCAGTGATCGTTATTAATTATCCAAAAGAGATCAAGGCTTTTTACATGCGGCAAAATGATGATAATAAAACCGTTGCAGCCATGGATATTCTTGCTCCCGGGATCGGCGAAATTGTCGGCGGATCTCAACGGGAAGAAAGATTAGAAAAGCTGGAACAGAGAATGAAAGAAATGCATGTGCCCATTGATGAATTATGGTGGTACCTGGATACAAGAAGATATGGTACTGTTCCGCATGCAGGCTTTGGACTCGGTTTTGAAAGAATGGTGCAATTTATAACAGGGATGTTAAACATAAGAGACGTAATAGCCTTTCCGCGAACACCTAAGAATGCAGAGTTTTAATATCTTTGGCAAAATATACTTACAATAAAGACTACCACTCTTTATACAGTGCTGATCAGTTTTCTTTTTTTGACAGCCTGTCAAAAAGAAATAAAAGAAGATGGTTCTCCCATTAGCGGAAACTCTTCAGACTATCAACCAACATCTGCAGGATCGGAATGGAATTACAGCTCAACGTCTGTCGGTAATTATAAAATAGTATCTCTCGGAACAGATAGCCTTATTAACGGACTGCAGTATTACAAATTTGATAATATTGCCAACGGGGTGAGTGTGAGATTTTATGTAAACAAAGCAAATGGTGTTTACAGAAACTATGGATTTTTTCCGGCCGCTGCACAGGTTATTGATCTTATTGTTTTAAAAGATTCTGCTATTGGAACAACATGGACAAACACCATAACAAGTGCAGGTATTTCCAATTATCATAAATACACGGTACATGCAAGAGATCAGCAAAGAACTGTTAATGGCAAAACCTATAATAATGTGATAGATCTTGATTATGAATTGTTGGTTGATAATCCCATATCGGGCGGAACTATTTCTGCAGGAACGGGAAAGAATTATTGGGCGAAAGGAGTAGGAGCTATTGAATCCAATTATGATCTCGGATTTTTTGGTGTAACAATAAAAGATACTACCCGGCTGATAAGTTATACCATTCACTAAGAGCCATAGAAAAATCAGGGACTGCCTCAAAAATAAAAAAAAGACAACCACAAGAACACAATGATCTCTGGGTTAACCTATTTTGACTTATTCATGCACGCACATAATCGGTACATGTGATTCAAAAACTAATTGCCGGGTATGGCTTTTTTTAAATAAACTTTCTAGGAGTTTATGTTTTTTGGGGATCGTGATCACGAGATCAAGATCATTATCATCTGCAAATTTGTTGATGCCGGCTTCTATATTTTCATCCTCTATAAAATAATATTTTGGATTAAGATCTTCAAGCAATGTGTGAAGCAAAACTGATTGCTCCGGGGTATCTGGCTTAAAATGTACATTATTATGATCTACATTCAACACATATAACTCAGCATGGAGTTCTTTTACAAAATCCTTTATAAGATCTGTTGGCGTGCTTTCAACTACTTTGTTGAAATCACAGGCGAAGCCGATCTTTTTTATACTTGAATATTTTTTATTTGGCGGTACAATTATTACAGGCCAGTTTATGTGTTTGATGGTTGTTAAAGTGGTACTGCCAAACAGAACCCTTTCCAGTCCCGTGGCTCCTTTTGTTCCCATTACTACTGCAAAGGGTTTGATATGATTGCAGGCTTCCTCCAACTCGTCCACTGTATCTCCTAATTTTGTTTCAGCATAAATTTTAATTGAGCCGCCGGTCATTTGTTCCAGGGATTTTTTTATTTCGGCCATCTTAGTATCTGCATTTTTTTGTAATTCCTCTACGGATACCAATACAATCGGCACGTCAGTCATGCTAACCGGGACCTGATACGCATGAAATAACAAAATACTGCAGCCGGTTTGCCTGGCCAACTCTACAGCATAATTCATGGCGTTAATAGCGATGTCTGAGAAATCGGTAGGAACAATGATCGTTTTCATTTTATTTGGTTTAAATAAAATTAAATGAAGGTCAATTTAAAAAATGTGACCAGGGCCAATACCAATATGGAATGTTTATAGGCCAGCGTCTTATTGCAAAGCTACGTTTATGACAGAATTAAATAGTCCTGAACAATTCCGGCATAAAGCCGGTGTCCGCAGAATGAAGAAATCAGACCTGAAAGTTGATATGACGCCAATGGTTGATCTTGGGTTTTTACTTATTGCATTCTTTATTTTCACAACAGAAATTTCAGAGCCAACAATTACTGATCTGTATATGCCGAAAGATGGCGATTCAACAAAAATTCCGCGTTCTAAATCCTTAACGGTTTTGCTGGGAAATAACAACCGCATATTCTATTATTATAATGAAGAAGAAGAAGCCTTCAAAAAGGGGCAGATTTTTCAAACCTTTTATTCTGAAATCAATGGGTTGGGTAATATCATCAGAAGAAAACAATCAGAACTTGATAAAAGAAAACAATTAACGATAGTTATAAAGCCGGGTGAGCATTCCTCTTATAAAAACCTGGTGGATGCCTTAGATGAAATGCTGATCAATGGGGTAACGAGGTATGCGATAACAGATCCGGGTAAATATGATAAACGATACCTGGAACAGCAAAAGCCGTAATTTTTTGAACCATTCATCTTTGCAACAAACCGTTTATCAAAACGGGTTTTTCTTTTTTAGCAAAGGGCATTCCCCCAAAAAGCTAATCAGGCTTAGGTTTGGCCACTGGCATGGCTTCATTTCATAAACGATTACCTAAAAAAACTTAGTACCATGTGTTGCATAGTACCAAATATCACCTTATCTTTGTGCTGTTAAGTTGATTTTTTGAGGAAAATAATTAAAGAACCATGAATATAGAGAACACACAAAGCCAGATGAGGAAGGGCATACTGGAATTCTGTATCCTCTCGATTATTCGCCGGGCGGAGGCCTACCCAAGCGATATTGTTGAGGAAATGAAGGCTGCTAATCTTTACATTTTGGAAGGTACCCTTTACCCTTTGTTAACCAGGTTAAAGAATGCAGAAATGTTAACCTACCGCTGGGTAGAAAGTAATTCCGGTCCTCCCCGCAAATATTTTTCACTAACACCTAAAGGCGAAGCTTTTTATAAAGAGCTTGAACAGACCTGGCAGGAATTAGCAAATGGTGTAAATGCACTAACCAATAAAAAACCCGGAGAAACACTAAGCTAATAACAACTTCAACCAAAAATTTTATGACAATGAAAAAGATAATCAACATAAACCTGAGCGGCAGAGTGATACCAATAGAAGATTCTGCTTACGAAAAGCTCCAGGGCTATATTGAAACATTACGCCGCTACTTTGTAAACGAGGAAGGCCGTGATGAGATCATTAATGATATTGAAAGCCGGATTGCAGAATTAATGAATGAAAAAATAAGAAAGGGTGCAGATGCAGTTACTGATGCCGATATAGAAGAAATCATTGCATCAATGGGAAGACCGGAAGATTTTGATGCTGCAGAAAATGAAACAATTTCCGCTGGTACACAAACGCAGCAAACCAGTTCAGCTAAAGAAGAAACTTATACAAGGAAAAAAAGAAGCAGGTTATATCGTGATTCAAGCGATAAAATATTAGGAGGGGTGGCATCGGGAATTGCAAATTACCTGGATGTAGACCCCGCTGTTATAAGAATTCTTCTTATTCTTTTTGCGTTTACGGGAACAGGAATCATTCTTTATATACTTCTCTGGATCATTCTTCCGGCGAAAGATCTGAATGATTACGTCGGCAAAAGACTTTTCAGAAATTCTGATGATAAAGTGATCGCCGGGGTAGCCGGAGGATTGGCGAGCTATTTCGATAAACCATCCTGGGTCATTCGATTAATCCTGGTGTCACCTATCTTATTGAATGTGATTTTTGGAACGTTTAACGGAATATTTTTCTCCTGGCATCGTGATATTTTTCCCAATGTTATCGTTGCACCTTTCACGGGAATCTTCATCCTTGCCTATATCATTCTATGGATGGTTCTACCTGAAGCGAGAAGTGAATATGAAAAAATGGAAATGAGGGGAGAGAAAGTAGATGTGAACACGATTCGTCAAAATGTAAAAGAAAGGGCTAAGGAATTTGGTGATGAAGTAAAATCGGCAGCACAAAACATCGGCAGTAAAACCAAAGAATTTGCAAGCACAAAGGGTAAGGCTTGGGCAAACGAAGTAGCTGATGTGGCGAGACCCGCAGCCAGGGGGATTGGGCATATTATTGGAGTGCTCTTTAAAGCGTTCTTCATTTTTATTGCTGGTTGTATTGCTTTATCACTTTTCGCAGTATTAATAGTTCTCATTTTCGGCGGTGTTACTTCCTGGCCGATCAATAATTTCCTTTGGACCACCAATTTTCAAAAACTTTTAGCGTGGGGAACAGTGTTGTTTTTTATAACAGTACCTGTGGTTGGGTTTATGACATGGCTGATCAGAAGAATCGTCAGGGTTCGCTCAAGAAGCCACCACCTGGGTTGGATATTTGGGGGCTTATGGTTGGTAGGTTGGATCTGCGCGATCGCCTTTGCGGCAAGTATTGCAAAAGACCTGAGAGTTTACGACCGGACGAATGCGATAGAAATTCCTGTGACCCAACCGGCTATTGAAAAATTAATTGTCAGGGTAAATGAACCTGAGATCCGTTACGGTGGAAGTATCTGGTGGATACATGATGACAATTCAGGTTGGGATATTACTAATGATACAATGAAATATAATAATGTGAAAATAAGAGTTGGAAAAAGCGATGATACTTTATATCATGTCAGGTTGTATAAATATAGCGCAGGAAAAAACCTGAATGATGCACAAAACCGAGCAGCAAAAACTGGTTTCAATGCAATTTCGCAAGACAGTATTTTAAATCTCAGCAGTGGGTTGACCATTAGCAAGGACAGTAAATTTCGCGGGCAGGCGGTTCTTGTAGAATTAGAAGTTCCGGCAGGTAAAAAAATAAAATTTAATGAATCCCTGATAAGCGCTTATAATCCCTGGGTGGTTCGCAGAATAGAAAGAGGGGGACGGGGCTGGGGACGCAGATGGCAAAGTGACTGGGACTATGATGAATTCGTTAACTGGGATCCGGATGTTGATTACGTCATGGGGGCAGATGGAAAATTGATCGATCCCAATAAAAAACAAAAGAAAACGAATTCTGATGAAGATAACCAGAATAATAATGATGAAAGAAAAAACAGGAAAAAAGAATTGCAGGATGAATTAAGAAGAATACAACAAGAAGAAAGACAGGATAGTATTCAAAAAAGAACGGAAGGGACAAAAAAAGAAGCGCTAAACGATCTTAATGATAAGAATTCTGAAAGAATAACTACACTGGACCTGCCTGTATTTTCCATTGTAACCTTATTTAATTAAACTCGGTTGAAGTTGGAGTCCGACACAGTTGGACTAAAGGCTCTGTTTTTTAACGGGGCCTTTCTTATTGTTTCAAAATAAATTGCTTTTACATTTGCAGCACTTTATCCGGCAATAAAAAATCAATGAAAAATACTCCTTTTACACATAAGCATATTGAGTCAGGCGCAAAAATGGCCGAGTTTGCAGGATATAACATGCCCATCAGTTATACCGGCATTAATGATGAGCATGCGGCGGTAAGGAATAATGCCGGCGTATTTGACGTTAGCCATATGGGTGAATTTATTTTGAAAGGGGATAATGCGTTGGATCTTATTCAAAAACTAACCACCAACGACGCTTCTAAGCTAACTGCAGGCAAGGCCCAATATAATTGTATGACAAATGATGAAGCCGGCATTGTTGATGACCTCCTTGTTTATTGTTTAGAAGAAAATAAGGTATATATGATCGTGGTAAATGCGTCGAACATTGAAAAAGACTGGAACTGGATCAGCTGTCACAATACAAATAATGCCGAAATGCATAACATTTCAGATAAAACATGTTTGTTGGCTATACAGGGTCCCAATGCTACAAAGATTTTACAACCGCTAACCGAAATGGATATTTTGAATTTAAAGTACTACACATTTGCAAAAGGAAAATTTGCAGGAACAGATAATGTTCTGGTAAGTGCAACAGGGTACACAGGCGCAGGCGGTGTTGAAATTTATTTTGAAGACAAAGAAGGAGCAGCTGATAAAATTTGGGATGCGATTTTTAAAGCAGGAAAGACACAGGGAATCAAACCGATTGGCCTTGGGGCCAGAGATACTCTTCGTCTTGAAATGGGATATTGTTTATACGGGAATGATATTGATGACAGCACTTCTCCGCTTGAAGCCGGCCTGGGGTGGATCACTAAATTCAATAAAGAGTTTACAGCAAAAGAAATTTTGGAAAAACAAAAAGCTGAAGGAGTGGAACGTAAGTTAGCAGGATTTGAAATGATTGACAGAGGAATTCCCCGGCATGGATACGAAATAAAAGATCATACAGACGCAGTTATTGGTGTCGTAACTTCCGGCACTCAATCGCCAAGTTTGAATAAAGCAATAGGAATGGGGTATGTGAGAAAAGCTTTTGCGACACTTGAGACTCCTGTTTATGTAAAAGTTCGGGATAAACTACTCCAGGCCAAAATAGTAAAGATTCCTTTTGTATAAAATTGATTTTCTATGGCTTGGTTCTTGCAACAAAAACCGAAAATTAACCAATAATAGCAATCCATATCCCATGCCCACACTTCACCTTACCACTTTCATTGAGGCTCCCTTAGAAAGAGTATTTGACCTTAGCCGCAATATTGAACTACACAAAGAATCCATGAAACATTATAAAGAAGAAGCTGTTGCAGGTACAAGATTTGGCCTGATTGAAAAGGATGAAACAGTAACCTGGAAAGCAAGACATCTTTTTAAAACAAGAATTCTCAGAAGCAAGATCACCGATATGAAAAAACCATTACGTTTTGTTGATGAACAGGTGGATGGATCTTTTAAAATGATGAAGCATGAGCATCATTTTAAATCATGTGATAATGGTACGATCATGATCGATATTTTTCATTTCGAATCTCCCTATGGAGTGTTGGGTAAATGTTTTAATACTGTTTATTTCACTTCATACCTGAAAAAAATATTGGAGCGGCGTAACAGAACGATCAAGGAATTTGCAGAAAGCAATAAATGGAAGCGATTACTTGAAAACTGATCTTCCCTGTTGTTTGTTTCCTATCCGTTAGATTTGCAATTTATTTCTTGCATGATTAACAAGCCATCGCTATTTACTTCTCTTTCTCCGGCTCTTGTGCATTTGTATGATGTGAGCAATAGCATTGTTGTGATCATTGATGTGTTTAGGGCGACTTCTACCATTGCTACGGCTTTATACAATGGGGCTAAATCTGTTATTCCTGTTGATAGTGTGAGCCGCTGCATGGAACTTGGAAGACAAATAGAAGGCATTACAGCCGGCGAACGGGATGGAAAAATTGCTGAGGGATTGGAATATGGCAATTCTCCTTTTGAATACCCGAGAGATTTTATTGAAGGGAAAACTCTGGTGCTTACCACAACTAACGGTACAAGGTTGCTCCACATGGCACTGGAAAAAGGAGCAAGGGAGATCATTACGGGATCATTTCCCAATCTGTCTGCTGTCTGTGACCATATAATTGAAATGAAAAAAAATGTGATATTGGGTTGTGCCGCATGGAAGGATAAGGTAAATATGGAGGATGCGCTGTTTGCCGGCGCTGTTATTTCAAGAGTTCGTGAACAGTTTGATATTAATTGCGATTCGTCTCACATAGCGGAAGCAATGTATGAGAAAGGGAAAAAAAATCTTTTTGCATTTGTAAAAAAGAATAACGCTTCGCATTATTAACGCCTGATGAATTTTGGATTAGAAAAAGATATGCATTATTGCTTAACCGCTGATGAGGCAAATGTGCTGCCGGCATATAGCCAGGGAAAACTAATTGTGACCTGACAAACCTTGCAAGATAGTTCATTTCTGTTGTAGATTATGTTAACAAAGATTATTTTTTAATTCTTTCTTCTTCATGAGGAAATGCGAATCGCATTCCTTTACTTTTGCAGATTGCCCAATTTTGAATGGATGAGTTAAACAGAATTAATAGAGTATAAAAGCTCTGTAAACCGGGCAAATAAAAATCTAAAATTTAACATCGTTGGCCCTACCGCACCTTATTAAATATATTTACACCCATGGAACGGATGAAGTGATCCGCAGGGGGAAAAAAATTCATGCAATCGGATTCGTTGAGCTGGTTGAATACGACAATCTTTTTGGCTCTGCAGTATTCCGTGTAAAAGACGATATCTATTCTACTTTTTATAAAGTTTACATTCAAAAAATAAAGGACCCGAAAATACTTTCTCTTCGGTGTACCTGTCCTTATAATCTTGGAGATATATGCAGGCACGAGGCGGCTTCCCTTTTCCAGTTGCAGGAAATGATCGATAAAAATATGCTGGATGCGGATGAAGTGGAGTATGATCAGCGGCATACCATTGCCAAGATGAAACTTATAGACCTCAAATCGTTAAGGCTGCTTTCTTCTCCTGATATATTTATTGAGGCAGAAACATTTCTTCGTACCAATAAGGCCAGTATTGATTTTGCAAAGGAAGAAACAGTAAAAGCAACTGTTCCGCTGGATGGCAGACCATATAAAGTTATCATCAGAAAAAATGAAGAAAGAAATTTTGATACAAGTTGCGACTATGCAGATACCGCGCACCCGCTTTGTTTACCCAAGGTGATCGTTTTTTTGCAATTGCTGAACTCTTATGGTCCGCATTATTTTGATAGCATCCGAAATTGGGATAAAGAGAAAAATAAATTGCTGGAAGCCTATGGTTATTCATTGACTGACAATCTCAACGGAAAATTTGAATTTTCTTATAAAGAAGGAAAACCTTTTCTGCGGGTGTTGGATACGAGCATCAAAAGAATTGCACATGTTGCCACTTCGGTAAGGCCGATGGCACTGACGGAAGAGGAACCCATCATTTCTGAAGAGAAGGAAACAGTGATTGCCCCCTCGCACAGGCTGGGTGTTGTTTTTAATTTCAATAAAAAAACATATCCTTATTTTACTATTGATGTAGTAAACGGAGAAAGCAATGATGAAGGAAATGGCTTTACGGGAACGGTAGAAAAAATTGACCTGACAAAATATGTTGACACAGCAAAGTATAATGAACAGGACAAGCAATCCCTCGCTTTAGTAAGGAAATTCCAGGAGCAGGAGATCAATAAATACATTAGCCGCAACTCTCCTTTCTCGGGCTTCTGGGAAAATATTATTCACCAGGAAGAAGAAGATCTGCCCGATGAGACCAGGCATTTAATGGCCGAATACCTGCTGCCTAAATTGAAAAAATTATTTATGGTGCCCGAAGAGGCACCCCTTGCCTTTCAATTGGCACAGGGAAAACCGTTTAAGACAAACAATCTTAAAGAATTAAAATTATCTGCAGAAGAAGCGAAACCGCATTTCCTTATTAATAAAAATGGCAAATATATTGTTCGCTGCAATGTAAAAGCAGACGGACTGGAACATGAACTGGGCGACAATGAAAGCCGCAGCCCCTTATTGTTTTTATACAATCACCAGGCTTATTTATGGAAGAACATCGAAGTAATCAATGCGATCGATAAATTTTTGCCAACGGGCAAAATGGAAATTCCGGTTGGCGAATGGAATAAAAACCTGCATCAGTTTATTCTGCCGCTGACAAAAGAGTATAAAGTTGATTTTGATAAATCCCTTGTTCAGGAAATAAAAGCCGGTGACCCGGAAGTGAAATTATTCTTACTTGAAAAAGGTGATTACCTGGTATTTCAACCTTCATTTTCTTATAAAGGTTATGAAACAAAGGCAAAGGACAGGGATGAGATTGTAGTGCCGCAGGATGACAAAGTGCTGATCGTTCATCGCAACCGTGAAGCTGAACAGGTCTTTATTCAAAAGCTGCAAAATCTTCATTCTAATTTTATTTACCAGGAAGACAGTCATGCATTGGCATTGAAAGGAATTGACGTGCTGAAAAATAACTGGTTCTTTTTGTTTGTGGATGCGATGAATGATATGAAAATACCGGTTTTTGGTTTTGAGGCATTGAAAAATTTCCGTTTCAATACAGCCAAGCCGCAAACAAAAATTTTTATCAGTAGTAATACCGATTGGTTTGATGCAAAAGTTGACATTTTGTTTGGCGATCAGCATGTAACTGTTGCTGAAGTAAAAAGGGCCCTGGCCAATAAACAACAATTTGTACAACTGAATGACGGCACTCTTGGCATCTTACCCGAAGAATGGATTAAAAAATATTCATTGTTGTTTCGGGTGGGTGAGGGAAAAACAAATTCTTTGAAATTATCCCGCTATCATTTAAGTGTTGTTGATGAGTTATATGAGAACCGTGATGAGAATGAACTTGTCGTTCAACTTGAAGAAAAATATCAGAGGCTTCGTGAATTTAACAGGATCAGGGAAATCGAACCACCGGATGACCTGAAAACAGTATTGCGGCCTTACCAGGTGGCAGGATATCAATGGCTGAATTATTTGCATGAAATAAACTGGGGCGGAATTCTTGCTGATGATATGGGTCTTGGTAAAACAGTACAGGCACTTTCGTTCCTGGAACATTTTAAAGCAAAATATGGAAGAATAAAAGCATTGGTTGTTTGCCCCACTACGCTTATTTATAACTGGGAGAATGAAATAAAAAAGTTCACACCAACGCTTACTTACCATATTCATCATGGCGGACAACGAACAAGAGTAAAAGAAGATGTGATGAATTATGATATTACCATAACCACGTATGGAACGTTGCGAAGCGATATTAAACTTTTTACAGGAGTTGAATTTGATTATGTCATTCTCGACGAATCCCAGGCCATTAAAAATCCATCGAGCAAGGTAACAAAGGCTGCCTCACTGTTACATGCAAAACACCGCCTTTGTATGAGTGGTACACCTTTACAGAATAATACCTTTGATATTTTCGCGCAGATGAATTTTTTAAATCAGGGCATGCTGGGCACCATGGAATTTTTCAGGCAGGAATTTTCTATTCCGATTGACAAGTTTGGCGAAGAGGACAGGAAGGATCATCTCAGGAAAATTCTTTATCCATTTATTCTTCGAAGAACAAAAGAACAGGTTGCAAAAGACCTTCCGGAAAAACAGGAAATGGTTTTGTATTGCGACATGGAAGATGAGCAAAGAAAAATTTATGATGCCTATCGCAATGATTTTCGCAACCAGATATTGGGCACGATTGAAACACAGGGAATACAGCGATCACAGCTTACGATCCTGCAGGGCCTGATGAAGTTGCGGCAAATTTGCGACTCGCCTGCTATTTTAAATGAAGATGAAAAATTTGAAAATCATTCCATCAAGCTGGATGAGCTATCAAGAGAGATCGTTGAAAATATAGGGAACCATAAGGCACTGATCTTTTCTCAGTTCCTGGGAATGCTGGCCCTGATCAAAGAAAAGTTGACAGAACTGGGTGTGAAGTTTGAATATTTTGATGGCAGCACTTCGGCGCCGGATAGAGAAAAAGCCATCCAGAGTTTTCAGAATGATGAAACGGTAAGAGTGTTTTTGATCTCTTTAAAGGCGGGCGGCGTGGGTTTAAATTTGACCGCCGCAGATTATGTCTATATCGTTGATCCCTGGTGGAACCCGGCAGTGGAGCAGCAAGCCATTGACCGCACACACCGCATTGGTCAGACAAAAAATATTTTTGCTTACCGGATGATCTGTAAGGATACCATTGAAGATAAAATTCTTCAACTCCAGGAAAAGAAACGAATGCTCGCCAAAGAACTGATCTCCGATGATGTTACGTTTGTAAAGAGCCTCTCAAAAGAAGATGTAGAATACCTGTTTAGTTAGTCCAGCGATTCATCTTTAAAATATACAGTTTAGCCGATTTTTTCGTTATTGAAAGGGGTAACCACAGGTTATCGCCCATTATTACGTCTAATTTCGTAGTTATTTTAACTCTTATGAAGAAAAATCTACTTCTGCTAACGGCCTTTTTTGCCTTTTTAACGGGGGCACTCGCCCAAAACTCAGATGGTTCAGTCAAAGGAAAGCTGGTTGATACCGCTGCCAAACAACCCTTAAGTGAAGCAACAGTTTCAGTTGTTAACACAAAGGATTCTTCATTAGTTTCTTATACTTTGTCCACCAAACAGGGTGTTTTTGAGATTAAAGACCTTGAGGAGGGTGATTACCGCATCCAGATTTCTTTCCAGGGTTACCAGCCCTTTAAAAAGAATTTTTCCATCACAGCGACAAAAAAACTCGTTGATCTTGGGGAAATAAAAATGGAAAAAGAATATAAAACCTTAGGCGAAGTGGTTATAACTGACGATGCGCCCATTAAAATTAAACAGGATACGGTGGAGTTTAAAGCCGATGCATTCAAAACAAAACCTAATGGTACCGTAGAAGATCTTTTGAAAAAAGTTCCGGGTATGCAGGTAGATAAGGACGGTACGGTAAAAACACAGGGGGAGCAGGTACAAAAAGTATATGTTGACGGAAAAGAGTTTTTTGGCAATGATCCGAAACTGGCCACAAAAAATCTTACGGCCGATATGGTAGAAAGTGTACAGGTTTTTGATGATATGAGTGACCAGGCAAAATTCTCTAAGATCGATGATGGAAGTAAACAAAAAGCCATCAACATAAAATTGAAAAAAGATAAAAAGAAGGGATATTTTGGAAGAGTCTTAGCCGGAGCTGGAACAGAGGACCGGTATGAAGGCAATTTAAGCTTCAATCATTTCAATGGCGATAAACAATTATCCTTACTTGCTAATGTAAATAACATTAATAAACAGGGTTTTTCCTTTTCTGATATTGTAACCGCCATGGGTGGTTTTCAAAATATGGGCATGGGCGGTGGAATGGGAGGTGGTGGAAGCATGGGTGGTATGCAAATGGTGAGTACAAAAGGCAGCGGCATTCCGGGTATGTTTGGAAGTACTTCCGGGGGGCTTACACGATCGATTTCTACGGGGCTTAATTATAATAATTATGTAAATCCAAAATTGAAGATCGGGGCAAACTATTTCTTTTCCAATGCAAATACAAAATCCCCCAAAGATATTTTTCGGAAATCATCTACAGGAGATACGACCATTGAATACAGTGATAGTATTTATTCTGACAATACGAATCAAAACAATCGCTTCAATATAAGAGTAGAGTACCTGCCTGATTCAATGAATTCTTTTCTTTATACTCCAAGCATTACCCTGCAGCATTCGGAAGGCAATAGTGAGGATACCTCTTCAACGTATACGACGATCCCTTCAAATAAATATTTATCCGCTATCAGTAAAACAACAAGTTCTAACGAACGGGACGGGTTGAATCTGAATAATAACTTTTTGTTCCGCCACCGTTTTAGAAAGATCGGAAGAACCCTGACCCTGGGATGGTCGAATGTCTACAGCCAAAGCGATGGACAAGGCTTTAATTTATCGCCCAACGTTCTTTATAATCCCGATAGCACCATATTTCGGGCATTTAACCAGGACTATAACAACAAGCAAAAAACTTTTACGCATAATAATGTACTCAGCACTTCATACACCGAACCGATTGGAAAGGATAAGCTGCTGGAATTAAATTATGCGTATACACACAATAGCAACACATCGGACAAAAAAACCTACAACTTCGATACCACTACAGGAAAGTATTCTGTATTAAACCTTCCGCTGACAAATTATTTTAAAAATCTCTATGAGGCCAATCGTGTCGGCATCAATTTCAGGGTGCAAAAGAAAAAATATAACTACCAGTTAGGGGCCGCTATGCAACTCTCAACATTGGAAAGTATGAGTAACCAGGCTTCACTGGGAAAAGATTCTTTAAGCCGGAACAGCTATAAAAACTTTTTCCCGGTTGTCAATTTCAATTATCAGCCTAATCGCAGCAAGACATTCCGCTTCAGGTATAATGGAAGGACCAATCAACCAAGTCTTTCCCAATTGCAGGATATACCGGATGTTTCTAACCCCCTGCAAATTAAAATTGGAAACCCCAACTTAAAGCAGGAGTTTAATCATAATCTGAACATTGGGTTTAATAAGTTTAATATTCTCACATTTAAATTCTTCGCAGCCAATCTTAATTTTAGTACAACAGCTAACAAAATTGTGAACAATATTACAGGCACTACCGCGCAAGTGATCAGGTACGTAAACCTGAATGGCGCCTTCAGCAGCTCTGCATTTGTTACGATGGGTCTGCCATTTAAGAATAAAAAGCTGAAGGGCTCAAGCATTAATTTGACGACTGCATCTTTGTATAACAGGGATGTAAGTATGATAAATGGCGAGAAAAACATTGGCAACACAATAACGCTTACAGAAGGCGCAGGGGTAAATTTGAATTTACTGAAAGAAAAACTTGACCTGGGCATAAATGCAAATGTTTCTTACTATAACGTGAAATATTCTGTAAACAAGTCCCTTAACGACGGCTATCTTACCCAAACTTATTCCGCCGATTTTTCCTTTATTATTCTGAAAAGTATTATTCTTTCTTCCGATTTTGATTTAGCTGTGAACTCAGGAAGGTCAAATGGTTTTAATCAAACCATTCCCATGTGGAATGCAGGCATTTCAAAACAATTATTTAAAAAGAAAAACGCTGAAATAAAATTGTCGGTCAATAATATTTTAGACAGGAACGAGATTATATCCCGTTCCGCGTCGGACAACTATATTGAAGATACGAGGACAACTTCCCTCCCCCGTTATTTTATGATCAGCTTTCTTTTCAATTTAAATAAAATGGGCGGCAAAAATGTGAACCCGATGCAAAATATGCCGATGCCGAAAATAATGGAACGCGGCATCAGGAATATGCGGATAATGTAATATGAAGTAATAAAAAACGTCCCGATCCTGGCATGCCCGGACGGGACGTTGTTATTTTAAGCGGGTTAGTAAGCTTGATTAATGAGCCCTTTTACGGTTATGATCATACCCATGCGCAGCAGGCGAAGAGCCTGATATAATTACACTCAATACAGATCTTAAAAAACGAAAAATGTTCAGTGAAGGTTGATAATAACTTCTATAGATCCTGGCCTCTTCATGGGTATGCACTATGGACTTGTTTTTCATTTCGGATTTGTTTAATAAGGTGTTAACGAATATTTTATAGGATTAGTATGTGTAAAATTAATATTTTATCTATTTTGTTGCCAGTATTAACCTGTTAAAACCCGAAATGCTTATGAGATCCGTAAAATTCCTTGTGCTGATTACGATCAGTGCAGTAGTTTCTCCGGCTATTTACTCTCAATTAAAACTTCCTTTCAATAACGCCATTCAGAGCGATATAGAAAAAGTATTGAAAGATTATCCCAACCAGTTTAAAAATATCAGGACTGAGGAATTGTCGCAGAATCCTCAATCAACCGACTACCGGTCTGCTGTTGCCATTACCGGGGCAGAGCAGTGTTCGGTCACCAAATATTCAGCAAGGAAGAAAGAAATATATAGCTGGCAGGCCGTGATGTTAACTACGGATGATTTTGAAATGGCAAAAAGGAAATTCAAGACCCTGTACAGCGAATTAGATAATCTCTCCGTGAATTTCAGCAATAACCAGGTTTTTCATTTTAAAGGCAGTTATGACTCACCTGCCGAAGAAAAAAAATTCACCAGCTCCATTTTTTCTGCAGAACCAAAAAACGAGGAAATGAAAAATTTAAAAATAGAATTGACAATGGAGTATGAATTATTAGAATGGAAAATAAAGATACTTGTGTATGGTAAGGAACGGGAAGACGATGAAAGAGGAGAAATCAGGGAGGGCTAAACCTCTTGACTCAAACTGAAGAATTTCAACCGGTTTTCTTAACCTTCATTAACATTAAAGCAAGGCTTGTTAACTCTCTTTTGCCAGGAGTAAGAATATTTTCGTAGCAATAAATTTTAGCTATGAGAAAGAATTTTTTGCTACTGCTTTTAACCACACTCTTTTTTGGACAGCTATTTTCACAAAAAGCCGGAACTGTAAAAGGGGTTGCTTTTGATACCAGCGCAAAACAGCCGGTTGGCAGCGTTACGATCACCCTTATGCAAAAGAAGGATTCTTCGCTGGTTAGTTTCACTATGGCAGATAATAATGGATGTTTTGAACTTACCGGCATAGCCAATGGTGAATACCGTTTGTTGATCTCTCATGTTAATTACTACAACACAAATAAATATTTTGCAATTGATGATGATCATAAAAATCTTGATGTTGGAAATATTGTGATGAATGATCTTGCCAAAGTATTAAGTGAAGTGGTAGTAATAAGTGAAGCTCCTCCCGTAACATTAGTCGGTGATACTGTTCAGTATAATGCGGGCTCTTTTAAAATTCAGCCCAATGCCAACGTTGAGGACCTCTTAAAAAAATTACCGGGAGTAAAGGTTGAGAAGGACGGAACAGTGAACGCACAAGGTGAAAAAGTGAAAAAGGTATTGGTTGATGGAAAGGAATTTTTTGGGAATGACCCCAAGATCGCTACAAAAAATTTACCGGCCGATGCAGTAGATAAGGTACAGGTATATGACCGGTTAAGCGACCAGGCGCAGTTGACTGGGTTTGATGATGGCAACAGTGAAAAAACGATTAACCTGAAATTGAAAAAAGATAAGAAAAAAGGAATGTTTGGAAAGATCAATGCCGGGGGAGGGGACAATGGCCGCTACCAGGGAAGGTTCAATGTAAATTCATTTAAAGGAGCAAGACAAATGTCTGTCATTGGGATGGGTAACAATACCAATGCGGAGGGGTTTTCTTTTATGGATGTTTTAAATTTTACCGGCGCATTAAACCAGTTGAAGAATGGTGGTGGCAATATTAATATCAGCATTTCCGATGACGATCCCCTGTCGGGTTTACTTGGCGGGAACAATAGCGGCATTAATACCACCTGGGGTGGTGGAGTAAATTATAATAACATTATCGGCACTAAAACAGATTTTCAAAGCAATTATTTTTTCAGCAGGTATAACCCAAACAGGCAAAGTCATATTCAGCGACAATATTTTTCACCGGCTAATTTGTATACTCAAAACGCATACAGCGACAATTTAAATAACAATCACCGTTTTAATTTCAGCGCAGATTACCAGATCGATTCCTTTCATTCAATAAAAATATCTCCATCGTTCAGTTATCAAAAAACAAGAAATAGAACTTTATCCGATTACACTACTTTTTCTGAACAAGGGATGAAGATCAATGAGGGCACCAGCGATAATTTAACAAACGGTGAAGGATATAGTGTAAGCACCAATATTTTATTCAGAAAAAAATTTCATCGCAAGGGAAGAACATTTTCTTTAAATCTCCTGACTAATTTAAACAACAGCGATGGAGATGGCAGGTTGCAATCCATTACGAACTTTTATGACCAGGCCGGATTTCCTGTCCGTCATGATTCTGTTAATCAAAAAAACAGCACGGAGGGAGATCTTAAAGGGTACAACGCAAGAGCGGTTTACACCGAACCTGTTTTCAAAAGATCTTTACTTGAATTCAGCATTGGCAAAAGCTACAGCAATAATACGTCTTCCAAAACCACCTATGAGTACAATCATTCCAACGGGAAATTTGATCTCGTAAATAATTCACTGACAAATGATTTTGAAAATAACTATGGTAATACCAGTGCGGGTCTCCGCATTCGTAAGCAGACAAAGAAATATAACTATGCTGCGGGCGTTTCCTGGCAACGGGCTGAACTGGAAGGCAAGACCATCAACGGCAATAAGGATTCTGTAATCGGTAAGAGGTTTACTAATCTTTTGCCCAATGCAAGGTTCCAGTATTATTTTTCACGGTTTAAAAACCTGAGTTTTAATTACAGCACTTTCACCAACCCACCCTCAATATCACAATTACAACCCCTGCCTGATAACACGAATCAGCTTTACGTAAAACTTGGAAACCCCAACTTAAAACAGGAATATACGCATGCTTTTCGTTTTAATGCATCCCTTGTGAATCCGTACAAGAACAGGAATTTTTTTGTTTTTCTTACCGTTCAGCAAACTCAAAATAAAATCGTGAACTACGATAAAATAAATAGTTTGGGAATAGATTCGGTAATGCCGGTGAATGTAAATGGAGTGTATACTATGAATGGAAATATAAATTGGGGCTTCCCTGTCCGTTTTTTGAAAGGATCAATTAATATCAGTTCAGGTATTAATTATTATAAAGGCAAGCAACTAAATAGTAACGCAACAAATGCAATCGAAACGAATAATATTCATACCGTGACTCTGGGACCCGATGTGAGACTCGATGTGAATCCAACAGAAAAATTAAATCTTTCGTTGGGTGCCGGTTTGAATTATTCAAGATCAAAATATTCTTTGCAATCAACACGCAATTCAAAATATTTTAACCAGGATTATTCTGCAGAGATAGGCTGGCAATTGCCAAAGGGTTTCTTTTTTGCCACAGAATTTAATTACAGCATCAACAGTCAGCATGCTGCAGGGTTTAATGCAAAAGTGCCATTATGGAATGCAAGCATAAGCAAACAGGTCTTGCATTACAATCGCGGCGAGTTAAAACTTTCGGTAAAAGATCTTCTTGATCAAAATATCGGCATCAGCCGGAGTACCAATCAGAATTATATTGAAGACAGCCGTGTGAACAGTTTACGCCGTTTTTTCCTCGTAAGCTTTACATATAGTTTATCCAAAACCGGGTTGAACAATGCCGGTAACGGAGGGACAAGGATTATGATGAGGTGAGAATTATGCCGACGGGAATAGATTCTGTCTACGTTTTGTTGTTGGGTTATGCACAGTTTATTAACCGCTAAACGATCAATTCTGCCACTGGCATGAATTTTTAACGATCATTCTGTAAATATTTATATGATGCCTGATCTGAGGCCCTATTCAGCCATACTGAACAATGAAAAATGGATATCGAAAACTGATTTCATTTACCGCATTAAAAGCAGGTGTGATTGCTCTGAAGAAGCGCACAGGCGTTTCCTGGAGGTATTATACAGCTTCAATTTCTGCTGGATTAAGAAGGGGCAAAGCGGTGAAATAGTAGTACAATGATATCTTAACGAGTGTGGTTCCGTGGGTTCTTAATGTGAGCAAATTCACCTGTGCTACTCACCTGCTGTGAGTATCCCCAAAGATTATTTATAAATCCACAAGACAATCGGTTTTTTTGACCTATCAATGATCGCTGCGAGCCTGTTAAAAAAAGCAGGAGAAACCATTGCGCATCCCAGGCTATTGCAGGCAACCATAGGATAAATCTCTTCATCGGGAACACAGCTGTAGCCATGTAGCACAACAGCCCGTTTGTAGGCGTTGGAATTTGTGTTTTCCAGCCCATATAATTTGTAAGATTTGCCATATTGCCCGCGATAGGCCTCGCCTACTTTATATTTTCCTACTGAGGTGCATCCGCAATTGGGCGCATTTGAAAATTTCGCCTCGCTCAAAAAAGTTTGCTTGCAACTCCCGTGAGCGACCAGGCCAGACATTACAACCTCATCCTTTTCAAGATCAAAAACAAAAAAACGATTGCGACCGCTGTGAATGCTCATGTCAATTAGAAAACAATAACTGGTAGAAAAATCATTTTTCGTTGCATATCCTTTTGCTTCGCTTACCCTGCTCAAGAGAGCAGGTGAATAATTTGTCTTCCTGGCAGAAGTCGATACAGTTTCCTGGTTTCGTGCAGAATAAGATGTTTCCGACTTGTTTTTTATAAAAATATTGCAGGATGCAAGCAGGGCAGTAATACCCATAATGGGGTACATGAAATGAAGGAATTTCATAGGGACAGCATTTACTACAAGATAAAAGAAAATGAGAAAAATGTATAGTTGCCGTAATACCTGTCAGGGAATGGTGGAAAACTAATTGCGAGATTGCGGGAATGATTCCGGGCTTTAACTTAGAAGAAAACGCATTTGCCCACACTGATTAGCATGGGGATAGATTAATTTTTTTAATATAATGTATTAAACCGGTTAAATGCCCGGTTCCTGTCAGAGCCAAAGAGAACAAAAGAGGAAATACTGAACCGGTAATTCGTTTATGAAATTGCAGACATTTTTGCCGGATTGATCAGCCCCAGCTTTTTCATTGCTTCTTCTTCATCCTCGTGAGAAATAAATAAAATGATCTTCGGTTCATCCCCGGTCAATTGTATGATATAACTGACGTCGAATTCGATCATCTTATCCGCTGTTTTTTTAAAGGTCACCCCCCAATGTACTGTGACCATCGCATACTGATCGCTTATGGGTATGATATTCTTTGAAATAATTTTTGCTGAAGTCTGACCAACGCTTTTATAAAAGGCTGCAGCCTTGTCTGCCTTTTCTGTAAACTCTTTCTTGCCTTGTGCAATTGTTCCTTTTGGACCGGCAGAAATAAAACTATCTGCTAAAAATTCTGCATTTTTTTGAATGTCGAGCTTATTAAATGCCTGTTCATATTCGAGAAATAATTTTTCAATTATCGCGGTATTCATAATTTGAGTTTTTTAATAAACAACAAAAAATGCACCGTATTTCCTGACAGAGAAATTAATCGGATTTTATCCGGATTCTGAAAATTCTATTTTATGTTCATACAAAAATTCTTTAATCTTATCAACGTGAACACAAACCCCTACATGTAAAAAAGGATAATTTGAAACCTTGTCTTTTTTGCCTTCATCAATTATTTCTTTGTTTTTTATGTCAAAGCCTAAATGCAAATGATTTGTAGCGGATTGCATACCATACACATTACCATCAACATCAAAAAGAGGCCCGCCACTTTGACCCTTAAGTCCCGGTGTACTCATTTCTATCCCGATAATTCCAATATGAGGGTCGCCGATAAATCTTGTTACAATGCCGTCAATGGGAAAGGCAGGTGAATTTGCATTACCGGTATTCGTCCATTCAATATCATCAGTGGCGGGGTTATGTTTGAAATTATTGAACTCAGGAAAGGGAAAACCAATTCTGCATAAATATTTTCCCTGCTTTATTCTTTTGCTTTCTTTAATAAACTTCGCATGTGAGGAATAAAAAATTTTAGTGAACCCCTTAAACTCTACAATGGCCAGGTCAACCGTAGGGTGTGTATGATAAGTGATTTCCTCGATTTTATCGAAACAGTTAAGAAAATTATTTTTTAACTGAACAACTGTCTCTTTGTTGTATTTGTATTTTAATTCAAGTCCTTTTAAATTTCGTTGATATTTATTGTCTTTTGCAAGCCTGTCTCTTTCTTCTTTGAATTTTGAAAATGCCTGGTTTATTTTTTCTGCGGCTGATATAAGGTCAACTACATGTTTACAGGTGATAGCAACTCCCCGGTCGTTAACAAAAAAGGAAGTGGCTGTTCCAGGCAGTATCAATCCGCCATAAGTTCTTGAAATCGTATGAAGTGGTCTTGTAAATTGTAAAACGTTTTCGATCGCTGATTGAAACATAAATGGAATTAAAGTTTATTGATGTCATCTACACTACTGTTAAAGATACACAGTGGCCAACTTAATTTCATTCAATAAAAAACCGTCTTCATCTTGTGAAGACGGTTTTCTTAAATATAAAATTTATCAATTTCTTATTATTACCCTGTTTCCACTGCCTTGCATGTTTTTTTGCATCTCCTCCATCATTTTGCTTGTTTCTGTGCGGAACTCTTCAGTTGTTACTTTTTTTCCTTTAGAAGGAGCTTTTATTCCGGCAAGATCAACTTTTGGAGAAATCTCTATTGCCTTATAGAGCATTCTGCCATTATTCATATCAAGACCAAGAATAAGTCCGGGCAATTGTCCCTGTACTTCCGGACCAGCGGGAACAGGAAAATCTGTCGTAAACCACGCAACGATATTAGTTGTGTCATTCACCTCCTTTCTTTCCATTTTTCCATTCTCCATGGTCATTTGAGTTCGCTGCCCGTAACGTTGGGCGAGGGCTTTATGACAAATATGACCGAGAATAGTTTGAGTTTCGTCACTCAGCTTCCAGCTTAATTTGCGAATACTGTCTTCAATAATAAATTTTTTGTCAAACATTTCCCGTTGCTCAATTTTTTTTGCAGTGTTGAAATCATGAAATACCACATCATTCTGACCAGGCCCCACCATTCTTATCTGCATGCCATTTCCACTAAAATCATTATTCTCCATTTCTTCTTCAGCATGTATCCACAATGATTGGTTATGTCCGAATGTCAATTCGAATTTATCGGTTCGTGTTTTGGGCAACATTTGTGCTATTGGGTCATTATCATCGGCAACGCGGATCTGCATTTGCATAGTGCGTTCGTAAACAACCTTGCCTTCTTTTTGCTGGGCCTTTAAAGCATTTATAAGCAGCAGGGCCGAAGCAGCCAGTAATATCTGTTTCATTTTTTTGATTTTACGTCAAAGCTAAGTTGGCAGCAGGTTAAATCACCTTGCAATAAGGTTAATAAAGGTTAACAGCATTATTTTTGGAGTCAGTGATTGGGTAAATTTGTCCCGAAATGAAAAGGAGAGCAACGAGATATCCCGATCCTTTGTTAATGCTGGTCACAATATTAGCAATTGTAGGTTTTCAGATTTACTGGTTAAAGAACAACTATGACCGGGAAAAACGTTCTTTGGAAATAAGGACCAATGTGCATTTCCAGGAAACTGTGCGGAGATTACAAACTGCCAAATTAAAATTGACAGACCCGGCTTTTGATGATTCAACCTCTCATAATGGTAAGATGAGGGTTTATATTGATAATGATATTCCCGAAGGCAAACAAATACGTGTAAAAGGATTACCAAGGCAGGAGATCATCACCATGGTAAATTCTATGAGGGATAAACTAAAAGACTCACTTAAAAGGGATCCTAAGGTCAATTCTGCTGTAGTCATTTCCATGAATAAGAATTCTTTTTCCAGGCTTACAAAGGATTCTATTCCCCCGCGATTTGAAGAAAAAATCCGGCCCAATGGCGACAGGATATTCCAATATTTATACGGAGTCGATTCATTACAGGATTCGCTGAAACTGCCCGAAATAACAAAAGCATATTCCAAAACCCTGAAAGAAGAAAAGCTGGATGTACCCTTTACTGTTTTACGCCTGGAGAATACAAAATCAGATGCAGAAGAACCGGATATGTCAGAAGTTACTGTAGGTTTTGTACATCCTGTTACTTATCATTTGCAATTGGATAATACATTTTCCTACCTGATAAAAAAAATAACCTTACCGATTCTATTTTCCATTTTTCTTGTTGGAGTTACCATTCTTTCATTTGTATTGTTATATCGCAACCTTTTACGACAACAAAGACTCGCAGAAATCAAGAATGAATTTATCAGCAATATCACTCATGAGCTAAAAACCCCGATTGCAACAGTGGGTGTAGCTATTGAAGCGCTGAAGAATTTTAATGCTATGGATGATCCACAACGGACAAAAGAATATCTTGATATTTCTTCCAATGAATTGCAGCGTTTGAGCTTACTTGTTGATAAGGTTCTTAAGCTTTCCATGTTTGAGAAAAAAGAAATCGAATTGAAATGTGAAACGGTTAGCCTGAAAGATATTATTAATGAAGTAGTGGAATCCATGCGTTTGCAAATTGAAAAATATCACGCAAGAGTAACTGTGACACAAGAGGGTAATACAACTGTGCAGGCAGATAGATTACATTTATTAAGTGTTGTTTTTAACCTGCTTGATAACGCACTTAAATATAGCAAGGGAGAACCATCCATACAGGTTGAGCTAAAAGAAAAAGAACATAATGTTGAGATGATTGTTATTGATAACGGGATCGGTATTGCTCCCGAGTATAAAGACAAACTGTTTGAAAAGTTTTTCCGTGTACCGGCCGGGGATACGCATAATGCAAAAGGATATGGACTCGGATTAAGCTATGTGTCACACGTGGTGCAAAAGCATAATGGAAATATTTCTGTTGATAGTCAGCCGGGCATTGGAACAAGATTTACAATTAGTTTACCCAAGAATCACACATGAGCAAGACAAAGATTTTTTATGTAGAGGACGAATTATTCCTCGCAAAGATTGTAAAAGAAAGTTTAGAAAGCCGCGGCTTTGAAGTGATGATGGAAAATGACGGGGGAAAGGCAGTGGCTGCATTCAAAAGATCACAACCCGATATTTGTGTACTGGATATTATGTTGCCGAATAAAGATGGCTTTGCCATTGCTGATGAAATAAGGGAACTGAATGAAGATATTCCGATCATCTTCTTAACTGCAAAAATACAAACCGAAGATGTGGTGAAAGGATTCTCACTCGGCGGTAATGATTATATAAGGAAACCTTTCAGCATGGAAGAGCTGATCGTTCGCATACAGAACCTTTTACGGATACGGGGTGAACAGCCACAAAAAATAAACGGCGATACCGTCAATCTTGGTAAATATACTTTTCAGCTAAACCGGCAGGTTTTAAATAATGGAAAAGAAGATCGCAAGCTTTCTTATCGTGAAAGTGAATTGCTGAAATTACTCTATGAAAACCGCGACAAGATCATTGACCGTAAAGACATTCTGAATTTACTATGGGGAAACGACTCTTTCTTTAACTCCCGGAATCTCGATGTTTATATTACCAAACTCCGCAGCTATTTAAAAGAAGATCCTATGCTGGAGATCATAACAATTAAAGGAATTGGGTACAGATTTGTAACGGCGTAGCATAAATTGGCCAGATAAGATCAGCACTATCAGGATATTCAGGTCTTCTGAGCCCAAAAATTTGATTGTATTTTTGATTTATTTAATATACCTTTCATATAGGAATTCATATTCCTCTTAACCCATTGATTTAGTTATTGCGATCCTCCCGTTGATCTCAAAGATTTAATTGTACCCCTAAGAACAAAAAGTCCTTCCTCGTAATTACCAACTGTAGATTATGCATGCCCATTTACCAATGGTGATGTATATTTTCTCGTCCCTTACCCTTAATCTGTGATATGGAACAAAAATTATAAACTACAAATCGTTGACCATGAAAAAGATTTTAATTTTCTTCCTGATTGCATTATCTGGTATGTATGCCAGACTGAATGCACAATGCACTGTATCAAGAGTATCTGTCGAGATCGTAAGCTTTAATAGTGTTACCTGTCAGGTTGTTTTTAATTTAAGCTGGCAACAGGAGATAAATGCAGGTAATAAATTTGCCTACATTCATTTATGGAAAGCAGCAGATTACCATACACCAGCTGCTAACTGGGTTGGCATGTATTTCCCTCCGGTTGATGCTCCTGATGCGGCCGACCTTGTTAATTCGCTTGGAACGATTTCCATTTTTAACAATGGAACAGCCACTCCTACAATCGGTACAACTTATCCTCCGGATGCCGGAGTTACTCCTTTAACATCAGGTATAACTGTTGTTAAAACCCAGCTTTCAGGTAGTAGTGAACGAATGACAATTAATCATATAAGCTTAATTGTTTCAGGTTGTTCGGGCTTATTACCCATAATGGCTGATGTTTGGGCAAGTCAGGCAGCAACTGGAAGAAATGTTCATTGCGCAACCCAGGGTTTATCTTTTGATCTCAAAAACCCAAGCCTTTCAGGGATTAAAGTATGTGATCCGAGGAGCGTAAATTTTGGTATCACCAATACAGGCACTTCTAATATTACTCTTCATTTCGCCTTATATACCGATAATGGTGATGGTATTTTTAACCCGGATGGAGTTGGATTGGACAGCCTTTTAGTTACAGGAAATGATACTACTTTAGCTCCCGGTGGAACTTTATCCAGGTTTCATTTTGTTTATCCCGGTGCCACTAACGTTAACAAGGACAAAAGTATATGGCTTGAAGCTGTTGTTGCCGGAGAGACTGTAACAACGAATAAGCTGTTGCTTGACCCTGGTTGTGCGGCTCTTCCTGTAATTTTTAAATCATTTACTGCAAAGCGCAACCGCTCAATCGTTGAATTAAAATGGGTTAGCGCAACCGAAATAAATAACAACGGCTTCGAATTGCAAAGACAAATCGGAACCGGAAACTGGCAAGCTGTGGCCTTTGTCCCATCGATGGCACAGGGGGGAAATAGTAGTTCAGAGCTTACGTATGTATATAATGACCCGAATAATATTAAAGGCATATCTAACTACCGTATACGCCAGGTTGATTTTGATGGCAATTCAAAATATAGCCTGATAAGATCAGTACGTAGCGAAAGCCAGTTAAGTAAACTGATAATCTATCCCAATCCAAGCTTTGATGGTAAAATTAATGTAGTATTTGAAGATGTGAATGGCACCCGTGATGTTTCACTGACGGATATGAACGGTCGCATTGTCAAACAATGGAAGGGGGTCATAAATAATAACATCCAGATTGATAACCTGACACCCGGCTTTTATAACCTGCGGGTAACTATTCGTGAAACCGGTGAAGAGTCAATTGAGAAACTTGTTGTTAATAAGCATTAAGCTCAAGGTTTAACAATTACCGGGGGGCTATTCTTAGCTCCCCTTTTTTATGTATGATTGTCAACATCAGATTCTTTTCAATTTAATTATTTCATACAGAATGCAACCTGGAAATTTAGAAGAAAAGAATTCTGCTTAACTGAATAAACGGGTTCAAGTCCAAGTCCCATTCTTCCTGAGAGTGGAAATATTAATCTGATCCCTGCCTGCAGATCAAACCCGGATTGTAAGCTGAATTGCGGAGAGGCAACAGCAAAAATGCTTACAATATTTTCAATTCTTGACAGCCGGTAACTTCCCTTAAAATAAATATTCGAAAGCATGTCGCTGGCAATGGTGGTATCCGATTTTTGATACCGCTGATTAAGTAGTTGGAAGTTACATCCTGCAAATATTCCAAGCGGAGATTCATTATCTAATTTGCCTGCTTCTATTCCCATCCCAAACTTAGAATTCGGCGAATAAGAATAATAAGCAGATAAAATTGAGGCCGGATCGGTGCATTGTTGTGAAAATCCCTGTAGAGAGAAGAGCAGCAGAAAAAAAAGAGTTATTCTTTTAATCGTTTTCATAGTATGGATTATATATGACATCAGGGAATACCCTGATTAATTCATTACAGAGGTGTTCGCAGGTGAGGTTAGCAGATTCACTGTTGATAATCAGGCAGAAAAACAGGAATTATAAAAGCGCACTACAACTTGAATCTTTTTATCCGCGCCCCAAATTAAACATATGAAAAGGAATTTTATTGTTCCCGGACACCTTTTTGGTCAGATAGATTTTTTTATCGCAGTATTCCTATTTATAATTTAGGAAAAATCCGATTGCGGGCGGTAATATCTTTGCTTCAATTATAAAAATGGACAAACCAACTGCATTCCTTGCCGACCGCATTTTCACAGGTGAACAATGGTTAGAAGATCATGCTGTGGTAATTGATAAAAACAGGATCATTGATGTTTGCCCGTCCTCAGTATTACCAAGTGGTATTTCAGTTACCAGGTTTGATAACAACCTGATTGTTCCCGCATTTATTGATCTGCAGATTTATGGTGCTTATGAAAAATTACTGGCAGTTTATCCGGAAACAGATTCACTCTATAAACTGATCGGGTATTGTCAAAAAGGAGGAGCTGCTTATTGCTTACCGACTGTCGCTACCAATAAGCCAGAAGTTTTTTATAAATCTATTAATGCAATAAGAAATTACTGGGAAAAAAACGGAAACGGAATTTTAGGTTTACACATCGAAGGCCCCTGGATCAGCAAGGAAAAACGCGGGGCACATATTGAATCGCTTATTCACTCACCGGGCACAAAAGAAGTAGAAGAGTTATTGAATTATGGAAAAGACGTTATCAAAATGATCACTCTTGCTCCTGAGGTTTGCAATAGAGAAATCATTGAACTCATTCTTTCTTACAATATTATTATTTCTGCCGGTCATAGTAATAGTAATTACAAAGAAGCGACGCAGGGGTTTGAGAGAGGCATTACTGCAGTAACACATTTATACAATGCTATGAGCGGTTTGCATCATCGGGAACCGGGACTAGTGGGTGCAACATTTGATCATTCCTCGGTAATGGCCAGTATCATTCCTGATGGTCACCACGTTAATTATGCGGCCCTTCGGATTGCCAAAAAAATCATGGGGGAACGGTTGTTTGCGATCACTGATGCCGTAACTGGTACAAATAAAGGGTATTATCAGCATCAATTAACCGGGGATAAATATGAAGCAGCCGGCATTCTCAGCGGCTCAGCATTAACCATGAATAAAGCTCTTCAAAATTTAGTAAAGCATGGCTGCATTGAGTTAACGGAGGCCTTACGTATGTGTAGTCTGTACCCGGCTAAAGTTTTAAAAATGGAAAATGAACTGGGAAAAATTGAAAAAGGATATAAGGTAAGTATGACAATACTCAATAAAACGCTTGAGGTAATAAAACTAATCGTGTGATCAGATCTTTTCAAGTTGTGTTAAAGTCATTTCATTTTCCACATTACCGGTATTTAAGGTAGTGGCCGGTTCAAACAGCATTACCTCGCATTCTTCTTCTGCATTGGGGCGATGTTCAACTCCTCTCGGCACGATCAAAAACTCTCCTTCATTGATTGTAACAGTTCTATCCCGGAGTTCCATATCAAAACTTCCTTTCAGTACATAAAATAATTCATCTTCATGATCGTGATGGTGCCATACAAACGGTCCTTTGAACCTGACCAGCTTTACAAGCTGTCCATTCAGCTCACCCACTATTTTGGGGTTCCATTGCCCGGAGAAATGAGAAAATTTTTCAGCAAGATTCACTTTTTCCATTTTTGTAAATTAAAAATTGATCAATAATTAGGGACGGTTTTTAAAAATAAAAACGTCCCGATCCGTCGGGACGCTTACTAACCTATAGAGAATTTTAATAAAAGAACTGTTCCTTTACGATCTTTCCATCCTTAACTTCATACAAGGCTATCTCATCCATTTTTTGTCTTCCCATGCCTTTGTAAGTAGCATCGATACCCATCGCAACAGCTATATAGTTTCCGGCCACAATGGGTTCTGAAACATAGCCACCGTGCATTTCCTCCACCATTTCATTAAATTGTTCTCCTTTCTTTTTAATATTCTCCAGTCCTTTCACTGATTGCATACCTTTCGAATGCGCAGGCTCGATACTTTCAGCATTTTCGCTGAATAATTCACGTTGCGCTTCTTCCCATTTGTTTTCGCTAAACAGTTCATGAAGGCGATTAGCTACATCCTTTGTTGTCCTTACTGCTTCTTGAGTTGCCATAAAAAAAAATTTAAGATTATAAATATAGAAAAGGGAACAAAAGCTACTTTATTTTTTTGGGAGAAAAAATTAAATAATTATGAATAATCCGGATTTTTTGATGAACGGATTAACATAGTGGAAAAACTTTAAACCCCCTATCTTGCATTTATGTCTTTACAGGCGATCTGGCAACAATTTACCGACGGAATGAGGCAAACAAGCTGGCTTGAATACCTTGCTGTATTTTCAGGAATTGCCAGTGTATGGTTCAGCCGCATTGAAAATATTTTGATTTACCCTGTTGGGTTGATCAACACTATTATTTATATCTACCTCAGCATTAAAGGGCATTTACTTGGAGAAGCAAGTGTGAATTTTTATTATACGGTGAT